>Ga0187871_10000463_pt1 | contig 38945 bp, 40 predicted proteins | sample June2016WEW_16_1_FD_132988 | JGI IMG/M metagenome (GOLD analysis project Ga0187871, IMG submission 132988) | Peatland microbial communities from SPRUCE experiment site at the Marcell Experimental Forest, Minnesota, USA - June2016WEW_16_10 | ecosystem: Environmental > Terrestrial > Soil >...
ACCGGGCGCTGGAACACGATCGCGATCGTGACCGACGGATCCCGGGTCCTCGGCCTCGGGGACATGGGACCCGAGGGGGCGCTCCCCGTGATGGAAGGGAAGGCCCTCCTGTTCCGCTGGCTGGGCGGGGTGGACGCCGTTCCCCTCCCGATCCGCGCGAACTCGCCGGACGAGATCATCGAGACGGTCGAGCGGATCGCCCCGGCGTTCGGGGCGATCAACTTGGAAGACATCTCCTCGCCGAAATGCTTCGGGATCCTCGAGGAGCTCCAGAAGCGCCTTCCGATCCCCGTCTGGCATGACGACCAGCTCGGCACGGCCGCCGCGACCATCGCGGGCCTGCTGAACGCCCTCGAGCTCACCCACCGCTCGGTGAAGGAGATCCGGACCGTCCTGCTCGGCGCCGGGGCCGCCAACGTCGCGACCGCCCGCCTTCTCTTCGCACTGGGCCACGACCCCGCGCGGCTCACGATCGTCGACAGCCGGGGGATCCTCCACGCCGAGCGCTCCGACGTCGACGAGCTGAGCGTCCGGAACCCCTGGAAGTACCGCCTCGCGCTCCGCACGAACGGCGGGGGGCGGACGGGAGACCTTTCCGTCGCGCTCGACGGGGCGGACGTCCTCCTCGCCGCGTCGACCCCCGACCCGAACACGATCCGGGCGGCGCAGGTCCGCTCGATGGCCCGCGACCCGATCGTCTTCGCCCTCGCGAACCCGGTCCCCGAGATCTGGCCCCAGGTCGCCCGGGACGCCGGTGCCGCCGTCGTCGCGACCGGGCGGAGCGACTTCCCCAACCAGGTCAACAACTCGCTCGTCTTCCCCGCCGTGTTCCGGGGCGTCCTGGACGCCCGGGCCCGCTCGATCCCCGACGAGATCGTGCTCGCCGCCGCCCGCGAGCTCGCCCGGCACGCGGCCGACCGGGGTTTATCCGTCGAGCACCTGCTCCCCACCATGCAGGAGACCGAGGTGTTCCCCCACGTGGCCGCGGCGGTCGCGGATGCGGCGGTCCGCCAGGGGATCGCCCGACGGAAGCTGGGGCACGACGAATTCCTCCAACGGGCCGTGACGCTGATGGCCCGGTCCCGCCGGCTCGTCCAGGCCCTGCAGCGCTCCCACCTCGTCCCCCCCATGCCCCGGACCACCCCGGCCATCCCCCGGAGGCGCGCCCGATGACCGGTGCCCCGAGCGCCTCGGGAGACTCCCCCAGCGGAGAGTCCACCTCGGTCCCCATCCACCTGCGGCCCGCCCGCGCCGCGGACCTTCCCGTCCTCGTCTCCCTCCTCCTCCGGCTGAAGCGGCTCAACGAGGAGTTCGACCCGTTGCTGCGGGTCCGGGACGACGCCGAGGTCCAGGCGCGCGACGTGCTCCAGGCGAGCCTGAAGGACCCGAAGGCGATCGTCCTCGCCGCCGAGGGGGTCGGGCCCGACAAGGACAAGGTCGTCGGGCTCGTCCACGCGGTGCTGCGGGAGCGGCCGTTCTACACGCCCGAGGTCGAGGGCGTCATCGTCGACATCTACCTCCTCCCGCTCTACCGCCGCCACGGCGTCGGCGAGTACCTCCTCAAGGAGATCTCCGCCCAACTGAAGGCGAAGGGTGCGGGGGTCGTCATCGCGGAGTTCCCCTCCCAGAACGAGATCGCGAGCCGGTTCTACGCGAAGCGCGGGTTCCGCGCGATCACCGGCCGCCATGCCCGGTCGCTCTAGCGCCCGGGCGCCCCGCAACCTTAAACCTCCCCGGCCCCGTCGACCGCCCATGAGCCCCGCCCCGTCGGCCCCGGCGTCGAGCGCTCCGAAATACCTGCGCCGCGGCAAGGTGAAAGAGGTCTACGAGGTTTCGCCGACCGAGCTCGAGTTCCGCTTCACGGACGACATCTCGGTCTTCGACAAGCACATCCCGAGCGAGATCCCGCACAAGGGCGAGACGCTCAACGGGACCGCCGCGCACTGGTTTGCGGTCTGCTCCCGGCTCGGCGTTCCCCACCACTTCCTCCAGAAGAGCGGCCCCGCGTCGATGCGCGTGAAGCGGGTCCGCATCGTCCCGAAGCCCCGCACCCTCGGGCCGCACCCGAAGGACTACCTCGTCCCGCTCGAGGTGATCGTCCGCTACTACCTCGCCGGCTCGATGTGGGACCGCGTCAAGTCCGGGGCGGTGAAGTCCGAGACCCTCGGGTTCCCCGCCGGCCGGACCCTCGAGTACGGGGTGCCGCTCCCGGAGCCCCACTTCGAGGTCACGACCAAGCTCGAGCCGGTCGACCGGCTGCTGACCCGCGCGGAGGCGCTCGAGCTCTCCGCGCTCGACGGCCGCCAGCTCGACGGGATCCGCGAGACGATCCTCCGGATCGACGAGGCGATGCAGAAGGAGATCGGGCCCCGGGGGCTCCTCCACGTCGACGGGAAGAAGGAGTTCGGGGTCGATGCGGAAGGCACGATCATGGTCGTCGACACGTTCGGCACCGCCGACGAGGACCGGTTCTGGGACAAGGACGCGTACGAGCGCGGCCGGCACGTCGACTTCTCCAAGGAGTTCGTCCGCCAGCACTACCGCACGACCGGCTACTACGACCGGCTTGCGAAGGCGCGCGAGGCGAAGGCGGAGGAGCCGCCGATCCCGGCCCTCCCTCCGCTCCTGGTCGACGAGGTGAGCCGGCTCTACACGACGGTCTACCAGCGGCTGACGGGCGAGCCGTTCGTCCCGAAGGCCCTGGGGACGTAGGGCACCGCCCACCGTTCCGCGACCCCTCCCCCACCCTTATCCCTCTACGGCCGGTCCGTCTCCTCGTGCCGCCCAAGACCGCCGCCCGGCCCGGGTCGACCGAGACCCCGCCGGAGCCGAAGCACGAGCTCGCCCTCGAGGACCTCGCCGGGATCGGCGCCGCCACGGCGGAGAAGCTCCGCGAGGCCGGATACACCGACCTGATGGAGCTCGCGGTCGCCTCGCCCGGGGACGTCGCCGAGGCCGCGGAGATCGGCACGATGAGCGCCCAGAAGATCATCGGCGAGGCCCGCCGCAAGGCGGACGTCGGGGGCTTCGAGAGCGGGACCTCCCTGCTCGAGCGGCGCAAGAAGCTCGGGCGGATCACGACCAACGCGAAAGCGCTGGACGAGCTCCTCGGGGGCGGCGTCGAGACGCAGGCGATCACCGAGTTCTCCGGTGAGTTCGGTTCGGGGAAGACCCAGCTGGCCCACCAGATCGCCGTCGATGTCCAGCTCCCGCCCGCCCAGGGCGGTCTCGAGAGCGAGGTCGTCTACATCGACACGGAGAGCACCTTCCGCCCCGAGCGGATCGTCGACATGGCCAAGGCGGTCGGGCTCGACCCGGACGAGGCGCTCTCGCACATCCACGTCGCGCGGGCGTTCAACTCGAACCACCAGATGCTCCTCGTCCAGAAGGCCCAGGAGCTGGCGCGCGAGAAGAAGATCCGGCTCCTGGTGGTCGACTCGCTCACCGCCCACTTCCGCGCGGAGTACCTCGGCCGCGCCGAGCTGGCCCCCCGCCAGCAGCTGCTGAACAAGCACCTCCACGAGCTCCTCCGATTCTCCGACACCTACAACGCCGCGATCGTCGTCACGAACCAGGTCTCGGCGCGCCCGGACATCCTGTTCGGGGACCCGACCCGCCCGATCGGCGGGAACATCGTGGCCCACGCCGCGACGTACCGGATCTACCTGCGGAAGTCGAAGCCGCCCCGCCGCATCGCGCGACTGATCGATTCGCCGAACCTCCCCGAGGGCGAGGCGGTCTTCTCGCTCACGACCGAGGGGATCCGCGAGTAGGCGCGCGCCGGACCGGCCCCACCCGGCGGATCGCCGTCGCCTTCACGTAGAGCCAGACGCGCGCGCCCGGCCGCAGGTGCAGCTGGCGGATCGGCTCGTCCGTGATCGCCACCCGGAACGCCACGCGCCCCGCCCGCACGACCAGCGTCGTCCCGCCCGAGCCCGGGGGGTGCTCGACCCCCTCGACCACTCCCGGAAGGACGTTCCGCGCGCTCGAGGGGAACCGCTGCCGTGCGACCAGGATCGACTCCGGGTCGAGCAGCAACGCGACCCGCTCCCCCTCCCGCGCGGTGAACGCGACCCGCAGGCGCAGGCCGGGGCCCACCTCCACTTCCGGGGCAGCCGCCGCCCGGTACGTGCCCTCGAGGCGGTTCGAATGGGAGAGCGGGGCCACGGGGTGGGAGCGCAGGAGCTCGACCGAATCGAACCCCTCCCGCACGATCCGGTCCCCGAGCGGGGTGAGGCAGGAGCCCCCGTGCGCCCGGCCGCCCCGGACGCCCGTGACGACCGGGCCCCCGAACGCGCGCTCGAGGCGCGCGATACGGTACGTCGCCCGGTCCCTCGAGATCCCGACCGACCGGCTCGCGGCGACCACGGAGGCCTCGCGCGCGAGCGACCGAAGGAGCGCGACGTCGGTGTCGGTGACGATGCTCGGCCGGGCGGTCATGGCGGCCTCGCTCCCCCGGCCGGCGGCGTCCCGAGCGGGTGGACCGACCCTTCGGCGATCGCGAACCGCACCCGTGCGCCGAGGCTCGGAACGGGGGGCGACCACGGCGGGGGCACCCGGAGCGTGACCAAGAGGTCGTCGGAATGGATGTCGACCGTGAGCCCGAGCGGGCCCGGTCGCGCGCTGCGGACCGTCCCTTCCCACACCGGACCGGACGGCTCGCCCGCCGCAAAGGTCGGGCTCGAGAGCGCGACCCCGTCGTCGCCCGCCCGGTCCAGGAGCCAGGAGCGCAGCGGGGTGCGCGGGGGCGCCTCCAACGTCGCCCGGTCGTAGACGTTCTCGAACCCGACAAACCGCGCGGTGAACGGGTCGGGCGGCGCGGACAGGAGGGCGGCCGCGTCGTACCGGCCCCGGACCCGTCCGTCCCGGAGGACCAGGAACGAGTCCGCGACCGAGAAGGCGAGGCCCGGGTCGTGGGTGACGACGACGACCGGCACCCGCTCCGTCTCCCGGAGCTCGTGGAAGACGAGCCCGAGGTCGTACCGGGCCTGGACGTCGAGCGCCTGCCACGGCTCGTCCCAGACGATCAGCTCCGGGTCGGCCGCGAGCGCCCGGGCGATCGCGACCCGTTGCTGTTCGCCGCCGCTCAGGCGGGAGGGATAGCGGCGGGCGAGGGAGGTGAGGTGGAACCGGTCGAGGAGCTCGCGGACCCGCGCGTCGGCCCCGGGGCGGTCGCGGAGCTCGAGGGGGTAGCGGATGTTCCCCTCGGCCGTCCGGTGCGGGAACAGCCCGAGGCCCTGCGGGACGTACCCGAGCCCGCGCTCCTCGGGGAGCCAGTCCGAGATCTCGACCCCGTCGCGCCGGATGGCGCCCCGCCGGACCGGAAGGAACCCGGCGAGCGTGCGCAGGAGCGTCGTCTTGCCTGCCCCGGACGGTCCGAGGACGGCGAGCGCGGAGCCGGGCGCCAGGTCGAGGTCGACCGGACCGAGGTGGAAGTGGTCGAGGTCCGTCTCGAGACCGTCGACGACCCAGTGCGTCACGGGCTGAGCTCCCCCCGCCCCCAGGGCAGCCATCCCGAGCGCTCCCCCAGCCGGACGAGGAGGAAGATCGCGAAGGCGAAGAGGAGGAAGAGCGAGCTGACGGCGGCCGCGTCCTGGAGGTCCCCCTGGTTGAAGAGGCTGTAGATGAAGACCGAGATCGTGGTCGATACCGGTCCGGAGTAGACGCCCCCGGGAATGACGAACGAGGCGAGGATGAGGAGTCCGCCGATCTCGCTGACGGCCCGAGCCCAGGTGAGGAGGAGGCCGGCGACGATCCCCCGGGCGGCGAGCGGGAGCGTGACGGTCAGGAAGGCGGTCGCCGCCCCAGCCCCAAGCGAGCGCGACGCCTCGATGACCCGCCCGTCGACCGCGCGGAACGACAGCTCGCTCGCGAGCACGGTGTACGGCGCGCTCACGAAGACCATCACGAGCACAACTCCCCAGATGGTGTCGTAGATCGGCAGGCCGAGCGACTGGGTGAGCCGGTACAGTGGCGTCCCCGGAAGGACGAGGAAGAACAGGCCGAGGCCGACCAGGAGGTGGGGGACGACGATCGGCAGGGCGATGAACGACTCGACCACCGAACGGCCCGGGAACCTCCGGCGCGCGAGTACGTAGCCGAGCGGGATGCCGAACACCACGGCGGAAAGCACCGCGATCCCCGAGGCCAGGAACGTCACCCACAGCGCCTCCCGGACCTGGGCGTTGCTCAGCTCGGAGAAGATCCGGCTCACCGGCGCATAGGTGAAGAGGGCGACGATGGGCAGGAGAAACAGCAGCAGCAGGGACGCCGAAAGGACGACCTGGAGGGCGAGCCAGTAGGGTCCCGTGCGCCACCGCCGCCCGGCGGGGGCCGCGGGGGCGTTCGTGCCCCCTACCCGGCCAGGATCGATGCCGCCCACGAGGGTAGTCCTACGACGTCAGGGGCGAGTACCGACGGCACCGCTCCGGGGTGGTCGCTCCAGCCGGGGAAGATCGGCGTGAACGCCCCGCCCTCGGAGAGGATCGCCGCCCCTTGAGGCGAGAGGAGGAGGTGGACGAACGCCGCCCCGAGAGCCGGGTTCTGGGCGTTCAGCGGCACGGTGACCGAGAACAGCACGGGCGCGGCGGCCACCGGCTCGATCGTGAGCGTGGAGCTGAGGATGTCGGTGGAGAGCTTGGCGTAGTCCGCGAGGGCCGTGCTGTTGTTGGCCACCAGCCCCACGATCGGGTTGAACGAGACGTACGACAGGTCGTTCACCACAGCGTACGACCGGTACGTGATCACGGCCGAGATGACCCCGGTCTTGATCAGCGTGGCAGCCTGGGACTCGTGCTCACCGATCGTGGTCGACGGGTTTCCCACTGCGACCCCGTTGGAACCCGTGGTGTAGAAGTGGCTGTAGATGGCGCTCGTGCTACCGTTGTAGAGCATCCCCTGGAGTTCCATCGCGAAGATCTCGTTGTAGCCGTTCGGGTCGGTGGACGCGTTCCAGATCCCCATCGGCTTGTTCCCCGACGTCGTGACATCGGTGATCAGCTTCTGGGCCCAGTTCGTGGAGTTGATCCCCGAGAACGCCGGCAAGCTCGCATTGTAGGCCAGCACCTCCGGGGTCGTCCCGAAGACGATCTCGTACCCCGCGTACGTCGGCTCGAGCAGGTTGGGGATGAGGCGGTAGTCGGCCACGGCGGCGACGTCGGCGCGCGCGCCCGTGCTCGTGATCGCGGTGGTGATGTCGATCGACCCCTCGTACGTCTGCGCCGCCGACGGCACATTCGTGCCGGGGGTTTCGTTGGCCAGTTCGTTCGCGAGCTCCGGGAAGAGGGTGTCGAGGGTGCCCGCGCCCAGTACGGTCAGGGTGGAGTTCACCGTCCCGCTCGGGTTCGACGCGGGCGAGCCCCGGTACTCGTACCCTGCTACGAACCCGCCGGCCAGGGCTGCTACGGCCACCACGATCACCACGACGTAGATGACTGCCTTCGCCACCATCGATGTGTCGGATTCACACATCGCTTATGAGGTTGCACCGCGGGGCCCGGTCGCGATTCAGAGGTCTCGGCGGGTGGCCGCGGGCGCGTATCGGTAGTAGGCCCGCCCGACGATCCCCGGGGGCGGGATCGCCCCGAACCGTCGGCTGTCGCGGGAGGCATCCGCCGCATCGCCGAGGACCCAGACCGACCCCGGGGCGAGCTCGATCGTCTCGACCGCGTCCCCCGGCCGTCCCTCGTCGCTCCCGGGCCGCCGGCCCACGTCGGGGACGAGGCCTCGGGCGGTCCGCCACCAACGACCCGGCCCGACCGCCGCGACGCGTTTCACCAGCCAGCGCGAGGGAGCGGCGGGGTCGACCACGACCACGATCTCCCCCACGGCCGGAGCCCGCGTTCGATAGATGCGGACATCGACCCGCAACCGGTCCCCGGGCCGGAGGGTGGGCTGCATGCTGTCGTCGTGGACCTCGACCCGACGACTCGTCCAGCGGTGGAGCCCGGGCGGCGGTCCCGCGGGGGTCCCCGCGCTCACCGGCGGTGCCGCGTCCGGCATCCTTATCCGACTCGCTGGACTCGCGGGAGCATGTCCGTCGCCCGCAGCTCATCTCGTGGAATCGTCGAACGCTTCGTGGACGCTGTCGTCCCCCCCCGGGCCGTATACGCCCACTGCGACATCCCGTGCGGTATTTACGACCCGATCGACGCCCAACTCTCGGCCCTGACGATCGTCCGGATGGACCAGCTGATCGCCGAACTCGCCGCGCCCGCCATGGACGCAAAGCCCGAGGACCGCGCGACCTACGTCTCGAAGCTCTCCCGCTACACGACCGTGAAGGAGCAGCACGCCGAGAAGTTGAAGACCGAGGTGCGGGTCATCTGGGGCGACTTCTTCACCCCCGACCACGCCAAGCAGTTCCCGCAGATCCACGAGCTCACCTGGAAGATCATGAAGCAGGCCTCGAAGGCCCGCCAGGGGACCGCCCTCGCGGACGCGCAGGATCTGCTGAAGCTCGTCCAGGAGTTCTCGGAGATCTTCTGGCAGGCGAAGGGCGCCAAGCCCCGCCGCGTGCCCTCGATGCAGAAGCCCGGTGGTGAGCTCGTCGTCCCCGGCGCATAGGCCCCGGTGGGTGCCGAGACCCTCCGCGGCGCGGGACGGGTCGTAGGGACGGTCGTCGATGGTCGACGCTCTCCCGGTGGACGGACGCTCCCTCTCGCTCGAGGGGTTCCTCGCGGTCGCCCGTGGTCCGTGCCCCGTCGCGCTCGCTCCCGACGCGAAGGGGGCCATCGCGGCCAGCCGACGCGCGGTCGAACAGGCGGTCGCGAGCGGTCGGGCCGTGTACGGGGTGACGACCGGGTTCGGCGGCCTCTCGCACAAGATGATCACGCCCGCGCAGGCGCGCGAGCTCCAGGTCTCTCTCGTCCGGAGCCACTCGAGCGGCACGGGTCCCGCGCTCCCGCGCGATGTCGTCCGCGGCCTCGTCCTGCTCCGCGCCAACTCGCTGGCCCGCGGGAACTCCGGCGTGCGGGTCGAGGTGGTGGAACGCCTGCTCGACCTGCTCAACCGGGGCCTGGTCCCCTGGATCCCGGAGCAGGGCTCCGTCGGCGCCTCGGGGGACCTCGCCCCGTTGGCCCATCTGGCGATGACGCTCACGGGAGAGGGCGCGTTCGTCCCCGAAGGCGGTGGGGAACCGGAGCCCGCCGGACCGGCCCTCCATCGCGCCGGCATCGCTCCCCTCGAGTTGGTCGAGAAGGAGGGCGTCGCCCTCCTGAACGGCACGGCCCTCATGGCCTCCTACCTCGCGCTGGCGGTCGAGGACGTTCGCAGCGTGCTGGACGCCGCCCTCATCGGGGCGGCGATGTCGTTCGATGCCCTCGAAGGCAACCCGGAATCCCTGGACGACCGATTGGGCGAGATCCGGAACTTCCCGGAGCAGCGCCAGATCGCGGCCGCGATGCGGACCCTCCTCGCGGAGAGCGCCCTCTCCGCCCCTCGAACTTCGTGGACCGGTCAGGACCCGTACACCCTCCGTTGCCTCCCCCAGGTGCTCGGTTCGGTTCGGCTCGGGCTCCGGTTCGCCGAGGAGATCGTCGCCCGCGAGCTCAACGCGGTCACCGACAATCCGGTAGTGTTCGGCCCGGACGATTTCGTGAGCGGCGGCAACTTCCACGGGCAGCCGCTCGCCCTCGCCCTCGACACGCTCGCTCTCACCACCCAGTACATCGCCGCGTTCAGTGAACGGCGGATCTCGAGGCTACTCCACCCAGCGCTCAACCGCGGGCTTCCGGCGTTCCTCGCACCGGACCCCGGGGTCAGTTCGGGGTTCATGGTTCCCCAGTATCTCGCCGCGGCGCTCGTGAACGAGAACGTCACGCTCGTCCACCCCGCGAGCGCGTCCAGCCTGCCGACTTCGGCCGACCAGGAGGACTACGTGAGCATGGGTCCCTGGGCGGGCGCGAAGCTCCGGCAGGTCCTCGAGAACACCCGCCGGGTCGTCGCGGTCGAATGGATCGTGGCCGGCCAGGCGCTCGAACTGCGCCACCCCCGCACCGGGGGGCGGGGCAGCGAGGCCGCGCTCCGGGCCGTCCGGGGCCGCGTCGCACCGTGGACCCAGGACCGGAGTCCCGCCGCCGATATCGCGCGCGTCACCGAGGACCTCGGCTCGGGCGCGCTCGTGCGCGAGGTTCGCGCCCAGGTCCCGTTCTGACCTAGCGGCTCGCGGTCGTGATGGTCGGCGCGGCGTCGGCCGGGCTGGGGAAACGGACCGACTGCCCGCACGACGGGCAGGAGTACTCGCTCACTCCGCGGTGACGGAGCGGCGTACGGCACTTCGGGCAGGGGATCGGCTGGTTGGTCACCCACGCCGCGAACAGCTCCTGGGACCGGCGATCGGAGAGCGAGGTCTCCGACGGCGGGGCGGCCGGACGGGGGGCCGGCGCGACGGTCGGCGGCGGCGGTGGGCTGGTGGAGACCGAGGCGCGGTTCGCGATACCGCCGCTGCGGGCGCTCGAGAGGCGTCCGCACTGAGGGCAGACCACGAGGCCCGCCGAGCCGGTCGACTGGAGCGCCACCTGGCAGTTCGGGCAGAGCGTCTTGAGGCCGGTCGGGGTGTAGACCGGGGAGGGGGCGCGGGGTGCCATCGGTGAGGACGGCGTCGGGGCCGAGGCCACGGCGGACTGCACCGTCATCGGAGGGAGTGCCACGACCAACCCCCACCGGACGGTCCGACGGGACGGGTCGTAGAGCAGCGGCGTGTTCGGCAGCGCGAGCTCGTGGGCGAGGATCTTCTCGGTCTTGCGCTCCCGCCAGGAGAGGGCCGCGGCCAATCCGGGGACGCTCGTGGTCCCGAGGGCCCGGACGGCGGATCGGAGGTGTTCAAGGTCGGCGGAGGAAGGTCCAAAGAGAGCGGGCATGGGCGCTCCTCGCCCGTGCGATAAAAGAACCTGTCGCTGGAGCAGAACGGGGAAGGCACCGGCTGCCCAGTCACCGGGTCTTTTGGACGGTGCCACCCGGTTCCCCGGCAGTCGGTGCCCGAGGCCAATAAACATAAGTCCGGGTCAGTCTATATAGTTGACGGGGCCCCCGGAACGGTGGCGGGTGGGCTCATTTCCCGGCAGGAGGCGCTTCTATCAGCAGGTCCATATCCTAGGCCCTGCTCGTTTCCTATGGCGGGACCGGGCCCGCCGCGCCATGCGCCGAAACGACGAAAGCATGCCACGTGCCGAAGTGCCGACCGGCCGTACCGCGCCGGTCGTCGACCGACCGAAGATCGCCACCGTCATCGTGGGCGGGACCGACGAGACCCGCCTGCTCCTCCGGGGCCTCGTGCGGCTCCACCACCACCGCGTGTTGTCCGAAAAGGCGACCGCGGAGGAGCTGGACCTCGGGGTCCCTGACGATCCCGCGCAGGTTCTGATCCTGGTGGCCGACGGGGAAGGGGACGAGTGGCCCCACGAACTGGCGGCCGCACGAGAACGCCAGCCCAGCCTCCTCCCCCTCCTCATCGTGCCCGAGCGGACCCCCGACCTGATCGCCCGAGCCCGCCGCATGGGCGTCAAGGGCGTGCTCAACCGGCCGTTCGCCATCCGGGACCTCGTCGCCTCGGTCGAGGCGGTGGCACGAGGCGAAGACATTCTCGACCGGGTCCCGGGCGCGGCCCGGACCGGCAGCGGTCAACCGTAAGCGCCTCCCCGCGTTCCCCGGTTCGTGGCGCGAGGACTTCGCAACTCGCTCGACCGGGCGGTTCGTGGGTCGGTCGTTTTCGATGGGGCCGAGCTCGGCCGGCTTGGGCGGGACGAATCGCACGTCCACGGCCCGCCGCTCGCCGCGGTCCGGCCCGTGGATGCGGAAGATGTGGTTTCGCTCGTGCGCTGGGCCCGCCGTCACCGGGTCGCCCTGGTAGCCCGAGGGGCGGGGACGTCGCTCGACGGAGAATCGGCCACGCTCCGAGGAGGAGTTACGGTGGACCTTTCAGCGTGGAGCGAGGTGGGAACGGTGGACGTTCCGACCCGTTCGGTACGGGTCGGTCCCGGCGTGGTCAACTTGAGCCTTCAGGGCGCGCTGAGGCCGTCCGGTCTGTTCTACCCTCCCAACCCGGGCTCCTGGGCGACCTCCACCATCGGCGGGAACGTCGCCACCAACGCATCCGGCCCGCGATCGTTCGGCTACGGCCCGACCCGCCGATGGGTCCGTGAGGTCGAGGCGGTCCTCGGTACCGGGGAGCGGGTCCACCTCGGGAGCTCGGCGGAGAAGAGGTCGGTGGGTCCCGACCTGCTCCAGATGTTCATCGGGAGCGAAGGGACGTTGGGGATCGCGACCGCGCTCACGCTCCGATTGGCCCCGATCCCCGAGATCCGGCGGGGATGGGCGGTGCCACTTCCGGCCCGGGCGCGTCTCGGTCGGCTCGCCGCCTCGTTGGCGGGGATCGCCGGTAGCGGTCTTTCCGCGATCGAGTACCTGGACGGCCCATCGGCCGAAGGGCTCCGGGCGGACCGCGGGGCGTCGTGGCCGTCGGGCAGCGCGCTGCTCCTTCTCGAGATGGAGGCGTCGGGACGGAGGGAGGTACACGATCGCTCCCTACGGGTCCGGGCCGCCCTGAATAGGGGCGGCGTCGCCGCCGAACCGTCGGTGTTCGAGGACGCCGACCGGCTCTGGAGCTTGCGGGGGGAGGCGAGCCGCGTACTGGACGAACGGTACGGTCCCCGCGTCCGCGAGGACATCGCCGTCCCGCTCCCGGAGGTCGACGGGCTCGTCCGCGCGCTCGAACGGATCGCCCGGAAAGAGAAGGTGCGGCTGTTCCTCTTCGGCCACTTGGGCGAAGGGAGCCTTCACCCGAACTACGAGGCGGATCCCGCCTCCCCCGCCGCGACCCGCATCCGGACCGCCGTGTGCTCCGAAGCGCTGGCGCGGGGGGGCACGATCAGTGGCGAGCACGGGATCGGGCGGTTGAAACGGGGGCTGCTTGAGCGGGAGTTGGGCACGCCTGCCCTCCGACTGCTGAGGGCGGTCCGGCGGGCGTGCGATCCGGACGGGATCCTGAACCCGGGGAAGCTCTATCCCGGGAGCGTTCGACCAGCTCCGCGACCTTCTCGGTAGCTTTCGGCCGGGGCAAGCGCCCGAGGCCGCGAGGGGTCACCCATCTCCCGCGGGCCGCCGGGGGGAGCGAGGCCACCGAACCGGCGAATACGTGCAACGTGACCGAGAAATGGCTGTAGGCATGCTCGACCGCCCCGAGAGAAGCCAGGGCGGGTGCCACGATCCCGGTCTCTTCCCTCAGCTCGCGCCGGGCCGCGTCCCGTGGGGTCTCGGACGGCTCGACCTTGCCGCCGGGAAACTCCCAGAGGCCGCCGAGCAGCCCCTTCGGAGGACGGAGCTGGACCAGCCATCGACCCCGGTGTTCGAGTACCGCCACCGCCGCGACGACGTGGGGGCGCGGTGCACGAACGGGGGGTCTCGGAACGGAACCCGGATCGTCGAGTTCGAGATGGGCGCGGCAGTAGGTCCGCACCGGACATCGGCCGCAGAGCGGTGCTCGCGGCCGGCAGACCGTCTCGCCGAGCTCCATCACGGCCTCGTTGAATTGCCCCACGTCGCGATCGGGCAGGAGGGGTTCGAGGGCCGACCGAAGGCGGTCGCGAACCGTTGCCGTCCGGACGTCCCCTTCCTCCCGTGTCCAGCGGGCCGCGACGCGAAGGGCATTGGCCTCCAGGGCAACCTCGTGCGCGTCGAACGCGAGACTCGCGACCGCCCGCGCGATGTAGGGGCCGACCCCCGGGAGGGTCTCGAGCTCCGGAACGGTCCGCGGCACGGCTCCGCCGAAGGAGGAATCGATGACCCGGGCCGCCGCATGGAGGTGTCGGGCCCGGGCGTAGTACCCCGCCCCTTCCCACGCCTTCATCACGTCGGAGACGCGCGCGTGCGCGAGCGCGGTGACGGTCGGGAATCGCGCGAGGAACCGGTCGTAGTAGGGGATGGCCTGCTCCACGCGCGTCTGCTGAAGCAGCACTTCGGCGACCCAGATCCGGTAGGGGTCCCGGTCCCGGCGCCAGGGGAGGGGCCGACGGTGGGTGCGAAACCACCTCCGCAACGCCGTGCCCGCATCGCGGGGGACGGTCGGATGGACACCGGACGCGGTGCGGCGGCTCACGGACGGCCGCCCGAGGAAGAGAGTGCTTAAAGAGCATGGCGAAATCGAACGCGACGAGCAGCTCATGGAACCTCGCGAAGGGCCGGTTCAGGTCACGGACGCCACGTTCGAGAACGAGGTGATCCACTCCCCGCTTCCGGTCGTGGTCGACTTCTACGCCGACTGGTGCGTGCCGTGCCGCGTCACCGAGCCGGTCCTGGCCGACCTCGCGGTGCGCTGGGCCGGCCGCATCAAGTTCGCGAAGGTCAACATCGATGACGCGGCCACCGTCACGCGCTCGTACGGGATCCACTCGATCCCCACGTACGTGTTCGTCGAGTCGGGCCAGGAGAAAGGGCGAGAGGTCGGGCCGGTGAACCCGACGGCGTTCCGGTCGATGCTCCGGCGCTACTTCGCCGAGACGACCCGGCCTAGTGCCGGAACACCCGCCACCCGCTGAAGTACATCGCGATCCCCGCCTGCTCGGCCACCGCGATCACCTCGGGGTCGCGGAGGCTGCCGCCCGGCTGAAGGATCGCCACGACACCGGCCCGAGCGGCCGCCTCGACCCCGTCCTTGAACGGGAAGAAGGCGTCCGACGCCAGGACCGCCCCCTTCGCCCGGGCGCCCGCGACATCGCAGGCGAGCTCGACCGCCTTCACGCGCGTCGGCTGGCCCGAACCGATCCCGACGGTGGTCGGTCCCTGGGCGAGGACGATCGCGTTCGACTTGGCGTGGCGCACGACCCTCCAGGCGAAGTCGAGCGCGCAGAGCTGCTCGGGCGTGGCCCGGTGGGACGTGACGGGTTTGAGTTCGCCCGGAGCCAACTGGCGCCGATCCGCTTCCTGGACCAGCAGGCGGCCAAAGCTCGTACGCGCCTCCCAACGGGGAAGCTCCGGATCGGGAGGTCGGGTGCGCACCAGCTTGAGCTTCGGCCGTCGCCCGAACGACTCCCGGGCGGTGGGGTCGAATTCGGGGGCGGCCAACAGGTCGACAAAGACCCCGTGGAGGGCCTCGGGATCGTCGGCGCCGACCGGTCGGTTGACCGCCACCGCGCAGCCGAACCGGGCGACCGGGTCCGTCGCGATCGCCCGTTCCAGCGCTTCGCGGACGGTGGTCCCTTCGGCGACCCCGCACGGCGAGGCATGCTTCACCACCGCGGCCGCCGGCAACGGGAACTCGGAGACGATCTCGAGCGCCGTGTCGACATCGATGAGGTTGGTGTAGGAGAGGCTCTCGCCCTTCAGCACCTCGAACGGCCGGGTCCGCCATCCGGGCCCGCCCTGGTAGATGGCCGCCCGCTGGTGCGGGTTCTCCCCGTATCGCAGGCGGAGGGGCTCGCGTCGTAGGACGAGGTTCGGTGGGAAATGGTCGTCCGGCGGAGGCCGGGCGAACAGGCCAGCGGCGATGGCCGTGTCGTATTCGGCCACTCGCTCGAACGCCTGCCGGGCAAGCTCGGCTCGGGTCGAGGCCGATAGACTACCCCCGTGCTGACGGAGCTCCTCGAGGAACGGGCCGTACTGCGGGGGGGCCGTGAGGACGGCGACCCCGTCGTGGTTCTTCGCGGCCGCCCGAACGAGGGTGACCCCACCGATGTCGATGAACTCCTCCCGGTCCGTCGCTCCCGGAGCGTCCAGGAGGTGTTGCTCGAAAGGATAGAAGTTGACCGCGACCAGGTCAAAGGCGAGCAGGCCGCGTTCCCCGAGTTCGCGACGTCCCTCCTCGGTGCGCGGCGCCAGGATCCCGCCGAGCAGGGCGGGGTGCAGTGTCTTTACCCGACCTCCGAACCAGGCCCCGATCCCGGTGAGCTCCTCGGCCGGTCGCACGGGCAGGCCCGCGGCGACGAGGCTGGTCCGAGTTCCACCGGTCGCCCAGAGCTCGACCCCGAGCTCGTCCAGCCCCCGGGCCAGAGTTTCCAGACCGGTCTTGTCGTACGGCGAGAGCAGTGCCCGCTCGATGCGGACCGCAGGCCCTTCCGAAGCCACCAGCCGTACCCCCAATGGGGAGGTAGGGGGAGGGATAAGTCTCGCGGAACGCCGCGTGCGCGGTCCACCGGGGGCGGGACCCCGGCCATAAGACTAAATACCGCGTCCCAGGGTAAATTGTACCCTCGACCGAGGTGGACTTGGCCCGCGCGTTGAGGACCCGGAATTGGCGTCGGCGTGGCCGTCGCGGCCAGGTCGCCGCGGTCGCCACCCTGCTGGGCCTGCTCCTCGTCGTGACGTTCATCGCGAACTTCCTCACGACCGTCGTCCCGAACCAGATGCAGGTGAACGACCTCAACCACGTCATCCTGGTCGAGAACCAGTTCGGCCGCCTGGCGGCGTTGCTCTCCTCGGCCGGCGCCCAGGGCCGGACGGGTAACCAGATCGTCCAACCGCTCACCCTCGGCTCGGACGGGGTCGCCCCGTGGGCCGCCCAGGACGGTTCCACGGTCGGGAACGTCCAGAACGGCTCCAATGCCTCGTTGAGTTTCGGTCTCCTCGGGGCGACCGTCTACTCGCCCCCGCTCGGGCCGACACAGGGCGGTCCGGCGCTGCCCGCGTCCTGCGCCTTCACCTCCGGTGCCGATGTCGGCATCGCCTGCACGGCCGCGCTCACGAAGCTCGCCTACAACTTCTCCGGGAACTCGAAGGCGTTCACGATCACGTCACTCCTCGCTACGGGCCTCTACGCGTTCAACTACTCGACGAACCACTCGAGCATCTCGGTCAGCGCGACGCTCGGGACGAAGGTCGACCTCCAGGTCCACGGGAGCAACGACAGCATCACGCTCTCGGTCCTCGGCGGCACCTCGATCAACGTGACGGTCATCGGGAACAACGACTACCTGAACCTCGGCGCGACCGGCACCGCGAACGTCGTGGTGCGGAACTACGGCACCTCGAACGCGCTCTACGAGAGCTCCGCGGCGGCCGGCAAGATGCTCGTCATCTCGTACGGGAACTCGGACTCGATCACGGCCAATGCCACCGCCGCGATGACCTACACCGCCTATGTCACGGGGTTCAACTCGACGGTCCCTTCGTCCTCCCTCTGCCCCTACGACAACGTCTCGAAGACGGAGGGGCTCCACGGTACGGGAGCGTCCGCCACCTACACGGCGTACTTCAACAACACCCACTACACGGGAGTCGTCCCCGCCGCCCCGTGGACGGTCCACGACCAGGTGGTCAGCCAGACGACCTGCCCGCTGTTCGCGCGGCAGGCGATCGCGCTCCAGTCCCCCGCCGCCGCCGGCACCGGGCCGATGGTGAACCTGGTCAACACCTACGCCCCCTCCGGCGAGGTCGCCTACGATGAGGGCGGGGTCGTCTACGCCCAGTACGGGGCCTACCCGGTGTTCATCGACACGCCCTCCATCGCGCTCACCGTCCTCGGCGGGGTCGGCGGTCAGGTGACGGCCGCCTCGATCTGGCTGCCGTACTTCTCCAACTGGGTCGGGTCGGCCGCCGGGATCGGCACCACCACGCTCGACCTCGGCCTGCTCCACACGGCAACGTACCGCATCAATGCCACCGGCTCGACCTTCGGGATCAACCCCAACGTCCCGATCACCCTCGTGATCCGCACCCCGTTCGCCGAGGCGTGGAACTCCTACCTCAACGGCGACCTCGCGTTCGCGGGACTCTGGTCGTGCGCCCCGGCCGCGCTCTGCACCGGGACCTACACCCAGGGCGGTCCGCTCGGCGTCGTGACGATCACGATCCCCACCACCCACCTGCAGGCGCTCAAGATCGGTACGACGATCTTCTCGCTCGCCCTCGCCTAGGTATCCGACCTCAGCGCGGTCGACGTCCGCGGGCCGTGCCCAGCCACGCCTTGGCCCCGACGAGGGTTCCCCAGGTCCGGACGGTCGACAGCGTCAGCTGACCATCGAGCGGCCCCGACCACAACGCGCGGGCGATCGCCACCTGAAGGTGTTCGACCTCGACCACGGCCCGGGGACCGTCCGAGCGAACCAACCGGAACGGGACGCCCGAGGGCGCGGCCTCGGAACGGCGACGCAGGGCGCCCTCCCACCATCGGGGGGAGAGGGCGGGAAGGTGTTCCCCCGCCACCTCGAGGCCGAGGTAGCGGGGTCGAGGGTCCGACGACCTAGCGGACGAGGTCGATGACTTCCTCGGACTCACCGGCGGCGTAGCCTCCCTTCTGTCCGAGGAGGCTCGTCGCGCGCACGCCCGTGATGATGAGCAGCACCCGGATGGTGTTCTCGAGGTCGGGCGAGTTCTCGACGGAGCAGCCCCAGATGATCCGAGCCCGCTTGGAGATCTTGCCGCCGACCAGCGCCGCGGCCTTCTCGGCCTCGCTGACGGTCATGGTCGGTCCGCCGATGACCCGGACGAGGGCCCCGGTCGCGTCCTTCAGGTCCACCGAGCCGAGCAGAGGGGACGTGAGCGCCTCGGTGACCGCCTCGGTCACACGGTCGGTCGCGCTCTCGCTCTCGCCGAGTCCGATGAGCGCCACCCCGCCGTCCTTCATGACGGTCAGGATGTCGGCGTAATCGAGGTTGACGAGCCCGGGCCGCGTCACGATCTCGGTGATCCCCTTGATCGCGGTCATGAGGCAGGCGTCCGCCAGCTTGAACGCCGCGTCGAGCGGCATGCGGGGGACGAGTTCGAGGAGCTTGTCGTTCTGGATGACGATGGTCGTGTCGCAGACGCGGCGCAGACGCTCGAGTCCGTCCCGAGCCTGCTCCATGCGCGCGGCGCCCTCGCCCGAGAAGGGGAGGGTGACGACGCCCATCGTGAGGGCGCCGGCTTCCTTGGCCAACCGGGCCACGAGGTGGGCCGAGCCGGTACCGGTTCCGCCGCCCATGCCCGCCGTGACGAAGACGATGTGGGCCCCGTTGAGGAACGCCCGCAGCTCCTCCTCGTTCTCGCGCGCGGCCTCTTCCCCGATCTCGGGGCGAGCGCCAGCGCCGAGACCCTTGGTGGCGCGTCGGCCGATGAGGATCTTCCGGGGCGCGTGGATGGTCAAGAGGTGCTTAGCGTCGGTGTTGATGGCGCACATTTCCGCGCCTTGGATTCCATCCTCGACGCAGCGGTTGATCGTGTTGGAGCCACCGCCTCCGCATCCGACGATTCGGATGTTGACCTTCAGCGTTTCCGCCAACTTCGCGAGTTCCGCGTCGTCGGCGCTGCCGTAGGTCGGCGCGGTCGGCTTCTTGTCGTCGACCAGGGTTTGGTTCTCCTGGTGCTTCGCGATCGCTTCTTGGATGATGGACTTCATTGGTGCGTATCCCATCCTGTTTGTCAGACGAGCGTCATACGCTCTGGGGAAGCAGTCGGGGGGTTGTTACATAAACGTTTGCGTTCAATGGAGGTTGTCGGAGAATCACCCCGGAGGGGGGGATATTCCGACACCCATGTCGGGTCCCTGCCAATTTTCCGACATTATGGCCTTCGCTTCCGGTGTCAGGCCTGCCGGAACGTCCAACCGGTCAAGTGGTGGCGGAGTAAGGAAGCTTGGCAGGACGCCGCATTCCACCATCGCGTGGATGAGCATCCGAATGTTGTGGGCGATGGCCTTGCACAAGAGTTCGTTGGTTTGGGAATCGAACTTGTGCGAGAGTAGTGTCTCCCCTAGCGTCTGTTTCATCGCCCCGAATGCGGACTCTACTTGGGCACGATCCCCATAGTGGTTGTCGAAATCCTCTCGATAGGCGTAGCAGTACTGGAACATCCGATGATACATTCGGCTCCCGTTTGCCTTGCCAGTGGCGTTGGACTTGGGCGGGCTGAAAAGCAGTGCGCCATAGTCGGCGACAACGTCGAAGTTTCGGCGAGATCCGTAGGCCTTGTCCGCCAGGACTTCTTGGAGCTTGAATCCCGTGGCGGCCGCCCGCTCCAAGAGGAGAGGAAGTTGGGGAGCGTCACCTGCGGTTCCTTCGGTGACTGTTGCCGCGAGGATTGCATGAGTTCGCACCCCAACCATTGCGTGGAGCTTCATCCACATGTTCTTGCGCTCCGGAGTGTACCTCTCGTTTCGGTAGTAGTGAAATCGAGTTGTCCGGAATCCGGTCGAGTCGATTGCGCATCGGTTCTCAATCGCGAGAAGCGGCAGGACAGACCGAGCGACCATGTCGAGCAGGACGGGCGTGATTTCAGGCTGGCAAAGAAAGTCCGAAATGCCCTGCCAAGTCGGAAACGCGCCGATGTGTCCTTTGGCCGCAGCATCCACACGAAGCTCGGCGGTTCGTCTGCAACCTACACCGTCCCGGACCTTGTCCACGGCACAGAAAATTTGGTCCCGAAGTGGTATACGGGGTCGGCCCGCTCGGTGAGGGTCCCGGTCGGGTTCGGCAACGCCCTTGCAAAGTTCTCGGAGGAGGATCGGAAACAGCCGACCTTCATCGACCTGACTCCGATTGTAACTTGGCCAGTCAATCTTCTTCCGACGTGTTGAAGTCTGCCCACGAAACTGCGCCGCCAGAGTCAGTGAATCCTGAATCCAAAGGCGGGCGAACCAGATGTGCTTGCAAGGGGCCGGCTCCCGACGGCCGAAGTCCTCGCAATCACAGGCCTCGCCGGCCCCCCCGATACCAATTCCATTGACCGCGTGGAAGCCAGTTCCCTTCTCGGACGGAACCAGGAATCGACCGGGCGTAGTAGATTCGAGTGCCCGCACACCGCGGCGGAGCATCTCGAGAGCACGCAGCTCCCGGACCGGTAGTTTCTCGGAGAGGTCAATCATGCGTTGTCCTACATATTGACCTACAAGTCGAGAGTACTTAAGCCTTAATCCCACATATTGCCCTACTGGTTGGTCCAGTTGTGGGTCAAAAGCCTCAAGTATCGCCAGGACTTCGTCCGTGGTGAATCCAGTGTCGAAAGCGATCGAGTCCAAACTGGTCAAGGCCATCAAGCGATCCGATTCGCTGCGTACAACCGTCCCATCGACCGTCGTCGACGTACTCGGAGTTGACGCCGGTGACTCCCTCAGGTGGACCTTGGATCCTAAGGGCTCTCGAGTAATCGTTTCGAAGTCGCAGGGTGACGCTGCGACGAAGAAGTAGGAGTCCAACCGACGCTGGACGCCCTCGTACGGAGGGCTCCGCGATGGGCGATCAAATCGAGTTCGCACGGGATGAAACGCTTCGGAGGATTAATACCACTAATCTTCGAAGATGATTATAAGTGTATTATCTGAATAATCAATGGTCACATTTTTAATCATGTGACACATGTCGATAGATTGACCATGTCGGGTGCACTTGTCCTTGACGTGTCAGACACGTTCGCTGACAAGGGGGCAGAGGCCAAGCTCATCGAGCTAATGGAGCAAAACCCATCCGCGCTGTGGAGCGTCAGCAAGTTCGTCCAGGTGGGTGGGTTGGTCCGGGCCCGAGTAGACCGCGCAGTGATCAGTCTAGAAGCCAAGGGTCGGATCCACGGCGAGACAATTGGTCGAACTCGGGTAATCCGCTACGTCTCCCCAACGGCCACAAAGGACGTAGGGCAAAGCCGGCCGTCGGGGAATGGTACCAGGACAAGCCGACCCCGGCCGATATGATTCGATTGGTGCAGATTCTAGAGAGAGCTGCACGCCGATGGCTTTGGGATTTTAATGCCCGAGAGGGGTGCTCTGTGATTCTATTCCCCGACTTGTTATTTTATTCGGTCGGACTAGGCAGGAGGCGGAACGGCCGCTCGCTATCCCGGGGCCTTGGGGGGCCCTGGCGTGGGGGGCGACGGCTTTGTGCAAGAGTTCAGAGAGCGCGGCCCGGTAGGCACCATCGTAATCATCCATTATTTCAGTTCTTTCGTCAACAGAGTTTGACTGAACATTTTCACGCCGATCGTGAGATAACGCCGACGGATCGTGAGCCGCAATGGAGCGGAATCAAACCAAGGAGTCCGCGAGGGTTCGACCGAAGGGAATTGACTCGCGAAGCATCATATCGGTTCTCATTTCCCTTTCATTCCTAGCGGCCGGAGGATCACTCATCTCTGCAAGCGGAGTAGCAATCGCAGGTCCCGGTGTAATTTGTGAGCCGTGTACCGCGTGCGACCCTTGCGCTAACTGTCCGACTGGCATCTCGTTAACCTACACCATCTCGGTCCAGGCGAACGATACCAATACCACCATTTCTTTTATAGAAACGGACTCGTTACAATATTCTTACGTCAACTTGACTTGGGGACCCGGAAGTTCCTCGGACTTTCTAGCCCTCACAAACTTTCTGGGAACCGCATATCCAACTGCCGGGAGTGTCTTCCTCGACTACTTGGAGCCGTCCTCGACCTATAGCTATTGGCTATGGGGATGGTCAAGTTGTAAGGATGATTCGGGCGTCCACATGTACCATACAAGCTCCACGTATACCGCCTCGTGGAATACTAGGTCGGACTCCTCGAGTAGGATCGTGGGGGTTGTAAGAGACCAGTCTGATAACCTCGCACCTGCCAACCAGATCGTATCCCTTTACGAACCGCTCTGCAGTGGGGACCAAACCTTTGAGACATTTATCGCGTCGGGAGGAACCTTCTCGATAACCCCCGGTAGTTGCATGCAGTCACCTGGATTCATTCTAAACTATAGCGACGTGGCGGGTACCAATTGCATCGTCATTCAAGGTAACCCCGACTGCCAGACCGCCCCCTGGTGGCTAGTCAGCGGCGTTGGGCACTGGAATACTTCCACAACAATCTGGGCCCCCGGATTCTACACGATATGGGCTCCACAAAACTACAAGACATACGTGCCGGCGAGCACAGAGTTTGTTCACACCAAGTACGCCGACATATCCAGTTACTCCTCCTCAATCTACACAACGACGGGCAGCATAGTTGACCTGGGAGGGAGTGGAGCTTCAACGAGCGTCTCCGCAGTCGGTCAATGGGGCACGACCTCCGTTCCTTCAGGTGACAACTTGACTACGAATGCAGAGGAGTGGACCACGGGCACGCTGACGATAAATGCTGTGAACAACGAGCGGCAGCCGACGCTGTCGACTTTGAACTTCTTCGATCAGGTTGGGTATTCCTTCAACCTCAACCAATGGCATGATTGGCAAACCACCACGCCATCCAGCGGTGCGTGCACCAAGTTCGATACTTCATCCGCTACTTTTTCACTGACAATCGCTGGATCCTACGAGGTCCAAACGGGATACGATGTCGAACTAGGTTTCTCTCTGGGTGTTCAATCAGATGGTACCGGCGTGGGTGTTGGGCTGCAGGTCGACGTGCCAATTCAGAACACGCTGGAGTCCACATCGGGGTATTCCACGACCGTGACTTTCACATTCACCAACCCATACTCAGTCGGCACATACGCGTATTTCTTGACCAACACACAGGGCGGTTCGAGTTCTTCGAGTTCTAACGCGATTGTGGCACATACCTGGCTTGTGAGCAGCTGCTGAAAATAGGCATCCGTTACATCAGGGGGACAATGATCCATCGCTCTCCAGCATTTTATCCGAGGCACTGACAAACCAAGTCACCCATTCATTCATCGGAACCCCCGGGGTGTGAATCAATCGGGTTGGAAATTGGATCGGGGCCGTCACGAACTAGCTCCCCGGGCTACTTGCGGGCTAGCAACTCAAATGCACACTTCGAACTTGTCGCGTCGTGCGGGACTAGTCCCCATCATTCCCGCCCCTGTACTCATCGACGAACCATTACCCTCCTCGCGTCCAGAAAAAGGATATGGCCCTGGAAGCAGTTCGGCGAATACTTTGGGGGTTTTGTGAACACTGTTGATGGGGGACGCAGTAAAGACTCTAAACCCGAGTCCCCACACGTCTTGACCGGAAACGAGCAACCCCAGATATCGCACCGATCGTGGGTGGTTCGGCGCGTCCCAACCGTAGTCGCTGCTGTCCTTGCAGCCATCTTGCTCATTCTAACAACAATCCTCGTCCTCAACAACGGCGCACTCCCATTTCGAACCACTGTTTCAGAGGAGAATCCAATCATCATCGAGATAAACGGTGTCGATAGGCAGCTTGTCTACAAGGGGAATTGGGGAGGGTACTTCGGCCCGACGACGAACGACAGCTGTGCATTTTGTCCGGTTGGAGCCCAGGCAGGAGCCGCTATCAGGATCCCGCTCGTAACTTGGTACCCTCCTGTAAATCTGTCATTCTGGGTCTTCACCAACGTATCGGGACCATTTCCCGTCCAGGGAGCTGGCTGCAGCCCTGCGCCTTGTGTTTTTCCTTGGCTTTCAGTGGAGAGCTTGGAGACCTACGTACCTGCAGACACTCTCAGTTCAATGACATTGTTTGGGGTGTTTCTACTGCCAAACACACCGAGTTCCTTGACGAATGTAATCGACTTCAATGCGACTTTGTGCCCAATCAGCATATGCCCGGCGCCAACACTCTGAATATTCCCTCGACAGCATGCCCTATTGGCACCTCTTCCCGGGTTGCTTCTATGCGATGAGGGGTCATTCAGGCGGCGTGGACGGGCTCGGAACCCCTAACATCGGTTGCCTTGCTGGTTCGTGAACCGCTCAGAACACGGCCCCGAAACACTAACGAAGGTGTTGGACCCGGTGGCGGCTCCAGAGGCCCCACCGGGTGCTCTGGCGAGCCCGCGGCGCGATTTTCAACAAGTGGGACGTTGGAAGCCAACTGTCAAGACGGCGGGCCCTGACGCCTGCGAAGCATGTTTCCCGCGTCAAGCCGCTCAACAGATGGGGGGTGCGGGTGCGTTACAGGCCGGGAGGGTTCTGCTTCACAAATGAGGTTCCGCGACAAAGCACACTACGGTGTCAAGCTGACCTTGACCCGGGGGAGCTTCCCCTTCTTCACGCCGAAGAATTCCGCGAGGGCGGTCCGAGCCCAGTCTTGCCCGATCTCCTGAAACCCATATCCCCAGGCGGCATGTCGAACGCAGACGGGGTACGACCCGGTTTTCTTCCGACCTTGGAATACCTGAAGATAGGCCACGCTGGGTTCAGGGCAGAAAGTACAGTTCGTCATATTATTGCATTGATCCTCGCTTCCGACGATTGAACGGTCTAGAGATACTACAGGTTGAACCGACTCCGCAGGAAGCCGAAAGCCGTCCTACCCTTGGAGGTGTGGAAAGTGACCTGGGGATCTGACCCCGGAGGCCTGGGGCCCCTGCCCTGATTGATAATGGCCCACTCAAGTTGCGCCTGACCCCAGCTGATGCTGACATCCAGCGGGGCTGGTGCTCCGTCCAGTACGACTGCATTCCCGGCAGAATCTACGTGGAGCGTTGCCGTGCCATCTTCAGTGGTGAAGCACCAAGCTTGGGGCAGGTACCCTCTAACCAGTCCCGAGAAGAGTCCCGAGAGGTGGGGCTTGAGTTGGCTTTCGACCTGGGGGCATACCGGCGTTAGGGTTTCCCGAGTTGACGTCATCAAGAGGACGACCGGCGTATTACTATATTACCGCCGACGTACCAGGAAAGCATATTACTTACAAACTAGATTACCCGGCTAAGTGTAACATGACCGAACCCAACACAACTAAGCGGGTGACCATCTCGATTAAGCTATCTCCCGATATATGGAGGCAGGCAAAGCGAGCAGCTCTAGAGCGCGATGTCACTCTGGGCCAGTTGGTGGAAAACGCTATACTCAGGGAGATACGTAGCCTGAATATGAAACCATCCGGAAGCGTATAGAGATGGAAATCGAGTGGCTCCTCGAGGATTCCGATTCTCTTGCTCACGCGTCGAAGCTTAGGGTAGACGGCAAGTCTGCTCTCGCCCCCCTCAAAGCGGAGGTCGTGTCTCCGCTCCACGCCACGACTCGGGGAGAGAGGACCTTGATCTCGCGTAAGGGGAAGCCCGGGCCTTCCAAGCCAACCCTAGCGATCGCTGGCGAGCCACTGGCACGCCCTACGCTCGAGACAGTCGGCTACAGCAAAGCGTCCACGGATGAGCTGATCAGACGCCTCGGCTCTCGGCGCATGGACGACTGCATCAACCTCGTATACACCCGAATTCCCGGTCGTTTCACTACCTCTGAGGGGGTCCCGTTGCCCATGCCCCCACTTGATGACATCCGTGCCTCAGCTTTGGTTGACGTCCAAATTGAGGCTGGGGCGAGTCTGGTCATCCCACCTCTCCCGACTGGACTGTCGAACGAGGCACTTTTCCGACGATGTCTGGAAAGGACCCGGGTCGCCGTCCAAACTTCTAGCGGGAAACAGGACATCATCGGCTACATTCCTACGACGGACAATCTAGAACTTGTGCGCGACATGGTCACAACCTACGCGAAGATTGGGGTACGCTTCTTTGGGGTCGACTTTTCCGGGGCGTCTAACCAACCTGCACTGATGCGATCAGTCGTCCGGTCGATTCGGGAACGGCTCAATCTCAAAAGACGCTCCCGCGCTCAGGGCGAGACGTACTACCTGCACGTATTCAATGCGGCGACCAGCAAGAAGTCCTCGAAAGATGTGACTCCGCTCTCTGACATCATCACTCACCCATACGGAGTCGACAGCACCAGTGGTCAGATGTGGGGCGCCGGCACGCTGGACCCGGAGAAGCTTCGATACTACCGAGTAGCGGACTACGGTGCATACCGGCGGGGGGCGCTCAAGGGTGAGCCTCTCAGTTGTGAATGTGCCACTTGCGACGGCTCGAGCGTATCGGATATCTACAAAGGTGCTCCGCATTCCATCCAAGAGCGGCTACGAGTCCACAGGGTATCGGCGTACTCCGAAGAGTGCGCTCGAATCACCGAGAGTCTGTCAGCCTCGAAGAAGGACGACGGATACGTCCCCTACCTCTCCAGGAAGAAGACCGCCGCATCAGACATTACCCGGATCCTGACGGACGTCCGAGAGATTCGGGCTGCGCTCTAGGTGGACCTGTTGACGCAATCTTCTGGCAGCCAATCCAACCCCCCAGAGGGAGGGAAGGATGCGGCTGGAACTGATCAGGGACAGATATCCCCGGGTTGGATCTTAGTCGGCCTACTTCTTGCCACCGCCCTCATGCTGATCATCGTTGGTTTTACGGTTTGGCACAGCTTTCATGAGACGATATCGGAGGAGTTCCTTCTACTCTACTTTGGGATTGCATCCGGCCTCTCGGTGGGCGTCTGGTCCACGCTAATGCTAGTGGATCACCCTGACAGACGGTCTGTTTTCATCGTGCACCTACACTTCAGCATCTCCGCATTCGCGGCAGTTGTCGCCGTCGTGCTGGGACCAGCGAGGGCGGTAATCTCCATCGACGTGTCACTGACTTTCATGGTCGCCGGACTTTCATGGCTCTTGTTTCAGTCCGCGGCTCACTTGTATAGTCGAGATTCTTCCTGGCGACACACAGGTTGAACTCCGATTTCCCTAGGCATCATTTCTATGCAAGACGGTTGGGTTTGGGGTTTCGGGGTCTCACCTTGCCCGCAGATGTTATACATTTCCTTTCTGACTAGTAAGGGCTTTTCGTCGAACACATAGATATATATGCAAGACACATTGACGGGTGCCCCCCTCGGGCAAAAATGAAAACCGAAGAGAACGCCACCAACATCGACACCGCGGGCCAGTTGTACGTCCTGCTGCAGCCCACTCGCCAGAAGATAATCCAGCTGCTACGAGAGTCTCCCCGACCGATGTATATCACCGAGATTGCAGCCGAGATTGGCGAGTCACCACGCGTGACCTCGTTCCACCTTGCCACGTTGGCGCAGCATGGATTCGTCGATGGTGAGTTCCGAGAGATTGAGCCCCCCACTCATCATTCTGCCGTCACTGGGCGGGCGGCTAAGTACTACCGGCTGACACCGAAGGTCGGCCAGGTGATCCGGGAGCTCGCAAGGGCGCTCTAAGATAGCACGCGACCAACCCCTTCTCTTTAAAACATACTGCGTGTGGAAATGGAGTAGTAAATAATGCCGCCCAATGCTGAACCTTCGTTCCTTCAGAATGTCATCAGCGTCATCAACGAGGTATTCGGGAAGATCGCCCCAAGAGAGTCGGGCTATCGGGTCCTGGAACTGAAGGTATACAGTGAAGATGTTGTCCAAGCCCTTTCGGGCGACAATGATACTCAATTCAAGGAACTATCCTTACAAGAGAAACTGGAGCCCGGCCCCATTAGGCTCGAATTGGTCTTTGAGCACGAGAAAAGCGGTCGAAGGGTAGCGATTGTTGCGGCAACGTCAGTTCGACCTGGTGGAACCCTTGCTCACACGAACGACTTCGAAATAGGGGACCTGGACACCCTGCAAGGAGAGGCAAATGAGGGCGGCACGGTCAATGAGTCGGTCGTCGAACTGGTTCGAAGTCAACTTCGTTTAGCACTTCAGAGCGTTGTATCTGCGATCAACGCAGTCCTCAACCTGATTGACCTCGGCAAGAGACCACCCCAGAAGAAACCCTGACAGTCGAGTCCTGAGGGTCGTTTCGAACCTTTGGGCTGCAAGAGTGCGGCATTAATTACCAATCCGGTGATCAAAGCAAGCTCCCTTACTCCCGGGGAGAAGGTGGATTGCTGTCGGCTCGGGTATCAGGTCGTAAAGTACTATCCGCTATCCAACTTTCTCACCGGTCTTCGTCGATTAGGTCTAGAAAGGAATTGGAAGACCAAGCTTTGTTGGAAGACGGTGCTCAATTCTCCGAGAAAGACGGCGAGCCCGCCGAATAACGACACTATAACGACAGTCTTCTCAGTCGCCCCGACTGCTGTAGGATAGACGTAGACCCAGAGGACGATGACCAGACCAATCTGGATGGCAAGGGTCGCGACAATAATTGCGAACATCACGCCACTTGCGATGATCACCCCAAGGTTTCCCCTGTCAAATTCTCGTGAGAACCACTTAGTGAACTCTGCCGGAGAGTCTTCAGGCGTCGGTTGGGGTGAGTCAGTCATGTCCGCTTGGCGGGGTCAGGGAGAGAGCTTAGCTGACCGAACGGCTGCTTCCTTCCGGTGGTGCTGACAGAGCGTAAACGAATGAACCGGCCCAGCGACTTTTTCGCCTGTCACGCTGGCATGAGTCGGTGCCCCCCTGATCTCGACTGCCTTTGACGGGCCACCACCGCATGGGGTCGTGGGCAGATTGTCTCCTGGACAATTCCCGTGAATGTATACCAAGACCTGGACGATCTCGCAATCCGGCCACGCCGTGCTCAGCGGAGACATCAAACCGAGGAACGATGGCTGGCCCTTCAAGGTTTGGTTGTGACACTGGGCCCGTACACTACGCGTCTCGCGTCCCCTGAGGCCGGGAAGGGGTCTAATCGCCCACCGGTGTGAGTCGATGATGGCCCCCAACGAAGATTCCGGCAACGTCAAGTGTAGGAAGTGCGACCAAACCCTACACCGCCCCTCGGGAATCCCTCATGGCAATTGCACGCGGTGTGGCGATCCGGAGTGGGATAAGGAATTCGACCTGGGCCCCCGTGTTTCCCGGCTCAGTCCATACTATGTGATCGGTGAGGCACAGGACGGGAACCGAATCACTACGCTAGATTTATTGGGCATCCGCCAGATCGAGTTCAGAACATCCGTACAACTCTGCCATCGACTCAAGAATACTTGGCGGGAGGTCAAGCACGACAACATGGCGAAGAGTGGTACCGAACTAATCGTCGCGTTCGATCTTCCGGAGCATGGGCCTAATTTGGAGCTCTGGATGTTCTACCGGGTAAAGCGGCAACTCGACCCGGCTGCTCGAAAATGCCGTCGCCACTCATGGGGGGTAATGGCCGGTGGACGGGATTTCGATCTCTTTGCAGCGGCCCACCTGATGGCTTGTAGCTGCGACACTAACTGCTCGGTTTGCTCGATTGCCGAAGATTTTACATTGGCTCGGCTCAAGTCGAGGACCGGGATCGACATGACAAGTCAGGTAAAGCTGCGGGACGCGGTCAGACATGAGATTGACGAAGAATCCTTCTTCCCTTGAGTTAGGCAGCGTTGTTACAGAATCGTCCTCGGCATACTCGACAAGATCATGCCTGAACCGCACAGAGGGGACTGAGTTGGCCTAGCGAGGTCGACCAAGCGTGGGTCGACTCGAAGATCGGCTCCGCAATCTAGGCAGTATGAGACTCTGACGAGGTCCATGACACTGGTGTGAGGTGGTCCGTTGTCAAGCCTACCGTGGGTCGGAAGGGTGAAAAGTGCCGTCAAACTGCGGGCTTCTTGAAGAGGTACTGAAGGATCGGCCACATGCCGAGTGGGAGCCCTACCGCGGCACCTACCAAGGCGGTGTAGAAGTCAGAGCGGTTTAGTCCATAAAGCGAGACGAGCCCGTAGCCACTGATCAATACCGCCGCAACGATCATTGCGATGGCCAGGGCACGCAACATGTCCCGCTTTGGGGGCCCTTTGCTTGCCGAGGGGGGACCTGTCATCGGTCTATCCCTCGTCAAATGATGCAGCTAGTCCCTCCAAACCCGATCAGGTAGCCAATCACGAGAATAGTCGTTCCAAAGATGGCAGCCCCCAACCCAAGTTGCCACACTCCACCGGGAGGGACTGACAGTCCGATCCCCAGGAGGTAGATCCCCCCTGCGAAGAACAGGTAGGGGGTCCCGTTCCCTGCGCAACCCGGGAGAATCAGGAACCCTACAATGAAGAGAATCAAACCCAGGCCCACCATTATGGTCTTGACGATCGGCATGCCAGGGGATTCGTTCATGGCGATAAACCCCCGCGGAACGGCTGACCTTGAAAACCAAGCCCCCAGGATACATCGGGCCGGGTTAGGTTGCCGTGGTTACCTCGACAGAGAGGAATCTGAATATTCCGACACCCGAACATGCGCAGGGCGGATATTCCGACAGTTGGCTCATTCTCCGACAACCTCCGTTCAATGGTACTGCAGAAATCTCGAGAGCAGTGTCCTGACACGCTGCTCCGCCTACGGTGCGGGTGCCGGCGCGTATGCGAGCCGGAATAGACTTAGGTTCGGGCGCCGTCTAACCCGATGGAGGGGCCCAGCGAACTCGCGTGAGCGAACCACCCCCGCCCCGAGTCTCCTCCGGCAATCCGCAACTCGACGCCATCCTGAACGGGGGCTTTGTCGCCCAGCGCCCCTATCTCGTGGTCGGACCGGTGGGGACCGGGAAGACGAAGCTCGCGCTCCAGTTCCTTTGCGAGGGGGCCCGTCACGGGGAGAACGTCCTCCTCGTTACGCTCGAGGAGCCGCCGAACGAGCTGCGCCTGAACCACCCGGCGCTCCTCCCGGACCTCGACCGGGTGAACGTGCTCGATGCCATCCCCGATGTGATGCGCTACGAACCGGTCCCCCATACCGACATCGCCGAGGCGCGACGCGCGGTGCCGTTCTCTGAGGTGGGCGAGCGACTCCGCAAGAGCCCGGAGCTGACGAGCGTAGTGGTCTCGTTCACCGCGCTCGAGCAGATGCTGAAGAACGAATTCGTTCGGCAGAGCTTCACGCGGGTGGTGATCGACTCGTTGACCGCGATGGAGTACTTCAACATGAAAGGGTCCGACGAGACGGTCGGTGCCCAGACGTTCCTCCGGCTCCTCGCGGACCTGGGGGCGACTACCCTCCTCACCGTGGAGACCCCGGTTGAGGAGTCCGAGACGGTCGCACGGCGGCTCGCCCGAGGTTCGATTCGGCTCTTCCGGTGGGACCACGAGGGAAGAACCGTACGCGCCATCGCGGTGGAAAAGTTCCGGGGAAGTGCCTACGACTTGCGGCTGCATCCCTACGACGTCTCCCCGCGGGGACTCGAGATTGACCTCGAGACGACGGTCGAGCGCCCAGTTCCGTCGGCGGGACCCACGGCCCCGAGTGCGCCCTCCGTGGGTCGGAGCTCCCCGACCCACCTCGCCCCCGCCATCGAGATCGTCCGGCTCGTTGCAGAAATCAACTACCTGGCCGCGCTCGGAGGGGACCCTGCCTCGGCGCGCGAGGAGCTCGAGCACGCGCGGACCGCACACCGGGAGCACCGGACGGACCTGGTCCCCCACCACGTCGACCGTGCCCGCACGATCGTGCAGGAGCAGCTCGCCGAGCTGAACCTCTCTCCGCCGAACGCTTCGGCCGAGCCCCCTCCCCCATCCGGCGAGGGGGCCCGGCCGATGGCAAGAGTGTCGATGGGAAACGCCGGGATCGATCAGGCGCTCGGCGGGGGGTTGATCCCGGGTCGTCCCTACCTCGTGACCGGTGGTCCGGGAGCGGGCAAGACCCTCCTCGGGCTGACGTTCCTGGCGGAGGGGCTTCGTCTCGGCGAGAACGTGCTCCTCGTGGCCGTGGACGAGCCCCCCAGTGAGATTCTGGAGAACTTCCGGTCGATCGGATGGGACCTCTCCCGGGTGCAGGTGCTCGACGCCAACCCCGGAACCCGGGTCATCCGCGGGAAGGGGGACGCCCAACCAGGACGTGCGCTCTCCGACCTGCACTCGATGGCCGAGCTCTCGGACGAGGGCCCCCGGGCGGCGGCGGGCGGCGAGATCACGCTTCAGGCGATCCACTCGAAACTACGGCAGGGAATGGGGCGGAAGTACTACGCCCGCGTCGTGGTAGATTCGATCACCGCGATCCGGAAACTCGCGCAGGGGAATACGGGGGATCTCCAGGCTCGTCGGAGCGAGGTCCAGTCGTTGCTTCGCTTCCTGAGCGAGAAGGGCGCGACCACCCTCGTCACGGCCACGACCGGCGACCCCCTGGCCCTCACGCCCGAGGAGATCCTGACCCGGGGGGAGATCCAGCTCTCCCGAGCCTGGGTGGGGGACCGTTCGATCCGCTTCCTGAAGGTGGTCCGGCTGCGGGGCTCGGCGCACGACCCCGAATGGCGGCCGTTCGCCATCACGTCCAGCGGGATCTTCTGCGACTGACCGGCGGCCGCCGGCGTCGGCCCGTGTTCGAACTCGGGTCAACCCCGACGGATTCAGCTATCCGTTGTCAACCGTCCGGGACCCCGGTCCAGCCGGTCCACCGCTCTCGGCCGCCAGATGGCCGCGACCGCCAGCGCGCCGAGGGGGACGGCGGTCAGGTAGATCCAAAGGTCGGAGTAGGTGCCCGAAAGGACGGCGGGGGCGATCGTGCGGGCCGGGTTCAACGAGCTGCCGGTCCACGGGCCGATCACGTAGGTCGATAGCGCGACCACCGCAGGCGGCAAGGCGAGGCGCCACCGATGCCGTCCCTCGCCCCGGTCCGCGAGGACGAACACCGAGCCGATCAGCGCCGCCGTGAACACCAGTTCTGCGGGAAACGTCCAGTCACCGAACCCGGGGGCCGGGAAGGTCGCCCCCAGGCGGGCGTGGTCGCCCAGGGTAGCGAGCACGACGGAGCTCGCCCCGAACGCCCCGGCGAACTGCCCGAGGACGTAGGCGGGAAGTTCTCGCCAGGCGATCCGTCCGCTTGCCGCCAAGGCGAGGGTGACCACGGGGTTCAGGTGGGCGCCCGACTCCCCGATGAGGAGGAGGATCGGGACGAGAACCGCGAGGAACCACGCGCCCGCCATGGCCCACTGCGGTATCCCGCCGGAGCGCGCGGCGAGAACGATCGTGCCCGTCCCGATCCCGACGAGAAGCGCGGTCCCGGCGGCCTCGGAGAGCGCGCGTCCGAGAATCGAGCGGTTCAATGTCGTGCGGTGCTCGCGAGGTCGGTGGCCCGCCGGTCCGCGAGGATCAGCTCCGTCCGGAGGCCGCGCACCCGGCGCCGTATGCTGTCCCGGACCCGGCGGAACCCCTCGTCATCCAAGCGGGCCGGGTCTTCGAGCTGCCAATCGCGAAGTTCCAGGGATTTCAGCCGGGCGGGGCAGCTGGCGTCATCGAGACAGCCCATCGTGACCCGGACCAGCGCCCGATCCATGAGTTCGGGCGTGAGCTCCTGGGGGGGATGGCCGGGCATGGACAGGCCCACTTCCTGGAGCATCGCCTGCGTCCGCGGGTTTGGCGCCGCGGCCGGCCGGGTTCCTGCCGAGACCGCATGCCAGCCGGGCGGCGGGTCCGCGTTGAAGCAGGCCTCGGCCATGAGGGAGCGACCCGCATTCTCGACGCAAATGAACAGCACGAACTTGTCGGTCACGGGTGCCTCGACCCGGGCTTGGTAGCCTCGATGTCCGCCGAGACGACACCGAGGGAGGCCTGCCCTGTCAGCGAATCGGGTACCCGGTCGGGCAATCGAAGAGCGACCTTCACATCCACGAAACCTGCGCGCCGAAGCAGTCCCCTTACTTCCTTCACCTCGAGGGCTCCGGACGAGCATGAGGACCAGAGCGCAGGGTCGGCGCGCTCTCGAGCACTGATCGGTCGCGTGGCGACCACATCCGACACCGCGAGCTGGCCACCCGAGCGGAGCACCCGGAATGCCTCTCGGTAGACCTTCCCCTTGTCAGGGGCCAGGTTGATGACGCAGTTCGAGATGACGACGTCGACGGACGCGTCGCCGACGGGAAGATGCTCGATCTCGCCCAGTCGGAACTCGACGTTCCGGTAGCCGCCCTTCTGGCCGTTCTCGCGAGCCTGGGTCAGCAGCTCGGGAGTCATGTCCACCCCGATCACCGAACCCCTCCGTCCGACCTTCTTCGCCGCGAGGAAGCAATCGATCCCCGCCCCACTCCCCAGGTCCAGCACGGTCTGGCCCGCCTTCAGGCCCAGGATGGCAGTGGGGTTGCCACAGCCGAGGCCAAGGTTGGCCCCTTCCGGAAGGGTCGCGAGCTGCTCCGGTGTGTACCCGAGCTGAATCCCGACCTGGGATTCGCCGCAGCACGAGGACCCTTCCGAAGCACCGCAGCACGAAGGTCCCTCGGAAGCACCGCAGCAGGAGGACCCTGCCCCAGACGAGCGGCCACCGCTTCCAGCCGCCGCGATGTTCCCGTACCGCTCCCGCACATGGGCTCTCGTGGCTTCGTCGGAAACGTCGGGCCCTGTTTTCGTCTTCATCCGACCATGACCTCGACCACTTCAATAGGTGAAGTGGTCATAAGGGACCGCTACGTACGTACGTAGTGTCGCAATGTGCCGAGGGCGAGCTGCGGTGCCCCTGCCCTCCAGTAGGGCTCATCGATGTCGTCGGAAAAAAATGGGCGGTCTGTGTCGTCTCCTTGCTGGGGGCGAACGGGACCGTCCGGTTCGGCCCGATCCAGCGGTGCCTATCGGGAGTCAGTCCGGCCACGCTGACGTCGACGCTCCGCTCCCTCGAACGGGCCCGACTGATCCATCGCGTACCCGCGGAGGGACCCCGGGGGCCCGTCCGCGCCTACTCCCTCACGAATTCCGGTCAGTCCCTCTACCGGAGCATCCAGCCGCTGGCGGAGTGGCTCCAGTCGCCCTGAACGGGCGGGCCGCCGTCGCTTCTTCCGCACTCGACGAGGCTCTGGCCCCGTGTGATCGATGGGCCTAGGCTCCCAGACGGTTGATGTCCCGAGTCTCGACCCGCTGCTCGGTCGGCCCCTGGCGAACGACGGCCAGCATCGCGCGGCCGACCTGGTCCGTCGTCGTGATCGAATTCGGGGCGACGCGGGAGATGATCGGCAGGAACGGCCGGACGATGAGGTAGGCGAGCCGGTATACCGCCGTCTTCGACCGGATCCCGTGCCGGGGTTGGATCGCACCCGGTCGGAACATGTAGGCAGCCTTGAACGGGAGTCGGAGGAGGTCGTTCTCGGTCTGGCCCTTGACCCGTGCCCACATGCTCCGACCTTTCCCGGTGCTGTCCGTCCCCGCGCCCGAGACGTAGACGAACGTCATGCCCGGATTCAGCCGGGCGAGGGTCCCGGCGACCCGCAGCGTGAGGTCGTGGGTCACCCGACGGTAGTCGGCCTCGGTCTTCCCCACCGAGGAGACGCCGAGACAGAAGAATCCGGCATCGTACCCCGTCAACTGCGGCTCGACGGGCCCGAGGTCGGTGAGGTCGGCCCGGACGATCTCCAGGAGCTTCGGGTCGGTCCGGCCGGTGGGGCTCCGTCCGACCGATAGGACGCTCGTCACGTCGGAGGCCAGCAGGCACTCGCGGAGCACCCCCTGACCCACCATCCCCGAGCCGCCGAGCAGGAGGACCTTCACGGGGTGGTCCACCTCCACGGCTCCGAGTCGCTCGACGGGCCGGGGGACATCTGCGTCCCCGAGGAATCGGGCCTATATGGACCCCCTGAGCTAAGGGGACCGAGGCCGGAGCCGGCCCGTGGGTTCGGTGCGAGGGACCGGGAAGGGGGCATGAGTTCGGTCGTATTCCTGCGCGGCGTGAACGTCGGCGGCGGGCGCAAGTTCCTTCCCAGCGCGTTGGCGAAGGAATTGTCCGAGTTCGAGTTGGTGAATCTCGGCGCGGCCGGCACATTCGTGGCCAAGTCGAATGTTCCCGACGCAAAGCTGCGACGGGCAATCCTCGACCGCCTTCCGTTCACCACCGAGGTCCTCGTCTGTCCGGGTCGCGAGATTCTTGACCTGCTCCGCTCGGACCCGTTCGGCCCGCTCCCCCCCGAGGCGAAAGCGTGCCTGACCGTGCTCGACGGCCCGTCGGCGCATCCCCCACGTCTCCCGATCCACGTCCCGGACGAGGCGGAGTGGGAGGCGAAGATCATTGCGGCCCAGGGACGGTACGTCTTCGGGGCGTACCGCCGTCTCCGAGATCGCATCGTGTACCCCAACCCTGTCGTCGAGCGCGCGTTCGCGGCGCACGCCACCACTCGGGGATGGGCTACCATTCAGACGGTCGGCACGATCCTTTCGTCCGCGTGATTTGAATCCGGCGGTCGGAGGGACCCTCTCACCCGGCAACCGCGGCTCACGGAGGGAAATACAGGTCGATGTTCGACCACCCGTAGACGGTCTCCTCGAGCTCCTGGCCGCCGATGTTCACCGTGTCGGTGCCGAGGGATTTGGCTCCGAGGCGCTCATAGAACAGCCGGGCCGGGTTCGCGCTGAGGACTCGCACGAGCATCCCCCGGTATCCCGAGTCAAGGAGGGATCGGGCGACGCGGCGGACCAGCTCCCGTCCGATCCCGCGTCGTTGGTGTTCGGGCAACAGGTACAGCGAAATCAGTTCCCCCTCGTACCCGATCGGCGGTTCGCCTCGAGCACGACCGCCGACGGCGAACCCAACGATCCCCGCGGGTTCCACCTCGGCCACAACGACCGGGTCGTCCGGCAAGTTGACGAGTCGGTACTTCCACCGTTCCTCGCGTTCCCCCAGCTGCTTCGGGAGGCTGTCGAGCCACTCCTGGGGATCGATTCCCCGGTACGCGACCATCAGGACCCGGATGTGGACATCCGCGAGTCGTCCCGCGTCGGGCAGGACAGCCCGCCGGTAGGTCGCCTGCCCGTACGAATTCGAGACCTCCAGCGGGACCACCGGCGGGTGTCAGAGTGGGCGGAATAAAGTGCCTCTCCCGCCCCCGCCCATGGGTCAAATCGCTTCGACCGTTCCCCGACTTCCGTCACGAGGGAGAGATTCGTCCTCCACCGGACGGTACGGATGGGGAGCCGTACCGCCGGCGCAGTCGGTAGAGGAGGACGTACAGCAGGAAGGGAACCACGAGAACCCCCGTGTCGCCCAACAGCTCCAGGGCGACGTCCCACGGCACCCAGAACGATAGCAGGCCGGCGGCGAACGCGACCTTGGCAAGTTCGTTCTGCTCGTAGCCTGCGCAGCGGAGCAGGAAGGCGAAGGCCGCGGCGGCGAGTGCGACCTGGACCACGACCACGAGCACCGGCGGGATCCGTAGGTACGGGGAGAGGAGGGTGAGTCCGAACAGCGCGAATACGAGCGTTCCGGCGACGAACCCGAACTGGCGGGGGGAGGCGGTAGGCCGGCGGGACCGGAGGCGGAACCATTCCGTCGGGACGAGGAAGAACGCAGCGACCAGTCCCGCGATGGTCGCGAGCAGGAACGCGAGGACCGGCGTGGCGGGCATGTAGCCCCGGGTCAGCACTTCGTACCCGAGCACCGCCTCGGCCGCCAGGACGACCAGGGCGACCACGACTCCCCGGTCGGTGACGAGCCGCTCCGCACGCTGCTCCGGCCAGACGAGTCCCACGAGGAGGATGGGCAGCGCGATGCTGAAGATCGCGTGGAACAGGTCGATCTCCACGGCGAAGATCCAGTTGACGCCGAGGAAGTGGCCGTAAACGCCGAGGGCACCCGCGGCCCCGGCGGACGGGTTGATCATCGTCTTGGTGGCGAGCCCCTCTTCGACGATGCCGTACGCCAGCCCGAGCAGCAGGATCCCGATCCAGCCCCTCTTCCAGCGGAGGGCGGACTCGCGGGCCAGGACGACCCCGCTCCCGTACAGCGGGAGGCCCAGCAGCAGGTTGGCCGAGGTGACCAGGCCGGGCACCGTCGTCGACCCCGTCAGGAGTTCCGGGATGACGAACGAGAGGAAGATCAGGGCGAGGAGAGGGAGGTTTCGCCGGAGCCAGGAGGGAGGGGGAATGGTGGTAGCGGCGGGGCCCGGAATCGACACGCCTACCGCCGGCGCGACGCGGGTTCGGGGGATTAAAGGGGAGCCTGGAACGGTCTCCGCTCGGTCTCGCGAGCGTCCCGACGTCGAGCGGGCTCGCACGCACTTATCCTTGAGTGGACTGTGGGCCGCCCGTGGAGCCCTACTTTCGGGCCATCGAGTCCGAAGTCGACCGGGCCTACGTCGTCGCCCAGAAGGCGCGGGAGGAGGGTCTCGACCCCGAGACCCACCCTGAGATCCCCCGAGCCCAGGACATGGCGATGCGGGTCGAGAAGCTCCTCTCCCACCTCAAGGTCGACGGGATCTCCGAGGAGATACGGACCCTCGCCGCGACCCTCCCCCGCGAGGAGGTCGCGGTCCGCATCGCCCGCCGGCTCGCGTCCGACCCGAACCGTGGGGACGCGACGACTCGGGTCGATGTCGCGCTCCGCGTGGGCCTCGCGATCCTGACCGAGGGGATCCTCGTCGCTCCCCTCGAGGGGCTCGCCGAGGTCCACATCCGGCCGGGCCCCGACGGCCAGTACATCGAACTCTACTTCG
>Ga0187871_10000465_pt1 | contig 38843 bp, 22 predicted proteins | sample June2016WEW_16_1_FD_132988 | JGI IMG/M metagenome (GOLD analysis project Ga0187871, IMG submission 132988) | Peatland microbial communities from SPRUCE experiment site at the Marcell Experimental Forest, Minnesota, USA - June2016WEW_16_10 | ecosystem: Environmental > Terrestrial > Soil >...
CCCCATTCGCGCCACACTACGCTGCCCCCTCCCACACCGGATCGGCGAAGGATCGGCAGCGAGAACACCAGCACCTGGGCATCCGCGCGATACCGCCGCGCCTTGCTGAGGTCGCCCGTCACCGCCGCGCCGCCGCGCCGCACGACTGGCGGCACCAGCGCCCACGCCAGCATCCTGGCCAACTCACGCCTTGTCATACTTCGTTTGTCCCCTCGGTTTCCCGGCCTGAGAAAATGCCGGCTGCATGCTGGTTCGGGAAGCGCGCATGGACGGAAAGCAGGGACACCACTCTCGTATATGATAGGTCCTTTCCACGCGCCCGCGTTTCCACAGATCCGCAACCTGCTAAGATTGCCGGTTCAGATGGACGCCGTCCAGATCTCGCATGTGACGAAAACGTTCGGCGAGGTAACCGCCGTAGACGACCTCTCGCTCAACGTTCCCGAAGGCGCGGTTTACGGCTTTATCGGACCGAATGGATCCGGTAAAACCACCACCATGCGCATGATCGCCGGCATCTTCTATCCCGACCGCGGCGACGTCCGCGTGTTCGGCAATCAAATGATGGGCGCGCGTTCCGAACTGATCGGCTACCTTCCCGAGGAGCGCGGCCTCTACAAAAAGATGGCGGTGCAGCCCATGCTGGAGTTCTACGGAGAGCTGCGCAGCGGCCGCAAGGTGACCGCCGAGGTCGAGAGCTGGCTGAAGCGCCTGGACCTGTCAAAGTGGGCTCGCCAGAAAGTGATGACACTGAGCAAAGGCATGAGCCAGAAGGTGCAGTTCATTGCCACCGTGGTTCCGGCGCCCAGGCTTCTGATCCTCGACGAGCCCTTCAGCGGACTCGATCCGGTCAGCGCCGACACCATTCAGTCCGCCATCCTCGATCTGCGCCGCGGCGGCGTCACCGTCATCCTCAGTACGCACGATATGCAGGTGGCCGAGAACATGTGCGACTCCATCTGCATGATTTTTCGCGGAAAGAAGGTCCTCGACGGTACCCTCGCTTCCATCCAGGATCAATACGGGAACGACACCATCCGCGTGGCCGCCGAGGGCGGTGTCCGCTTTCTGGACGATCTTCCTGGCGTGGAAAGAGTTCGCGATCTCGGACAGGTCCAGGAATTGCGCATGGCGCGCGGCTGCGATCCGCAGCAGGTCTTGCGCACCCTCATCGAACGGACCCGCGTGACCAGTTTCTCGATCATGAAGCCGTCGTTGCACGACATTTTCGTGCGCATCGCCGGCCCGGAAGCGGGGGAGGCCCAGGTTGCATAACTCCCCGCACAGAATTCTCCTGATCGCCAAACGCGATTACCTGGCCACTATCCGCACCAAGGCCTTCATCATCGGCCTGATGGTGGCGCCGCTGCTGTTTGGCGGCGGTTTCCTGGGTATCGCCTTGATCGAAAGCAAGCCGGATATCAAGGAGCGGCGCATCGCCATCGTGGACGCCACAGGCGTAGTGGCCCCCGCAGTCATTCAGGCCGCCAAGGATCGAAACGCGAAGGACCTCTTCGATAAGACCACCCATCGCCAGGTAGAACCCCGCTACGTCTTCGAGACCCTGCCGCCGGACGCCGATCCCAAGACTCAGCGGCTCGCGTTATCCGAGCGCGTGCGCCGCCAGCAGCTCTTTGCGTTTGTCGAAATCGGCCCCAATGTCTTGCGTGCCGCCGCGCAATCGTCCGAGGATCCCAAAGCCGCCGGACCGGTCGCCACCTACAGCAACGCCAGCGGCTTCGACGATGCCAGCCGATGGCTGTCCGACTCCATCAATGAAGGCATCCGGCGGGTGCGCCTGGCCCAAATCGGCGTGGACCCAAGCCGCCTCCCCGGCGCGCTTGCCTCGGTCAAGGTGGACCGCTTCAGCCTGGTCTCGCGCAATCCGAAAACCGGCGAGATTCGCGAGGCCGGCAAGAAAAACGAAGGCGCGGAGTTCGGTGTGCCGTTCGGCATCATGCTGCTGTTGGGCATGATCGTTATGGTCGGCTCCAGCCCGATGCTCTCCGCCGTCACCGAGGACAAAGCCCAACGCCTCGTCGAGATGTTGCTGGGATTGGCCACGCCGTTCGAGCTGATGATGGGCAAGGTGCTGGGCGCACTGGGCACGTCCCTGACCAGTTCCGCGTTCTACATCATTGGCGGCACGCTGGCGCTCGAAGGCATGGGCCTCGCCGGCATCGTGCCTTTCGCGGTGTTCCCTTGGTTTTACGCTTACCTCATCGTTGACGTGACCTTCTTATGCTCCTTCGCCGCCGCGTTGGGCGCGGGATGCAACAGCCCGCAGGACGCCCAGCAGCTCGCCATTCTGCTGCTGGCCCCGGTCATGATTCCCTACTTCCTCTTCGCCTTCATCATGCAGCAGCCCAATGGCGCCATCTCCACCGCCTTGTCCCTGTTTCCGCCCTTCACGCCCATGCTGATGCTGCTGCGGCAGTCGATGCCCGCCGGTGGCGTACCGGCCTGGCAGCCGTGGGTAGGATTGGCGGGAGTACTCGCCTTTACGCTGGTAATGGTCGTTGCGGCGGCCCGCATATTCCGCATCGCGATCTTGATCCAGGGCAAAACCCCGAAAGTGGCCGACCTTGTACGCTGGGCCGTTCGCGGGTAACACTCATTTCGCACGCGTCTCCAGAATCCGGAAGATCTGCGCGCCGTATTGCTCCGCTCCCCGCGGCCCGACTCCTGGGATTTCCAGCAGTTCGCGAACCGTGGCCGGCTTCTCGGCCGCGATAGCCAGTAGCGCCCGGTCGGATAAAATGCGGAAAGCCGGCACGCCGCGGCGTTTGGCTTCGGCCAGCCGCCAGTCGCGCAAAGCCTTCTCCACGGCCGCATTCGCCGGCGGCGCGTTGGCCCGCTTGACAGGTGCGGGGGTGGCGGCCGGCGCGGACTTCTGCCGCTGCCGCGACTTGGCTGCGTGTCCTTTCTTGCGCCGCTTGCCGGTCGCCTCGATTTCCAGCTTCATCTCGAACGGCGGTACCTGATCGGCTTCCATCTCCCGCCCGCCTGCCGTGAGTGCCGCTAACCGGTAATCCACCCGCCGGCCGTCCTGCTGGAAGGACGCTTCCGACATTTCCACCCATCCGGCGCGCGCCATCGCGCCCAGCACCTGTTCGAATCCGTCGCGATCCAGCGCATAATCCGCGAAAGCCTCGCTGTGCAGCCGGCCCGTTGCCTTGCGTCCCGATTTCTTCAACGCCGCCAGAATCCGTCCCGCCGCCTTGCGCTCAAAATCGGTCGCCGGCCGGAAGCTTTGCGCGATGGATTCGTCCGGCGCGCAGAAATCGCAAATGCCGCAGCGCTGCTGGGCGTCCGCGTAGTCGCCGAAATGCCGCACCAGGCCCAGCATGCGGCAGTCGCTCGCTTGCGTATAGCGGATCATCAGCTCGATCTGCGCCAACTTGTGCTCCGCCTGCGCTACGTAGAGTTCCCGCCAGCCTTCCCCGCCCCGCTTCAGATTCTCCGCCGCGTCCACCACCGCGCCCCCGTGGATCCAAAGCTTCTCTAGTGCTTTGTCGAAGACGTCCGGGTCCATTCTGACCAGACTCTGGACCATCTCCTTCGGGCGCGCTTCATCGCCCAGCCGCGCATAAATCGTCTCCAGCACGGAGACATCCGGATAATCGCGATCGAAGAAGAAATCGTGAGTGAAGCGGTCCGCATAGGAGTGCATCAGGACCGCGCGCGATGGCGCTCCGTCGCGGCCGGCCCGCCCCACCTCCTGATAGTAGGCTTCGAGCGATCCCGGCAAAGCCGTGTGGATCACCGTCCGTATATCCGGCTTGTCAATGCCCATGCCGAACGCAATGGTGGCTACGATCACCTCCAATTCCCCCGCGAAGAACGCGTTCTGCACTCTCTTGCGACGCTCGGCTTCCAGGCCGGCATGGTAGGCGGCCGCCGGGAAATGCCGCTTCAGTTCGACGGCGAAACTGTCGGCCTCGCGGCGCGTAGGTACGTATACGATCGCCGGCCGCCGCGTGGCATCCTGCAGCAGTTCGCTGGCCAGGTCGGCGCGCTCGCTGGGCGGCACTTCCACCACCTCCACGGCGATGTTGGCGCGCCGGAATCCGTGGATAAAGCGGGCCGGTTCGCCCAGGCCCAATTGCTCGATGATGTCGTTTTGCACCAGGGGCGTCGCCGTGGCCGTCATCGCGATCACCGGCGCCGGACGGAAATGCGGCAGATGCTGGCCGATCATCCGATAGTCGGGACGGAAATCGTGTCCCCATTGCGAGATGCAATGCGCCTCGTCTATGGCCACCAGGTTCGGCTTGCGCTTGGCGAGCATCGCCGGAAAACCGGGCACGCGCAGCCGCTCCGGCGCCACAAACAGGAATTGCAGCTTGCCTTCCAGGTAGTCGATGCATGCCTGCCGCGAGGCCGACCGGTCGCGCCCGGAATGGATGCGATCCACCGCGCAGTGCTGCGCCTTGAGCTTGGCCACCTGGTCTTCCATCAGCGCAATGAGCGGGCTGATCACCAGCGTAGTGCCGCCGCGCGCCACTCCCGGGAGCTGATAGCACAGGGATTTTCCGGAGCCGGTAGGCATCACCAGCAGCACGTCGTGGCCGGCGGCCACGGCTTCGCAAACGGCTTCCTGGTTCGGGCGGAAGGATGCATAGCCGAAGACTTGGTGCAGCAGATCCGTCAAGCTGGCTTCGCTCGGTATGATCGCGGGTGTTTGTGTTTCGAAGGTGGGGCTCTCCACGTTGGGTCCGGCGCCCTCGCCTGCCTGCCGCGCCTTGGCCGGGGCAGTCCGGCCCACCTTCCCCACCACCTCCCTCACATAATTCTCGATGCCCTCGATGAACGGCTCCAGCTTCGCCGTCCCGCGTTGGATACGCTTCAGATAGGCTTCCCATTGGCCCGTCATCGCCGGGCTCTTTACCTCGGGATGTACCACCTGGATCAGATGGATGCCCTTTTCGGTGGCCTGCAACATCTTGCCTTCCCGCACGATGTAGCCGCGCTTCAACAACACTTCGATGATGCCGGCGCGGGTGGCCGGCGTGCCCAGGCCGGTCTCCTTCATGGCGTCCGACAATTCCTTCTCGTCCAGCGTCTTGCCCGCGGTCTCCATGGCCGTCAGCAGCGTGGCCTCCGTGAATCGCTTGGGAGGACGCGTCTTCTTTTTCAGGGATTCCGCGTCCACCACCGCCTGCGACTGGCCTTGCGTCAAACCCGGCGGCAGCGTGGGCGTTTCCGGGGCGCGCTCCTGGCGGCGCTCCGGAACCACGTCCAGCACCTTCCAGCCCACCTGCTGCACCGCCGTCCCGGTGGTGTGGTAATGATCCTTCACGCCGGGATTCGCGATCGCCGTAATCACCGTGGTCACCGCCCAGATGTGATCGTCGTGCCAGGCGCTGAGTAACCGCCGGCAAATCAGATCGTAGATCTTCCGCTCGTCGGCGCTCAGCTCCCCCGCGTGTACCGGGGTCGGGATGATGGCGTGGTGATCCGTCACCTTGGCATCGTCCACGAAGCGGCGCCCCAGCGGACGCTCGCCCGTTCCCGGCGCCAACAACGCCTGGTAAGGCCCCTCCACCGCGCGTACCACGGCCGCCAGGGTGCCCGCCACGTCCTGCGATAGATGCCGGCTGTCGGTGCGTGGATAGCTGATCAGCTTGCGGTTCTCATACAGCGTTTGCGCGGTTTCGAGCGTCTTCTGCGCGCTGAAACCGAACAGGCGATTGGCGTGCCTCTGCAATTCGGTCAGATCGTAGAACAGCGGCGGCGCCATACGCTGTGTTTCGGATTGGATGGATTCAATGTGCGCCGCCCCTGTGCCCGCCCGGGCCACGATGCGCTCCGCCTCGGCGCCATCCGCGGGCAGCCGCATGGCCATCTGGATGGAATCCTTCACCGGTTCGCGGAACCACGTGCCTTGATACTTCTCGTCCGCGATGGGCGAGAATGTCGCCACCACCTCGATGTAATCTTCCGGCACGAAGGCCCGGATGGCCAGTTCCCGCTCCACCAGCATGGCCAACGTGGGCGTCTGGACGCGGCCCACCGAGAGCACGTCGTCGTCAATCGCCAGCGAGTAGGCGCGTGACAGATTCATGCCCACCAGCCAGTCGGCGCGGCTGCGTCCGCGCGCCGCATCGGCCAGCGCATCGTATGCCGCGCCGTCCTTCAGTTCGCCGAAACCGCGCCGGATGGCGTCCGGCGTCAGCGACGAAATCCAAAGCCGGCTGAACGGTTTACGGCACCCGGCGGCCTCATAGATATAACGGAAGATCAGCTCGCCTTCGCGCCCCGCGTCGGTCGCGCACACCAATCTCGCCACTTTCGGCGAGTTCAGGATCTTGCGCACTACCTCGAACTGCGGCTGCGTCTTTTCGTAGACCACCAGCGGCCAGTCGCGCGGCAGCATCGGCAGCAGGTCGCGCCGCCAATGCTTCCACTCCGGCTGGATCTCATGGGGCTGCGCCAGCGCGACCAGGTGACCGATCGCCCACGTGACTACATAGCCGTTCCCGTGCAGGTATCCCTGCCCCTGCTTGGTGGCGCCCAGCACACGCGCGATATCGCGCGCCACTGAAGGCTTCTCTGCCAGGACGGCCACGCTGGAGCCTTCCGCATCCGGGCCGCTCATGAGCCGAGAGTAACATGCGGTAAGAACTGCCGTATGGCGCTAGGATTTCCAGAGCTTTTCTTAGGATTTCCCCGGAAATCAACCTTCTGGTATTGCAATCGAAACCCGCCTGCGGTAGTGTGATACAACACACTCGGATCGCTGTTATGTCATTTCCCGCTCGTTTGCTGGTTCTATCTGTATTTTCTTCGCTGCCGCTTGCCGCACAAGTGACGCCAGCTCCTAATTCCTGTTCCATGGCGCATTGCAATGCCCAGATGAGCGACTTCGTGGCGCAGCCGCCACCTGGGCTCAATGGCGGCGTTTATGTAAGAAGCAGAGATCAATGGAACTTCGGCGTTTCGAACGGTGATGGCTGTATCTCGAATGGTACTCGTGTACTATGCGCGTACCGGCAGTCCTGGAACGCGCTCGTAGTCTACGACGGCGACGGCAATATCCTGTGGGGCACCGGCGGACTCCTCGACAATCGCAGCTATTCCGGCCTGCCCATCATGCAAGCGGACGGAAGTGTCGTAGCCGGCGACGATCAGCATATCTACTACTTCAATCCGGACGGCAGCGTGGCTTGGGTCACCACTAATCCGGGTGGCACGCCCATCGGCCTCGTACCCACACCGAACGGCGCTATTCTTACGGCTACGGATGGCCAGCAGCTTACCCAGTGCTGGCAAGCCAATTGTACACTCGCTTTTCTTGTCAATAACGGCGGCACAGGTTATACCAGTGCGGACGTCATCCTGGCCGGCGGGTATTGCCCCGGTGCCGCGGCCACGGCGACCATCGCCAACGGCGCAATCACAGCCGTAACAGCCACCACCCAGGGATACGATTGCGATGTGATCCCCGATGTGATCGTCGTAGGCAATGGAAGCGGCGCCTCCGTAAGCGCGACGCTTGTCGGGGCCGCGCCCGTCACCGTCTTCAGCGGCACAACCGGCGCGGTGCTCAGTAGTAATTACCTGTATCAAACCGGAAACAGCGGCCCATATTACGCCAGCACCAATACCCCGTGCGTCAATAATGGAAGTTATCCTAACCGCCTCTATATTCTGACGAACTTACAGAATGATCAGACCCAAGGCGCTCTGTGGGCCGTGGATGTGGACCCCACCAACCTGGCCAGCCCCATGACTCCCGCGTGGAACGTCATCATCCACGGACCTTCGGGAGCTTCGCCGCTCTGCGTCGGTAACAATGTCTACTTCGACGGCGCCGGCATCGTACCGGGAGACAACGTGGGCACCACCATCTTCGGCGTCCAGGACAACGGCACCTCGGGATCTTTCCTGTTCCAGCAGGCTCTGGGTCCCGGCACTCAAATGGTGACCTGCAATTTCGCTTTGGATCCACGTCCCGAGGGCGGTTTCTGGCATGTGATTCAGTGGGATCCCAGTATTTATCATCGCGATTTTAACACTGGCAACCTGATCGAGTCGGTCAATGTCAGCAATCTGCTGGTAGCTCAGGGCGCACCCTCGTCGACTTACTGGCAGGCCGGCGTGTTTACTACCTACGGAACCCCCAGTCAGCCCTATCTGATGCTGCCGGAAGCCGCCCATCCCGCAAACCTCGGCTATCTGGCGGCGTTGAACCTGTCCACGCTCCAGCTCGCCTGGGCCCTCCCGCTGGCCGGAAACGATCCCTCCCAGTATGACGCTCCCGGAGGTGACGCGGTCCTGGTCCTCGACAGCAACCAGAATCCCGTCATCGTAATGTCCGGCAAGCAGACGGGGGCCTATTTCATTACCAATGGCGGGCCCACCGCCGCCGTTTTTCCGGGCAGCCTCAGCTTCGGGCCGCAAATGGCCGGGACCAAGAGCGCCACCCAGAACTTCACGCTCTACGACAGCGCCAGCGGCGTCCTGACCATAAGCGGCATTAAGACCTCCGGACCGTTTTCGGTGACGAACAACTGCGGAGCGAGCGTCGCGCCAGGCGCCAACTGCACCATCAAAGTGACCTTCACTCCCACCCTGGCTGGACCCCAGGGCGGCTCCCTTACCATCACTACCAACGGCCAGAACAGTCCTCAAACCCTCCCGTTGGGCGGACTCGGAACCGCCGCTGCGCCGGTAGCTGTCCTCTCGACCAACCAACTGACCTTCCTCCCACAGGTCGCCGGGACCATCGCGCCGCCGCAGCCTGTCACTTTGCAGAACACCGGATCGGTAGGTCTATCGATCGCAAGTATCGCCGCCAGCGGCGCCGCTTCCCAGACCAACAACTGCCCCACGGATCTGGCGCCGGGCGCTACTTGCACGATTAGCGTGATGTTGTCCGCCGCCTCCACCGGAACGCTGAGCGGCACCGTCACTGTGACCACAAACGCCTCGGGTGGACCGCTAACGGTTTCGGCCGGCGGCTCGGGTCTGGCGCTGCCGAAAACCGAATCGGCTTTGTCTACCGCCAGCCTGGTTTTCGTTCCGCAGACGGTGGGTACGGTGAGCCCGTCTCAAATGGTCACGTTAAGCAATATCGGATCGCTCACCCTAACCATCGCCAGTATCCTCGCCACCGGCGATGCCGTGGAGACCAACACCTGCGGGGCTACCCTGGCCGCCAAGACCAGCTGCGCGATTACGATTTCGTTTTCTCCCGCCGCCGCGGGCCCGCGAAGCGGCACCGTCGTCGTGACAGATGCCTCCCTCGACAGTCCCCACGTCGTTTCGATTTCGGGTGTGGGCCTGCCCAATCCGGTGCCCGTGGTCAACCAGCCGTTGCTACCCACCGCGCTTCAGCCCGGTACATCCACGCCGGTCGTGATCGTGAACGGCACCGGCTTCGTGCCGGGCTCGGTTGGGTATTGGAACGGAACTCCGCGCGTCACGCAATATATCGGCCCCGCGCAGTTATCCGTCGCGTTGACCTCGTCCGACGTGGCCGCGCCCGGCACAGGTTGGGTCAGCGTGGTCAACCCGACTCCCGGCGGAGGCCAGTCGAACGTAGTGTGGCTGCCCGTAGGCTTCGCCAGCCCCGCGCCGGTCCTGAACGCAACCTCGCTGCCCGTCGGTTCGGCGCCTTCCTATGTGGCGGTCGCCGATCTCAACAATGATGGCAAACTCGACCTGGCCGTGACGAATTCGGGATCCGCCACCGTGTCCATCCTGCTCGGCAATGGCGACGGCACCTTCGCGGCTCACCAGGACTATGCCACCGGCAACGCGCCCATGGCCGTCGCCGTGGGCGACTTTAACCACGACGGCATCTTGGATCTGGTCACCGCCAATCAGACCGATAATACGGTTTCCATCCTCCTCGGCGCCGGCGGCGGCGCGTTCGGATCTCAAACGGTTTATGCCACGGGAAACCAGCCCGGCGCCGTGATCGTAGCGGATCTGAACGGCGATGGCAATCTGGACCTGGCGGTCGCCAACCAGGCCGATAACACCGTATCCATCCTGTTCGGCAACGGCGATGGCACCTTCGCCGCGCATCTCGACTATGCCGCCGGCGAAGCCCCCGACGCCTTGGTGGCTGGCGATTTCAATGGCGATGGCAAACTCGATTTAGCCGTGGCCAACGGTGTGACCCCAGGCGGAAAAGTCAACATTCTGCTAAACCACGGCGACGGCAGCTACCTTCCCGGAGTGGCCTATTCCACGGGCGACTCGGTCGCCGTAGTCATCGCCGATTTCAATGGAGACGGTAAGCTCGACTTTGCCGCCGCCAACAGCTTGTCCGAATCTCTCTCGGTGTTTGTGGGCAACGGCGATGGCACATTCACGGTCGGCCCTAATCAGTCCACCCGCTTGTCCCCCAGTCCCGAAGGGCTTGCCGTAGCGGACGTGAATGCCGACGGCACCTTGGAATTGTTGATGGGCGGCAATGCCAGCATTGGCGCCACGGCCCTCTCAAACAACAGCGCGGCCACCTTCTCGCCGCTCCTGCAATATGGCGGCGTCACCGGTACCACGGCGATCGCCGTAGGCGACTTCAATAACGATGGCAGCATCGACATGGCGCTGGCCGTGCCGGCTTCCAACAGCATCGCGATCCTGATGCAATCCTCCGCGGTGGTCCTGTCGGCCGGCAGCCTGAACTTCGGCAACGTTCAAGTGGGCTCTACGGGGATCCAAACGGTTACCGTAACCAATAGCGGCAGCGCCATGCTGCAAGTCCCCGGCATTACCCCGAGCGCCGCTTTCTCGGAAACCGACAACTGCGCCGGTGGTATCGCACCCGGAAATGCCTGCACCATTACCGTGGCTTTCAACCCCACCGCCACGGGTTCTCAAAACGGCACGCTCACCATTGCGAACAATGCTCCCGCCGGCTCGCAAACGGTCGGTTTGAGCGGCGTAGGTTCCACCTTCACCGTCGCCACCGGTCTTTCGCTGAGCAGCGTCGTCGGAGGCAACCCCCTGGCCTCTAACTTCGTCACCCTGAGCAGCCCCGCACCCACCGGCGGATGGACGGTCAATCTCTCGAGTTCCAATCCCGCAATTGCCTCCGTGCCCGCGACCGTCACCGTCGCCGCCGGGACGTCGGTTTCCTCCGCCTTCACCGTAACCACCGCCGCGGTCTCCACCAATGTATCGGTGACCATCACGGCCAGCGTGAACGGATCGGCCGGCGCGGCTCTCCTGACGGTCAGCCCGATCGGCGTCGCCTTCACGTCGAACCTGCCCACCATTCCGGCCGGGACCGTGGGCCAGGATAGCCTCACCCTGACCAGCCCGGCCCCGGCGAATGGACTGGTATTCAACCTGACGAGTTCCAATCCGTCTTTCGCTTCTGTGCCGGCGACCGTCACCGTTCCGGCCGGCGCTACGGTTTCACCCAACTTCAACATCACCACGGCGCCGCTGGCCACTTCCACTTCAGCCACCATCTTCGCCAGTCTGAATGGCGTGAACGGATCCCTCGCCATCGCCACTCTCAAGCTGCAGGCCGCGCAGGTCAGCTCGGTCGTCTTGACCCCCAGTGTGATCGCCGGAGGAACCACCACCACCGGGAACATCGTGAACTTGCAAGGGCTGGCGCCCGCCGGTGGGCTGACCGTGACCCTCTCCAGTTCTAATGGCACGGCAGCGGTGGTCCCGACGACCGTGGTCGTGCCGGCGAACGCGTCCTCCGCGCCATTTACACTCACCGCAGGATATGTGGCGTCCAGCGTCCAGATCACGATTACCGCCACTACCGCGAGCACCAGCGTGACCGCCCCGCTCACTATTAATCCGGACGGCGTGGCTTCCTTGAATCTTTCCTCCACCACGGTCGTCGGCGGAGTCGCGGCTGCTGCTTCCAACACCGCGACCCTCATGGCGCCCGCCTCTTCGGGCGGGGTTTCGATAAAGCTTTCCAGCAGCAATCCCGGCGTGGCATCCGTCCCGTCGGCGGTTAAGGTAGCCGCGGGCGCCACCGCCTCGGCGGGCTTCCGGATCACCACCACCGCCGTCAGCGTAAGTACCCCAGTGACCCTCACGGCCACTTACAACGGTGTTTCCGTGCCGGTGGTCCTCACCGTGAATCCTGTGGAACCTGCCGCGGTGAATCTCTCGCAGGCCGGCGTCGTAGGAGGAAGCAAGACGATCAACGGCAGCATCACCATGGACACGCCCGCTCCCACGGGCGGCTTCGTCGTCTCGTTGACCAGTTCCAATCCCGCCGTGGCCTCGGTGCCGGCGACGGTTACCGTGGCGGCGGGCGCCAAGGTATCGCCCAAGTTCACCATCACCACCACCGCGGTGACCAAGCAGGTTCCGGTCACGATCACCGCCACGTATCAGGGCAACAGCGCGACCGCTACTTTGGACGTCGACAAGTAATCGCCCGGCTGCTGCCGCGCTATTCTGAAAGGCAGTATGCCGTCCATTACCCGCCGTACCTTCGTCGAAACCTGCGCCGCCCTCGCGGCCGCGCCGCTGGCGCGCTCCGCCGCCGCGCCCGATATGCACTTTCCCGCCGCCCCGCGCGACCGGCTGGCGGTAGCTTCCTATCCCTTCCGCAATTTCATGGACCGGCCCGGCCACGCCGGCCTCAAGCTGACCGGGTTCGCCGCCATGGTCGTGGAGAAGTTCGGCATTCACAATATCGAGCCGCTGAGCGGACATTTCCCCTCCACCGAACCGGCCTACCTCGACGAACTCCGCCGCTCGGTGGAGGAGGCCCATTCGCACGTCGTGAATATTCCGGCCAGCGTCGGCGCCAGCCTGTACGACCCCGACCCCGCGCGCCGCGAAAAAGCCATCGCGGGCAGTAAGAAGTGGGTGGATGTCGCGGTGGCGATCGCTTCCCCCAGCATCCGCGTCCACATCCAGGGAGCCCGCGGCGCCGCGCCCGACGTCGGCCGCACCGCGGAAAGCCTGAAGCAGGTCGCCGAATACGGCGCCGCGAAAAACATCATGATCAATCTGGAGAACGACGACATGGAAACCGAGGACGCCTTTTTCCTGGTGAAGGTGATCGATGCGGTCGGCAGTCCCTGGCTGCGCGGCCTCCCGGATTTCGGCAACTCCATGATGAAAGGCGACGAGGATTTCAATTACAAGGCCGTGGAAGCCATGTTCCGCCACGCATACAACATCTCCCACGCCAAGGATTCCGAAGTCGACAACGGCAAAGTCTTCCGCGTGAGCATGGCCAAGACATTTGCCATCGCCAAGGCCGCCGGCTATCGCGGCTACTTCTCCATGGAGTGGGAAGGCCAGGGCGGCCCCTACGAGGGAACCCAGACGCTGCTCGACGAGAGCTTGAAGGATCTGTAGCATTGGACAAGACCCTTCGCAACTCACCGCTGCTTACGCACTGAAAGGCATGCCCCTCGATGTACCCAGACTTCAAGGACCTGTTGTCCTCCTTCCACGCCCACTGGGTATAATGGTTGCCAGATTCCGAGAGAAAGGTCCTATAAAAGGGGGTGACGATGCTCGCCAATGAGTTGCGTAAACCGGGCCGGCGGACGACAGCGTGCGCCGCACTCGCGTTGTGTGCTTTAACGACAGCCACTGTACCCGCGCAGACCTTCACCACGCTGCACAGCTTCTGTTCCGAAATCGGTGACGGGTGCCCGGACGGCCAAAACCCGCGCGCAGGGCTCGTTCAGACCAAGGATGGGGACCTGTACGGGACAACCGAGTTTGGCGGTGCCGGCGTCGCGGGCATCTTCGGCACGATATTTAAAATCACGCCGGATGGCACCCTGACCACACTCCAGAGCCTGGGGGGCGCGAATGAGGGTATCTACCCATATGCGGGACTAATCCAAGCCGCCAGCGGGGATCTCTACGGAACAACCAGCCAAGGGGGCGTGAATGCCGAAGGGACCGTCTTCCAAATCGGTCCAACGGGTAGCCTGACAACTGTGTACGCCTTTGGCCTCATTCACGGTTCACAACCTTGGGCGGGGCTAGCCCAGACCGCCAACGGGGACTTGTATGGGACAACCAACAAGGGCGGGCGTTACAACTACGGCACGGTTTTCAGAATCACGGCGACGGGGACGCTTATGACCATCCACAGCTTCTGTTCCCAAGGCCCACCGTGTACTGACGGAGCATATCCGGAGGCCGGTGTGATCCCCGGTGCCGACGGGGCACTCTACGGGACCACCAATGAGGGCGGGGTAAAGTCCTGTCCAAAGCTCGGTTGTGGCACGATCTTCAAGATCACACCTTCTGGCCAGCTCACCACCTTGCACAGCTTCAGTTGGTCCGACGGCGGTGCTCCGGACGCGGGGCTCGTCCAGGCTCCCGATGGATATTTCTATGGAACCACCGGCGATGGCACGACCGGCGGCGGCACCGTTTTCAAAATCACTCCGGCTGGTGTGCTGACTACTCTGTACACCTTCTGCTCAGTGAACGGGTGTGAGGACGGCGGAGGGCCGAACGGCCTGATCCAGGCCGCCAACGGGCTCCTCTTTGGGACGACCAACGGTGGCGGCGCCCACGCCGGCGGCACCATCTTCAAGATTACGCCTAGCGGCGCCCTCTCGACCATATACAGCTTCTGCTCGCAAAGCGGATGCGCGGACGGCAGCGCCCCTGTAGGGGCATTGGTCCAAGCCGGAGACGGATCTTTTTACGGAGCGACTTTTTCCGGAGGAACCAGCCGCACTTGCGGCTCCGGATGCGGCACTGTCTTTCGCCTGTCCGTGGGTCCGGACTAGGGATCGGATACGCCCGGTAGCGGCTCATTGCCATGAAAACCCGCCACACCCCGGAGGCGTAGTTTTGCGCCAGTGCATCGCGCCTTTAGGCTTGACGATCACGCAAGCCGCCCTGGCTCTCGGCGTCACCCGCAACACGCTCTCCGAGCTGGTGAACGGGAAGCGCGGTATCTCCCCTGAAATGGCTGTCAGGTTATCGAAGGTTTTCGGCGGTACCGAAGACGGCTGGCTTGTGCAACAGGCCCACTACGACCTTGCCCATGTCCGCCGCGACCGCATCAGGCTGAAGCGATTACAACTCGCCTGACGCCGCTACTCCTTCAACTCCGCCACAATCTCCGCCGCTACCTCGCGCGCCTTCTCAATCGCCCCGGGCTCGAAGCTGATCGCCCCCACCCGCGCATGCCCGCCACCCCCGTAGCGCTCGCAAATCGACGCCAGGTTATGCTTGGGCTCCTCGGGCGCCCACGGGTTCGACCCCACCGAAATCTTCGTCCGGAAACTCGATGGGCTCACCGATACCGTGTACGTGCAATGCGGAAACAGGTAGTACGGAATGAATTTGTTGTAGCCTTCCAGGTCGTACCCCGTCAGATCGAAGAAGACCACGCCATTATCCTGCATGGCGCGCCCCCCGATCAGGCCGACTGATCTTTGGTGCCGTTCGTATAGCGGCTCGAACAGCGCCTGAATCTCCGGCTCGGCGGCAATCTCCTCCAGCTTCCGATGCTGCATCCAGCCAATAACCTTTTTTATGATTCCGGAACCTTTGGCCCCCTCGATCACCAGCGTCAGCTTCATGGCCGGCGCGCCCAATTCCACCGCGGTCTTGGCATCGGGATACTGCGCACCGTCGATAATGTTCGCCCACTCGACCAGTTGCTCCAGGTCCGCCGGCCCGAAACCGAAGCGCTCTTTCGCCACCGCGCAGATGAACGACGTGCAGGATTTATACGAAGGGTCGTAAAGTTTACGGCCGCTGCGGTCCTGCCGGTAGTTCTCCGCGTCTTCCGGCGTCAGGAAAGCGCTCTGGTGGTGGTCGAACCACCACGTCAGGCGTGGATCGCTCGAATATTTGAAATCCACGATGGCGTTGACATCGCCATCCCAGAGATTGTCGTCGAACAGTTGGGATGCCTTGTGGGCCATTCCGGTATAGACATATTCCGCTTCAGGGTAAAAAGCGCCCTGCATGAAGCGCGTGAAATATGCGGCGGAAGCGGCGCCGTCGAAGCAATGGTCGTGATAAAGAACGCGTACCCGCATGAACTTTGTAGGAAACGTACCAGCTTGCCTGAATAGACGGACAAATGCAAGTCCGCGGAAATCCTGGGATTCGCCGGATTCGGACGTTAGGCCTAAAATGCAGCTTATCTCAAAGCTCTTCTCATGTCGGAAACCAGGTGCTCGGCCAGCTTGCGCGGCCCGCCCCGGCTCACCACGCCCCCCAGCACGCTGTGGCTGGTGGCGGCGTCCCGCCACAGGATCCGCGTCCCCAGGCGATCCGTGATCACCACCGAAGCATCCGCGTCCGTAGCCACGCCCAGCACCCTTCCCGGCGCGCCCACCACGCCGGCGCGCTCCGCGCTGGTGCCCGCCATGATGGCATCCGCCCGCTCGTTGCCTGCGACCACCTGGATCCGCCCGCCCAACTGGCGTTGAATCTCGCCCGCGATGAACAGGTGTAGGTTATTGGCCATCGGCGCGATATAAAGGGTCCGCACTTCGTCCAAACTCGACACCAACGCGTGCGCCGCCACGGCCGGAGGTGCGGGCGCCTGCGCCTGGGGAGCCGGAATCACCGGTGCGGGCGTCTGTAAGACCGCGGCTTGGGTGCCGGCCGGCAGCGCCGCCACACCTCCGCCGGAGCCGCCCACATACCGTCTCGAAATCGCCGAGATCAGCGCGTGGTTGCCCGCGTGCTTCTGGATCGCCAGCGACACATCCGGGCTCATCATGAAACTCACGCCGCGCCGCTCCACGATGGCGATCATCTGGTTCGACGTCCGGCTGTTCAGCAGGTCCAAAACCTCGGGCAGCGACAGCGGTGGTCCGCCCGGCACCGCGGTCTGATCCACGGCCGCTACGCGCTTGCTCGCCGGCGGCGTCGCCGGCCCGGCCGGTTCCTGCGGGGGGTTGATCTCGTGCGCCGTAGGCACGTCCTTCACCGGGCTCCCCGGATTCGTCGCGGACGGGAAATCCGGCTGCCCCAGCGGCGACGCGCCCGGCAGCGCCGCCGAACCTCCCGTCGCCGGGTTGGACGCCGGAGATCCACCGCTTGGCGCCGGCGTCACGGGAGCCTGCACGGTCACCGCCGTTTGCACTGGCGCGGGCCTTCGGAATGCCCAGAACGCACCGCCGATTGACAATAGCAGGACGGCCGCCGCGGCGCCGCCATAGAGCTTCCAATCCGGCTTACTCTTGGCTGTGGCGGCCTGCGCCGCCGCATGCGCCACCGCGGGCGCCACCGCCGGAGCGGCAGCGGCTGGAGCCATGTCCGCCATCCGGGTTTCCTTCACCGGCGGCGGTCCGGCCAGCCGCGTAGGCTTCGGCGCCAACACCAGCGTGGGCGCGCCCAGTAGCGCCGCCCGGAACTCCTCCGCGTTGGCGAACCGCTCTTCGGGATTCTTCGCGAGTACCCGGTTCAGCGCGGCCTCCAGGGCCGGCGGAACGGACACGCCCAGGCTTGCCAGCGTTGGCGGGGCTTGCTCCAGTTGCGCCCGCATCAGATCGTATTCCGTGTCGCTCTGGAACGGCACCCGGCCCGACAGCATCTCGTACAACACGATCCCCATCGAATAGAGATCCGACCGCAGGTCGGCCTCCTGCCCGCGCACCCGCTCGGGAGCCACGTACTCCAGGGTTCCCACCAGGCCCCCGGTGCGCGTCATGCGCGCCGCGCTCAGCAGCCGGGCGATCCCGAAGTCCATCACTTTCACGCCCCCAGAGTTGGGCAGCATGATATTGGCCGGCTTCAGGTCGCGGTGTAGGATCCCCACCGAATGCGCGTGCGCGATGCCGTCCAGCGCCGGCGCCATAATTCCCACCGCGCGATCCGCGGGCAGGGCGCCCGATTGCCGGATGGCGCCATCCAGCGTCTGTCCCGCGACATACTCCATCACCATGAAGAACTGGTCGCCCTGCCGGAAAAAGGAGTACAGCGTGGCAATCGACGGATGATTCAGTTTGGCGAGGGTCACCGCTTCGCTGCGAAACCGCTCCACGATTTGCGGCTGGCTGGCAATCTCCGGCCGCAGCATCTTAATGGCGACCTCGCGCTCCAGCATCACGTCGACGGCCTTATAGACCGTCCCCATGCCGCCTTCCCCTAGGGAACTCAGGATCTTGTAGTTCCCCACCGTTTGTCCGATCACTTCAGCACCCCCAAGTTACGAGTTTCGCGCAAATCGCGCGCGGGCGTTTCCCGGGGTGTCTCGAACGCCACCACCGCCACCGTGATGTTGTCGTAGCCTCCCCGCTGCCGCGCCAGTTCCACCAGCCACTGGCACGCCGCCTGCGGATCCTTCTCCACCACCGCGTCGCGGATTTCCTCCTCCCTCACCCCATCGTGCAATCCGTCGGAGCTCAGCGCGAATCGGTCGCCCGGGAACACCGGCATAGGCTCGCTCCAGCCGGAGACCTCCACCTCCGCGCGCGTTCCCAGGGCCCGCAGCAACACGTTGCGGTCCTCGTGGCGCCGCGCTTCTTCCAGGGTCAGCAGGCCTTGCCGCACCATCTGCATCACTTCGGAATGATCTTCGCTCAACTGGTAGATCGCGCCGCGCCGGACCAGGTAGATGCGGCTGTCTCCTACGTGCGCCGCGCACACTGCGTCGCCGGCCACTGCCAGCACCGAACAGGTGGTGCCCATACCCGTCAGCTCCGGCTTCCTGCCCGCGAATTCGTGGATCTCGCGATTGGCTTCGTGGAAGCCGGCCGCCAGCGCCGCTCCCGGTCCTTCCGGCGATGCGTAGTACACTCGCGCCACCGTTTCCACCGCCATGCGGCTGGCCACCTCTCCGGCTTCGTGGCCCCCCATGCCATCGGCCACGGCTACCAGGATCCCCTTCCGCGCCATTTCCTCGGGATCGCCCGGATGCACGATCTTGCCGCTGTCTTCATTGATCGTGCGATGGCACCCGATATCGCTCAACATCGCGGTCGCCACGCGCACCCGCGACTCGACCCGCACTTCTTCCGGCTCTGCCTTGCCGGAACCCCGCCGCTTCAAGAACGAGAACATAGGCTTCCGATTACTCCGGCTCCAGGGTGTAGCTATAGGTGGAGCGCTCCGTCACGTCGAACCGCACCGGCTGGTTCCGGCAACCCGCGCGCCGCAGTTCCAAATCGACCCGCTCCCCCATGGCCGCTTGAAACCGGTAAGGCGTAGCTCCCACCAGCCGCCCGCCCTGATAGACTTCCGCCGTACCATCGAGCGTATCCACCGTGATCGACTTCAATGCGTCCGCTTGCCTTCCACCGCCCGCGCTGATGGATGTGCGCTTCTCTGGATCCTCGCCGCCGGACCGTCCCCAGTAGAGCGCCAGCCCGGCCAGCGCTAACACCGCCAGCACTACCCCGCCAATCGTCAGCCGGCGGCGCCCGGTGTCCCACGGCGGACGGATCGTACCAGTCGGCGCGGGCGGAACTACCGGCAACGTCCGCGGCACCCCGTCCAGCGCGGCGATCAATTCGGCAGCCGACTGAAACCGCTGCGCCGGCTTCTTGCGCAGGCAGCCCGCGATCACCTGCTCCAGGCCCGCCGGTACCGCCGGATTCAGCGCCGCGGCCGGGGTATACTCCGCATCCCGGATCTTCCCGTAAAGATCCACCATGGATTCGCTCCAGAACGGCGGCCGGCCCGTCACCATCTCGTAGAGCAGGACTCCCAAAGCCCAAATGTCCGAACGCGCATCGCCTTCGCCCCCGCCGATCTGCTCCGGCGCCAGGTTCTCCAGCGTGCCGATCATCATGCCCACGCGCGTCAAGCGGTTGCTGCGCGTGCTGCGCGCAATCCCGAAATCCAGCAGCTTCACCCGCCCGGCCGAGTTGATCTTGATATTGTTGGCCTTCAGGTCGCGATGCACGATGCCTTGCGCGTGTACATATCCCACGGCCTCGGCTACCTGCCGCAGAATCGCGCACGCACTGCCGGCCGTCATCGGACCGCCCGCGCGGATGCGCTCGGCCAGGGTTTCTCCGTCCACCAGTTCCATCAGCAGGCACGGCCGGCCCTCGAACTCGTGCAGCCCGTAATATTCCGCGATGGCCGGATGGCGCAAGCTGGCCTGGATGCGCACTTCGTTCTGAAATCGCTGCACGAACGGCTCTTCCAACTGGGTCAGGATCTTGACCGCGATCTCCCGTCCCAGGCGGATATGCACCCCCCGGTAAACCTCGCCCATGCCGCCCGCGCCGATAAAGTCCACCAGGCGATACTCACCGATATTGGCATTCAGCGCGGACATCGTCGGCCTTCGTAGGGCGGGCAATCCTGCCCGCAGCCGGCTTTCAGCCGGCGCAGGCTACTTCCCTGGAGAAACGCCCATCAGTTCCATCCCATATCGTATGGGCACCGCAAACGTGATAAACGGCTCCCCGGCGCGCCAGATGCCGTACGAGAATATCCCGATTACCCGTCCATGGTCGTCGAAGACCGGCCCGCCGCTATTTCCGTGCCCGGTCGTGTTCACCGTCAACTGATACACATCGCCGAAGCTGCTGACCGTCGACTCGCTCAGCCCCACCTGCCCGCGCACCACGCGCGCGATATTTCCGGTGCTTAGCGTGGGATCGGGAATCTCTCGCCAGTTTGCCTGGCGGTTCAGCGGATCGATCGAAGCCACCGATCCCACCACCATGGGCGACGCACCCGGATAACCCATCACCGTGACCGCTTCTCCCTGCTTGATCGAATCGTAGTTGTCGTTCATCTCCGTCTTATGCACCGAGCGCGGCAGATCGATTTTGATCATGGCTACGTCCGCGCGGTCGGAAATGCGTGCGGTCTTCGCCGGAATGCGGATGCGGTTCTTGGCGAAAGTCACTTCCAGGTAATCGTTGCGCCCGTCCACTACCTTGCCCGATGGCATCGACCGCAGATCGCGCGACGTGTCCGGGTCGCATCCCGACCCCTGGCACAAAAACTTCGCGTTAGCCGGGATCCAGTGCGGGAAATCTCTATTGGCGACCGGCACCAGCGTCTTTACCCTCTTCCCCTTCACTTCCACCACCCCCGGCTGCAATCCGTAGGGTTCGTCCCAGCTATAGGAGGTGTTCCATCCGGCGGCCACGTGCCGGTTCGTCAGGATGAATCCGTCCGAACTGATCACAAACCCCGAGCCCGATCCGGATTCGCCGATCGCTTTGTTGTGACCGTCCCCGTCATTCGTGGTCAACAACGGTTCCAGATTGTCTCCCACCGGGATGAAAACCGGAAGATACTCCAGATCGATGTTCCAGCGGGGAACGATTTTGCCCTCGGAGTCCTTAATGGCGTTGTGCGCGTACAACTGGTAAATCTGTCCGCCGCTCTCGATGCTGACCATCTTCCAGGCCACTTCCACCAACACCACGGAATCGCCATATGTGGAAGCGATCTGCGCCGGCGTCGAGCCGTCGGGCGCCATTGGCACGTTGTTCGTGATGACGGTATGTGTCGGCTTGCGCAGCGCCACAAAAGCCGCGATCGCCGCGATCAGCACCACCAGCAATCCGCCCACTACAAACATGTTGCGGTGAGTCTGGGACTTGGTCTGGGCTATCATGCGCTCCACCGTGGCCTTGCCCACGCCCGCGGACACGGGCGGCGGCGGGAGAGCCGTCGGAACCGCGGATGGCCCCGCGGGCGCCTCCCGCGTAGGCGCCAGCACGGCTTCGCTGACCCCGGCCAAACGCGTGGGACGGGCCGCTCCCTGAATCGGGGGGTCCACTTCAAAACGGAATTCCGGTCCGCCGGCGCCCAGTTGCACGACGTCGCCCGGCAACAGCTTCGACGGCCCAAAAATCCGCTGCCGGTTGATGAAAGTCCCGTTCCGGCTCCCCAGGTCGCTCAGCGAGAACTCCGGAGGATCTTCCTTGTCGATCGAGATCTTGGCGTGCCGCCGGCTCATCAGGTCGTCCGAATCCGGATCGAACTTGATCTCGCAGGATGGGTCCCGCCCAATGGTCAGCTCCTTGAAATGCTTGAACGGGAATTCTTCCACCTGGTTGGCCTTCGACGGGCTCAGGTGGTGTATGGCAACGCGTCTATCCATCATGCCTCCGGCAGCGTACGATTCCGAACGATCCTGCGATCAGCCAATTATAGGTGCCGTCTGGTCCGTCCGCAACCCTATACGTCCTATTACCGCAAGAGTCAAAAATCCAGCAGCGCGTTGAAGAAGAGTTTGAAGGTCTGGTAGCTCTGCGCGCGGTACTGCGGCCGCATGCCGAACAATATTGCGTGCCCCGCTCCCAACCGCGCGTCGACTAGCGCGGCCTTGCCGGCCAGATATTTTTCGCCCAGCAGCCAGCCCGACGCCAGCACCGCCGAATCCGGATATCGTACCGGCGCGCTCTCACGTGTGTCCCACGCCGGACTCCCCTCCGACCAGATGGCCAAGTCTTCAGGCAGCCCCGTGGCCAGCGGATGATGCAAATCCAGGCGCGCGTTCAGCAGCGAGCCAGGCGAATAATACTGGCTGCTGGAAACGCCGTGTACCACGTTGCGCGCCGCCACACCCAAATACAGCGAGGCATACTCGGACGCGCGGTTGAGGAAGATCAGCCTGCCGCCCGCCGCGGCAAACTCGTGCAACGCATCGGCGCCGGCCGGTCCTAGCCCCCCAGTGAATTCCGCCGGCATACGTCCCTCCCGGTAACCTTCTTCCATCGATCCCGGGGTCGCATCCGGAAACACAATTGCGTCGAAGCTCTTTCGCAATCCGCCCGCCTGAATCGCTTTGTTCTCCAGCGACCTATAGGCAAAGCCGAATTGTTCCAGCACCCAGCGCGTCCAGCCTTCGTCGTTATTCGGGATGAAGCTGCGGTACAGGCCGATCCGCGGCCGTTGGATCTGCTTCCATCCGGCGCCCTGGCCGGCCCCCGCGAAATCGCCCGTGGCCACGTTCCGCCACACCGCGCCGCCCGATGCCCAGATCCGATTGATCGTCTTCCACGAATCCGAATCCGCCGCCCCCAGCCCCGCCGAACGCCACGCCGTGACACCCGGATAGAGGCTCGCCGCCGGCGTGTCGGTGGCTTCCACCCGCACCCCCATCAGCAACGGAAGCGTGTGCGCGGTTACATCGTAAGGCCGCTGCGGCGGGCCGCCGGGATACAGCCGCATGTCCGGATAATGCTGCCTCTCCAGCAGCGCCTTCGCCCACCCGCTATAAGGCTGCGCCATCCGGATGACATGCTCCCCGGCATCGTTATGCTCGATCTCCACCTGCCCCGCCGCCAGCGTCTCCAGCAGCGCCCGCGTAGCCCCCGGATCGCGCTGCTCAGCCGGAATCACAAACCCCCACGGCGACTTTCGCGCCGTCTGCCGCTGCCCGATCCGATAGAAATTCTTGAGCAGTTCCTCGCGATGAATGGCCGCCTGGTAAAGGCACGACTCCATGGCGATCAACTGGTCGTCCACGATGTCCCGCAGCCGCCACACGCCGCCCAGCCATGGCTCCAGAAAGTTCCAGCTTCGCTCCCGTGCGTTGTAACCCAGCGCATCCGCCTCGAGTTGCCCCGCTTCAACCTTGATCGGGCTGGCCAGCTTGGCGCTGGCCGATTCCGTCAGGATGCGCATCCCGCCATGGAACGCCTGGTAGTGCCGCGATGGCGTCCAGAAATCGTACATGGCATGAATCGCGACGCCCTTTTGTCCGGCCGCGGTCAAATCCGCTGCCATCGCCGTCCCGATCATGTTCGATTCCTGCATCAGGATGGCGTCGATATTCGGTTCGATCGGATCGAGCCATGGCGGTACGAAAATGCGCGCCGCATTCGACCCCATCTGGTGTACGTCGTAGACGATCTGCGGATGCCACACATTGTGCAGCTTCGCGATGGTCAGTTGCGTTTCCTTCTGCGTGAACATGTACCAGTCGCGATTGTTGTCGTGGCCGGCATACTTCTGGTAAAGCTCGGGCGGGCTGGTCCCCTCGAAGGGTGTGCCCAGAGTGCGCCGGTACCAGCGCGTCACGATATCTACGCCGTCCGGATTCAACGAAGGCACCAGCAGAAAGATCGTGTTTTCGAGAATCGCCCGCAAACGCGGTTTGTCGTCGGTCAGCAGCCTATAGGCGAACTCCACCGCGGTCTCGGTGGATGCCAACTCGGTGGCGTGAATCGAACAGGTGATCAAAACGACGGTCTTGCCTTCCGCCGCCAGTTTCCCGGCTTCGCCTTCCGAAGTCAGGCGCGGGTCCGCCAGGCGCCGCTGAATCTCCAGGTACCGGTCCAGGTGGCGCAGCGTCTCCGGAGACGCGATCGTGGCCGCGATAAACGGGCGGCCCTCCGTGCTCTTCCCCAGCTCGTCCACCCGGATCCGGTCGGAATTGGCTTTGATCGTCTGAAAATACGAGACCACCTTCTCCCAGTCGAGAACCATGTGGTCCGACCCCATCCGCTGCCCAAAGTAGCTCTCGGGAGAAGGCACCGCGGCGATCCCCCGCGAAGCCAGCAACAGACAAAACCCCAGCCCCCCAACCCTGACCCCCCGCCCCCCCCTCATGGCAGGGCCTCGAGCATGCGCCCGATATCGTCCGGACTGATATAAAAATGCGGCGAAACCCGCACCCAACCCTGGCGCGCCGCCGCCGTCACATCCGCGGCCTTAAGCGTCTCCACAATCGCTCCCGCCTCCAGCCCCGCCTTCCTGAAGCTCACGATGCCCGCGCCATTCGCCGGCGACCGGCTGCCCAGCAACTCGTACCCCTTCGCCGACACCCCGTCCGCCACCAGGTCCCCAAGACTCTGCACGGCCGGCCCGACGGTCTGCACCCCTACCTCCAGCAGCAGCTCGATGGATGCCCGCAACCCATAGCATCCGATCGTGTTCAGCGTGCCGCATTCGTAGCGCCCGGCGTCCCGCCTCAGCGTCATATCGCGCGAAGAGTAATCCGCATATCCTGCCACATTGGTCCAGCCGAATTCCAGGGGTTTCACGGATTCCTGAAATTCTTGCGACACAAACAGAATCCCGCAGCCTTCCGGGCCCAGCAGCCACTTGTGCCCGTCGGCCGCCAGCGCGTCGATATGCGCCCGCCGCACATCTACCGGGAACGCGCCCAGCCCTTGAATGGCATCCACCAAAAAAGCGCATCCGTGGCGATGGCAGATTTCGCCGATCGCTTCCAGATCCGCGCGATGTCCGCTCAAATACTGCACGAAGCTGATCGCCAGCAGCCGCGCTCCCCGGCATGCCTGGTCGATGCGGTCGAGCGGATCGAGGTATGATAGCCATTCTACGCGTACGCCGCTCTCCTCCAGCCTTTTCCACGGATAGTAGTTGGAGGGAAACTCTTCCCGAAAGGCCACCACCTTGTCGCCGGGCCGCCAATCGAGACCCACGGCGATCGTGGAGATGCCTTCCGACGTATTCTTGACCAGGGCAATCTCCCCGCGGTCCGCTCCGATCAAGCGCGCCGCCGCGGCTCGCAGGCCTTCATAGGTCTCCAGCCACTGCCCGTAATGCAGGCTGCCGTAGTCCATGGCGTCCGCCGCCATCCACCGCATGGCTTCCGCCGCGGGCCGGCACAACGGCGACACGGCGGCATGATTCAGATAGACGAGCCGCTCCCGGACGGGAAACTCTTCGGCGTAGCGCAGCCACGGTTGTTCCTGCGATTTGGCAATCGTTTCAAAACCCATTATCATGAATATACGTTATGTGCCCTGAAAGGAGGGGTGCCATGCGGCTGCTCCCGGCCGGCATGCTGCTCTTGATTTCATCGCTAACCCCTGCGTTAGCCGATGATAATAAAGCAAAAAAAGACGATCCCGACCAGATCGGCAACCGCGATGTGAGCGGCTTCAATTGCTATTCCATGCAAAAAGAAATCGCCATGGGGAAGCAACTGGCCGGCGAGGTCCAGCGCCAGGCGAAGTTGATGGACGACCCGATCGTATCGGAATACGTCAACCGTATAGGTCAGAACCTGGCGCGCAACTCCGACGCCAAGATGCCTTTCACCTTCCAGGTGATTGAAGATCCGACCCTCAACGCCTTTGCCCTGCCCGGTGGATTTGTCTTCGTGAACACGGGACTGCTGACCGCGGCCGAAACCGAAGCCGAAATGGCCAGCGCCATGGCCCACGAGATCGCCCACGTCGCCGCCCGCCACATGACCCGCCAGGCCTGTCGCGCGCAAGTCGCCAGCATCGCCACCCTGCCCCTGATTTTCATGGGCGGCTGGGGCGGTTATGCCATCCGGGAAGCCGCCAGTACGGTCATCCCCATGACTTTCCTTTCGTTTTCGCGCGGCTATGAGGCCGAAGCGGATTATCTGGGCCTCCAGTACCTCTATGCCGCCGGTTACGACCCGACGGCCGCCATCGACATGTTCGAAAAGATGATGTCGCTCGAAAAGACGAAGCCCGGAGCCATCGCCAAAGTTTTCTCCACTCATCCCATGAACGAAGATCGCCTGAGGAAGACCCAGCAGGAGATCCAGAAGATCCTGCCCCAGAAGGCGGAATACGTAGTGAATACTTCGGAATACGCCGCAGTCCGGGGACGTCTGCTGGCCATCGAAAACCAGCGCAAACAGCGCTCCGTGGAGAAAGATTCCAAGGTGCCCGTCCTGCGCCGGTCGCCCGGCAGCGGCGATCCCGGCGCCGCCGAACCGTCCGGCGCGGGCTCCCCCGGCGGCCCCACCGTCAAACGGCGCGATTGGATAGAGTAACCCCGCATCCCTGGCGTGCGTATAAGACTCAGGGGTGTAGGCGCACCCGTTTGGGCGTATAGTAAAGTATCAGGAGTTTTTCCAACATGAAGCGCTTCTTAGTGGTACCCGTGGCCTTCCTGGCGGCGTTTGCATCTCTGCCAAACCGTTCCTTCGCGCAAAGCAAAAGCGAAAAAGATCCCGACGAAATCGGCAATCGGGACGTTGGCAAAGGCGTCAATTTCTGGTCGTTGGAAAAAGAAATCGCTCTCGGCAAGCGTCTGGCGCAGGAAGTCGAGCGCCAGGCGAAGATCATCAATGACCCCATCGTCGCCGAGTACGTGAATCGGATCGGCCAGAACCTGGTCCGCAATTCCGACGCTAAGGTGCCCTTCACCATCAAGGTGGTCGATTCCGAAGAGGTAAACGCTTTCGCCCTGCCCGGCGGGTTTTTCTTCGTCAACTCCGGCCTGATCCTGAAGGCGGATAGCGAATCCGAACTGGCCGGCGTTATGGCCCACGAGATCGCGCACGTCGCCGCCCGCCACGGTACGCGCCAGGCTACCCGCGGTGAACTCGCCCAGATCGCCATGATCGCCGCTTCCCTGGCCGTTCCTTATACCATGGGCGGTTACGCGGCTATGCAGGGCGCCAACATGGCCATACCGATGGGATTCCTGGTTTTCACCCGCAAAATGGAGCGCGAAGCCGATTATCTCGGCCTGCAGTATATGTACAAGGCCGGCTACGATCCAACCTCCTTCGTGGACTTCTTTGAGAAGGTCCAAACCATGGAGAAGCGCAAGCCCGGTACCGTCGCCAAGGTATTCTCCACCCACCCCATGACGGACGACCGCATTTCCGCCTCCCAAAACGAGATTCAGCAGATCCTGGTGGCTAAGCCCGAGTACGTGGTCAACACTTCGGAGTTCAACGATGTGAAGGCGCGCCTGTACTCCCTGCACAACCACAAGAAGCTGGAAAAAGGTAAGGACGACCCAAATCGCCCAACCTTGAAGCGCACTCCCGGCAGCGGCACCGGCCCGGTCGACGATAACAATAAACAGCCCGCCGATCAGGACGACCGCCCCACGCTGAAACGGCGCGACAGCGACAACTCCGGCAGCTAATACCTCTCCGTGGCGCACGCTTTAGCGTGCCGGCGGGACTTTTAAGTCCCGCTACGGTAGATAGTGCACTACAAAACCGGCAACAATTGCCGGTATCTTCCCTACTCCTCCCCCAAAGGGTGCTCTTTCGGTAGGTTTTTCGCATTGGTGCCCAATCTGCTTGCACCCAGAAACGAAATGCGAAATCAAATGCGAGATCGCAACTCGCTCAAGCGAGTGCATTTTCCTGAATTAGTGTTCAGGTAAATTGAGAGACCGCAAAGAAACTAAGGAGCACCCAACTATGTCCAACAAATCACGTTCACGATCGTTTCTGACAATGCTTATAGTCCTGCTGGCGGCGGCCGCGGCCGTCCAACCCGTAGCTGCCCAAACCAACTGTGACTCGGCTTGTTCAGCGTTCATTACGAAAGTGGAAGCCGCCATCACCGCGGTAACCGCCAACTTGAAACCAACTCAACCCATTATCATTGGCGGCCAGGAGGTCGCAGCGCACGGCAGCAACGTCGCCAACTATCCCCCCACTGTGCTGGTCGATTACGCGGACGGATTGAAGGCCGTAGGAGTCCAGCGGATTGAATTCAACCCGGCCATCTCTACCATCAACATTCCGGCGGCGGAGGCTAACCTCGACATCCTGGTCTGGCACATTCGCGAATTGGGCCTGCAATTGGCGATCAATCCGGAATACGACAACGGCGAGTTTCCTGTCAGCACCTTCCAGGACTTTCTCAACGTGGCGATGCAGACCTATCCCGCGCTCGCCGCCCGCTATAAACCCGATAACTTCGTAATCGTGCACGAGCCCACTACTATGGCGGCGCGCATGGGAATCGCCATCACTCCTGCCCAGTGGGTCAGTTTCATTCAGGCCGTCGAGCCTCTGATCAAGCAGGCCTCGCCCCACACCAACGTGGGCGCGGGCGATTGCGTCGGATGCAACGAAAGCGATTATTTCTCCGCTTTCGCCGCCCTTCCCACCTGCAACGCCACCAACCAGAGCTCTGGCTGCCTGGACTTCCTGACGGTGGATCTCTACTCCACCGATTTCATCACCGTAGAGGCCTGGGTACAAATTGCCCAAACCAATAAAAAAGGTATATATATGGAGGAGACTTGGGCCCCGACTTATCTGCCCAGTACTTTACCTACGGGGATTCAAGCCAATCCGGCAGGACAGGAAGCTTATGCCGTCATCGGCTCCGTGGATACCGTCTTCGAACGCATGGATCAGGATTGGCTGACGGGAGTCATCCAATTTGCCTCCGCGGTAGGCATGCAAGGCGTGACACCGTTCACTACGGAAGCGTTTTTCCTGTACGTCAATACACCTACGCCATCGGACGAAGCCACCAATGCGAGTTATCTCTCACAAGCATCGAAGGCCATCCAGTCGGGTCAATTGACCACCACCGGGCAAACCTACCTCCAGGACGCGGCCCAATACGGGGTCAAGATGGCCACCACCATCTCCAATGCCAGTTACGCGACGCTCCCCACGGTTTTTGACCCGAGTTGCGGCACGGCGTATAATCCGTGCTTGCCGGACAGCGTCGTGGCTCCCGATATGATCGCGAGCACTTTTGGAGTCGACTTAGCCAACCAGGTGGCTCTCTCATCGAACTGGCCCACCACTCTGGGCAATACCACGGCGACCCTCGTAGACAGCACGAATACCAGTTATCCGGTGCCTCTCTACTCCGTCCAGGCGACCCAGATCAACTACCTCGTGCCATCCGCCGCAGCCACTGGGCCTGCGACCTTGACCATCACTAGCGGTGACGGGACCATTACTACCGGTATCGTCGAGGTGGCACCCGTCTCGCCCGGCCTATACACTTACTTTGCCAACGGTCAGGGCACGGCTGCCGCCGTCGCGGTCTGCGCGGGGACCTGCACCGGGTGGCCGAATCAGATGGCCAATGGCCAATTCTGGCAATATACGTTCGTCGCCAATTGCACAGCCGAACCCTGCGAGGCTCCATTGACCTGGGGCATCGATGATACCCTTGTCATCACCTTCTACGGCACCGGTATCCGCCATCTCGCCGCGCTATCTAATATCACGGCAACCGTTGGCGGAACCAGCGTCCCGGTGCAGTATGCCGGCCCGCAGGGCACCGATACCGGATTGGATCAGGTGAACGTGCTGATCCCGAACAACTTCCGTGGCGCCGGCCAGGTCAATCTGATCCTGACCACGCAGGATACCGTGAACAAGGTGAGCGAGGTATCCAACCCAGTGGCAATCGACTTGCAGTAGCGCGGCCTTTGACGTGAACGGGATTGCCCGCTCCTTGCGCGGAAGCGGGGGGCTTTAGTACCTCTTTGTCCCTCTTGCCGGCAGGCCATCCGCCTGCCGGCTTTCCTCTCCCTCCTGGAAAAGCCTGTGCGGATAAACCTGCACTCTGTTGTAATATGAAGTTTACCGCATGAAGGCCTTACTGGAATCCCTCCGCCCCCGCGACAGGGATTGGGAAATCGCCAGAGCGCTAGATCCGGACAGGCTGCCGGCTCATATTGCCATCATTATGGATGGCAACGGGCGCTGGGCTGCCCGCCGCCGCCTACCGCGCGTAGCCGGGCATAAAGCCGGGGTTGGGCCCGTGCGCAGCACGGTCGAGACCTGTGCCCGCCTGGGGATCCAGGTCCTCACCCTCTACGCCTTTTCGGTCGAGAATTGGAAGCGCCCCCGCGCCGAGGTCGAAACTCTCTGGCGCCTCCTGCGCTTCTACCTGCGTAAAGAACTGCCCGAGCTCCAAAAGAACGATATCCGCCTCCAGGCCATCGGCCGGTTGGATGCCTTACCTCCCGATGTGCGTCGCGAGCTGGACGCCGTGGTTGACGCCACCGCCGCCAACCGCGGCTTGCTCGTCAACCTGGCCATCAATTACGGCGGCCGCACCGAGATCGTCGACGCCGTCAACTCCATCATCGACCGCGCTCGCGCCGAAGGGCGCCTGTCCTCGCTGCACGTGGACGAGGACCTCATCTCCGCGCACCTCTACACCGCCCTGTCCCCGCATCCCGACCTGCTCATTCGCACTTCCGGCGAAATGCGCCTCAGCAACTTCCTCCTTTGGCAGATCGCCTATGCCGAGCTCTATGTGACCGAGACCTTGTGGCCGGATTTCAGCCGCGCCCACCTCCTCACGGCCGTTCTTGAATATCAGAAGCGCGATCGCCGCTATGGTGGGTTGAGCGCCGCGCCGCTCAACGGCGCTGCCTCCGCCGATTCCGAAGAAATGATCGCCCTGCCCACCAGATGAAGCGGGTCCTCACGGCGTTGGTCTTATCTCCACTGGTTGCCTACGTAGTCCTTTGGTCCCCGTCCTGGGCCGTGTTAGCCGTTACCGCGGTGGTGGCGCTGTTGTGCTTTTATGAATACTCCGGCATCGCCGCCGCCTATCAGCCCGGCAGTCCAGGCCTCCTTGGCTATGCCGCGGGATTGCTTGTGCTGGCGTTACCCGGCGACGGACCGGCGCTGCTTACCCTGATCGCCTTGGCCCTGCTTTCCCTTTGCCTCGCATTGCGTGCCGCCGACCTTCGCGCCGGTATCCTGCGCGCCGCGCTCCTGTTGCTGGGCGTCGCGTACGTCTTTGGCTGCTGGCGTTTTGCGCCGCTGCTCGCCGCCCGGAACCGGTATTGGCTGATGTACGCCCTGGTCCTCAACTGGATCGGAGATATCGGCGCCTATTACGTCGGCCGCTCCTTAGGCCGCCACAAACTGGCGCCCATTGTGAGCCCGGGCAAGTCCTGGGAAGGCGCCGCCGCGTCCTTGGCAGCATCTCTCCTGTTCGGCTTCTTCTTCCTGCGCTGGGCGATCCCCACCGTGCCGCCGCTGCCGGCCCTGGGCCTCAGCATCGCGGCCAACGTGGCGGGCCAGTTCGGCGATCTCTGCGAATCCGCCCTGAAGCGTGGCGCCGGCGTTAAGGATAGCGGCACCCTTCTGCCCGGCCACGGCGGCTGGCTGGACCGCGTCGATAGCAGCCTGTTCACCCTGCCGGTGGTGTACGGTTTCATCGCCGCCCACCTCGTATAACTTATACGCCGGGTTGGCAGGCCGGCCTACCGGCATAACTATCTGAAAACAATAGTCGCATATCTGCCAATCGAGCGCGTTCCCGTGGCACCCGTGCTACCCTGATGGCGGGCGTCGGAGCGCTCTCCGCAGCCCTCGAAACCATTCGCGGTCGATCCATGGCTTTGGCTTCGTCGTTTTTTAAATTGCGGCAAATAAAAAACTTATTGGGTTCGTTCGTCACAAAATGAGAATTTGGTGGCCCCGGCGCCCCCGCGCCGTAACCAAACGCTGCCGCGCGAGTCTTGTGCAGTATGCACGCACTCTGGAAGGACTCCCGCTACGCCGTCCGTACGCTTCTGAAAAGCCCGGCTTACACCACAGTAGCGATCGCCACCCTCGCCCTGGGAATCGGCGCCAACACCGCTATCTTCAGCGTAGTCAACCAGGTTCTGCTCAACCCCGCGGGCGTCGCCTACCCCGAGCGCATCGTTTCCCTGCGCGTGCATTACGACAAGCTCGCCCTCCTCAACATCGGCGTCTCCGCCCCCGATTTCGCCGATATGTTGCACAGCACTCGGCAATTCGATTCGGCCGCCCTGATCGATCGGGATGACTTCAACTACACCGGCTCGACCGTTCCCGAACGTCTGCGCGGCGCCGCTGTCACCTGGCGCTGGTTCGACGTCTTCGGCGCGAAACCCAAACTCGGGCGTGTGTTTCGGCCCGAAGAGGATCGGCCAAACGCCAATCGGGAAGTCGTGCTCTCATACGCCGCCTGGAAGCGGCTCTTCGGCGCGGATCCTGGCGCGGTCGGCCGCACCATCGAACTGAACCGGCTGCCCTACCGCATCGTGGGCGTGATGGGTCCGGAGTTTCGCTGGCCCGCTGACATCGATCTCTGGGCTCCGTTGGGCTTGCCTGAAAGCGCATATACCGAAGGTAATCGCTTCAACGAGAGCTATGCCGCCATGGCGCGCCTGAGACCGGGGCTCCCGTTTGCGCGCGCCAACGCATTCGTCGAGGTCCTGAGTAGCCGCGAGCGCAACAGCGGAACCGGGAACGGAGCCTATGCCAAAGACGCCGCCTGGGGCATGTTTCTGCTGCCCTTCACCGACTTCGTCGCCGGCGATACCAAGACGCCCATGCTGGTTTTGTTGGGCGCTGTTGGCTTCGTTCTGCTGATTGCCTGCTCCAATATCGCCGGACTGATGCTGGCCCGCGCGTCCGGGCGCAGCCGGGAGATCGCCGTCCGAACCGCCCTCGGTGCCGGCCGTTGGGACCTGATCCGCCAGTCGCTGGCGGAGAGCTTGATATTGGCGTTCGGTGCGGCCCTGGTGGGCCTGGGCGTAGCCTTCGCCGGCCTGAAGGGGCTGCTGGCGCTGGCGCCGGACGGTCTTCCGGTGGCCGTCGGGGTCACCATGGACGCCACCGTCTTGGGCTTCACGGTGCTGGCGGCGCTGGTGGCCGGCATCCTCTTTGGCGTGGCCCCGGCCTGGCAGATATCCCGCTTCGACAGCTACGAACTATTGAAGGAAGGCGGCCGCGCCAATACCGGAGGTTTGGGGCGCCAACATCTACGCTCCGCCCTGGTGGTCGGCGAAGTCGCGCTAGCCTTGGTATTGCTGGTCGGCGCGGGATTGTTCCTGCGCAGCCTGGCGGCGCTCGAAGACGTCAATCCAGGCTTTCAACCGGGCGGCGTCATCACCGCGTCCCTATCGCTGCCCCCTGCCCAATACGCCGGCCGCGCCAGTCGCGTCGCGTTCTATCGCGCCGTGCTCGGCAATCTCTCAGCCATGCCAGGCGTTACGGCAGTGGCTGCGGGTACCCCCGCGCCTTTCAGCGGCGAGGGTGGTTCCGCGTCGTTCTCCATCGAGGGCAGGCCCTCGCCCCCAGGCGATCCCGGCCCGCACGGCGATGTTTCTTACGTCAGCCCGGATTTCTTCGCGGCACTGCGCATCCCTCTCCGCAAGGGGCGGGTCTTTACCGATGCGGACCGGCAGGATACCGCGCCCGTGGCCCTCATTGATGAAATCCTCGCCCGCCAATACTGGCCAAACGAAGATCCCCTTGGAAAGCACCTCCGCCGCGGCCGGGCGGCGTGGGCCACCATTGTCGGCGTCGTTGCCCACATCAAGAATGCGGATCTCGGCGGCGAAGATGTGAAGGGACGGTACTATTTCCCGCTTTTTCAGGACCCCCCGCCTATGGCGACATTCCTGGCGCGCACGCCTTCGGGCCCGGCACGCCTGGCGGCCGGCGTCCGCGAAGCAGTCCGCACGGTGGATCCCACCCAACCCGTCTCGCGCATCAGGTTACTGCCCGAAATGGTGAACGCTTCGCTCGCGCCACGCCGCTTCGTGGTGACGGTGTTGGGCGTCTTCGCCGGCATGGCGCTGCTGATGGCCGTCATCGGATTGTATGGCGTAATCGGCTATGCGGTGACCCAGCGCACCCAGGAATTGGGAGTCCGCATGGCGCTCGGCGCCCAACCGGGAGAGGTCCTCTGGCTGGTGCTGGGCCAAGGCATGCGTCTGGCGGCCGCCGGCGCGGCGATCGGACTCGTGGTGTCGCTGATCGCCGGCCGCTTGCTGCGCAATCAGCTCTTCCATGTCAGTCCGTTCGATCCGCTGACCTTTGCCCTGGTGGCTGCCGTCATGATCGGCGCGGCGTTACTGGCCAGCTACATCCCCGCGCGCCGCGCGACCCGCGTCGATCCCATGGTGGCCTTGCGCTACGAATAGCCGGCGTGGCGCACGCTTTAGCGTGCCGGCGGGACTTTTAAGTCCCGCCCAGAACCCGCTCCTAGCGCCCAATCCGGGTGAATACACCCTATCGTTTTCGCCTTTCAGATAAATAACTCCTTAATTGCACCATTTTCACCCAATTCCTCCCTGGCATCGCGATTGCACTCGAAACCCAAGCGGAAAGGACGTTCTCATGGCTACAGCCGTCGAGCCCAAACCTGAAACACTGCGCGCCTTACCCGGCGACGATGTCCGGCAGATCCAATGGCGTTTCGCCCATAGGTACGATCTTCAAATGTTGTTGCAATCCACCAGAGCGGTGGCGCGCGGCCCGGTGGCGCGGCTGGTCGCCGAAGGAGCGCGCAATACCCACGCCTGGACTCCCGCCAAGCAAACCCTCCTTCAGCATTTCGATGCCTCCGGTATCACGGGTGTTTTCCTCGATCCCGAGCAGGGCGGCCTGGTCGAGGGCCCCAAGAATCTGGCGCTGGCTCTGGTGGCCTTCGAGCTGGCCTGGGTGGACGCCGGCGCCGCCACGGGTAGCCTGGCTGGATGTCTGGCACTATCCCCGATCCACGAGCGCGGCACACCTGAGCAGCGCGATGCATACCTGCGCCTCTGCGCCCCCGCCCAGCCCGGCGAGGACCGCCAGCCCTGGCGCGGCGCGTTCTGTCTCACCGAGCCGATCCCCTACGTGGGTGTCGAGACCGGCATTCTCGCCGGAAAGGTCCGCGTCGTCGAATGGGAGGAGGGCGCCGAGCCGATCCTGCAAGTGGAAAAGCGCGGCCGCTTTATCACCAACATGGGATTCGCCAATTTCGTCACCGCCGCCGTAGACACCGACGACGCCCGCATCGCCAAGACCTGCATGGTGATCCTGCACGAAACCGATCCAGGCATTTTTGACCGCGGCGTGCCTACGCGCAAACTGGTGCACCAGTTGTCCTCGACCAGCGATCCCATCTTCAGCCTGCGCGTTCCCGCCAGCCGCATCGTGGGCGGCTACTCCGTCAAGAACGGCGTCATCGTGCCGCGCTATAGCCATGGCGAGATCATCGAAGCCGTTTTCCGCCGCACCCGCGTCACCGTCGGCGTGATGACCGCCGCCAAACTGCTCTCCGCCATCGAGCCAATCATCCGCTATCAGCGCGGCCGCTTCCGCGGCGGAGAAAGCGCCTCGCCCGGCTCCCCGCGCTACGAATTCGGCCTCCAGCTTAAAGAGGATACCCTGCACCGGCTGATCGATATCTGGGCCACCGGCGAAGCCAGCGCATCGCTGGGGTTCGCGGCCGCCCGCCTTTTCGACGAACTCGATCCCCTGGAGCGCATCAAAAACCAGAAGTTCGCCGCCGAAGGAGTCGCCGGAGGCACCAGCACCCTGCGAGCCATGCGCAAACTCCAAAAACAAGCGCTGGATTACCTCAACGCGCATTCTGGACACAATCCCAGCCGCCAGCCACCAGCCACCAGCCCCGGCGAGCGCGAGCTCGCCCCAGTCCCCAGCCCCGACGAGCCCCAGCTCGTCCAATTCGCCCTGCTCGACTCCGTTGCCAACGTCCTCTGCCCCGCCTGCAAGCTCTGGAACACGGGCCACGGCGCCAACATGATGCGCGAAGCCGTCAGCCTGATGGGCGGCTACGGCATCACCGAAGATTGTCCCGGCTTCCTGGGCCACAAGTGGATGGACGCGCAGCTCGAAGCCACCTACGAAGGACCAGAATCCGTGCAGCGCCGCCAGTTGACGCTCACCATGACCGACGAGCTCTTCCTCGCGCAGTTCCGCAATTGGATCGCCGAGATGCGTCAGATCGCTTCCACGCATCCGGGCACGGGTGCTTGCACGCTGGCCACCGCCATGCAGATGTGGCTGTGGTCGCTCCATCATTTGCAGAAGGCCACCGACGCCGAAGGCAACCGCCTCTATCAAAGCTCGCGCCACGGTGTGACATTCCCGCTGGCGGACGCTTTGTGTTGGCTACTGGCCTCCCGCTGCCAGATCCTCGACGTGCTGGAACTGGAAGCCCACAGCGGCGATGCGGCCGCTCCCAGTACGCTCGCTTTCTTCACCGACTTGTGCCATGTGCAGAGCGCTCGCGCCGCCGGCGAAGTGGGCCGCATCTGCGCCGAGTTGGTCTTCGGCTATAATCGCCACCCGGCTTGGGATGTGGAAGGCTGCGCTTCCTGCTATCACGGCGAAGAGTTGGAAGCCATGGAAGGCCTGATCCCGGGTATCGCCAGCCTGGCGCGCGGCTACACGGACGTGATCGAAAACGACGGCTCGCATGCCGCCAAAGCCGGCCCCTGTGCGCATTTCGAAGGATACGACCAGTTCAACCGCCTGCGCGTGCGCATGGATGGCTGCCTCACTGGATCGCATCTGGCCAAGGATCGCGCCGCCGACGCGCTGCAACACGTAATGATTCCCGAGGCGCTGGATTATCCGGCATAAGCTCCCATGAGCGACGATCGCCAGTCCATGGCTGTGGATATCGTGTGTGTCGGCTTCGGGCCGGCCATGGGCGGCTTTCTGTCCACTCTCGCCCGCGATGCCGACCCCAACTTGCAGGTCATCTGCTACGAGCGCGCCGACGATATCGGCTTCGGCGTCTCCGGCGCGGTGACACGGGCGCGCGGCATCCGTCAATCTTTTCCCGATCTCAATCCCGACGAGATCCCCATGGCGGCGGCGGTGGGGCACGAGAAGATTGCCTACCTCCTCGATCCTCTCGGAGCCGGCCGCCACGCTCCCAGCCGCCGCTCGAAATCGCTGCGCGCCGCGGACCGCCTGCTGCGCCTGCTTCGTCTCCCGGCCGACCACGCCTTCGAGCTGCCCTGGGCGCCGCCTTTCCTGCGCAAAGAGGGCGGGCTGCTGTTGTCGATCGGACAGTTCATGCAGTGGACCGGCGCGCAGGCCATGAGCGGCGGAACCGTGCAGATCTGGCCTGGCATGCCGGTCTCCGAGGCGCTCGTGGAAGACGGTCGCGTCGTGGGCGTGCGGCTGCTCGATCAGGGCACCGATCGCCAGGGCCATCCCGATGCCGGTTATATGCCGGGCATGGACCTGCGTGCCGCGCTCACCGTCGTCGGGGATGGGCCGGTCGGTGCCGTGGGCCGCCAACTGGATTCGTTATACGGCTTGCCGGACGGCCACCATCAGCACGAATGGGCCGTAGGCGTCAAGATGGTCGTGGACCTGCCAGACGGCGTGGATCTGGAGCCGGGCACGATTTTCCACACCTTCGGCTATCCCGAACCGGAGATCTTCGGCTTCTTCTACGTGCATCCCAACCACGTGGCTTCCGTAGGAATTTTCGTGCCGTCCTGGTTCCATAATCCCGCCCGCACGTCCTACCGTTATCTGCAGCACTACATGCTGCATCCGTATCTGTGGCGCTATCTCGAGGGCGGCAAGCTGCGCTCCTGGGGCGCCAAGTCCCTGCAGGAAGCCGGCAAGCGCGGCGAGCCGTTTCTGGCAGGCGATGGATACGCACGCATCGGCGAGTGCTCGGGCAGCACCAACGTTCTGACCGGTTCGGGCGTGGACGAAGCCTGGACTACCGGCATCCAGCTTGCCGAAGCCGTCAAGGAGTTGCGCGCCGCGGGCCGGCCGTTCACCAAAGCCGACCTGGAGGAAACCTACCTTGCTCGCCGCCGTGCCAGTTGGGTGGAGCGGGAGGGAAGCATCGCCGAAAAAGCGCGCGACGGCTTCCATCGCGGTGTCGTGACGGGACTCATCGGCATGGCCATGGCTGGCGCCACCAAGGGCCGCCTTTCGATTGCGGGTGAGCCGCAACTGCTTCCCGGCCTGGAAGAATACTACCGCGGCAAGCTCACTCCCGTAGACATCGACGAAGTGCGCCACCAATGCTATGGCAGTGGCATCGCTATGCACGATGCCTTGATGGATCGCTGCGGCTGGCCGGCGGTACCCTTCGATGGCCAGTTGCTGATGTCCCAGCAGGATGCGCTGCTGGTAGGCGGCAAGGTGCAGGCGCCGGCGGGCTATGCCGATCACGTCACATTCCTCTATCCCGATTTCTGCGAGCGCTGCGCCACCAAGCTGTGCATCGAGATCTGCTCGGGACAGGCTCTGACGCCGGGCCCGGATGGCGTGCCTCTGTTCGATCGCGACAAGTGTGTCTTCTGCGGCGCCTGCTTATGGAATTGCCGCCAGCCGCTCGACGACGATCCCGTGCGCACCAACATCGCCTTCCGTGCCGGCGCCGGCGGCTTGCACTCGACAGAGAATTGAGTGGGGCCACCCGTGGCGCACGCTTTAGCGTGCCGGCGGGACTTTTAAGTCCCGCTTGTAATCCTTCCGCATCGCCTTGTGAATGGCCTTCCATTTCTTCTTGACCGCCTGCGCC
>Ga0187871_10000467_pt1 | contig 38675 bp, 32 predicted proteins | sample June2016WEW_16_1_FD_132988 | JGI IMG/M metagenome (GOLD analysis project Ga0187871, IMG submission 132988) | Peatland microbial communities from SPRUCE experiment site at the Marcell Experimental Forest, Minnesota, USA - June2016WEW_16_10 | ecosystem: Environmental > Terrestrial > Soil >...
GTCTTACGGCGGCGCTTCGAATTACGGCACAGTGTACGAACTGACACCGCCGTCCAATCCCGGCACGGCGTGGACCGAAACCGTTCTGCATCAGTTTACCGGGCACAACAGCGACGGTACGCTGCCGTCGGGCTTGTCGATGGGAAAGAGCGGCGCGCTCTACGGTACGACTTTTGGCGGAGGCGCTTGGGGCTACGGCACGGTCTTCGAGCTGATACCTCCGCCGACGGCGGGCGGGGTGTGGAAGGAAAAGGCGCTCTACAGCTTTACGGGCCAGAACGGCGATGGCATCGGCCCGTATTCCGGGGTGATCATCGGCACGGACGGAGCGCTCTACGGCGCCACATCGGGCGGCGGGACGGCGAATTACGGAACGGTATTTGAACTCCGGCCCAACGGCGGCGGAGCCTGGACGGAGACCATCCTGCACAGCTTCACCGGCCAGAACGGCGACGGGGCGTATCCCGAAGCGGGGCTCATCTTCGGCGCCAGCGGAGTGCTTTACGGCACGACTTACGGCGGCGGAACCGCGGGCGATGGCACGGTATTCCGTTTGACCCTATAGGAGGATCTAATGCGCACGCCCGTTCGAAACAGTCTTCTATTGGCGATTTCGGTTTTTGTCCCATGCATCGGCGCGAGCGCGGCGGGGCCTGTCACCATGGCCTGTCCGGCCGTCGCCACACGCGTGGGGGCAACTTACTCCTCGACCTTAGCAGGTTACGGCGGGACGTATCCTTATACCTTTTCCCTCACGTCGGGCTCGCTGCCACCGGGCCTGACACTGACCGGACCGGGCGGCGCCATCGCGGGAACACCTACGTCGGGCGGTGCCTTCACTTTCACCAGTGAGATGGCGGATGCATCCGGGAACACGCTGGCGGGCCAGTGTACCATCACCGTCGTGACTACGCCGGTGACGCCGGCGTGCCCGGCCAGCACGGGGCAACTCACGGTATTCTACACCTCCGCGCTGGTGGCCACGGGCGGAGTGCCTCCTTACACCATCTTCGTTTCCGGGGGAGTGCTGCCGCCCGGAATCGCAACGAGTGCAGGCGGGAGCTTCGGCGGCACGCCTACCAGCCCGGGGACCTTCTCGTTCACCGGTGAAGTGGAGGATTCCACCGGCACTGCCGCGGGGACAGCCACTATCACTTGCAGCATCGCCATTGGCGAGCCACAGAAAGCCGGCAGCCATAATAACGTAACGGGGTATTCTTTCCCCGCTCCCGTGAACAATGCGATCGCCATCGCCGCGGGCCCCGACGGCGCTCTCTGGTTTACGGAGTTGCGCACCAACGCTATCGGGCGGATCACGACGGCCGGAGTCATCACCCAGTATAAGTTGCCGTTTGCTACAGGGCCCGAAGATATCACGGCGGGGCCAGACGGCGCGCTGTGGTTTACAGAGGCGAAAAGCGCCATTGGCCGCATCACCACCGCGGGATCGATTACCGAGTACCCAACTTCCGGGCCCGCCTACGCTATAACGGTGGGGCCGGATGGCGCCTTCTGGTTTACGTACGGTGGCAGTATCATTGGCCGCATGACCACCGCGGGAGCCGCCACAGAGTATTGGACGGGGGCGGGAACAAGCTCGGGACCGGGCACGATCACGGCGGGGCCGGACGGTGCGCTATGGTTCACGGATACCGACAGTAATGCGATCTGGCGAATGACGACTGCCGGCGTGGCCGCTAAATACCCACTGCCGACGGGCATCGCCGACCCAGCCGCGATCACAGCCGGGCCGGATGGCGCATTATGGTTCACGGAGAACATCGCGAACAAGATCGGGCGGATCACCACGGCCGGAGTCATCACCGAGTATCCGGTTCCATATACCGCCGCAGCCCCGGAAGGAGCGGAGTTGCAAGGCATCACCGCGGGGCCGGACGGTGCGCTGTGGTTCGCGCAAGGGGGCGGGTCGCAGATCGGACGTATCACTACCAGCGGTAACATGACGCAGTACCCAGCGGCCTCCGACGGCTACCCGGCGGGCATCGCAGCCGGCCCGGATGGCGCGCTATGGTTCACCTATGCGGGCCTGTCCGAGATCGGGCGCATGCCGGCGTGCGGCCTGGGATTGAGCGCCACTTACGCCAGCGGAGCGGTCACCGCCAACTTCGACTTGAGCACCGCCACGGCGGCGGTCTGGGAGATCACGGCCGGAGACACGGTGGGTTTCACCAGGAACATTCCAGCCATCGTGTCGCCGCGGAACCTGACCTTCGACTGGAACCCATTCCCGTACCAGGGTTACGTGGTGGTGAAGTCCACGCTGAGTTCGGCGTCGGGGCAGCTTCAGTGTTCCGAATGGACCACGGTGGGGGCGTTCTAGGCATGCATATCCTTCGAATAAACTCGCGATCGGCGCGTGTCTTAACTAGCTCGCTGCTGTCCCTCTGTGCAAGCATGGCCGCTCCGCCGACGCTGACAGTTCTGCACAGCTTCAGCGGTAGCCCGGGCGATGGCGCCACCCCTTGGGCCACGCTCGCCATCGATGCAAATGGAGCGCTGTATGGCACGACGCGGCAAGGCGGAGCATTCGGTAAAGGGACGGTCTTCGAGCTCGCTCCGCCGGCCACGGGCGGCGCTTGGTCCGAGACCATTTTGCATAGTTTTTCAGGTCAGAACGGCGACGGTGCCGATCCCATCGCGGGGCTGGTTCTGGGCGGCGGCGGTGAGCTCTACGGCGCGACCTCGGGCGGTGGGAGCTTCGGCAAAGGCGCGGTGTTCCAGTTGACGCCCCCCGCGGCCGCAGGCGCCGCGTGGACGGAAACAGTCTTGCACAGCTTCGATGGCACTGACGGAGCGAATCCCCAAACCGGGGTAATTCTAACCCCGGACGGGACGCTCTATGTCGCGGCCCAGTCCGGCGGCTCTGCGAATTTCGGCACGGTGTTCGCGCTGACTCCCGGCGCAACCGGCGGCGCATGGACCGGGACGGTGCTGCATAGCTTCACGGGCCCCCCGGGTGACGGAGCTTATCCCTCCGGGCTGCTCCTCGCTAGCAGCGGCAAGCTATACGGAACCACCTTGAACGGCGGACTTGACGACAACGGCGCCGCGTTCGAATTGACTCCTCCAACCGCGACGGGCGGCGCATGGAGCAAGAGCATCCTGTACTCGTTCTCGGGCTCTCCCGGCGATGGTGCGTTCCCCATAGGTGGACTGGTCTTCGGCGACCACGGAGAGTTCTTTGGGACGGCGGAGTACGGCGGCAATGGTGGATACTATGGTGGCGGGGCGGTGTTTGTGATCTCTCCGCCAACTCACGCGGGCCGTCCATGGACGGAGGGGTTACCCTGGTCGTTTCCCGGCGATGCCGCGGAGGGCGCGCTGCCCACGTCCGGGGTTGCCATCACGTCTCTGGGAGTCCTGTACGGCACGACATCCATCGGAGGGAGTTCGACGAGTTGCGCCGCGGGTTGCGGCACCATCTTTCAACTCTTGCCCCCCACGTCGCCGGGCGCATACTGGACCCAGCATACCCTCGTCAACTTCGGCGGAGGGAGTGCCGGACGCTTTCCCATGGGGGGCCTGGCCATGGACCCGCAGGGGACGCTATACGGCGCCACGTCGGGTGGAGGCGCCTCCGGTTACGGCGCCGTCTACCAACTAACCCGCTGAATCCGCCGTTCAGTCCAAATTGCAATTCATTTGCTGAAACATCTTGGCAACCCAGGCTTCAATGAGGTATCCTGCATGTTTTGATGCAAATGAGTTGCAACAAGATTCCTCTCCTGTTGGCCCTGCTGGCGCTGCCTCTTTGCGCAAACGACGGCGGAACTCTATTGGGAACCGTAACCGACCCCAGCGGCAAAACGATTCCCGGAGCGCGCGTAACGGCCACGGACACAGCCACCACCGCGAAGCAAACCATGATCACCGATAGCAGGGGCTTTTATACGTTCCAGGATCTGCCGGTCGGGCGCTACGACGTCGAAGTGAACTCCGCCGGGTTCCGGCCTCTCCGGCGCACCGGCGTCTCGATCGACGTCAACAGCAAGGTGGTCGTGGACGCCCCTCTCGCCATTGGAGAACGGACCGAGACTGTCACCGTCTTCGAATCGGCCGCGCATGTCGAAACCGCCGATACCCAATTGGGCGAAGTCATCACGGGCAAACAGATGACCGCGGTGCCGCTCAATGGCCGCAGTTTCACGGACCTGCTCGCCCTGCAATCCGGCGTCGCGCCGATCACCTCCCTAACATCCGACACTACACAGGATGTGGGCGTCAGCGCCTTTGCTCCCTCGGGCGATTTGAATCCCGGCACAGTCTCGATCAATGGGCAGCGAGAGTTCGCCAACAGCTTCGTGCTCAATGGCAGCGATGTCGAAGAGGACGTCAATATGGGCGCCGCCATCGTTCCCAATCTGGACTCCATCGCCGAGTTCCGGATTCTTACCGGCAATTTCGACGCGGAACACGGCGAGTTCAGCGGAGGGCAAATCAGCTTGGTTACTAAGTCCGGCACCAATGCCTTCCATGGCGACGCCTTCGAGTTCTTGCGGAACACGGACCTGGATGCCCGCAACTACTTTTCACCCACGCGCGGCGCGTTCGACCAAAACCAGTTTGGCGGCACGCTGGGCGGTCCCATCCACAGGAACAAAGTCTTTTTCTTCGCCGATTATCAAGGTACGCGCCTGACGCAGGGAATCGATACCGGCGAAATCCCGGTTCCGTCGCTCCAGGACCGCGCCGGCAATCTGTCGGATGCCGCGAGCGCCTTCACTACAGTCGATCCAAACGGAAAGCCGGTGCCTACCACGGTGAGCGGCGCTGCTTGGGCCAGCCAGCTTTCACAAAAACTCGGCTATGGCGTAACGGCCGGCGAGCCATATTACTTCCCTGGATGCACAACCCCGGCGCAGTGCGTTCTGCCAAACGCCACCATCCCCAAAGCAGTGTGGGCGGTGCCGGCAGCCAATCTCTTGCAGTACATTCCGGCGCCCAACAATGCAAATGGGACCTTTTCCACCTCAGCTTACAATGAGACCTTGCGCGACGACAAAGGCGCATATCGGCTGGACGGCAACACCCGTTGGGGCCAAATGTCAGCCTACTATTTTCGGGACGGCTGGTCGCAGAACAATCCCTACCCTGTCGCGCAAGGTGGCGCGAACCTACCCGGTTTTAACGCCATGAACTTAGGTCGCGCGCAACTGCTTGCATTGAGTGACACCAAGACCATCGGCGCGAATGCCGTCAACGAACTGCACTTCAGCTTCATGCGCGACTCCACCGATCTGGGCCAGCCGATCGGCGGAGTTGGCGTCAGCCTGGCATCCCAGGGTTTCGTGGTGGGCCAGAATACGCCCGGCATCGTCGCGCTGTCGCCCAAAACCGAGGGCGTGGAAAGCGTGAACTTCAATAATTTCTCAATCGGGACCAACACCAACGAGTTGAAACAGGCTAACAACACGTTTCAATCCAGCGACAATTTCTCAAAGGTCGCCGGAACCCACACCGTCACCGTAGGCGCACAGTTCCACTCCGATCAGGTGAATGTCAATCCGATCGCACAGTTGAATGGCAGCTTCATCTTCTATGGAAGCGAAACCGGCCTCGACTTCGCGGACTTCCTGTTGGGAATTCCGAGTCAGTACAACCAAAGTCAGCTTCAGTCTTTCTATGGGCGCAACAAATACATAGGGATCTACGCGCAGGATAGCTGGCGCATACGGAGGCATCTGACGTTGAACTACGGTCTGCGCTGGGACCGCATCGAACCCTGGTACGAAAAATACAATCAGATCGCCACGTTCGCGCCCGGCAGGCAGTCGGCCGTATTTCCCGGTGCGCCAGCCGGTATCTTGTTTCCAACCGATCCCGGAGTGCCGCGCACGCTGGCCCCCGCGGGAAACCTGGACTTTGCGCCGCGTATCGGCTTGGCCTACGCGCCCGGCTCCGGCAAAACGAGCGTTCGGGCAAGTTACGGCATGTTTTACACGGCTATCGAAGCGCTCACTATCGGCATCATGAGCGCGAATGCGCCTTATGGCACCACCTACACCAGCCCCGCTCCGCCGCTGTTTGCGACGCCTTTCATCACCGCGGCCAACGGTCGGAATATGGGTCAGGACTTTCCAGTTCAGCTTGCGCCCTTGAACACGAACGCCGGTCACCCGGATGCGAGTCTTAACTGGTCTCAGTTTGAACCCATCAGTGGAGTGCCTGCCTATCCTATAGGAAACAAGATTCCCTACACTGGTGAATACATGCTGTCGATCGAGCATGGCTTCGCTAACAATACCGTCCTCAGCGTGAGTTATGTAGGTACGCAGGCACATCGCCTGCTGGTGCTCGAAGAGGCTAATCCCGGCAACCCCGCGCTCTGTCTGCAACTCAGCAACCCAGCCAACCTGGCGCCCGGCCAAACCCCCTGTGGTCCTTTCGGCGAAAGTAATGTGTTCGTCACCGCGCGCGGCCAGACCATCGATGGGACGCGCGGACCTCTGGGGCCGAACTTCGGCAGCGACACGCTGGAGACCACCATCGGCAACTCCAGCTACAACTCTCTGCAGGCCACTTTGCGGCACTCCAGCGGTCCGCTGCAGTTGCTGGCCGCATACACGTTCGGCAAGTCCCTGGATCGGTCGTCGAATCTGGGAGAAGAGGTCAACCCGCTCAATCCCGCGCTCAGCAGGGCCTTGTCGGCTTTCGATATCAGGCAGAACTTCGTAGTGAGTTACAGCTACCACCTCCCGTTCGAGCGTCTTCTGCAGGCCACCAACCGCTGGACGCAGGGGTGGGAATTCTCGGGCATCACACGCTGCAGCACCGGTCTGCCGGTCACGCTCGTCAACTACGGCGACAACTCCCTGCTGGGCGCGGAGCCGAACGGGATCAACAACTACGGCGTCGATGAACCGGATGTCGCGGCCGGCTCCCTCCATCTGAATCGCAATCCGCGAAATGGGCAGCCGTATTTCGATACCGCGCTGTTCAGTGAGAATGCCTTGGGCACTCCGGGCGACGCTTCACGGCGCTATTTCCACGGCCCCGGCATGCGGAACTTCGATATGGCGCTGCTCAAGAACCTGCGCCTCACCGAGTCGAAATCCCTGCAGTTTCGCCTCGAAGCGTTCAACGTTTTCAATCACGCTCAGTTCTTTGGGCCGCAAGCCGTTGCAGGCAACATCGGCAGCGCGACGTTCGGCCAAGTGGTCAGTGCGGCGGCTCCGCGGCTGGTGCAGGCGGGCGTGAAGGTCACATTTTGAAGTACTTCTTGTAAGCGGCCACCCAGTCTTGAGAGAGTTCACGCTGGGCCGTGGCTAAGTCAAGCTGGCCGCTGCAAACCATGTTGTGCAGGCGGTCTTCCAACGCATCCTTCACGCGCGCATTCCAAACCGTGTTGAGCGCCGGCTGCGGCCAAAGGTTGCGAATATTGGTGGCGCCGCCCAGTTGAGGCGTCACCAGATAGTCGATTTCATAGGCATTGGCCGATACTTCGGTCAGCCCGTATTCTCTCAACACTTCCCGCCTTAAGGGATCGGGCACCGCAGGGTCGTTGGTCGGAAATTGAGCGCTGCAAACATCCTGGACGCCGATAGGATCGATCGCGCCAGGGGTGAGAGTCACATTCGGTACCGCACCGGAATAGATGCGTGGATATCCATGTTGCGAGATCCTGATAGCGAGGCCGGCCACCAAGAGCAGAGCCGCCAGTGCGGCGGCGGTGCGCAGCCGCGCCCCACTGAACCAGTTGCTGCCGCCGGCCCCCGAAGACGCCATCCGCTCAGCCAGGCGCGCCTTTAAGAGCGCACGCGGGCCATCCATCGGCGGCAGCTTTGCCTCCAACTCGCGCCGGTACAGTTGAACGAAATCCGCGATCGCCCGTTCCAGCTCCGCCCTTCGCGCGCGGCACGTCCAACAGGCGCTCACGTGGCGCTGAATCTCCGCGGCGCGCTGCGATGTAACCTCACCGTCGGCCCACAACAGCAGGTCTTGATCGGAGACGTGCAAGTCTTCCCGCAACATAGCATCACCTTTCGTCCGCGCGCTGGAACCGGGCTAAAGAGCGCCCCAGCGAATCGGATACGGACCCCAGAGACATTCCCAAGACCTCCGCGATCTCCCGATAGCGAAGCCCTTCCGCGCGAAGATAAAGACACCGCCGATCCTGCTCCGGGAGAGCGTGCAATATGGAAGATAACTGCCGCTGCCGCCGGTTGCTCGCCAGTTGTTCTTCCGGGTTCAAGGCAGGATGCGGCAGGTTATCGACGTCCGCGCCGGTCCCAGCGGTTCTTCCCACGGCGCTTCTGCGCTTCAGGGCCAGATTGTGAGCGACCCGAAAAAGCCAGCCCCGCAGGTTAGTGCGCGCCTTGTCTTTCCGCAGGTGGGAAACCAGCGACAGGAATACTTCCTGTACAACCTCTTCACCATCGTGCGGAGATAACCCGAACGTCGACAGATACCGGAGAAGCGCGCCGCGCCATTGCTCAAACAGCTCCGTGATCTCTTGCTCCAGCGCGCGCTTCCCGGCCTTCTGGTGGGCCGACGCCGCCAGCAGGCGGATATCCAGCGTTGAGTCCTCAGGCGCCTCCGACATAGCGTGCCAGTGCTTCCGTTTCCCTAAGTGTAGTCAAGCTAAAACTGAAATTGCAATCGCGCATCCACGCTGCGCGAAATACCGATCGCGGTGCCTGAGAACAAGCCCGCGAAGTCGATTACATTAATTTCGTTGGTCAGGTTCGTGCCGTCGACCTGCAAACGGACCGGACGCTTCTCACTCTTTCGCAATACGACGCCCAGCGATGCATTCAGCGAGAACAGAGGGCGCGGCCGGTAGTTGGAGAAGTTCACACGGTTCAGGATCGCTTGGCCGTATTCCTGCGCGGCCTCCGCATAGGTGCCGTCGAAGTCGATCGGCAGGCCGGTATCGTAGGTGCCTCCGATCGCGGCCCACAGTCGCGGGTTGACGTCGTACCGGAAGCGCGCCCTCACCGTGTTGCGTTGCTCCTGGGACACGGGGAACACGCCGCTGGTCGCGCTGATCGCCTGCGCGGCATCGTCTCCGATGAACAGCCCGCCGGTCACTGGAAAATATCCATTGCCCCGCATATTGGTATAACTCGCGTAACCGGAGAACGGTCCCCAGTGCGGTATGTCGAGCTTCGCTTCCGCGCCGTAGATGTTGGCGAGCGCAAAAGTAATGGGAAAGCTCACGCCCGTGTTCAGCAATAGATCGTCGTCCGGATAATTGTGGTAGCCGCGCCAAAAGAAGTTGCCGTTGAGTTTAACTTTGCCGAAAAAGCCGCGGCCAAAACCCGCTTGATAGTAATTCCCGCGCGCCGGCTGAACCGGCAATCGTAGAACCTGATCGCTGAGCGAAGTCACCGCCGGAGAGCTGGAGACCAGTAGGTTTTCGAAAGGCGGAGTCTGGAAAATCCGGTCGTAAGCGAAGCGGAAAACGACCTTCGCCCACGGCCAATAGATCGCGCCTCCCACCCTGGGACTCCAGCCCACCTGGTTCACCAGCAAGTCGTAGTGATCGAAACGGAGTCCACCGCTTAACGTGATATTCTTCCAATGTATTTCGTCTTGCGCGAACGCTCCCTGCTCGCGATCCGCCGCGTGCGCGTAGAAGTTGAACGACGGGGGCGTATCCGGGTCGAACTGCGTCGGGTCGGTAATCAAATAGTTCAGCGCCTCTTGGATGGATGCATAATCCGATTCAAATCCCGTTTTGAATTCGTGAATGCCGGAATGCACCGAAATCGTTCCCTTCACGTACTCCTCGTGATAGCCGCGATCCTGACCGGCGATCATAGGGGTGGACAGATCGTTCGACCAAAAGCCAGCCGTAATATCCCGCACCATGGCGCGGAAGTCGCCCAGCACATTGGAAGAGAATATGTGCTCGTAGGAGAACTGCGCCGCGCTCTCGAAGTTGTCGCGGTCCTGGCGTTGCCCGGCTTGCTCCTGCACGATCTCATTGGGCACCAAAAACCTGGACTGCTCGCGCCGCAGGACGATGCCGATCCGGTCTTTCTCGCTCAGGTCGCGCTCATAGTGCGCCATGAAATCTTCCAGCGTGCCGTGGTTGGTGTAGTTCTGGAGAACCGGCGGGTCCAGATAACGGTCCGTGCTGGTTCCCGATGCGCTGAGCGTGAACGTATTCTTGTTCCAGCCATACTGCCCTTCGAAATACGCGCCCGCGGTATCGAAGCTGCCGCCGGAAAGTACGGCGTTGCCGTGAAATCCCTGCCGCGTGTCGCGTTGCGTTTCGACTTCGATTACGCCGCCCATTTTTCTGCCGTACTCAGCCGGAAAACCCGCTGTGTACACGCTCATCTCCTGCACGCTGTTGGCGTCGAAGTCCGGAGCGTAAGCCACGGATCGATTGTCCGTGAGGGGAATCCCGTCGACGACGTATTGCGTCTGGTACTCTTCGGCGCGCGGATGCAGAATCCCGTTAGCTTCGAACAGCCACCCGGGTTCCTGATTCACCAGTTCTCCGAGCGATCGGCCGGGCTGCGCCGTCAGCCGGTCCTGTAAGGTTGCATTTCCGATGCGATTCGCTGAGCTGACGTCGCTGGGATCGACCAGGGTCGCGTCGCTCGAAACCTCGACGGTCGTTTTGACGGGACCGATTCCCAGCACGACGGTCAGATCCATGGGGATTGCCGAGCGGATGTCGATCAACTGCGACGCCGGCGCAAAACCGCTTCGGCTTACCTTGATGGTGTAGAGGCCAAAAGGCAGCCGCCTGGCGACTACCTGGCCTTCCGCATTGGTGTCGAAGCTGCGTACATACTGGTTTGCCTGGCTGACTACCTCGGCGCGGCACTGTAACGGAAGACCGCTCGGATCCTTTACGGTAATCCGCAGTTCGCCGATGGCCGCCTGGGCAAACACGACGATTGCGGCCAGAACCGGAAGAAAAGCTGCTCGAAAAACCATTGCTACTGGGATATTCCCGCAGCAGCCTTTTTGTTCAGGGTTTCTTGGGGGTAGTGTCAAGCCGGAGCTGAAGTGCCGACACTGTAAGCAGGGTGCGGCCGGATGAGTCTCCGGCCGCTATAGAAGGTCAGTTCACCGTAACGGCCACGGGCGCCGAGGGGATCCCGTTCGCCACAACCACCAGTTCGCCGCTACCTGCCGGCACGCTGGACGGCACCGCGAAGTGCGCCGAAACCAAAGATGGCGAGGCCACCGCCATGCTGCTGAAGTCCGCTGTGCGGCAATAGTACACAATTCCGTTGACCGTGATGCGAACCAGCGGATAGTTCGTGGCCGACTGGGCATCGTCCCCATAGGCGCTGCCTTGCGACAATCCATTAAAGCGGACGCCCTCGATCTTGTACGTAGACCCGGGGGTCACAGTCTTCGGCGCCGCCTTAATCACAGGCGCCCATGCCGAGTTGTACGTCCCAGGCCCGGTAAACACTTCCACGTCCGTGCTGCCGTCGGTGAAAAATATCTGCCCCGTCGGCAGGACCAGCATGCGGCCGTAGTACGACGAGTCATGCGGCGCGTTGGGAGTGCCCGGCACGGAATTCAGATTGGTCCCGTCGAATTCGAAGAAGTAGGACGGGGTCTCATATGCGCCCGGGCTTGCCACGACCAGCACGTCGCCGTTGGGCAACAGCGCGCCAGGGCCATCGGCGACGTCCAGTTGCTTCCCGCCTTCCATCGGAAATTCCGGGCCCGCCGTCCAGGTTCCCACGGCCCCGCCAGGTCCCGGTGTATAGATTGCGGTAGCGCCGCTCGCGCCGGTGGCGAAAACGGTGCCGTCGGGACGTAGAATGGCCGGGCCCATTTCCGAATACTCCGCCAAGCTGGTCGGCGTTTTTCCCGCGGTGCTCCAGGTGCCCGATGTAGGATTGTATCTTTCCGTGTTAGGCGCGTCGTCCACGTCCACCGTCAGGACGGTGCCGTCCGGAAGCAGCGTCCATCCCTCTTCCGAATTCGCGTCCGCCTTGCCCGTGCCCGTGATAGTCCACGTCAGCGTCGTTGCATCCAGGAGCGCCTGCTGGCTGCTGCAACAGTTCCCCAGCATATACGTGCCGTTGCTCAGCACCGCGCTCTGCGCGTCGCCGATTTCCGACCAGCCGGTGGGGCCCACTAGCTTCTTCCATGTATTGCTTACCGGATTGTAGATGGCGCCCAGATTCGTCTCGACGATACTGTCGCCGCCGTTGTACTCGCCACCGTTGACCACCACCCGTCCATCGGGAATAACCGCCGAAGCAAAATACAGGGGGGTATATCCGGAAGGCATCGACGCCAGCTTCGACCACGTTCCATTCACGTAGTCGCCGCTCGAATCGGGCGTGAGCCGCCACCAGGTTCCCGACTCGATAGCCTGGACCATCACCGTGCCGTCGGTAAGCTGCAAAGCCACGCTCGCGTCGAAAGTCGGCTGATTCGTCAGCGGCTGCCAAGTCTGGGCACCGGCCAGACTCGCGAAAACAGTTAGAGTGATACAGAGCTTTTGCATAAAATATCCTTCAGGAGTGTACCACAGAATTGCCCAACGTCAACACCGATTAATTTGGACGCTTAACGACTGTTACGAAACCGTGGAGCCGCCTGGCGGCCAGGCTGTGTGCAAGGTATACTGATTAGCACGGTGCTAGAGAGGGCGGCCATTTCGAGACCGCGCTGGATGTCGCGGACAGCCTTGATTGCCGCCGCGTCCTGTGCCGCCGCCCTGGGCGCGGACCCGAGCCCGGGCAGCTTCCTGGTCACCAACGACGACCTGGCCCACCCATTTGAAAACACCGCCACGTTCTACGCCGTGAACGCCGATGGAACCCTGGGTGGGAAGACCAGCGTTACGACCGGCGGCGGCGGCATCGGCGGCGGCTTCTTCGCGGCAGCCCGAGCGATCGCGCTGCCCAACGGCGCGGACGCGTGCGTTTACGTATCCAACGCATGGGACGGCGACATCGCGGCGATCGCCGCCAAGACGCGCACTCTAACCGGAACTTTTTACGGCTCCGCCACGGATTCCGGGACCACCAACGGCATTGGCTTGGCGGCCAACGCCCAGTACCTGTACGCGACCTTTACCGCCTCCACGACTATTGCCACGTTCCAGGTGCAAGCGGGATGTACGCTGAGTTTCGTGGGCGACGTTTTCGCCGCTGGGTTGAACGGCGGCGTGGTGGATGGCATGGCGATCCACGGCGACATCATGGTTATCACTTATGGAGACGGCTCCATCGAGTCGTTCGACATCTCCGGCGGCGTGCCCGTTTCCAACGGCGACCAACAAGACTCCACGGGTTCGAGCGACGATCATCTGCCGAATAGCGTCGCGATCGCGCAGGACGGCCACTATGCGGTTTTCGGCGACGCCTCGACCAGAACCACCGTGGAAGTGTCCGACATCTCATCCGGGAAGCTTGCGCCGACGGTCGCCTACGATCTGGGACCGGGCTGGAACTCCGGCAATGTGCGGCTGAGCCCGGACGAAAAGACCTTATTCATCGCCAACGATTCGTCCGGCCAAGTGACGGCCGCCTTTTTCGATTCCGCCACGGGGAAGGTCTATCCGGGATGCACGTCGAACACGCTCAAGGGATTCTATACGAATTTTCAATACGTGGGGAACGTCGGGTTGCAACTGGCCACCGGCGCCGGCGGCGCGATCTATGTCCCGGAGTTTGCGGGCGGCGGCACAATCTTACTCGGCATCGTTGAATTCACTTCGACCGGGACGGCTTGCACGCTGGCGGAATCGGCGAATTCGCCCGTCTCCGATCCAGCGGCCTTTGCGTATTTGCTCTCGATCGCAGTGTATCCGGCGGCGCCGTAGGAGAATCCCGTATGATCGCAATCCGTCAATCTCTGCTGCTAGCGCTGGCCGCGGGCCTGGTGACGGGTGGCGCCATCGCGCAGAACCCCACTTGCCCGGCGCGCCCCAATCCGGGCAGCGTAGTGAATAATCCCCCGGACGTCGTCAGCCAGAACGGTGTTCTGAACGCGAGCTTTACATTTTACAGCTCCTTCGATACGTCCGGATACCTGCATGAGTGTTACGTCTACCAAACCAGCCAGGGAGCTGTGGAAGCCCCCACTCTACGCCTTAATCCGGGCGACCAGCTTGCTTTGGATTTGACCAATCGGCTGACCTATCTGCCGCCACCGCCGCCGGGGCCCAAAGCGGCGAGGTCCACCGCCGCGATGCACGCCATGGCGGGCATGGCCGGCCGGACCGCGGCGAACGATCCCTGCACCGGCGGGACCATGGTGGCCACCTCCACCAATATTCACTTTCACGGTTTGAATATCCCGCCCAAGTGCCACGAGGACGAGATCCTGATGACCGACATCGAGAACACGGATCCGCCGTTTCAGTACCGGTTTCAAATTCCCGCGAACGACGCGCCCGGCATGTATTGGTATCATCCGCACCTGCATGGAGTGGTCACGCTGCAAGTCAACGGCGGGGCTCCCGGAGCGTTGATTATCGGCGGGATCGAAAAACTGAAGCCGCAAGTGGCCGGCCTTCCGGAGCGCGTGTTTGTGGTCCGGCAGCAGTTTACGAATCCGAATTCCTGGATCGCCGGACCGTATCAATTAACGCTCAACTACCAGCCGGCGGTGGCTCCGTATACCCCGTCTCCCATCATCCAAATGAAGCCGCGCGTGAAGGAGTTTTGGCGCGTGGCGAATGCCTCGTCACAGGGTTTTCTGTCTCTGCAGGTCTGGTTCGGCAGCACGCCCCAAAAGCTGGAGGTGGTCGAATTGGACGGCATCCCCGTGGCGGCGCCCACCCAAGTCACCACTCTCAATATCCCTCCGGCGGGCCGGGCGGAGTTCATCATGCAAGGTCCGGCGGCGAATCAGACGGCCAGTTTTCAGCACATCGGGTTCAACACGGGGCCGATCGGCAATCCGAATCCGGCGCAGGAGCTGGCTACCATCGTGACCGGCGCCGATGCGCAGGAACCGCCGGCGCTGCCCGCGGCTTCCGGCCCGGCGTCCACCGCGCCGCTGCGCTTCGCGGGGTTGGATACCGCCACGGTCACGGCGAAGCGCAAGATTTATTTCGCGGAGGCCACCAACGGATCGAACGGTCCGACGGAGTTCTTCATCACCGTCGATGGACAGAAGCCGATTGTGTTCAGCATGTCGAATCCGCCGGCCATTACGACCACGGTCGGCGCGGTGGAGGACTGGACGGTGGAGAACCGCACCGGCGAGACACATGCGTTTCACATTCACCAGATCCACTTTCTGTTTCTGGCGGTCAACGGCGTAGCGTTCGCCACGCCCGACTTGCGGGATACGGTGATCGTGCCGGCCTGGAGCGGGACGGGCCCCTACCCGACGGTGACGCTGCGCATGGATTTTCGGGAGCCGCAGATCGCGGGATCGTTCGTGTTTCATTGCCACGTTCTGGATCACGAGGACGCCGGGATGATGGCGATCGTGCAGGTGAATCCTAAGTAACTCCGGACGCACGTTTGAACCTAATCCGGCCCACAAAGACGGCTCCAGCGCCTTGTTCGGCCGGCGCGGCAAGGAATCGGCGCTCGTCGGCCGCGCACGATCTTGGTCGCGCTGAGGGGCGCGTGAAGCGTGGACAGGGGCAGCGTTTGTCCGGGTAAATTCCGCCGGGCCTCAGTCGGGTTTTATCTGCGTTCATCCGCGGCTAATTCGTCTTTGTCTTTAGACGGTCTTAGAGCACCTTAGAGCAGGTCCTCGGGCGGCTTGGTCTCGGTGGCATGCATGCGCTGGCGCGCGTGGTGGTGAATTTCGCCGAGATTCAATCCGGTTAGGGCCGTGGCAATGGCTCCGCCGGCCAGCAACGGCAGCGTCAGGGCTCCCCACAGCACCACGGAAAAGTCCTTGGCGTCGTTGCGTTCCACGCCGAATACATTGTACAGAGCGATCACGCACGCCACGTTGATCAGTCCGATGTTGCCGGGAGCGTTGGGGACCACGGTACCCAGCCGCACGATCGCCAGCACGGCGGTGGCATCCCATATGGAAAGGTCCAACTGGAAGGCTTTCATCAACGCCCAGTAGGAAAACACCTGCAAAACAAGGTATAGGAAACTGGCCGGCATCACCAGCGCGAGCGTCCGCCAGTTGCCCATGGTGTGCAGGCCCTCCACTACATGACGCAACACCGCGGCCCAACGGCTCTCCCTGACGATGGCATGCGCATGCGTCCGGTGGATCGTCAGGTATGCCAGGAACGCCGCCGCCAAGATCACCACGGCCTCCAGCACGCGCACAAAATAGGTCAACCAGTGGGGAATTCCCGGGAGACGTTGCGCCGCGACGATGAACGATAGGATCATCCAGAAGCCGTCGATGACGCGCTCGATGGCGGCCGAGGCGAAGACCACGGAGATCAGTTCCTCGTTCCAGTGCGCCACCAGGTAGCAACGGATCAGCTCGCCGACGCGCAAAGGCAATACCTCGTTGGCAAACAGGCCGATGTAGATGGCCTGCACCGTGCGCCAGAACGGCAAGCGATCCACAGGCCGGAAGAGTAGCACCCACCGCCATGCGTGGCAGACGTACACCAGGAGGTCCAGCGCCATTCCGAGCGCCACCCATTGCCACTCAAGCTGGCGGAGTTGCGGGAGCAGGTCGCCGATCTTGGAGTTGTGGAACACCCAAACCAGGCAGCCGGCGGAAACCGCGTAACCCAGGAATTGCGGCACCCAGTGGGGCATTTTGCGCCGCGCATTCCAGATGCGGGCTAACCCGGACGGCGCGCGGTGGGGATCGGTCATGCGGGGATGCTCGGTCGGCGGCGGATCCAAGTGCCTATCATAGCTGGGCGCTTGCGCGCCGTGGCCGGTGGCTGGTGGAGCTGCCGTCTAGTTCGGGAATCCGGAACCGGACGAGGGTGCGCCCAGCGTCTCAAGTTTCTTAGATTTGCCGCAGGCGAAACCCTGAAGGGCCGGCTTCAGCCTGTTGGTGGCACGGGCTTCAGCCTGTTGGTGGCACAGGCTTCAGCCTGTTGGTGGCACGGGCTTCAGCCTGTTGGTGGCACAGGCTTCAGCCTGTTGGCGGCACGGGCTTCAGCCTGTTGGTGGCACGGGCTTCAGCCTGTTGGTGGCACGGGCTTCAGCCTGTGAACGGCGAAACTGGCTCGCCGCAGAGCGGGCCTGCGAGGCCCGCGCAGGCTGCGAGCCTGCCCCACTGAGTTTCTCATTACGAGCCTGAAACGGCGTAATAGCCGGGTTCCGTCTGGAGGCGCACTCCCTTGCGCGCCACGGTGATGCGCAACTTGTGATACTTGCCGTCCCAGTTATTAGCGGGCGGTTGGTACTCAACGCTATAACTGGCGCGTGCGTCAGCTTGGATCTTGGCAATCGCCCGGTTTAGATCGACCGTCGAGAAGGCCCGGCCGCCGGTGGCGGCGGTCAGAATATCAAGGGAATCCCGATCCAGAATTCCGCGTTCCAGATCGATGCCTGGGTCGGCCGTATAAACCGTAGTTTCAGTACGCACGAACCGGTCGCCCAACTGCTGCAGGAATGGGGCGCCGTAGAACCAAGTCCGATCCACAAAGTGAATCGTGCTGGGAATCCCGTAACTGATCCACAGCAGCTCCTTGGGCCCGCGCAACGCGGCCATCCGCACGCGCATATCTTCCAGCGCCGTGTACGTGGCCTTGAAGCGCTCCTGGAGAGAGGTGGGAGAAACGGCGCGGAATGCCAGCGGTTTCAACTGGGTGACCTTTTGCATGGCGGCGTCCAGCAAAGGCCCGGCATCCTTTACCCAGGCCGCATCGGCCTCGGCTTGGGAAACCGGCGCAGCCGGCAGACCGTGGACTGGATAGAGACTGCCATCCGGCGCCAGCAGGTAGAGATAAAGAGGGCCGGTGGATTGCACGCGAGCCAAGGGCGCCTTTAAGGCGTTCCAGACGGCTCCGCGGGACGACTCGCCCGCGTTCAGCAAGTCGAACAGAACGACCACCGGGCGAGGTTTGTCGCCTTGACGCAGGCGCAGGGTAACAAGCTGCTGTGGCGAACCATTGTCGGAAACGGCAAGTTCGGAGGCCGCCAAATCCGGAACCGGCTGGCCCGCCGAATCCATGGCGACCAGGTTGAGGCGCACCGGCCGCTGGTTAGCGCCTGTTTGCGCATGGACCGTAAAGCCGACGGTCACCAATAGCAGGCCGGCCCACAACCAGGCGTGCCCGCGGTCGAAGAAACCCCGCAAGGGCCGGGATGACTTTAAGCAGTTCATGGAATATCTCCTGATGGTACGACGCCGCCGGGCCGCACGGGTTGCAACAACTGTAACTTATCACCATAATACCTGCATCCGAGGACTCAACCAGCCTTGCTAGAATAGTCCTATGCGGATCTTGCTGTTCAGCGGGAAAGGCGGCGTCGGCAAGACCAGCCTGGCGGCGGCCACGGGCGTCCAACTGGCGCGCCTGGGCTATCGTACCTTGGTGATGAGCGTGGACCCCGCGCACAGCCTGGCCGATTCCTTCGACCTGGAAACCAGCTTGTTTCACGAAAAGACCGGCGACCCTTACCCCATCGCCGACAAGCTGGCCATCCACGAGGTCAACATTCAGAAGGAAATCAAGCGGCACTGGCGGGAGATCTCGGCATACGTGATTTCGGTGCTACGCACCACCGGCATCAGCGACGTGGAAGCCGAAGAGTTGGCCATCCTGCCTGGCATGGAAGAGTTGAGCGCCATGATGTGGGTGAACCAGTTCCGGCGCGAGCAGCGCTACGACGTGATCGTGCTCGACTGCGCGCCCACCGCCGAGTCCATGCGCTTCGTCAGCATGCCCACCACGCTCGATTGGTACATGAAGCACATCTTTCCGTTTCAGCGCACGGTATTGAAAGCCGTGCGCCCGCTGGCCAATCGGGTTTCGCCGGTGGAACTGCCCACCGACAGTTACTTCGCCAATATCCAGGATCTGTTCGGCAAGCTGGATGGCATCGACGATCTGCTGGAAAATCCGCGCACCACCAGCGTGCGCCTGGTTACGAATCCCGAGAAGATGGTGCTGCGCGAGACGCAGCGCGCCTTCGTATACTTCTCGCTGCACGGCCTCACGGTGGATAGCATCATCGTGAATCGCGTGCTGCCGGAGGCCATCACCGATTCATTCTTCTCGGAATGGCGCGAGTCGCAGCACCGCGTGTTGGAGGAGATCGACACCTACTTCGCGCCTGTGCCGGTGAAGCGCGTGCCTTTGTTTACGCACGAGGTGTTGGGCGCCGAGCGCCTGCAGGAATTGGCGCGCGCGCTCTATGCCGAGAACGAAGATCCGGCGGCCGTCTCGCGCACCGAAGCGCCCTACAGCTTCACCAAGCGCGACGGGCATTACGAGGTGCGGTTGCAATTGCCCTTCGCCGTGAAGGGAGAAGTGGGGCTATTCAAGAAGGGCGACGAGTTGGTGGTCCAGATTGGAACCCTGCGCCGGCACATTGGGCTGCCCACTTCCATGGCGGCCCTATCGCCCGCGCACGCAAAGTTGGAAAATAAAGTGTTGACCGTGGAAATGAGGGAGAATTGATTATGCCAGACGAAAAGATAAACGCCGACGCTCCGGGCTGCTTCTACTGTCTGAATGTGAAGCCGTTCTTCAGGAAGGCCTGGTCCGATGCCAGCAAGGACCATTTCCGCAACGCGCGCGTGGAGTTTCTGAAAGGCGTGCGCAGCGTGATCGACGACCGCATCGGAAACCTGTCGCGGCACGAGGCCAAGGGCACGCACGTCACGGTGGAGTAGGGCGGCGCCATGCGCCGCCGGCCGTGGAGAAGCCGTTAATCGCATGTTCGAACAACGCCTGTTCGATCTGGCCGGTATTCCGCGCAAAATCACCGGGCCGCTGACGGCGGAGGGTTCGCCCGCGATGTGGACCTGACGGATCCGGCGCGCCGGCCTGGAGAAAGTAACGGCCATCGGCGAAGCCTCCACCGCCAGGAATGCCATGTACCTCCACTTCGGCGGAGAGAACGTGCACCTCGATCGGGCCACACGGAACCAGCCGATCCAGCCGGTGAAGAAGAGTATTCCAGGCGTGGATGTCTTCTCGGGTTTAATCGCCCGCGAAGTGGAAAACGCGCTGCCCGCGGAATTGCAGGCGCGTCTGCATGATATTCGGGAGACGGAATAGCAAAGTGACAGACCAACCTCTGAAAATCCTGGTCCTCGACGTGGGCGGCACCCACATCAAAGCCCTGGCCACCGGCCACAAAACACCCATCGAAATTCCTTCCGGAGCGAAGATGACCGCCCGGAAAATGGTGGCGGATGTACGCAAAGCCATCGGCGGTTGGGAGTATTCGGTAGCGTCCATCGGATATCCCGGCCCGGTGGTGCACGGCAAGCCGGTCGGCGATCCGCATAACCTGGGCCGCGGCTGGGTGGGCTTCGATTTCAAGAAGGCGCTCGGCTGTCCCGTGAAGCTGATCAACGACGCCGCCATGCAAGCCCTGGGCCACTACGAAGGTGGGCGCATGTTGTTTCTCGGCTTGGGCACGGGTCTGGGCTCGGCGCTGATTGTAGACGGCGTCCTGGAGCCGATGGAGTTAGCGCACCTGCCTTACAAGCGCGGCCGTACGTACGAGGACTACGTTGGCATCCGCGGCCTGAAGCGGCTCGGCAAAAAGAAATGGCGGCAGCACGTATTGGACGTAGTGAAGCGGTTGAAGGCGGCGCTCGAAGCCGACTATGTGGTTCTCGGCGGCGGCAACGCCAAGGCGCTCAAGAAGCTTCCGCCAGGCGCGCGCCTCGGCGACAACACCAACGCTTTCCGCGGCGGCTATCGCCTGTGGCAAGACGCCGGCGAACGCCCCAAACGAATCTGATTGCGGGCCATCTCAGCGTCCGTCGCCGTGGGGCAGGCTCGCAGCCTGCGCGGGCCTCGCAGGCCCGCTCTTCGGCGAGCGAAGCTCGCCCAGACGGGGCTAAAAGCCCGGCGGCGGCGCATGGCGCCGCCCCACGTGCGCCGCAGGCCCATGCTGACCGGACTGGAGTCCTGTCGCGTTTGCATTTCGGTGTATTATTGAGTCTCGCGTAATGGAATGGCGATTCCGATCACTAGGATTGAGGCAGTTCGCTGGCGAGGGCAAGAGGGGATAAAACCTCGCGCCTGCTAAAAGCCCGCCCTCCAACCAATCTCGCATGACAGGCAGCCACATCTCACACTACCGGATTCTCGACCGGCTCGGCAGCGGTGGCATGGGAACGGTTTACAAAGCGGAAGATATACGCCTCGGCCGCGCGGTCGCCCTGAAGTTCCTATCCGACGCGCTGCCGCGCGAACGGCCTGCCCTGGAACGGTTGCGGAGGGAAGCGCGCGCGGCCTCGTCCCTGAGCCACCCCAACATCTGCACTATTTACGATATCGACGAGCACGACGGCCAGCCGTTCATCGCCATGGAGCTTCTGGAGGGCCAGACGCTGCACCAGCGCATTTCCGGCCAGCCCATGCGCACAACCGATCTTTTGGATATTGCGCTGCAAATCGCCGACGCGCTGGATGCGGCGCACGCCAAAGGAATCGTGCACCGCGACATCAAACCGGCGAACATCTTCATCACCGCGCGCGGGCAGGCCAAGATTCTGGACTTCGGACTCGCCAAACTTTCGCGGCAGCAGGATGCCCTCACATCCGCGACGCGGGAACAGACGCCCACGGAAACGGCGCTAACCAGCCCGGGCGCGCCGATCGGTACGGTGGCATATATGTCGCCGGAGCAGGCGCGCGGCGAAGAGCTGGACGCACGCACCGACCTGTTCAGCTTCGGCGCCGTGCTCTATGAAATGGCTACGGGCCAAAGAGCGTTCCAAGGAAATACGCCCGCGGCTGTTTTTGCCGCCATCCTCACCGGGACGCCCCCGGCCTTGGTTACGCTGAACCCGCAGGCGCCGCTCGCGCTGCAGCAACTGGTCGGCCGGGCGCTCGAGAAGAACCGCGAGGCCCGTTTCGCCAGCGCCCGAGAGATGAAGTCCGGCCTTGAGGAGATCGGGCGCAGTCTCGGCCCGGCCGGCGCCATGCAGCCCACACGGTTGCCTGGGCCGGCGCTGAAACGGTGGCTCGCGCTGGCGATTCTGGTGGCGCTAATAGCCGCCGCGGCGCTGTGGCTCGCCCGCTCGCGGCGCGTTCCGCGGGCGCCTGACCCTAAGGTTGCCGGGACTCCTCTCCAGGCGCGGCGCTCGGTTGCCGTGCTGGGCTTCAAAAACCTATCCGGCCGCGCGGACGCGGCCTGGCTGTCGGCAGCCCTTTCGGAGATGTTCACCTCGGAACTCGCCGCCGGAGAAAAGCTGCGCACGATCCCCGGCGAGAACGTCGCGCGGGCCAAGATCGACCTTTCCCTGCCCGACGCCGATGCGTATGGCAAAGACACCCTGGGCAGAATCCGCAAACTTCTCAGCGCCGATTTTGTGGTAATCGGCTCGTATTTCGACTCCGGGAAGGAGGCGGGCGGTCTGGTTCGCCTGGATCTGCGCCTGCAGGACGCCAGTGCGGGCGAAACCATGACCACCGTTTCCCAAACCGGAACGGAGACGCAGCTTCTGGATCTGGTCTCGCGTACCGGCGCGCAGGTGCGGCAAAGGTTGGGTGTGGAGGACGTCAGCGTGGCCGAGGCCAGCGCCATTCGCGCCGAGCTGCCTTCCGGCCAGGAAGCGTCGCGTCTTTATTCGGAAGGCTTGGCCCGGTTGCGGCGGTACGATGTTCAGGCGGCGCGCGATCTCCTTGGCAAGGCAGTGGAAGCGGATCCGGCGTGCGCGGTGGCGCACTCCGCCCTGGCGCAGGCCTGGACCGCGCTGGGCTACGACGAAAACGCGAAACGGGAAGCCAAGCGGGCCGTGGATCTCTCCGGCAGCCTCTCGCGGGAGAGCCGGCTTTTCATCGAAGGCCGCTATTGGCAAGCGGCCAAAGAGTGGGATAAGGCCGCCGAAATCTACACCACGCTATTCCGGTTCTTTCCCGATAATCTGGAGTACGGGCTGCACCTGGCGGCGGTCCAAACCGCCGGGGGAAATACGAAAGGCACCCTAGCCACTTTTGCGGCGCTACGCAGTCTGCCGGCTCCGGCGGGCGAGGACCCGCGCGTCGACATCGCGGAAGCGGAAGCAGCCGTCGATCGCGCGGATTTTGAGCGCGCCCAACATTTGCTGGTGGCCGCGGCGGATAAAAGCGAGGCGCAGGGGGCCGGGCTTCTGGTGGCGCAATCGTTTCTGGCACAAGGCTGGAGCCTGGATCGTCTCGGCCGATTGCAGGAGGCGGCCAGCGCCCTCGCAAAAGCCAAAGAGATGTTCGCTCGCGCGGGCGACGGCCAAGGCGTGGCGCGCGCGCTAAAGTCGCTCGCCAATGTCCTTTATGACCAAGGCGACCTGACCCAGTCGCGCAAACTATACGAGGACTCTCTGGTGGTCTTCCGTAAGAAGGGAGATCGCAGAAACGTCGCATCCACGCTGAATGCGATCGGCAATATTCTCTACGTGCAAGGGGATCTGACCGCCGCCCGGACCGTCTATGGACAGTCGTTGCCCATTCAACGCGAGATCGGATCGAAGCCGGGCATCGCGGGGACATTGGGTAACATCGCGAACGTGCTCGATGGCCTGGGGGATTTGGCCGGGGCCAGGAAGATGCACGAGGAAGCTTTGCAGAATTTCAGCGCGGTGGCCGACAAAAGAGGCATGGCCTCCACTCTGGTCAACCTTGGAATTTCGCTCTATGAGCAGGGGGATCTGGCTGGGTCGAAAGCGGATTATGAACAGGCGATCAAGATCGATCTGGAAACCGGTTACCGGAGAGGCCGGGCCTATGGACTCGCCGGACTGGGACAGGTCGCGCTGGCACGCGGCGATCTGGCGGAAGCGCGGAAGGCGGAACAGGAGGCGCTGGCCATCCGCGGTGAGATGGGCGACGAGTTGCACGCCGCCTCCAGCCGCATGAATCTGGCGGAAGTGTCGCTGGAGGAAGGCCGGCCCGCGGAAGCCGAAGCGCCTTTGCGGCAGGCCGTGGAGGTCTTCCGCAAGGAGAAATCGGCGGACGATATAGCGAGCGCCTACGCGCTGCTGGCGCGCTGCCTGATCGCGCAGGCAAAGAAAGCCGAAGCCATAGCCGCGGTCCAGCGGGCTGCGGCGGCGGCGACGCCCGCGAGCGCTTATCCGGTGCGGTTTGAAGTCGCCTTGGCGGCGGCTCGGGTGGGCATGTCCGGCGCCATGGAGCGGCTGCAAGCCGCCCTGGCCCAAGCCGTTCAACACGGCTACCTTGGGTATGAACTTGAGCTGCGGCTGGCGCTCGGCGAACTGGAGCGGAAGTCCGGCGCTACCGCCGAGGGCCGCGCGCGCTTAACGGCAGTGGCCCACGAGGCAGGCGCGAAAGGCTTCGGCCTGGTGGCGCGGAAGGCGCTACTAGCCGCCCGCTAACTCAGTTTGTCCGCCCTGCAAGCCAGATCGAGCAGATGCTTCGGCTCGTAAATCTTGCGCGACCATTTCCGCCCGGCATCGAACCGCAAGCCCACGAAATACCCGATTTCATTGTGCGTGCAATGCGTCACCTGGCCGCGGAACTTGTGCCGGCCCAGCATCAAGCACAACCGCGCGCCAGCCGGCACGGGCTGCTCGAACAGCACACAGGCGCCCGATGGCGAGATATCTTCCAGGTTCGCCACCAGGTCCGCGGGTTGGGCGCCGGCCCCCTCCAGCCGCACCTTGATCAGATCCGAACACAGCAGCCGGAGTTCCGCGCGCCTTTCCTTCATTCGCCCACCACCGTCACCAGCACCTGGCGGTCCCGCGCACGGTTGTCGAAATCGCAGAGTACGATCTGCTGCCACGTGCCGGTCATGATGCGCCCCTCGTGCACCGGAAAGCTGCGCGCCGTGCCCAGCAGCGCGCTACGCAAATGCGCGTATCCGTTGCCATCGCCCCAGCGCGCGTTATGCGCGTAGTCGCCATTGGCGGGAGCGATCTCGTCGAGCGCGCGGCGCAGATCCGCCACGCAGCCCGGCTCGAACTCCAGCGTGGTGACGCCCAGCGTGGAGCCCACCCCGGCGATGTTCACGATGCCCTGCTGGACGCCGCTCTCGGCCACGATGCGGGCCACCTGCGGGGTGATATCCAGCACGTCGGAATGGCCCCGCGTGGCCACGCGGAAGCTCTTCTGCAAGACGCCCATGCAGCGGCTACCGCCCGAACTCCGCTTCAAATCCGGCGACCTTGGCCAACCGGCGCTGGTGGCGCGCCGCCCCGGAGAATGTCGCCCCGATGTACCGGCGCACCAGTTCCACGGCCAATTCCGGGCCGATCACGCGCGCGCCCAGGCACAGCACGTTCACGTCGTCGTCCTCCACCGATTGATGCGCGGAAAACGGATCGTGGCAGGTGGCGGCCCGCACGCCCTTGAACTTGTTGGCGGCCACACAGGCTCCCGCGCCGCTGCCGCACAGCAGGATGGCGCGGTCGGCGCGCCCTTCGAGCACGGCTTCCGCGGCCGCGCGCGCGTAATCCGGATAGTCCACGGGGTCGGTCGAGTCCGTTCCGAGATCGGTGGTTTGGTGCCCCAATTTGCCCAATTCTTCGATAATCCGCGCCTTCAGCGGATAACCGGCATGATCGCTGGCCACGGCTACCTTCATGGACTCCCATCTTAGCGAATGATAGCGGTATACTGCCAGTGTGACGGCGTGAGATTTTCCGGCTGTAGCGCCGTCTATTTGCATATGCATACTGGCAGACTCCTCGGCAGACTCCCGATGGCGCTCGGCGCGCTCGCGATTTCGGGTTGGGCGCAACCTTCGGCCGGCGTGGCCGGACCGGTCACGGGATTCATTTTCGATGCGCAGTCGGGCGCGATCCGGCCCATGCTGGGCATCCCCGGCGCGGCCTATTTTGGCCCTAACGTGGCGGCGACCGGACTCGAAGCCGCCTCCATCGCGCCGGATGGCTCCGCGGCGCTGGCCTTGCAGCAGGCCGGCAAGCTAGTACTCTACAACGGGCTGCGCAGCGGGCTGCCCGTGGCTTTGGGGGTTACCGGCGCCATCGCCGGCCCCGACCATCTCGCGTGGTCGCCCAATAGCGGCGGCGGCGCGGTTTACTCTTCCGCCACCGGGCAGGGGCAGATCCTGACGAGTCTGGCGCCATCGCCGGCGGCGGCCCCGCCCATCGACCTTTCGGGCCTTCCCGGACAGGTAACCGTGCTGGCTTTCGACGGACAGCGATTGATCCTCGGAGTATCCGGCGACTCGGGCGGCATCTACGTGGCCAGCGCTTCCGGGGGCATCCAACGGATCGCGGCCGCGGCCAGCCCGTCCGCTATCGCCGTGGCCGGCGGCAGCCTGTATTTCTGCGATAACCAATCGCAGCAGATCTTCCAGGTGCAGAGTTACGCCGGGACGCCGGCCGCGGCCGTGTTCGCGAACGATAGCGGCGTCAGCTCGCCGGTGGGGCTGCAGGTTTCCGCCGACGGGCAGCGGTTGTTCGCGGCCAACGCCGGCAATCGCACGCTGGCGGTCTACGACATCGCATCGCGTTCACCGATACAGAGCGTGGGCCTGCAATTCACGCCCACGCGGCTCGACCGTTTCGGCGACTCGTCCGTATTCGCGATGAACGGAATTGGCCAGGGGCCTATCTATGTGGCGCGCGATGGCGGGGTGGGGAGGGCCGCCGTATACTTCGTCCCGGCGCCCGGGAGGCGGAACACGCATAGGGCTCCTATCCGGCCGTAGGGCACCAACCCGCCGAAGAGCGGGACTGGGAGTCCCGCGCAGGCTGCGAGCCTGCCCCACTTACTTCCAGGATGGTGTACCACAAGAATTCGACTAATTTATACAACGACGCGACGGCCAGACGTTCGTCATTGGCATGGGCTTCGCCCGGGTCGCCGGCTTCCACGATGGGACCAAAGCCGTAGGCCTCCACGCCTTTGGCGCGCAACTGCGCCATGTCCGTGGCGCCGGTCAGCATCAAGGGCAGGGTGATGGCGCCCGGAAACATTTTGCGCTGTGAATGTTCCAGCGCGCGATACAGGGGTGTGTCCGTGCGCGAGGGTGGAGTGGCGGGCCGAATCGGCTTCTGCGGCTCCATTTCAATATTCGGGTCGGCGATGGCCGCGCGCATTTCCTGGTAAAAGCGCGGCATATCTTCATCCGGCAGAGCGCGGATGTCGATATAGGCTTCGGCCTCCGACGGAATCACGTTGAAGGCAAAGCCGGCCTTGAGCATGGTGGGCGCGAGCGTAGTGCGCAGCATGGCGTAGTGGGCGGGTTCGTAGTCTTCGAAGTAGCGGTCGATCTCCGGGCCGCGCACGGGGTCGCCAATATGCCGGTAGCGATCCGCATCGGCGAGCGGGCTGATGGTGGCCAGGCGCTCGAAATAGTCGCGGGCGGTATCGTTCAGGCGCATCGGCGTATGCCACTCGCCCAATTTGGCTACGGCGGCCGCCAGCCGCAACACGGCGTTGTTGGGCGAGGGCCGCGAGCCATGTCCGGACGGTCCGTGAGCGATCAGACGGACGCCGCGCGGCACCTTTTCCGCGGTGGTGATGGCCACATAGCGCACGTCGCCGCCCTGTGCGACGGCCGATCCACCTTCAGCCAGCGCGTACTCGGCGGCGATCTCGTCCCAGTGGCGGCCGACCAGGAAATCGATGCCTACGGCGGGTGTGCCTTCTTCACCGGCTTCGGCTACGAAGATCACATCGCGATTCAGCTTGATGTGCTCGCGCTGGAGGAGCAGCATGACCATGAGGCCCGCGGTGACGATCTCCTTGTCGTCCACCGCGCCGCGCGCGTAAATGAAGCCGTTCTTACGTACTGCGCCGAATGGGTCGACCGACCACTTGGAGCGCTGCGCGCCGACCACGTCGGTATGCCCCAGGATGGCGATGGGCCGGGCGGAGCCGTTGCCCCGGATGCGGGCGACCAGGTTGGAGCGGGCGGGATCGAGCGCCAGCAGTTTCACCGGAATGCCTTCGCGCTCCAGCACGTCCGCGAGATACTTGGCGGCCGCGGTTTCGTTGCCGGGCGGATTGGAAGTGTCGATGCGGAGCAGGGCGGTATAGTGGCGGAGGGTTTCGGCGTTCAGTTTGCGCGAGTGGGTGGGATTGGGCGGGGCGGAAAGCAGGGTTAGGGGGAGGAACGCAAGAGCAAGAAGCGGGGCTGAAGCCCCGCGCGGGCTAAAGCCCGCCCCCCAGTTCCGCGCCGCGTTACAGCGGGATGTTGCCATGCTTTTTACGAGGCGTGGTGTCCACCTTATTCTCCAACATACGGAAGGCGCGAATCACCCGCGGGCGGGTTTCGCGCGGCTCGATCACATCGTCTATGAAGCCGCGTTCGGCGGCGATGAACGGGTTGGCAAAGCGCTCGCGGAACTCCTCCGTTTTCTGCGCGCGCATGGCGTCGCGGTCGGCCGCCGCCGAAAGCTCGCGCCGGTAGACGATGTTCACGGCGCCCTCCGGCCCCATCACGGCGATCTCGGCGCTAGGCCACGCCAGGTTGATATCCGTGCGAATGTGTTTCGATCCCATCACGCAATACGCGCCGCCATAAGCCTTGCGGGTGATGACGGTGACCTTGGGCACGGTGGCCTCGGCATAGGCGTAGAGCAGCTTGGCGCCATGCCGGATGATGCCGCCGAATTCCTGCGCGGTGCCGGGAAGAAAACCGGGCACGTCCTCGAAGGTCAGGATGGGAATGTTGAACGCGTCGCAGAAGCGCACGAAACGCGCGCCCTTCACCGACGAATTGATGTCCAGGCAGCCAGCCAGATACGCGGGCTGATTGGCGACGATGCCCACGGAACGCCCGTCGAGGCGCGCGAAGCCGACCACCAGGTTGCGCGCGAAGTGTTCATGCACTTCGAAGAACTCGCCATCGTCGGCCACGCGGTGGATGGCATCCTTGATGTCGTAGGGCTGGTTGGACTCGGGCGGCACCAGCGTATCGAGCGCGGGGTCCATGCGGTCCGCCGGGTCTTTGCAGGCGCGGCGCGGCGGATCGTCGCGATTGTTTTGCGGCAGGTAGGAGAGCAGCTCGCGGATCATGCGCAGACACTCGGCGTCGTCGTGCGCGATGAAGTGGCCGACGCCGCTGACGGAGTTGTGCGTCATCGATCCGCCCAGGCGCTCCTTGGTGACGTCCTCGTGGGTGACGGTCTTGATGACGTCGGGGCCGGTGACGAACATGTAGCTGGTGGAATCGACCATGAAGACGAAATCGGTAATGGCGGGCGAGTATACGGCGCCGCCGGCGCACGGCCCCATGATGGCGGAGATTTGCGGGACGACGCCCGAGGCCAGCGTGTTGCGCAGGAAGATATCGGCGTAGCCGCCGAGGGAGAGCACGCCTTCCTGAATGCGCGCGCCGCCGGAATCGTTGAGGCCCACGACGGGCGCGCCGTTCTTCATGGCGTGGTCCATGATCTTGCAGATTTTCTGCGCGTTGGATTCCGAGAGCGAGCCGCCGAAGACGGTGAAGTCCTGCGCGAAGACGTACACCAGGCGGGCGTTGATGTAGCCGTAGCCGGTGACGAAGCCATCGCCGGGAACGATTTCCTTATCCATGCCGAAGTCGCGGCCGCGATGGGTGACGAGCTTGTCGAGCTCTTCGAAGGTGCCTTCGTCGAGGAGGAGTTCGATGCGCTCGCGGGCGGAGAGCTTGCCTTCCTTGTGCTGGCGGTTGCGGCGGTCGTCGCCGCCGCCTTGCTCGGCGGCCACGTGGCGGCGGCGGAGCTCCTGGAGTCGGTCCATGGTTTTCATTGTAGCTGGGCGAGCGGTGGGGCGAGCTTTGCTCGCCGTGGCTGGTGGGTGGTGGCTGGTGGCTGGTGGTTGTGCGGGGTTGGGCTTGATGAAAGGCTTTTTGGTACGAACTAAGCCAATAAGTGGCTTAGAATCCATTACATTCAAAAATGACGCACCCAAGCTGCGGCGGGTTTGACGGAGGATCGTGGGTTGGCCGGAGGCGGCGGGGATGGGGATGAAGGGAGCGGATTCGGCTCGGGTTGGTACGGGGATGTGCATGAATTTCGTATTTTGGGTGCGCGTGCACGCTGCTCTGCGAGAGCGACCGTTTCTACTCGATGTGAGGATAGCATGGGGGCGGCGTTGATTCGGGTTGCCGATTGGCCTTGGTTGTTTGTTTTCAGCGGGCTGGCGAGGCGCCAAGATGTGTCATGGCGGACCTCTCGTCCGTGGGGACGCGATGCCACGGTCACGGGAGCTTGAGGTCGAAGCCATCGATCTCATCGTTAGCCTCGCGGCGTTGCAGCAAAGGAATGTCGCCAGGCGCAAGGCTGCTCCACAACGTGAAGCTGCCGCGATGGCGGTCAAGCACGGTCAGGTCCGCTACTTGCTCAGGCTTTCCGTGCGGCACACGGCGCCGCAGGATTGCCGGAGGGTCGGCGTACGGTTTCAAATAATAGAGGTAGCGGCCATCGTGCGACCATGCCGGGTTTTCGCCGATATACCCGTCGTCGAGTTGTGCCCACTTCTGCGTCTGGAAGTCGTAGAGCATCAGCTTCTCGTTGTCTCGAGTGAGGGCCGCCAGATACCGGCCGTTGGTGGACCAACGCGCGGTCCAAAGACCGACTGAATTCGGGACCGTGGAGACGCGCTGGGTGCTGAGATCGTAAATGTGGATCGCGCAGGAAGGCGAAATGGGGAAATGATCCGCATTCTCTCCAAAGGCGATCTTCTTGCCGTCCGGCGACCAAGTCGGCCCCCCTTGCCAGTGGTCGTGCGGGTCGGCCGGCCAGAGTTGCGCGGGGACAAGCAGCTTTGGGTCGCCCCCATCGCGCGGGACGAGATAGATCCGCGACTGTTCTCCGTTTTGACCGGACATGAAAGCGATCTGCCTCCCATCGGGCGACCACGCCGGCAGAGCTCCTCCGAGAGAAGCGTTGGCCAAGAGGACGGTGCTGCTGCCATCGATTTTGCTCCGCCACAGCCGGGATTCCGCCGCACGGTAGGCGACCCACTTCGCGTCGGGCGAAAACGCCGGCTCATTGGCCGAAATGCCTGACAGGCTGGGCAGGCTTCTTACATCGTGGGCTAGATGATCGTAGGCCATGTACTCAATCTGTTCTGGGCTCCGGCGGATTGTATACGCCTTCCCCTCCGCGGACAGCCAGGACAGATCGCCCGATGCCGGGCTGAGGGTAATCGGCGCCCCGCTCCGTAGGGGAAACAGGCCGCCGCGCACCCGTACTAGCCCCACCAAACCGTCCTCGAGCGAGAATACGAGGTACTTCCCGTCCGGCGTCCAGGTCTGGCCAGACAACCAGTGCCGTCCGGCCAGACGCGGCGTGAAACGTCGTAGTTCGCTTCCGTCGGACCGCACCGTCCACGCACCTGCGACATCACTGGGTCTGTTGATCTGAAACGCGAGAGTATCCACCCGGGGCGACCATCGAGCTGCGTAGATCTCTCCAGGGGCCGTGACGATTTTGCGACGGTTCCGGCCCTCACCGTCTACTTCAAACAGGTTACGGCCGGCGGCATAGGCCACGTGCTTTCCGTCCGCCGACCAAGTCGCGGCGCGCGCCGTGATGCTGCCAAGGCGTCGCGGCGGCATCCCGGACAGGGGCACGCGCCAGACGGGGGTGGACTCGCTAGGACCGATATAATCGTGCTCGAAGGCCGCTACCAGTAGCTCCGTCCGATCCGGCGAAATATCCAGGAGATCCACGTTGAGGAAAGGCGTTGGCAGCCTCTGGGTGTGTCCTCCCGAAAGCGGGACCTTGGCGAGCACCGTGCGGAATCCGAGTTTCTCTTTGAAATACAACCAGGATGCATCCGCCACCACCCGTCCTTTCCACTGGCCGTCGTCGGTGAGAGCGCGTGCGCTTGAATGTACAAGCCTGATCGGAGAATTGGGCGGCAAGAGCCACGAGATCGCTCCGGCGCACGCCGCCAACAGCAGGGGTGCGGCGAGTGCCGTTCGACGCCCTGGAGAGCGCCGCGGCGCGGCGAGAGCGGCGGCCACCTCGGCGGCGCTCGCGAAACGCCTGGCGGGATCATTCTCGCGACATCGTCCGATGATCTGCCTCCACAGCCCGGATCGCGGCAAGTTGCCCAGCACCTCATCGATGACAACGCCGAGGGCGTAGACGTCCGCCGCCGCCGAAACGGCCGCGCCCCTGAACTGCTCGGGAGCGATGTACGGCGGTGTTCCGAAAACACCGCTCGCCGATCCGGTGTATGACTCGCCGCCGGCCACGGCTGCATCCATGGCGCGCGCCAACCCAAAGTCCGTGATGACGGCGCGCGAGGCACCCGCAGCGGTAGGGACCAGCATCACATTGCCGGGCTTGAAATCCCGATGCACAACGCCCGCTTCGTGCGCTGCGCCCAGGCCCGCCGCCATCTGTTCAATTAGAGGCAGCGCCTCGGAAGGAGTCATAGGCCCGGCACGCTCCAACCTCTCCGCGAGCGTCTCGCCTTCCAACAGCTCCATAGTCAGGAACGCCGTTTCCCCTCCGTCCGGTCGGCGATACCGCTCCAGATCGAAAATGCGATTTACGTTAGGGTGCGTGACCCTACGGGCGTGATGGACTTCCCGCTGCAGCGCTTCGAGGTACCGGTCGCCCACGGCGACTTCCGGCCGCAGTGTCTTCAGGGCGATGCGTTCGTGAAGATCCAGATCCTCCGCCTCGTAAACTTCACCCATGCCTCCCCGCCCGATGAAGCGTATGATCCGAAACCGCCCGGCAACCACATCGGCTACCGCAAAGGCCAAGGGCTCATCGGGAGCACGCAGATCGGCCTGCGGCGGCAGGAGCGGCTCTTCCAGGAATCCGCCGGCGCGGTCGTGCCCTTCGAGGAGCCGCTTGATCTCCAGGCGTGTTGGTTCATCGCCCCGGCAGGCATCGGCCAAAAAACGCGGCCGTGCTTCTGGCGCCAACTCGAGCGCGGATTCGAACAGGTCCTTGATCCGTTCCCATTCAGCGGCGGTCATCTCACTGCGCTCCCGCGACCTCGTTGTAGAGCCATGCCTTGGCGGCGTTCCAATCGCGCTTCACCGTGCGCGGCGCAATCCCCAGCGCCTCGGCCGTCTCCTCCACGGACATCCCAACGAAGAACCGGAGCTCCACGATCCGGCTTTGGCGCGCATCCAATTGCTCCAGGCGCAGCAGGGCCGCGTCCAGGGCGAGTAGTTGGGCCGATTGCTCCGTGGAAAACGTGAGAGCCTCCTCTAATGGCATGGCCTGACGGGCGCCCTGGCGTTTCTCCGTCAGGTACGACCTGGCATGATCCACCAGGATGCGCCGCATCAACTGCGCAGCCACGGCAAAAAACTGCGTGCGATTGCGCCACTCGACGCGCTGTCCGGCCAGCCGGAGGTAGGCCTCGTGCACCAGCGCGGTGGGCTGGAGGGTATGGTCGGGGCTCTCCCGCCGCATGTAAGCACGCGCGATCTTGCGCAGTTCCTCGTAGACCAGGGGTATCAGCCTGGCCTCGGCGTCCTTGTCGCCCTTCCGGATCTTACGCAGCAGCCGGGTCACTTCTCCGGGTGGAGGTTCGGGCAGGGCCATCGCCATCCGACTGATATTGTATCCGATTCCAACGGCGTGGCCCCTTCCGCCAGGATCTCGCGCGTTGTTGTTGGGTGGCTGCTATGGCTACTAGCGACCATTTAAGTAACACGACACCGGCGACCGCCCGCTGGGTGGACGCTTAGTGCACGGAAGAACATTCTATTTTCGAAGGAGAATTGCGATGACGAAACGAACTGTCATGGAAACATGCGAGTTATTTGCAGGAAGGTACGTTGTTGCAGGGGGATCTAATATGTTCCCACTATGCATAAGACGAGCAAGACCACGCTTGGTACTCGGGTTCCTTGCTACCAGCCTGGCGGCGCTTCTCCCGACATCCGCCAGTTTCGCGCAGACCCTGGGAGACGTAGCGGTAGACGTTTCCAACAGCACGATCATGAAACTAAGCGCAGCTAATGGAGCGGTCCTTTGGTCGGCCTCCGTCACCAACGATGGCGCGCTCGCCGTGGACCAGGTCGACCTCGGCGTCTACACCGGATACGGCAACCATGATTACGTTGGCCCTGGAACGGTCTATAAGTACGACTCCAGTGGGGGCCTGGCTTGGTCCAACTCCATAAGCGTATCCAGCGTCTGCAACTTCTATTTGGTAAATGGCGTGGCCGTCGATACGACCAGCGCCGAGCCTGGTGTTGTTTGGACGCAGGGCGGTTGCTACGGAGGCATGGCCAAAACACGCCGCGGCAACGGGGAGCAGAAATGGTCCATTTTCACCGACGACATCTACCGACCGTCGATCGAGCCTTCCAGCGGCCGGATTTATGCGATCACCGATGCCGGTTCCCAATACAACTACAACACTCTGTATAGCGCCACTGCGGCGGGCACGCTGACTTCGGCTGGTTCATGCGAGGGCTACACCGACCTGAACCCCGCGGACGGCAGCTTGTATCGAGGCGGGATCATGTCTTCGAACGGCTGCGGGCTCATCCTTTACAAAATGAACAGGAGCAGTTTGGGTGCGACGTTATGGAAGATGAACCTTTCCTCCGATATCGCCAGCTTCGACGCGCTCGCCGTCCAGCCGTGGAGCGGCGGCTACATCTACGTGGCAAGCACCAGTTCTTCCAAGATCGTCGTCGTCAATCCGGCATCGCGTACCGTGGTAACGACCTTTACCACGGCGGTCCCGCCTACCTCCATCGCCGTCGATCCGGCTGGTGGGAACGTATATGTAGGGGGTAGTTCGAGTAATTTTGTGTACGCGTACAGCCCAACCGGCTCGCTCGTGTGGACGAGCCCGGACCTGGGGGGGCCCGTGTACTATGTTGCGGCGCCAAGGGGTATCGTGGGAACAGCCGCTTTGCTCTCGCCTGCCCCGGTTCCTCCGATGTAACTCGTGCCGGACGGTGGCCTAAGGGCGGACAAAAAGACCTAATCTTCCCCGGCGAAGCGAGCAACCCTGGGAAGTGCATCGTCGATTGTCAATTCGCCGCTGTGCCGGGTATTTTCGTGAAGGAAGGGCCGCCCCTCTTCCGTCTCACGCGGACGCTGGAACAGGTTGGCGATTTGAGCGAATTCCTCGAAGTCTAAACGATATAGCGGACTTTCGCATTAAGTGAGGACCTATGAGAGATCAATCCAATGACATTTCCGTTCCACCAGGTTCATCGAAGCTAACGACAGGACTTTCGCCGAGGCCGGTGAAGCAAGTCGGCCTCCTCGCAGTTATCTCCGCGGTCATCTACGCAATCGCCTTCGCGACTCCGCTATCGGCGCAGGGCTCTTGGAAATCCAAGGCGCCCCTGCCAACCGCCAGGTACGCCTTAGCGGCAGTCGAGGGGCCGGGCGGCTTGATCTACACCATGGGCGGCACTACCTGCTTTTATTGCCCCACGAATACCGTCGAGGTGTATAGCCCGTCGACGAATACCTGGACCACGGGGGCGCCCTTACCGACACCCCGTTACGCTCTGGCCGCTGCGAGCCTAGCCGGTCTCATCTATGCTATTGGCGGATATAACGTGGGCTACGGCGGCCCTCTCGCTACGGTTGAGGCCTTTAGTCAATCAACCAACACCTGGTCCACAAAGGCATCGATGACTACAGTTAGGCTGGGGCTGGCTGTCGTCGTCGCCAACGGCCGAATCTACGCCATAGGCGGAGATGCGGGGGGAGGTGGCGCGCCTCTAAGCTCTGCCGAGATGTACGACCCTGCTACTAACTAGTGGACGCTGCTCCCCCCTATGCTAACGGCGCAAGATGCCGTGTCGGCGAGCTTGGGTAATGACGGCAAGATCTAGGTGATCGGCGGTTATAACCTTACGAACCTGACCCTGAACTTCGTCGAAGCTTATGATCCTTCGACGCAGGTCTGGGCCGCATCCCCAACGATGCCGACCGCACGGGCAGGCATGAGCGCCGCGTCTTCGGGCGGTGAAATCTACGTGATTGGCGGCGACGACGCCTCGTACACCATGCTCGCCAACGTGGAGCAGTACACGGCGTCCACTGGTACCTGGAACATCGTGCCGTCGGTCCCGACGCCGCGCACTGGCCTCACCGTGGCCGCCGGGCATGGGAAGATTTATGCGATAGGCGGCTACTACCTCCTGAGCGGGGGGGGCCGGTGATTCTCAACACCGTAGAAGTATTCACGCTGTAGGGATTCGCCATCAGGATGATCGAGTCGGGCCGTCCGTTAGACGACGGCGGCCCGGCCACCGGCGGCATTTTGCGGTAAATCCAGTACCATCTTGCACTGCCGCAGCAGTTCGATCTTGGCGCGCCGCACATCCGGCCGCAGAACGGCTCCGCCCTCCCGGAGCGATCCGGTCGGGTTGGCCCTGCTAAGCCACGCGGGGCATTCGCTTGGCCCGGTAACGCACAATCCGCTGATGCGGTCGCTCTGAGGGGCACTGCCTTCCGGGGAGTCGGCTGGGTTGCAAAAATGCGCCGGAATGGGGCACGCTGATGATGTATGCCTCACCCCGACAACAGTCAAAGGCATCCGGCGCGCCGAATCGTGAGTGGCTCACCCATAGAGGCTGTCGCCCCGCGGGCGGGATCTATCCTGCTTAACCGCGCTCCGGCGGTGTGAGGATCTGCAGTTCCGGCATCGGAAAATGTTTTTGGTTGTCGGTTACAAGTACCAGGCCGTGTGTCAACACCACGGCGGCGATGGTGACATCGGTGTAGGAAAGCGTTTGACCCTTCTGGCGCCATTGGCGGAACAGGTCGCCAGCGAGCTCCGCAACTTCCCAAGTCACCGGGTAGAACTCGAGGCTGCGCAGGAGCTTCTCCGTCTTGGCTCGTTCGCCAGGGCGCATACCCATGTAAATCTCGGTGATGTTCACCGCGCAACAGGCGAGAAGAATATCTTGATGCGAAAGCTGTTCAAGGTATTGAGGGCGACCGTTCCGATCGTTTAAGACATCAATCAGAACAGTCGAATCCAGCAAGTAGGTCATTCACCATCCCGGCGCCGTTCCAGTTCTTCAAAGCGCCGGTTGTCGCGCGCGCGTATTTGCCGTATCCAGGCCGCGGAACCCTGTGCCAGTTCGGGATGGTCGCCGGATTTCCAGGCTCCGGCGCTTTCGCGCAGGGCTTCACGCTGCCGGCGAATCTTGATCTCGCGTTGGGCCAGTTCCGTGAGGAACGCACTTCGGGACCGTTTGCCGACCAGCTTGTCGATGTCGGCGACCACGTCAACGGGAATGGCTACGTGCGCGGTTCGGCTCAAATTCTTGGGCACACTTCTAGTGTGGCATAACCACATGGTGTCCGGGAGCGAGAGGGGGGAGGCTAATTTCCGGCGTTCCAGCAGAGTCAGGCGGCAGCGACGGCTCACGCGCGTATACTCGCGGAGGTTTTCGGGGGTGGTTGCCAATATGCATCGGAATGAGGCATCCTGATGATATATGCCTCACTCCGAGACTACAAACAAGCGCGGCCGCCGCGGCGATAAAGGGCCGAGAAACCGCCCGAGCGAGGCCGAGTCGCGGTATACCGTCGGGCTGGCGCGCCCTCTCGCCAATCAGGTGGCGCGGTACGCCCAAACGGTCGATACGAGCATGAGTAAGGCGATCGCCGCGCTGGTGCGCATTGGCCTGGAAAGCCAGGAGGATCGCAAGCGGGACTTCTTTAAGCGACTGAAGGAAAATCTTGCCAATGACGATCCGGATCAGCAGGATCGGATGGTCGATGAATTCCGGACATTGATCCTGGGCCGTTGAAGCATGCCCAAGATTCAGTGGGAGCGGCTGCCGAGAGAAAAGTGGTCGCATCTGCGCGAGCGCGCCAAAGAGCGGCAGATCTCCGAAGAGGATCTATTCGAATTGGCGGAATGGAATCGCAAGATCCCGATGTGCCGGATGGCGACTGGTACAAGGATTTCGGAACATTCAAGCTGTGTGGCACCGGCAAGTTTCCGAGCGCGTTCTTGTTGGCCGGGCAGGCCGCTCGCGGCAAACGGTTGTGAGGGCTAAGTGGCGCCGCTGGCGCAGGGTCCCATGATGGCGGAGACTTGGGGGGCGACGCGCGAGGCCAAGGCGTCGCGCAGGGAGATACCGGCATAGCCGCTGAGCGACGCCCACGAGGGGCGCGAGTGAACCGGAGCCCGGCGTGACCGGGAACCCATATCCCGGCCTGCGCACCTTCGAGAAAGACGACGCCCACCTGTTTTTCGGCCGCGAAAAGCAGGTTCAGGAGTTGGTTGCGCTGCTGGCGCGCCATCGCTTTCTCGCGGTGGTGGGCGTCTCGGGCTCCGGCAAGAGTTCGCCGGTGAAGGCGGGCCTGCCGCCCGCACTGCACCTCGGAGCCATGGGGGAAGAGTTTCTGGATTAGCTATTTCCGCTTTTGCAGGTCGATCGTGCGCGATCGCGTGGTGTTTAGTGCTACGGGGCTGAGGCCCCGCTTGGCGAGCTTTGCTCGCCGACTGGAGATTGGCCATTTCAATTGGGAGCCCTCGTGGCGCACGCCCCCGGCGTGCCGTGTTGGCACTCTGCCAACACAGGCGAGCTTTGCTCCCCGAACAGCGGGCCTGCGAGGCCCGCGCAGGCTGCGAGCCTGCCCCACGGGGATCATGAGAAACTTTTTATCATTTTTTTGTTGACAGCTTTACAACATAAGCGCTAACTTGGAATTGGTAGTTGTATTGCATGGATCCTCGGTAGGCGAGGCGTCCGCGCGGCAAACAAGCCACTGCCCTAAAGCGTCCAAAGATGCTGGCAATCAGGGTAGACCAGGAA
>Ga0187871_10000469_pt1 | contig 38649 bp, 33 predicted proteins | sample June2016WEW_16_1_FD_132988 | JGI IMG/M metagenome (GOLD analysis project Ga0187871, IMG submission 132988) | Peatland microbial communities from SPRUCE experiment site at the Marcell Experimental Forest, Minnesota, USA - June2016WEW_16_10 | ecosystem: Environmental > Terrestrial > Soil >...
AGTGATCAATGGCGTGGCCACGATTACGTTTGTGGTGACGGGAGCGATTGTTTGGCCGCAGGCGATGGCGATGACCCTGGGAGCGGTAGGCGGCGGCTATCTGTCGGCGCACTACTCGCAGAAATTGCCACAATCGTGGATACGAGGGTTTGTGATTTTCGTCGGCGCGGCGATGACGATTTACTTTTTTGTGCGAGCGTATGGCAGGGTTGGGTGACGTAGACTTCGTTTTGTGGGCACTGCACAATATTCAACGCTAACCGACATGGTCGATCTCGCCGCGACATTTGAAGAGAATGCGATGGAAGCCGCCGCCATGGTGTGGCGCTGCGAGCGCACCCCGCTGGCGTTGCGGAAAGCTGTCGGATTGGCAGCGCACAAGGCGCGCGGCATCGTGCTGAGCGAGCCGGAGTTTCTGGGAGACCCGCTGATTGCCGGGCTGCGCGGTTTGGCCGGCTTCATCCCGCGGCCAGATGACGACCAACTGGCGACCGCCGATGCCGGGGTGACCGAAGCGTTTGCCGGGGTGGCGAGTACCGGGTCGGTGTGCGTGGCGCTGGGTCGGCCCCTGGTGTCGGCGACGAGCCTGCTGATGCCGCTGAACATTATTCTGCTCGCCAAAGAACGCATCGTGGCGCGGCCCCGCGATCTGTTCGATCCGGATTGCCTGAAGGGCGAAGGGCTGAAGCGCAATCTGGTTTTTATTACCGGTCCCAGTGCGACGGCGGACATGGGACCGCTGGTACACGGGGTACACGGCCCGCATCGGCTGCTGGTTCTCTTACTAGAGTGAGGCATGGCGGAAAGCGAACAAAAACCGGCGGGTCGTAGCGTGTCCGTTGATTTGCCGCGCGACGTGGCAAACAAGAGCGACAAGGATCGGCTGCTGCGCGCGATCCGCATGTCGCTGGAGATCGAGAGCGCGACGGTTCGAACCAATACACAGCTCTTCAACCGCGGCCGCTATCGGGCAGTCGCGGAGCTTCCGGACTACGATGCGCTGAAAGACCAGGCGCGGCGGATCAAAGAAAACTCGATCGCCAACCTTCCGGAGTTAATACAAATCCTCAAGAGTTCGGTTCGCGGGCACGGCGGACATGTTTTCGTCGCCAGCACCGCCGAGGATGCCTGCCGGTACATTCTGGATGTGTGCCACTGGCGGGCCGCGAAGCTGGTGGTGAAAGGGAAAAGCATCACCTCGGAGGAGATTCACCTCAATCCTGTTTTGGAGGGGGATGGGATTGAGGTTGTCGAGAGCGACCTGGCGGAATTTATTTTGCAATTGGCGGATGAGCAACCGTCGCACTTTCTTGCGCCCGCAGTGCACTACAGCCGCGAGCGCATCACAGCGCTGTTCAAGCGCAAGTTCAAAACTGATTTGCCCCTGGATACCGGCGAAGAATTGACGCGATTTGCGCGGGAACGTTTGCGCGACAAATTTCTGTACGCCGACGTCGGGGTTACCGGGGCGAACCTGATTGCCGCGGACACCGGCACGCTGATGCTGGTCGAGAGCGAAGGCAACATCCGGATGGCGAGTTTTCTGCCGCCGGTGCACATCGCCATTGCGGGCGTAGAAAAAATCATACCGACTCGGCAGGAGATGGCTCCTTTTCTCGATTTGCTGTCGGCTAGCGCCGTGGGGCAAAGGTTGGCGGTGTATACGAGTTTTCTGAGCCCGCCGCTGACCGATCCTGCGTTTGCCCTTCCGGGCAAACCGATCAAGCCGCGCGAATTCCACCTGGTGCTGATCGACAACGGGCGGATGCGCATGCGCGACGACCCGGTCTTCCGGGAAACGTTGTATTGCATCCGGTGCAGTGCTTGCTTGAATTCGTGCGCCAACTTTCAGACCGTGGGTGGGCATGCGTTCGGCGGGGAATGCTATTCCGGCGGGATTGGCGGCTCGTGGGAAGCGGGGACCAGCAAGATCGAGAATGCGCGATTCTCGGAGCTTTGTACGGGCTGCACGCGGTGCGTCAACCAGTGTCCGGTGCGGATCGATATACCGTGGCTGAACGAAAATCTGGGTGATCGTCTGAACCGCATCGAGGAGCGAACGCCGCTTGGTAATGCGCTGGGTTCCGTGACCGGCGCCGCGGCCGAGGACCGCAGCGCGCCGATCTCCAAGATGTTCTTCGGCAATTATCATTATTTCGCGAAGTGGGGAACGCGTTTTGCAGCGATCTCGAACGCGTTTGCCGGGGGCGGGAAGGCCCCGAGCGTGGACGCCGACGCCGATGCTGATACGAAGGACGACAAGGTAGGCACGACACGCGCGCTGATGGAGCGCTGGCTGGGCGTGGATCATCGACGGGCGCTGCCGGAGTTTCCCAAGCAGACGCTGGTACAGGCGGCGCGACGGATGGTAGCTCCTTCGAGCAAGGGGCGAGAGACGAAGGTGGTGTTGTTTGCGGACGTCTTTACCAACTACGGCATGGCGAAGCGTGGGTTGGCGACGATCGAGGTCTTGAGGGCGTTGGGCGCGGATGTGGTGGTGAGCGAGTCGGTACCCGAAGGGCGGGCGGCGTTGTCGCAGGGGATGATTGCGACGGCGAAACAGCACGCAAGACGCGCCACGATGGAGTTGGATTCGTACGTCAGCGATGGCCGGGATATTGTTGTGGTCGAGCCGAGTTCGCTCTCGATGTTCCGGCGCGACCTGCACCATTTGGTGGACAGCAAAGAACGATTCGAGAGGTTTCGCTCCCGAGCGTTTGAGCCTGTCGAGTACGTGGTAAGAATGCTGCTGAAATCGGGGCGGATGGCACAGCAAGTGTTCGATATTTCGAAATCCAAGGTTGGGTACCGGCTTTTTTTCCACGCACACTGCCAGCAGAAAACAATCGGCTGTGTGGAACCCACGATGGAGTTGTTCAGCGCGCTTGGTTTCGACGTGGTGACATCGAACGTGGAATGTTGCGGGATGGCTGGAAGCTTCGGATATAAGAAAGATTTCTACGACCTCAGTATGGCCGTTGGCGCCGATCTTTTTGGGCAGGTCGTGCAGCAGGACCGCAACGGCGGGGCGCGGCAGTTGATCGCGAGTGGAACGTCGTGCACCGAGCAGCTGCACGCTGGTTTTGAACGGACGGTGCTACACCCGATGGAGCTTCTGGCGTCGCTGCTGGAGGTTCAAGAGTCTGCGGCGAAGCTTGAAGAGCTTGCAGAGGAAGACAAGGAACTTGAGTCGGACGTGGCCTCGGTCAAGCGCGGGCGCAAAGAAGTGTCCAAGAACAAAGAAGCATCCAAGAGCTGAATGGTGTGCACGACCGGGATTTTGCGGCCGCTTCTTGCTAGCGCGGATTGTAGTTGCAGCAGGCAGCCTGGATTTCCCGTGGCGATCACGTCCGCATTGAGCGGCGTGATGAGCTGGGCCTTGCGGTCGCCCAGCGCGTTCGCCGCGTCGGGCTGCACGAGATTGTAGATGCCTGCGGAGCCGCAGCAGACCGCTGATTCGGGAATTTCCGCCAGCTCCACGCCTGGAATACCAAGCAAAAGTGATCGCGGCTGCAGTCGAATGCCTTGCGCGTGTTGCAGGTGGCAGGCGTCGTGATAGGCGACGCGCAGCTTCAGCGGATTCCTCTTCGCACGCGGTTCGAGTTCCCCTAGAAATTCGGTGATGTCTTTACATTTCGATGCGAATGCTTTCGCACGAGTCGCGTACTGCGGGTCGTCGCGCAGGAGGTGGCCGTATTCCTTTACGTTTGAGCCGCATCCGGCCGCATTGGTGATGATGGTGTCGACGTCGGCGCGCTCGAAGGCGTCGATGGTCTTGCGCGCCAGCATGATGGCGGCGGCTTCTTCTCCGGCGTGAACGAGCAGGGCGCCGCAACAAGGTTGTTCTTGCGGGGCGACGACTTCGCAGCCTTCGGCGGAAAGGACGCGGACGGTTGCGGCGTTTACTTGCGGAAGAAATTCGCGTTGCACGCAGCCCAGAAGGAGACCCACCCGGCGGCGCTTTGTGCCCTGGGCGGGAGTGACACCGGGGACGGATTCAGCAGCGCCAACTTGTGGCATCAACGCTTCCATGGCGCGCAGTTTTTTCGGGAAAAGGTTCAAGATGCCGGAGCGGCGCAGAAGAGACTGCGCGCCAGATTTTTGATAGGCGAGCAGCGGCCCCCGGAGCATCCGCAGGCGGTCTGGTCTGGTGAACGTGCTGAAGATGAAATGGCGATAGAGTTTTTCGGCGAAGGATCGTTTGTGGTTGCGTTCGATTTGCGCGCGGGTGGCTTCGATCAGCTTGCTGTAGTCGACGCCGGAGGGGCACGCGGTCATGCAGGCCATGCAGCCGAGGCAGGAATCGAAATGGCTGACCCACCGCGGACTCATGTCAGACTTGCCTTCGCTTGCGAGTTTCATCAGATAGATTCGGCCGCGTGGCGAATCCATTTCTTCGTTCCAGAGGACGTAGGTTGGGCAGACCGGAAGGCAGAATCCGCAATGGACGCACTGGTCGATGAGTTCCCGCGCGGGCGGGTGATGGGAGTCAAAGGCGGTGGCAGTGGGCGCCGGCGTTGAGTCTGCCATCAGATGCCCCCTACGAATCGCCCGGGATTCAGCGTGTTCTTTGGGTCGAATTGTTTCTTGACGGCGCGCATAAGCGTCAGCGCGTCGCCGGGGTTGCCCCAGGCGTCGAGCGGAGTCATGGCGAGGGGACGATGCGCGATCATCAAGGAACCGCCTAGGGCTTCCAGCTTGGCACGAAGGGATTGGAGAGTGCTGGCAATTTCGGCCGGCTCGGCTTCGAGATATACGAAGCCAATGCCAGTCGCTTGCACAACCGCCTGGAAATAGACGCGATTCGCGGCGAGCGCTTCGTAGGTTTCGGCAATTTGTGTCGGGAGAACCGAGATTTTTGCCAAGGCGGAATTCGACGTTTTGTCTTTTGCGGCGGAATAGAGTTCCTGGCGGGCGTTCCAGACGGCGGGGCCTGGATCGATCACCGCTGCCGGCGCGAGAATGGTTTTGAGTTGCTCGATTTGGGCGCTCAAACCTGCCTGGGTCGCTTCGAAAAGAACGTCGATTTGCGGCTGCATGGACTCGACGAAACGAATTTGCAGGGCGGAGTGCGCGAGTTTTGAATCTTGAATCGCGAGGACCAGGCGCTGCGCCTCGCGTGCGTCGCGCGCCAGGCACGAGATCGTGCGCGACTCTTTCGGCATTGGATGGATGCGGAAGGTGGCGCGAGTGATGACGCCGAGTGTGCCCAAAGCCCCGGTCACCAGCTTGGAAAGGTCGTAGCCCGCAACGTTCTTGACGACTTTGCCGCCGCTTTTTGCGAGCGTGCCGTCGGGTAGCGCGAGAGTTACTCCAATGATCAAATCGCGTAGCGAGCCGAAGCGAAGGCGCAGCGCGCCACTGTCGTTGGTGGAAAGAACGCCGCCGACCGTGGCGCGGCTCGGCCACAAAGGATCGAGCGCGAGGCGCTGGCCGAGTTGGGAGAGAGTGTCGCGCAATTGCTTGATGGTGCAGCCGGCTTCGACGGTGACCGTGAGATCGGACCAGGCGTAATCGACGATAGCGTCGAGCCGCGCGATGGAGAGGACGATGTCGGCGCGCTGCGGGGGATTGCCCCAGGCTAGTTTGGTGCCGCCACCGCAGGGGATTACCGCCAGGATCGACTCGTTGGCTAGTTTCAGGATTTCTGCCAGTTCTTGTTCGTTGGCGGGTTCTACGTGGAGCTTCGGTTGGTCGGGATTTTCACCTGAGGCGCGGAGCCAGGGATACGGACTGAAGTCGGTGCCACTGGAGCTGTTCGTTGCGTTCGCACCTCCAGAAATGTCGCCGGCTGGGCGGATGTGCTCGGGGCCGACGATGGCGCGCGCGGAGCTTTCGAATGTGGCGATGCTCGGGATGGATTGAGAAGAAAGGCCCGCGTCCATCGTCAGAAGCGCTCCGCGATTCCAGCGGCTTCGAGGGGATGGGCTACGTACTTGCCGGGTTTTTCGCCGCACAGACGCGGCGTCGGAAAAACTTTGGTGGGATTCGAGAGCTGCAGCGGATCGAAGGCACAGCGCACGCGTTGCATGGTGGCCAGATCCGGCTCGCTGAACATTTTGGACATGGCGAGTTTCTTATCCTCGCCTACGCCGTGTTCGCCGGTGATCGATCCGCCCGCGGCGATGCAAATTTCGAGGATTTTGTAGGAGAGCGCTTCGGCAGCGGCTTCTTGTCCGTCGATTCGCCGATCGTAGAGAACCAGCGGGTGCAGGTTGCCATCGCCGGCGTGAAAGACGTTGGCTACGCGCACGCCGGCTTCTTTGCTGAGGCGGTCGATTTCGCTCATGACTTGCGGCAGGGCGGTGCGAGGGATCACGCCGTCTTGCACGATGTAGTTTGGCGAGATCCGGCCCATCGCGGCGAAGGCTGCTTTGCGGCCTTTCCACACCAGGGCGCGCTCGACTTCGGATTGCGCGACGCGAATCTCCGAGGCGCTGTTGCTGCGGCAAATTTCGTTGACGTGGGTCATCAAGTATTGGACTTCGGCGACCGGGCCGTCGAGTTCGACCAGCAGCAGCGCGCCGCAGTCGGGATAGTTCGCGTGGACGGCGGCTTCCGCGGCTTGGATCGACAGGCGATCCATCATTTCGATGGCGGCGGGGAGCATGCCCGCGGCGATGATGTCGCTAACAGCGGCGCCCGCTTCGTTGGTGGAAGGGAAAGCCGCGAGCAGGGTGTGGACGCACTCGGGGCGCTTCACGATGCGCAGGATGACTTTCGTGGCGATGCCCAGCGTGCCTTCGGAACCGACGAAGACGCCGGCGAGATCATAGCCGGGAGCGTCCAGCGCTTTGGCGCCGAGATGTACGAGCGTCCCATCGGGAAGTACGACTTCGAGTCCCAGGACGTGGGTGGTGGTGAATCCGTACTTAAGACAGTGGGCACCGCCGGAATTTTCCGCGACGTTGCCGCCGATGCTGCAGACCGATTGCGACGAAGGGTCGGGGGCGTAGAAATATTCCTGCCGCAGCACACGCCCGGTGATATCGAGATTGATGACGCCAGGTTCCGCCACGACGCGAGCGTTGGGCAGATCGATTTCGAGAATGCGGTTCATGCGCGTCAGGCTGATGACCACGCCGTTTTCGACCGGAAGCGCACCGCCGCTCAGGCCCGTTCCCGCGCCGCGGGCGACGAAGGGAATGCGTTGGCGGTGACACACACGCAGGATAGCCTGGACTTGCCCGGTGGATTCGGGGAGGAGCACGCCAAGCGGCATGACGCGGAAATTCGTCAGGGCGTCGCATTCATAGGTGTGGAGTTCTTCAGCGGAAGTGATCAGGCCGCGAGGACCGACAATAGCGCGCAATTCTTGAACGATGCGAGCGTCCACGCTGGCCTTTCCGCGGCTGAGCGGCTGCTCCTCGAGCCAAATCTGAGGAGAAAGAGAAGCTTGCCCCATCGCTTGGGGAAGGTCAAACCGCCAGAACGCAACTGGTCAATGCACGACGATCAATATGCGTCGGTCAATGAATGACCATTTTCGTGAACGGAAACACGTAGGCCTGCAGGAACACCAGCACGCCGACCAGAGAGGCAAGCGCGATGCTGTGGAAGAACACGTACCGCAGGATGTCGCCCTCGTGGCCGTACCACTCCGTCGCGGTGCTGGCCACGACGATGCTCTGCGCGTCGATCATCTTGCCCATCACGCCGCCGCAACTGTTTGCCGCACACATTAATGTGGGCGACACACCGACCTGGGCCGCGGATATTTTCTGCAGGCTCCCGAAGAGCACGTTGGAAGCAGTGTCGGAGCCGGTGAGGGCCACGCCCATCCAGCCTAGTAACGTGCCGAAGAAGGGATACAGCATGCCGGTGCGGGCGAAGGCCAGTCCCATAGTTGCATCGAGACCGGAGTAGCGGGTCATAAATCCAATCGACATCATGGCCGCGATGGTCAGCAGGGAAAAGCGGACCTTGTACAAAGTCTTTCCGTACTGCCGCAAAAGCTGGAGTGGGCCGAAGCCCATCAGAAAGCCGGAGAGAAGCGCCGCGATTAAAATGCCGGTTCCGGAGGCCGACAGCCAGTTCAATTGAAGGACGGCGGCCTCCGCGGTGGGTTTCAGGACGACAGGGGGCATGCGCAGAACCAGGTTGTGCAGGCCGCTGATGGGAATTCTGAAAATGGAGATTTTGTCCAGGAAAGCCTTCGTCGATGGCAATCCCCACACGAAGACGAGCACGCTCAGAATGGCCCACGGGATCCACGCCTTTACGACTTCGCCGGTGCGATAGCCGTGTTTTCCTCTGGCGGCACGGTCTGTTTCATGACCTTCCAGTCCCCATATCCGCCTTGGGTGCCACACGAGCAGCAGCGTGGTGACCGCGGCCATCGAGCACACCGAGGCAATCACATCAACTAGCCAAGGGCCGTGAAGGTTTGAAACCAAAAATTGCGGGACCGCGAAAAATACGCCCGCCACCAGCACCGCGGGCCACACTTCGATCATTCCGTTGAAGCCCGCGAACGTCCAGATCAGCCAGAATGGCACCAGCACGGAAAAGAATGGCAAGATTCGTCCCGCCATGCCGCTGAGTTGCAACAGATTCAATCCGCTGACGCCCTGCAGCGCGACGAGGGGCGTACCGAGAGCGCCGAAAGCCACCGGAGCAGTGTTGGCGATCAGGGACAGACCCGAAGCTTGAAGTGGTTTGAAACCCATGCCGATCAAGATGGCTGCGGTCACGGCGACTGGGGCGCCGAATCCGGCCGCGCCCTCGAAAAACGCACCGAAGGCAAAGGCGATCAACACCAGTTGCAGGCGGCGGTCCTGTGTGATGCCCATTAGACTTTCCTGCAGAATCTTGAAAAGCCCGGCCTCGCAGTTGAGGTCGTACATGAAAATTACGTTCAGGATGATCCAGCCGATCGGGAACAGGCCGTAACACATCCCGTAGATCCCAGCCATCACCCCCATTTTCGCCGGCATTCCAAATACGCCGATGGCAATCGCCAACGAAGCCGCCAGACCGATCAACGCCGCGAAGTGCGCCTTAATCCGTAACAACGCCAAGGCTCCCAGCAGGACCAGAACCGGTATGGCGGCCACCAGCGTGGACAGCCACCAATGGCCAAGTGGATCATAGACTTGTGTCCAGGTCACAGGCAGCCCTCCGAAGGTAGGAATGTCGACGCTGGTAGCGCGGAATGTTTCGAGAGCCGTGTAGAACACGCAGGCGCCTTGCGCTCGCGATTGTTTCCCCGAAATCTCACGTTTCCGATGGTGGATACTGCCTTGCGGAATGCATCCCGTCAAGCAATAAGACCCATCCGTTCTTTGAACGTTTGTTCACATTCAGGAGGAGGCTCACTCCCCGACGGGAGCGGGCAAATCTCTGTCGCTCCGCTGCATCAGAGCCGGCATGCACTGCCTTCGCACGGTACAATCCCGGCAACAGGTACTGGCGATGTTTTTGAGAATCTACGTGGTTCTTTTCCTCGCATCGATTTCGGGCATGCGCGCTTCCTCTCTCTCGTTGGTCGAGCCTGCGAGTGCGCGTATTCCAGATGGTGCGGCACCGGGTTCGCGGCCTGCCAGCTACACGCTGCACGGTGTAGTCGTTAACTCGGCAACCAACGAGCCGGTTCCGCATGCGTTGGTTACGTTGAGCTTTGAGGGCGAGCGGTCTGCGTTTGCCGGAACTGACGGAACGTTTCAATTTGAAGGTTTGACCCATTCCGGCCAGGGAGGGATCGCTGCCAAGAAGCCAGGCTACTTCTCTCCGCAGGATGTGAGAACTTCGCAGCATTCCACGAGCCACACCCCGCGACCTGTCACTATCGGGCCGGACCAGCCTCCGCTGATCCTCAAACTCATCCCGGAGGGCGTGATCAGTGTTCATGTCAGCGGCGAGGGTGGAGAGCCAATCGATTCGTTACCGGTCCACCTGCTCTTTGAAGGTGTGGAGAACGGGCGAAGGGTCATGCAGCAACTGCGTAGCGTGGAGACCAATGAGGCGGGAGAGTTTCGGGCAGCTGATCTCGTTGCGGGGAGATACTTCGTGTTTGTGGGCCCTGACAGCGAGCCGATCGCGCCGCAGACTGGCGGGCGAGGCAGGCAAGGTTATCCCGCGGTGTTCTACCCCGGCGCGTCTGATTTAGCCTCCGCCGGCCCAATCGAAATTACTCCCGGGAAGCACGCCGAGATCAATATCAGTCTTTCGCTGCGGCCATTCTTCCGTATTGCGGGTACTATCGGCGGAGTTCCGTCGGGGGATCGAGTCAACCTCGAGGTCCTTGATTCGGCCGGCCTACCGGTCGGGACTGCAACTACCATCGGATTGAACAAGGGCACATTCCAAATGGAACCGCTGCCCTCGGGGTCCTATACGATTACCGCTCGGGACCTCCAGCAAGTGTTGTTTGCTTCGCATCCTTTGAACTTGAACGCGGATGCTTTGGATGTGCACCTGACGATGCTGCCGGGGTTGGCCATTCAGGCGACTGTCCGCCTGGAGCTAGCTCACAGCGATACCCAGACGGACGAACAGGGCCACAGGCGAATCGTTAGCGGGAATACGGCCATCGGGTTCGGGATCAGACCGCTCGTACGATTAACTTTTTTTCCAAGCAACCGGCTGCTCACCCCAATGCAGCGTCCTTTCCAGCCTGGAGTAACCGGGAGCGGCGATTCCTTTGTGATGGAGCACGTGCGCCCCGGAGCCTACGCGGTTCACCTCGATCCGACGGGTCCCTATTACGTCCAATCCGCGAGGTCTGGCGCAACGGATCTCCTACGCGAAGAGTTAACCGTCGCTCCCTGCGCATCGGTGCAGCCGATTCAAATTGTCTTGCGCGATGATTTCGCAAGCTTGGTGGGAAAGGTTTCCTACGATGCCCGAGTTGAGTCCGCCATTGTTCTGGCCATACCCGAGGACAATCCGGCAGGTGCGTTGCAGAAGGTCGTAAGCCAACCCGGCGGTGTATTCGACGTTCGGTCGCTGGCTCCGGGAGCCTACAAAGTCCTGGCTGTTGACCGAGCGGACAATTTTGCGTACGCCGAGCCTGGAGTTTTACAGAAATACCTTTCCAAGGCGCACGACGTGACCTTGGCGCCCGACCAGACGGCGAACGTCGAACTTGAACTGGTCCACGTGGAAGAATAGCGCGCATGATGTCTCAATTTCTATCGGCGCTCTTGGTCCTCTTCTCCCTGTTGCAGCAGGCGCCGGTGTCGCCACAATTGCCACGGCAGCAACAACAGGGGTTTCGCGTCAGCGGCGTTGTTGTCGATGCCATCGGCGGCCAGGCCCTGGCTGGAGCTCAAGTGATGCTATTTTCGCAGGCGGCTCGCGATTCCGGGCAACCGGTAACGACTGGAGATGGCGGGCGCTTTTCGTTCGAGAATGTGCCGGCGGGCCAGTATGTGCTCTCAGCGCGGTGCAAGGGGTACGTCGACCAGCAGTACAAGCAGCACGGATATCTATCGACGGCCATCATTGCCGGTCCGGATCTGAATACGGACAACTTGCGGTTTGAGATGCTGCCCGGTGCTTCGATCTCCGGTCAGATTCTGGATGAAATGGGCGAACCGGTGCGGGGCGCGGAAGTGCTCTTGCTGCACCGGGGATTGCGTCTCGGCCAGCGTCAAACATTACAGAAGCGGCAAGGCAACACCGACGACCAGGGGCACTACCACTTCGGCCATCTCGTTCCAGGAGCTTACTTTGTAGGTGTTGTCGCGGAGCCCTGGTATGCGCAACACGACGGGAGGCAGCGTCGACAGCAAGTCGACTCGGCCTCCGCTCAAACCGCTGACTCAGGTGCTGCCACTAACGCGAACGATCCGCTCGACGTCGTATACCCGATAGTCTTTTTTCCAAACGCTACGGACATCGATGTTGCTTCCCCGATCACGCTGCACCCTGGCGATGCAGAGATCGCGGACTTGAGGGTTCAACCGGTGCCCGCGGCCCATCTTACGTTTCGCTCTTCCACCACCGATGGACCGGAGCAAGTCTCGGTGCATCATATAAGCCAACACGTTGCAGACGGCGTTGAAGAAACTGTGCCAGTGAGGACGACAACCTGGGCCCCCTGGGCCGGGTCCAACATTCTCGAGGTTAACGGGCTGCCTCCCGGACGGCTGAATGTTACGTGGACCTGGTCGAAAGGGAATCAATCGGCGGACCACGCGCGGACCTTGCAGCTTGGAAACGATCTGGAAATCAACCCTTCGGACACCGCGTCGTCGGCGAGTGTCTCCGGAGTCGTGACGGTGGATGATGGCTCGCCGTTCGCGCCGCAGGCTCGATTCGGTCTCCGGAATGCTAGCGCGGGAACAGCGATCAGCGTGTTGCTCAAGCCTGGCGGCGAGTTCAATTTTGACGGGCAGAATATTGATCCAGGAACGTATGAGGTGGGGATGTCTCAACCTTCCGCAGCCCTTGTCAGGAGCATCTCCGCCACCGGTGCTAAAGTCTCCGGGCACACGATTGAGATCGGCTCCGCCCGGGATGTTCGGCTTACGGTGGTGGTCTCAAAGGATGGCGGCACGGTGACCGGACTCGCTTTGAAGAATGGAAAGCCGGCCGATGGGGTCATGATTCTCCTGGTGCCGCAAGGGCCCGAGCCCGACGCTTCACTCTTCCGTTTCGATCAGAGCGATTCCGACGGATCTTTCAGCCTCGCCCGCGTTCTTCCCGGCAAGTACACTGTCGTGGCCATCGAAAACGGTTGGGACTTGGACTGGTCCGACCCTCGCGTTTCGCAAAAATATCTCGCGGGTGGACAAGCCATCCAAGTCGGCTCAGACACAAAAATCAAAGTCAGCGTAAACGTACAGCAATAGTTCGTGGCCGTGAGCCGATGCTTTTGACCAAGTGAGCCGACGCCAAACCTCCTCGCGAGCGCGACCCAACAGCTAATTCGCAGCAGGTTTAAGCTACCATCATGAAGTGATCACGAAAGCAGATATTTTCGGCGCCCTTCAGCGGTACTGGGGCTACGAGTCGTTCCGCCCTTTACAGGAGCGCATCGTTGGCAGCCTATTGCATGGCCGCGATGCCTGCGTGGTGATGCCCACCGGAGGCGGCAAATCCCTGTGTTACCAATTGCCGGCGGCGATGCTGGAGGGGCAAACCGTCGTCGTCGTTTCGCCGCTCATCGCGTTGATGCAGGACCAGATGGCGCAGCTTACGCAAATGGGCATTGCCGCGGCGGTGCTCAACAGCTCGATGGCCGCGGACCAACAGACAAGGATCGTGCGCAAGGCCGCGGCCGGAGAATTCCGGCTCCTGTACCTATCTCCAGAGCGGCTGGCCCGCGCCGACACGGTGGAATGGCTCAAGCGTCTTCCGATCTCGTTGTTCGCCATCGACGAGGCGCATTGCATCTCCGAATGGGGCCACGAGTTCCGACCGGAGTATCGCCAGCTGAGCTCGCTGCGCAATCATTTTCCCGACCGGCCCATCGCCGCATTTACGGCCAGCGCGACCCGGCAGGTACGCCACGACATCATCGAGCAGTTGCGGCTGCGAGACCCGGACAAATACATCGCCAGCTTTCACCGCCCCAATCTCCGTTACATCATCAAGGAATGCGAACCGCGCACGCAGTCGGAGTTGTTGCTACGGGCCTTGCGAAATTACGGCGACAGCAACCTGATCGTGTACGCGCCGACGATCAAACGGGTCGAAGAAACGGTGGACTTTCTGGAGAGCCAGGGAATTCCGGCCATTGCGTATCACGGCCAAATGGACAGCGACGCCCGGCGACTCAACCAGGAGCGCTGGATGTCGGACGAGGTCCGGGTCCTGGTGGGCACGGTGGCGTTCGGCCTTGGCATCAACAAAGCCGCGGTGCGCGCGGTGATCCATCTCTCACTCCCGAAATCTGTCGAACAGTATTACCAGGAGGCCGGGCGCGCCGGGCGCGACGGTCTGCCAGCCGATTGCGTGCTGCTCTGGCAAAAAAAAGATGTTGGCTTGCTGGCGTATTTCATCCAACAGTTGGCCGATCCAGCCGAAAGAGAACGCTCCTGGCAGCGCTATAACATCATCCGGCGCTTCGTCGAATCGGAGTCTTGCCGGCACCTGCAGATCTGTTCGCACTTCGGGGAAACCGCCAAATGGAAATCGTGTGGAGCCTGCGACGTGTGCGGGGCGACTCCGGCGTGGCTGGCGGAGCCGGTTCGAGTCCAAAAAGCGAAGCGCCGGGCGGCGGCCGCCGTCGCGGGCTCCAACAGTTCGCGCGATACGGGGGTTTCGGTCAAGGCATCTAGCACGATCCCGGACGCCGACCGCGATCTGCAGGAATATCTCCGCGAGTGGCGCCGCACGACGGCCAAAGAGCAGGGCATCGCGGCATTCATCATCATGCACGACACTTCTCTTGTGGAACTGTGCCGCGTCAAACCCCGTTCGCTGTCCGAGCTGAGACGCGTCCCAGGTTTCGGGGAGCGAAAAACGGAGTTGTACGGTCAAGAGATCCTCGATGCGCTGGGCCGGTTTCGCAATGGCGCCAGGGCCGCGGAAACGCCCGCCAAATCATCCGATCCCGCTGGGGAAACGCTGAGATTGCTGGAGCAGGGACGCACGCTCCCAGAGGTCGCGCAGATCCGCGGCCGGCAAGTGAGCACGGTGTCCTCCATGGTCGCCAACCTGGTGGAAAGCGGAGAAGCGGATTTCGAACCTGGGTGGATTCCGGGTGACCATCAGGAAAAAATCGAGGAAGCCTGCGTTCAGCTTGGTCTCGAACGCCTCAAGCCGCTGAAGGATGCGTTGCCTGAAGAAGTCACCTACGACGAAATCAAGCTAGTGGTTGCGCATCTACGCCGGCGACAAGCTCAGCCCTAGCGGCGATCCCCCGTTTAAGCGACAATGTCCAGCACCGAGTCGACTAACTGCCCATCGTGATTGGCCGCGGGCGGTTCTAGCCACCGAGTACCACGATCCTTTAGCGAAGCGGTACTATTCGTACTCCGGAGCCGGGTCCCAGTAAAATCGGTACGTCTTCTCTATGGCTTGGCTATGTTCCTGCGTGGAACATAGCGATACCGAGCTAGCGGTCGTGGCAGCTCGACGGAGAATTTCTCCTGCAGTTCGGCGACGCCTTGAACGTGTCGCGTCCAACTGGAATTGTTGGCGCGGTGAGCATGTTGGGGCTGCGAACTCAGGAGTGATTGGAAGCTCCAATGCTCGTAATCATCGGAATGATTCTGCTGCTGACCTGGATCTTCGACCACGCCTTTCATTTGACCGCGGATTCGCTGATTAATTTGCTGTTGATTTTCGCGAGCATTTCCTTCGCGCTGGACTTCGTGCGCGAGGACAAAGTCATGGATCCCCGTCCAGGATGGGATGCCCGCCCAGCTCGATTCGGTAGCGGCTCGATAGCGCGATGGCTGCGTCATCGCTTGAATCCTTCACCTGTCCCCGCAGAGGCATCCTCCAGGAAACCGGCCGCCGATCAAAAAGGCCCCGCTTAAACTGCGGCTACCGCAACCCCTGCAGCTCATCTCCCTGCGATATCTTGCATTCGAAGGTGTGTACTTTCATTCCGTGGAGCTTACTTCCTGATCTTAAAAAGAGCGGCGATCCCCCGGCGATCGACAAGTTGCAGCTGATTGGGAAGAAAATGATCCAGGTTCGGCGCTCCGTCCGCATTCAGCACGAGAACGTAATCGAATTTCTCGCTCCAGTCCGGCAGGAACGGAAACCTCTTCAACACGATGGGTGGTATCTGTTGCGAGGCGGGGTCCAAGTACAAGTAGTTCACGGGCGGACTGTCGATCGCCTGCAAGTCGCGATAAGGTTCCTTAATCTCGATCGGTTGTTTGCCGTCCTCCGCGAAAATGTTGGGCCAAAAGGCGTGCCGATCCAGGAGCACGAAGGACGCGAGATGCCAGTACGTGGGCGCGAGTTCGGGCAAGCGACGGTGGATGGGTATCGACGCACACCAATCCGGGTTGTCCGTACAAACCACGTCCGCGGCCAATACACGGCTTCCTGGCGTCACCGATTCGATCGCTTGGCGCACATCGTCGACATCACGTTGCGAGTGCATCCACACGCTGGTGAGGAAAGTGATGCGGGCCACAAACAGCACGCCGAACAAAACCCCTACGGCAACTCGTTTGCGGGACGCGAACATCTTAGGCATAAAGCCCGCGAAGACCATGAAACCCATCATGACGGGCAAGCGAATATCCATGAAGTAGGTGCCCTTGATCGATCTGGGCATGACCACATATATAGCTAGTAAAACTACGAAGGCGATCAGGGCAGCGGCGGAGATTCGGGCGCGACGCTGCATGACGCAAAAAATCAAAAATGCGATTAAGGGAATGACCGTCAGAATGTCGAAGGCGGACGAGTACTCGAGAAAAGGACCGAAGAAGTTGGCCACTTTCTGTGCCGGGTGCGGCCACCCGGCGGCATCCTGCACGTGTTGCAGCGGCGAGGAAAAGTAAAGAATCACGGGAACCAGCAGTGTGATGGCCAGAAGCGAAGCGCGCTTTAGGGCGTATCGCGGATCGGGCCGGGTCCGGAAATCGTTGCCGACAAGAACCGATAACTCGTACGACCCGATCAGTAGCGCATAAAAGCAAAATCCAAACATGTGGAAAAAGAACGCGAGGCTGGCCACGAAGGCGCCGGACGCGACCGTCGAGGCCGGGAATTTTTCCCGGTAATGGATCCACGCGGCTGCGCCCCACAAGGCTATGCCGATGGCCAGTTCGAAGTTCATGAATCCCATCAAAAATAGGGCATTGAACGCGGCGAAGCCCGCGGCGATTTGCCAGAACGAGCGCCGCTGGAAATACGCGTAACTCAGCGCCACCGCTCCGCTGGTGGGCAGAAGAACACACAGGGCCAGCATGATGCGCCCGGCCGTCAGCGGCGAAAACACATGCATCAGCGCGGGGAGAAGCAGGTCCACGGCGATATTCGGGATGATTTGCCAATGAGCGGAAAACATCTGGCTGAGGACCGGATCGGACTGGCCGAAAGCCAGCAAATAGCAGCGCGCCAGGTGATTTGGGTAGTCAGTAAGCGGAGGCACAGGGGTGGCCAGGACCGGCACGATCAACGCGGTGAGCATGAGCGCCAGGCTGGTCCACCATGTTGCTGGGCGGTCCAGCACGCTTTCGCTCGATACGGAGGCTGAGGCGTTATCGGGGCGCGCGTAAGCCAACGCCACCTCGGAAGATTGCACGTCGAGCTTCGAATTCACTTGAAAACAACTCATCATATTCGGTTTTTTCGCAAAACGCAGAATTCGTGCAGGCTGCGAGGGAGAACGGCACGCCACGAGATTTGTACTATCTCAGGAAGCTCCGACTCCATACTGGAAAGCCAGTATAGAACGCGCGGCAAAATCGCATTTTCGAAATGGGCGGCGCAAGCAGTTTAGGCCTGATGTGGTGAGGGGGAGCACCTCAAAGATTGGCTGCAACACGCAGATTTGCGGTTATCAGCTTGGGTTTAACGGCCAGAGGCTTAGCCGCCGTGGCCGCCGGTGAGTTCGCGAACGATCGAGCTCACGAAGTTCTTGGCGTCGCCGAAGAGCATCAGGGTCTTGTCCAGATAGTAGAGCGGGTTGTCGATTCCCGCGAAGCCAGCGGCCATGCTGCGCTTGATGACCATCACCGTGCGGGCCTTGTCCACATCCAGAATCGGCATGCCGTAGATCGGGCTGCTGGGGTCGGTGCGCGCGGCCGGATTGGTCACGTCGTTGGCGCCGATAATCAGCGCGACGTCGGTCTGCGGTAGATCGCCATTGACCTGATCCATCTCCAGCAATTTGTCATAAGGAATATCCGCTTCGGCCAGCAGCACGTTCATGTGACCGGGCATGCGGCCCGCGACAGGGTGGATCCCGAACGTTACCTCAACGCCGCGTTTCGTGAGCGAATCGTAGAGTTCGCGTACTTTGTGCTGCGCTTGCGCGACGGCCATTCCGTAACCGGGAACGATCACCACTTTGTTGGCCGCCGCAAGGATTCCAGCGGCCTCTTCCGGCGTGGCGCTGCGCACCGGAGGCGCTTCCTTCGCCCCAGCTGCGGCGGCGTGGATTTGGCCGAAGCCGCCAAAGAGGACGTTGGTGAACGAACGGTTCATCGCTTTCGACATGATCACGGAAAGGATGAAACCGGAGGAACCATCCAGCGCGCCGGCAATGATCAGCAGCTTACTGTTCAGCACAAAGCCCATCGCGGCGGCGGAAAGCCCGGCATACGAATTTAACAGCGAGATCACCGTCGGCATGTCCGCGCCGCCGATGGGAATCACCAGCATCACCCCGAATATAAGAGGAATAATGATCATCGCGGGAAACAACCGCGTCTGATCGGGATGAATCACCAGAATTGCGGCGATGGCCACGGCGAGGCCGAGCATCGCCAAGTTGACAAAGTTTTGCCCTTTATATGTGATGGGCCGCTGCGGCAGCACTTCCTGAAGTTTTCCCGCCGCCATTAAGCTGCCAGTGAACGTCAGGGAGCCGAGAATCACTTCCATGGAGAGCACGGCCATCATGAACGGAGCGATATTGGGCGCACGCAAGTAAAATTCCGCCGTGCCCACCAGGGTGACGCACAAAGCACCGAATGCATGGCTCAGCGCGGTTCGCTGCGGAACCGCGGTCATATGCACTTTGCCGAGAGGGATGCCGATCATCGTTCCCACTACCAGCCCGATGGCGATCAACTTGTAGTCGATGATGCCGCGGTGCAGGAGCGTTCCGCCGACCGCCAGCGCCATGCCGGCCTCGCCCGCAAAGACGCCGCGGCGCGCGGTTGTCGGAGAACTAAGCCACTTCAGCGAAAGAACAAAAAGCGCGCTGGCAATCAGGTACGTGACTTCGATGAGGGTGTCGGTGCCCAGGAAGTTGTCCATTATTTTTTGGGCCCGCTGGATTTGAACATCTTCAGCATGCGGTCAGTGATGATGAAGCCGCCCACGACGTTGCTGGTAGCGGCGACGATCGCGATGGTTCCCAGGATCGCCGCGAGGTTGCTCTTGTGTTCGCCCGCCAGGATGATCGCTCCCACCACGGCAATGGCGTCCAGCGCATTCGTCAGCGACATCAACGGGGTGTGTAAAAGAGGTGACACACGCCGGATGACCTCAAATCCAATGAAGGCCGCCAGCATGAAAACGTAAATGCCGGTAAGCAGGTCCAGCTTCATTTTTTCGCTTCCTCCTGTGTCGCCAGAGGTGGCAATGAGAAAAATTCTCTTAGTCGCGGGTTCACAATCTCGCCGCCCTGTGTTACCAGGGTTTCGCGGAGGATCTCGTCCTTGAGGTTGAGTTGCAACTTTCCTTCCTTCACCAGCAGCGCCAGGAACGAAGTCAGGTTACGCGCATACATCTGGCTCGCGTGATAGGGCACCGAACTGGCGAGATTCAGCCATCCGATGATGGTGACGCCGTGTTCAACCGCTTTCTCGCCCACATGCGTCAACTCGCAGTTTCCGCCGCGCTCCGCCGCCAGGTCCACGATCACCGACCCCGGCGCCATGCCCGCCACCATCTCTTTGGTCACCAGCGTGGGCGCTTTTTTCCCCGGGACTACCGCGGTGGTGATGACAACGTCGTGTTCCGCGATCACTTTTCCCAGCAACTCGCGTTGGCGGCGGTAGAAACTTTCGTCTTGCGCCGTGGCATAGCCACGCGCGTCCTGCGCGTCCTTGGCTTCGATAGCAAGTTCCACGAAGCGCGCGCCAAGGCTTTGCACCTGCTCTTTTACCGCCGGGCGCAGGTCGTATGCCGAAACCACCGCGCCTAAACGCCGCGCCGTGGCGATCGCTTGTAGTCCGGCCACTCCGACGCCGAGGATCAACACGCGCGACGGCGTGATGGTTCCAGCGGCGGTCGTAAGCATCGGAAAGAATCGCGGGAGCGTCTCTGCGGCGATCAGCACGGCCTTGTATCCCGCAACTGTCGCCATCGCAGACAGCGCATCCATGCTCTGCGCCCGCGTCGTTCGCGGTATCAACTCCACCGAGAACGATGTCACACCGCTGGAGGCGATTTCCGTGATGCTCTCCACGGAACCCATCGGACGCAGAAATCCGACGAGAATCTGATCGCGCCGCAAGAGAGCAAGGTCGGCCTTCCCGGTTTTGTCGTTGGCGCCGTGCGCCAGGACCTGCACGATAATGTCGGCGACTCGAAAGATTTCCGAGCGTTCGGGAAGGATTTTCGCGCCTTTGGCGGCGTACTCGGCGTCGGGATAGCCGGCCTCGGTGCCCGCTCCCGCTTCCACCACAACTTCCATTCCAGCTTTTGCGAGATTGGCCAGCGCCGCTGGTACCAGCGCGACGCGCCGCTCCCCCGGGAAGCTCTCTCGGGGAACACCAACAATCATTTAGGACCCTCCGACACCGCTTGAAATCCGACCAACAATCACTCCGTGGAGGCCGAGACGCGCGGCATTGTACACCGGGTGGCTGACCCACGCTGTGTTGACGTTATGATTCCTTGCGCCGTTACACCGAAACTGCCAGTCCAACTGCAGCTTGAAGGAATCGCAGCGTCACACGCGTGTCCCGACGATTTTCGCCGCGTTACTCGGTCCCTTCTTTTCCAGGAATGAAATAGACTTCCTCAAACATCGAGCCTTTTGGCCAACCGGCCCGCGCCAGAATACCTTGGCCGTTTTCGCACATGCTGGGGTGGCCGCACAGATATCCGGTAGTGTTCTCGGGTCGCAGACCCCATTCGTCGGTATACTTGCGGATCAGATCGTCGACGCGGCCGGTCTCGCCCTTCCAGTTTGCATCTTCCCAGGGACGGCTGATCGTTGCGACATACTTCAGCCACGGCACTTCGGCGGCGATGCGCTCCAACTCTTCGCGATAGCCGAATTCCCAGGAGCGGCTGCCGCCCTGAATGCAAAACAGTTTGTGATCTCCAGGCATGGGGCTGTTGCGCGCTTTCCAGTCTTGGTACAACGTGCGCGCGTAGCTTACAAACGGCGCAATGCCGGTGACCGTCGCGAGCAGCAAGTGATTTGTCCGCCCGCTGCGTAAGTCGAGCGTGAAGCGTCCCTTGGCGATCTTGCGGCACAACAGGGTGTCACCTTTTTGAAGCTTATATAGATGCGGCGTCAGCTCGCCCTTGGGCACCAGTTCGATGAAAAACTCCAGGGTGCCTTCTTCATACGGTGACGACACGATGGAATATGCTCGCTCGATCCGTTTGTCCGCGTAGTCGACGCCGAGCGTGGCGTATTGCCCCGCTTTGAACTGAAACGGTCCTCCAGGATCGACGCGTACCAGCCACAAATCTTCCGACAGATCCTTCCGCTCGATTACGCGTGCCGTGAAGTGCTTGTCCGTGGGGAGAGCCATCTTTCTATTTTCCTCCAGCGCCAATTTTCCGGCGCTCATCCTGCCGTGAGGCGGCAAGGGCTATTTTTGTAAGGTCCGCAACGCGGACTTTCCCCGGCGTTCGGACAATTTCTCCGAGCGCAACCATGCTCAGATTTAGCAATCGGTATCGCCAATTGTACACCGGCTTTGCGGTTCGGAAGAGGTATTTGGTTCTTTGGGCGAGAGGAAAAAAGAGAGGGTTTGCGATGCGGTCAGAAAAAGAAAAACGCGAAGTCCGCGGACTAAAGAGTCAGGGTTTCGAAGTAAGGAGCTTTGCTGCCGACCTTTTTAGCTCCGGCGAGCCCCTGATCGACACGCGCCAGAAATTCCTCGGGACTTTCTCCGAGTTCGTATTGTTTCCAGGCGGCTGTGAAGGTTACCGGAACTTTCTGCCCGTTCCAATCCAACTCGAACGGACTGAGACGTCCTAGGACGCGCTGCAACTGGTCGTCGGCGCATTCCGGCAGCAGGATCATGAATTTATCGGCGTCCAGGCGCACGGCCAAATCGGATCCGCGAATCACGCGGCTCAGCCGCGTGGCAAAGGCCTTCAACGCTTGGTCGCCGGTCTCTCGCGTGCTGGCTTCATTCAACTGCTTGAAATGATTCAGGTCAAGCATCACTAGCGCCAGAGGGTGCCCCATGCGTTCCGAGCGGGAGACCTCCGCGGCCAGCCGTTGCTCGGCGAATCGCCGGTTGTACAGGCCCGTCAACGGATCAATCATCGAAAGGTTGCGAAGATTGTAAAACTGACTTTGCTTTTCCGTGAGTTGGCTGCGCAGCTGTTTGATCAGGATCTCCTGCCGGATCGTGTATACGTTGAACAGCACGATCAGCGCGATCAAGCCAAAAATCGCCTCGGTAAGCCTGACTTTGTAAAAGGGCTCAGCGCCTTGCCGGAGCGCGACCACCGACAGAGTGACGATCGCCACCACGAGCAACAGGCTGACGAAAACGGAATAGCGACCCACCCATGAGTCGCGTTTCTGGAGGAGGGAAAGCTCTTCCGCCAGTTCTTGTTCGCCAGGGTCCAACGACGGAGGAATAGGAGCGGTATTTAAATCAGCCATAGCGATGCGGGGAGCTACGTGGCTCCGCCGCCCAACGAAGATAGGCGGCGGAAGCGACACCGGTCAATGGGACTTTGGTCCCACGCCGCCATTTAGATAGCCATCAGTGAAAGCATCCATCAAGGAAGAACTAAATGGTCGGGGCGCCCGGATTTGAACCGGGGGCCTCCTGCGCCCAAGGCAGGCGCGCTACCAGGCTGCGCTACGCCCCGACATGAACTGCTGCATTCATTCTAAGTCACTTTTCAACTTCGCGGCTACCCCGATCCAAGGTGTTGTCGTCGCGGAATGAAGCTGAATTTCAGTGGCTCGCTGGAGTCCTGACCAAACGGGACAGACCGAAAATATGCCGTACCTGCTTCGATGTTAGTTGCTTGGCAATCTAGTCGTGCAGGACGACGCTCAACAGGGAGCTGTTGATCTCCAGACCGTCGGTATTATCGATGAAGCCTAATCTCTTGAACTTGTTCATAAACAGGTTCACGCGAGATCGCGTGGTGCCGATCATCTCCGCTAGCGTTTCTTGCGACACCTTCGGAAGGATTCGTTGCGGCTCGTCGTTCTTGCCGTAGCGCGCCAGCAGGAGCAACGCGCGAGCCAGTCGTTTCTCAGTGGAGTTGAAAAGCTGGTCGATCAAGTCCTCTTCCACGCGGATGTTTCTGGAAAGCATGTGGGCGATGAATCGGTCGGAAAATTCGTGCTCGGCGTGCAGCACGCGAATCATTTCGTCTTTCTCAATCACCAGCACCGTGGTCGGCGCGGTGCTCGTCGCCGATCCCATTCGAATCGGTTGGCCCGCGAGACATCCTTCGCCAAAGAAATCTCCCGGCTTCAGAACGGCCACCACGGCTTCCTTGCCTGTGGAATTGACGACGGAGAGCTTCACCGCGCCCTGCTGGATGTACATCACCTGCTTCGCCGAATCGCCCTGGGCGAAGATGGTCGCTCTTTTGGCGAAACTCACAACTTTTCTCGACACACCGGTCGAGTCGAGGAAGGCCTGAGCGTCAAAGGCAGCTTCCTTGGCTTTCCCGTATCTTCCTGGCGATGCAGACTTTGGCATGATTTACCGCACGAATTTTAGCACGGGCAGCGCGCGGGCAAACAAAATACAAATATGTCCGTAACTGGACAGATATCCGCTCCCGCATCTTCTATTGTGGCTCTCGTGGGGGAAGCAAAAAGACCGAAGCGAGAAACTAAGGCCCCAAGCTTCAGCCTGAACCACCCTGATCCCCAGGTTCCACTCCGCTCCACATTGTCGCCCAGATTCTTGGACCAACACCGATACAAGTTCGCCCCTTTAGTCAGGCCGAGTGTCTGCGTGCGAAGAAAGAGTCGAAAAGATCATGCCTTTAATCAACCTTGTAGTAGTCCTGATCGTGGTAGGCGTCCTTTTGTGGCTGGTGAATCGCTTCATTCCCATGGCAGGAAGCATCAAGTCCATCTTGAACGCCGTGGTGGTCATAGTTGTTGTGTTCTGGCTCCTGAATGTATTTGGACTGATTCATTCTCTCTCACACATACGCGTTGGGTGAGAAAGCCCACTGACCGCGAATAACTTTGTATAGCGGACATCTGGCCATTCATTCTGCAAGAAGCGCGGGAAACAAAAGTCGTGCCGAGCGCGGCCAGCGCAAAGCACGGGAAGTCTCGGCAATGGAGGCAACACTCATGAAACTCCCTGGAATCGTCAGCGCAGCTAGCCTGGTTTTGCTGCTCGGAGTTACAGCTCCGGTAAACGCACGACAGGAGCCACAGGAGAAACAGGAAAAGCAAGAAAAACAGGATCAACCGGCCAAGGCCGAGAAAGAAGAACGCGCAAAGCCTGAAAAGCAGGAGGAAGGCAAGGCTCCGAAACAAGAGCAGCAGGCTAAGCCTGAAAAACAACAAGAGGCCAAAGCCCCCAAGCAGGAGCAAGCGCCTAAGGCCGAAAAGCAGCAGCAAGCCAAAGCCCCAAAACAGGAACAGCAAGCTAAGCCTGCAGAGCAGAAACAAGCGAAGGGGCAGCAGGAACCGCAGCGCCAGCAACAGGCTGCTTCCACACAGCGTCCCCAGCGGACTCCGCAGGAAGAGACCAGACAGCGCGCGCAACCGGCTCTACGCCTAAGCGCCAGGGGCAGCGGTCGAATCTCAGACGCGCGTTTCCGGTCCAATTTTGGCCGCGAGCACGAGTTTCACGTCGGCAATCCAGTCCTGGTCGGCGGATACTCCCGCTTCCAGTACGGCGGCTACTGGTTTGGATTCGTCGAGCCTTGGCCGGTCGGCTGGTATTACACCGACGATGTCTACATCGACTACGTCGACGGCGGATACTACATGTACAACCCGTACTATCCCGATACTCGCTTTGCACTCACTGTCGTGATCTGAGGTCCGGTTCTACGCGGCGATTGAACACGACCTGACCTGGTGTCCGAAATCTCACGGAATTAGGCATGTCCGCCGGGTGAGGGCGCAAAGTTTCGAATATCTTTGAATGGATTTACTTGGGAGAGGGAAAAAAATATGCTCGGAACTATCTTGATCTTCGTTTTGATTCTGGCACTCTTGGGAGCCTGGCCGCGGTGGTCCCACAGCCGAAGTTGGGGATATGCCCCGACGGGCGGCCTTAGTCTCATCCTCCTCATTGTCGTCATTCTCGTCCTTCTCGGACGCATCTAGATTTTTTTCGCACACGATCTTGGGTAGGAAGCAGTTCGCAGTTCTGACTATGGAGGTCAGCGATGAAACGCTATTTGATTACCGCAGCATGTCTCATCCTCGCAGCAGGCACGGTTTACGCCGCGAGCCTAAATAAGGAACAAAAACGCCTCGAAGAGTGCGGCGTTGTCATGCAGGAAGTGCTCAACATTCCCGACAACATTCCCCACGATCTTTTGGAAAAGGCCGAGTGTGTCATCGTGGTTCCTTCCGTCAAAAAGCTGGCTTTTGGAGTCGGCGCGGACTACGGTCGCGGCGCCATGGTTTGCCGAACCGGCCAACACTTCCGTGGACCTTGGGGAGCCCCAGCGATGTACGCGCTGGAAGGTGGCAGCGTAGGCTTCCAAATTGGCGGAGAAGCCACTGACTTGATCCTTCTCGTCATGAATGGGCGCGGCATGGACTCCATCCTCAGCAGCAAGGTTAAGTTGGGCGCCGATGCTTCCGTTGCCGGCGGACCCAAAGGACGTGACGCTTCCGCGGATACCGACGCCTGGATGCGCGCCGAGATCCTCAGCTATTCGCGTTCCCGCGGTGTATTTGCGGGAGTTTCCCTCGAAGGCTCCACGATCCGTCCCGACGACGACGCTAGCGCCGACGTCTACGGCCGCCCCATCAAGGCGAAGGACATCGTAAGAAGCGAACACATGGGCGTGCCCGCCACAGGCCGCCATCTAGTGCACGTCTTACAGAGGAGCGCGCCCCACAACGAATCCGAGCGTGCATCGAACCAGTAACCGGCAGTGACGATCCCACCGGGACTTCTCGTCCCGGCAGGATTGGAGTTTTCCAAGGATCACGGGCTCTGAGCCCCGCCTCGGGCCTTTCGCCTCCGCGCCTACCAGATTTACCAGGCTTTTATAATCCCAATACAGTACTTCTAGACAACGATTCGGAGCATTTTCCGCGATAACGTGCGTTTACGGACAGTATTCAAAATGTCCAAAAGCGATAGTAAGAGCTCGGAGTTTCTCGAAGGAGCCTTGTGCTTAAAATTGCAAAACTTTGTTCTGCATTACTATTAACCCTTGGCGTATGTACTCTCGCCAACGCCCAAACAAACGCACCAGCAGATACCAGTAATCCAACACCCACATTTCGCGTCAATGTAGTCAGCCGCACCACTCCCGCCGTGAACTATGGTCACCGCGGCGGATCCACAAAAATTAATTTCAGAGGAACGGAACTCATGCCCGGCGCCCAGGGCGCCGCTACGGTCCAGAGCAAGCGCGGCGACACCAAGGTCGTCGTGGAATTGCGAGACCTGCAAAAAACCACGAGTTTCGGCAACGAATATCTCACCTACGTTCTGTGGGCCATTTCTCCCGAAGGCCGGCCCGTCAACCTTGGCGAGATCTTGGTCGGCGGCAATCACCGCAGCAAACTCGAGACCACCACGCAACTTCAGGCGTTTGCACTCATCGTGACCGCCGAACCTTACTACGCCGTTCGGCGTCCCAGTAATCTCGTGGTTCTGGAAAATGAGGTTCGCCCGGACACCATCGGTACCACGGAAGCCGTGGAATCCAAGTATGAACTGATCGACCGCGGCGGTTACCTTCCGACAGGTTACACGTTCGACCCTGTGGTCATAAGCGCCAGGTTGCCCCTCGAATTCTACGAAGCGCGCAACGCCATGCGCATCGCGAAATCCGCTGGAGCACAGCAGTATGCAACGCCAAGCTATGACAAGGCCGTTCTTCAGATGAAGGAAGCGGACGACCTGGCAATTCGAAAGCATTCCGACAAGAAGTCTCTTATCTCGGCTTCGCGCGAAGCCGTACAGACCGCGGAAGACGCCCGCGAAATTTCCATGAAGAACATCGAAACCGCCCGCAGGGAAGCTGAACTCGCCGCTTCCGCAGACCGTGAAGCGAACGCCAATGCCAACGCGGACCTCGAAGCGCAACGCCGTTCGACCGCAGAACTCGCGACCTCCGACGCCGTTCGCCGCGAGCAGGATGCCAAGGCCAAAGCCGACCTGGAATCGCAGCGTCGTATGGCCGCGGAAAACGCCACCAGCGATGCGCAAGCCGATGCGCAAAAATCAGCCGAAGCCCAGGCAGAAGCTGAACGGGCCCGCGCCGCTGCCCAGCAACAGCAACAAGCTGCAGAAGCGGACTCAGACCGCAATCGAGCCGCCGCCGCATCCTCCAATCAGCAACTTCAGCAAGCCGTGCTCGATCGCGAAGAGCTTCGCGCCCGTCTCCTCGCGCAACTCAACGCCATCCTTGTCACTCGTGACACCGCACGCGGTCTCGTCGTCAACATGTCTGATGTTCTCTTCGACAGCGGCAAGTTCACACTTCGCCCGCTAGCCCGCGAAAAGCTAGCGAAAATATCCGGCATCATCCTTGCCTATCCATCTCTGAAGCTGGCGATCGAGGGCAATACCGATAGCGTCGGCTCCGAAGCGTTCAACCAAACCCTTTCCGAGCAGCGCGCGCAAGGCGTCCGGAGCTACCTGACACAGGAAGGCGTGCCGGAATCATCGACGAGCGCACGGGGCTTCGGCAAGGATCAGCCCATAGCCTCAAATGACAGTGCGGAAGGCCGCCAGCAAAACCGCCGCGTGGAATTGGTCGTCTCCGGTGACGTGATCGGCACGGAGATCGGTACGCCAGTTGTACAACCAATAGCGACGTTATCGCCTCGCTAGTTGACACCCGCGAGAGCCGGTTCGCAAGATCCGGCTCTCTTTCACGGCAGCAGCAATATCTCTTGAAAGCACGGGGACCTCAAATGTCGGACGCAAACAGAAATGGAACCATCCTCATTGAGGAAGGCACGACTCTGCCGCTTGGCTTGTCGACCAAAAGCGACGCCTTCTTGCCGGGATGGCGAATCGTAAAAAGTCCAGATCGTGCGGCGCTGACGCGCGGAATCGAAGGCGCGAATTGGAACTTCTTCTACCGGGCGGGTGAAACGCGAGCAACCGTTTTGGGCCGCGACTCCCTGGCAACTCTACGTCGCGCCGTGAAACGCGTTTTCGCGAAACAAGAGCAGCGGAACTTTAATTCCCTGGAACTCACGAAAGTAGTCTCGAAACGGTTCTTAGGCATCCCGTTCCTGCGCGTAGTCGCCCACTCACGCCAGATCCAGGAAAGTAACGCCCTCGTTGCTGCCAAGGTTTTCGTGTTGCGGCAGTCCGGCGCTCTTGCGCAGGCTCCGCGCAGTCTGGTTCCGGAAGTGGATATCGCGAAGTAGTTCGAAGCGAGCGGGCAGCGGCGAAATAGATTTCTTTTGGAACTTTACGGGAGATATGGAAATGAAAATGTTGCGTCTTTCACTCGCTTTCCTCGCAATGTTGCTCCTCGCGGTCCCCACGCTGCTGGGGCAAGATTTCTCCAAGTACCGGGCATTTTCGCTGGGAACCAGCTTGACCACTGTCTTGAAGTACACGGACCTAAAGGTGGAAGAAGTAAAGCTCATTGAAAGCCAGCCGGCGTTGATCCAGGAGTTGGTTTGGTGGCCGCCGAATCCTCCGGGGACACCGTTCAAATCCGACGCCGTCGAACAGATTCACTTTTCCTTTTGCAACGCCGAACTTTACAAGATTTCCGTCATCTACGATCGAACCTCCACGGAAGGTCTCACCGCCGAAGACATGGTGAAGTCCATTTCCGCGAAATACGGCCCGCCTGCAACCGTCGCCCCGGCGACGGACTCCGCAATGCGTGAGCGATCTGATGCGCGACTGCGCATCGCTTCCTGGGAAGATTCACAGTATTCCGTCAACCTGGCCCGCTCATCTTTCTCCGGCGACTTCGACCTTCTCATATATTCCAAACGACTCAACGCCGAAGCGGAGCTTGCGCTCGCCGCCGCCGCGAAACTCGAGAAACAAGACGCACCCCAAAAAGAAGCCGACCGTCAGAAAAAAGAAATCGACGACCTCGAACTGACCCGCGAGAAAAATCAGAAAAGTTTTCGTCCCTAGGAAGTGCTTTCGAAGATCAACGCAGGGAATTTCTTCTTCGGAATAAGTGTTCTTGGCTTCGTACTTACTTGGTCGTTGAACTCATCGCCTTTCCCGCCCAGCGCTGTCGCACCGCGGCTATAAAACCGTCCTTGTCCCTCTGCAGTTCCTTCACCATCGCTTCATTGCCGGTATCTTCGTGCGCCGCTGCCCACAGCACCATTTCCGACATGACCGGCGCGAGATCGATTCCTTTCTGCGTCAGCAGATAAATCACTTTCCGCCCATCGGAAACATCTCGCTCGGTCTCGATAATTCCATACGCTTCCAACCTCCGCAGCCGATCCGCCAGGATGTTCGTGGCAATTCCTTCGCAGGACTCCAGAAATTCCTTGTAGCTCCGGAACTCTCGCAGCATCATGTCGCGAATGATCAGCAGGGACCAGCGATCTCCCAGCATCTCCACGGACGCGTTCAAGGGACACGCCGACCGTCGTTTTGGGCTCGGCTTCTTGCTGGCCATATATAAACGGTAGCATATTTAACTTGCATTTAGAAAGTGAACTCGGCAGACTTGTTTTCAGGATGGAATTTCTCCTCGTTCGACTGTGCCGAGAATCCATTTCGTTGGTCCACCGTGTTTCGCGCGGCAAATGAGGGCATTCGCCTCCGACGAAACCCTGGCCCCATGAAGAACGGCCATTCATCCCGCGAAGGAGTACACGATGAGCGGTGTGCGACTGCTAGTGGGAACGCGTAAAGGCGCGTTCATCCTGACTTCTGATGGCAAGCGCGAACGGTGGGACATTACCGGCCCGCACTTTGCCGGTTGGGAGACGTATCACCTCAAGGGTTCTCCCGCGGACCCCAACCGCCTCTACGCGTCGCAGTCCACCGGCTGGTTTGGGCAGCTTATACAGCGTTCCAACGACGGCGGCAAAACGTGGGAGCCCGTCGGCAACAAATTCGTGTACGAAGGTGTTCCCGGCACCCACATGTGGTACGACGGCACGCCGCACCCTTGGAAATTCGCGCGCGTTTGGCACCTGGAGCCCTCACTTACCGATCCGGACACCGTGTATGCCGGAGTCGAAGATGCGGCTCTGTTCCGCTCCACAGACGCCGGCCAGAATTGGGAGGAGTTGCCCGGGCTACGCGGTCATGGCTCCGGGCCGTCGTGGCATCCTGGTGCCGGCGGGATGTGCCTCCACACAATTATTCTCGATCCTACGCACCGCAATCGCATGTTTGTCGCCATTTCCGCCGCAGGCGCTTTCCGCAGCGACGACGCTGGCGAGACCTGGAAACCCATCAATCGAGGTCTGAAGTCCGAAGGTATCCCCAACCCTAACGCCGAGGTCGGCCATTGTGTTCATCGCATCGCCATGCACAAATCGCGCCCAGAGGTTCTCTTCATGCAGAAGCACTGGGACGTCATGCGCAGCAACGACGCCGGCGACACCTGGCAGGAGGTCAGCGGCAATCTACCCACCGACTTCGGCTTCCCGATCGATGTTCACGCGCACGAACCGGAAACAATCTATGTAGTTCCGATCAAAAGCGACTCCGAGCATTTTCCCCTCGATGGGAAGCTGCGCGTCTACCGCAGCAAATCGGGCGGAAACGAATGGGAGCCGCTGACCAAGGGCCTGCCGCAAAAAGACTGCTACGTGAACGTACTTCGCGATGCCATGGCGGTTGACTCGCTCGATTCCTGCGGCATATATTTTGGAACGACGGGCGGCCAGGTGTATGCATCGGCCGACGCCGGTGACAATTGGGCTCCGATTGTTCGAGACCTCCCGGCCGTTCTTTCCGTAGAGGCTCAGACTTTGCAATGATTCGGGTGCTCCTTCCCGCGCATTTGAAAACGCTGGCGCGCGTCACCGGTGAGGTGCGCGTCGACGTTCCTGGCGAGCCGACAGTCGTCTCCGTCCTCGACGCCATCGAAGCCAGCTATCCGATGCTGCAAGGTACGATTCGCGATCACGTCACCCAGGAGCGCCGTCCGTTCGTCCGGTTTTTCGCCTGCGAAGAGGACTATTCGCTGGAACCTCCGGACACACCTCTGCCGAATGCCGTCGCGCAGGGCACCGAACCTTTTCTGATCGTTGGCGCCATGGCTGGCGGCTAGCAAGGCGTCATTCCAAGGGCGAAATTGGCCTGAGGAGTCGACTCCACTTCGGATCACCGAGGGCTTCGACGGCCGCTCTTCGCAAATTTCCTGAAATCCTGCGGCAAGTCAAGGGGTGGCCATGCAAGTGAATCCGTACCTTGTTTTCAACGGACAATGTGAAGCAGCGTTCAAATTCTACGAAAAAGTTCTGGGCGCCAAAATCGAAGCGATGTTTACGCACGGTGGCTCTCCTATGGAGCAACAAGTCTCACCCGAATGGCGCAGCAAAATCATGCACGCGCGCATGACCGTGGGCAACAACGTGGTGATGGGTTCCGACGCGCCTCCCGATCATTACCGGCCGCCGCAAGGCTTTTCCGTATCGATCGGCGTGAAAGAACCCGCGGACGCCGAACGCATCTTCAACGATTTGTCGCAAAACGGTAAGATCCAAATGCCCATTCAGAAGACATTTTGGTCCGCGCGCTTCGGCATGCTCGTCGATCAGTTCGGCATCCCCTGGATGGTGAACTGCGACCAGCCTGCCTAACCCATAGGCTCGCACCTCTTCGCAGCCCGAGGCCATTGCCCATGTGCAGAAACATTAAGACGCTGTTCAATTTCGATCCGCCGGTCACCGACGAGGAGGTTCGCGCCGCCTCGCTCCAGTTCGTTAGAAAAATCACAGGTTTCAACAAACCGTCGAAAGCGAACGAAGCCGCGTTCCTTGCCGCCATCGATGACGTCGCGGGTATCTCCAGCCGTCTGCTCCGTTCCCTGGAAACCGGCGCGCCTCCAAAAAACCGCGAGGAAGAAGCAGCGAAAGCAAAAGCTCGAGCAGCGGAGCGATTCGCGAGCTAATCGGTGGTCGAATCGCTCAACCGCCTAACAAGACCCCAATCGCGGTTTCGCGCTTGCTCCGTCCATCGCCACATTCTCAGCCTTCCAACCGGACGAAAATATGCTAATTTTCGTGGGCGTCGCCTAACCACCTGGATGGTTCCCTCATCCAATTCGCGAATGCAGTGGTCAGGCGTTGTTTTTTGGTGAATGGGGGGAACGCAAATGACTTCCTTTGTGCTGAACGGCAAATCCGTAGAAGTGGACGTCGACCCCGCTACCCCGCTTTTGTGGGTGCTGCGCGAATCGCTCGGCCTGACCGGAACGAAATACGGCTGCGGCATGGCATTGTGCGGCGCCTGCACCGTGCATCTGGATGGAGAAGCGATCCGATCCTGCGTTGCGCCGTTGTCGCGCGTCGCGGGCAAACATGTCAAAACCATTGAAGGGTTGTCGGACAATCTCAGCCATCCCCTGCAGCGAGCCTGGATCGAAATCGATGTGCCGCAATGCGGCTACTGCCAGTCGGGGCAGATCATGAGCGCCGCGGTCCTGCTGGCGAAAATCCCCAAGCCCACCGACAAAGACATCGACGAAGCGATGTCTGGCAACATTTGCCGCTGCGGGACCTATCCACGCGTTCGGCGCGCGATTCATCGCGCCGCCGAACTGGCCGGCGGCAAGGCGGCGAAAAACAACGAACCAGCCAACCGCGAACTAATCGTCGCTGAGGCGGCGCGATGAGCGCCCCGGCGATGATCGATCGTCGAGGTTTTCTGAAAGCGAGCGCTGCCGCAGGCGGTGGCCTGCTGGTCGCGTTCTATGTTCCCGGCCTTGACCTCGGGCTCCCCGCGCAGGCCCCAAAGCCGCAACCGCTGCTGCCTTTTGCTTATGTGAAGATCGCACCCGACGAGACAGTGACGATCGTCGCCAATCACTCCGAGATGGGCCAGGGCGTGTACACCAGCCTGCCCATGCTTCTGAACGAAGAACTGCAGGCGGATTGGTCCAGGATCCGGGTCGAGTCCGCACCGGTGGATGCAGCCTACAACCATCCGGTTTTCGGCATGCAGATGACCGGCGGCAGCACCACGACCGCCGCCGAGTGGGACCACTATCGCAAGATCGGCGCGGCCGCCCGCATTGTTCTGATCGGTGCGGCCGCACAACAATGGAAAGTAGACGCGAGTACATGTCGCGCCGAAAACGGCGTCGTGATTCATGGTCCGACATCGAAAAACGCTAGCTACGGTTCTCTCGTCAAAGTTGCCGCGACGCTTCCTGTTCCCAACGATGTTCCTCTGAAAGATCCGAAAAACTTTACGCTCATCGGCAAACCCACGCGGCGCTTGGACACGCCGTCAAAAACAAACGGCAGCGCGCAGTTCGGGCTCGATGTCATGCTTCCCGGAATGGTGACCGCCGTCGTCGCACGTTCCCCGGTTTTTGGCGGCACGGTTGCCAGCTTCGACGCTACCGAAGCTCAGCAAGTTCCCGGCGTTAAGGCCGTCATCCAGGTTCCGACCGGAGTTGCGGTTATCGCCGAACGGTTCTGGCCAGCGAAGCTCGGCCGCGAAAAACTAAAAATCAAGTGGGACGAAGGCGCCAACGCCGATTTGTCTACCGCGAAATTGCTCGCCAATTTTTCTGAGCAGTCGGCGTCGCCCGGCGTACTGGCCAAGAAAACCGGGGATCCGCAGTCCGCGCTGGCTTCCGCGGCCAAGAAAATTACCGCGGAATACGACGTTCCCTATCTGGCGCACGCGATGATGGAACCATTGAACTGCGTGGTCGATCTTCGCGAAGACAGCTGCGAAATCTGGACCGGCACGCAATTTGAAACCGTTGACCGCGCGAACGCCGCCAAGGCCGCTGGGCTTTCGCCGGAAAAGGTACAGATTCATACCACGTTGCTCGGCGGTGGATTTGGACGGCGCGCCAATCCCGCCTCGGATTTCGTCATCGAAGCCGTGCAAGTCGCCAAGGTCGCGAAAGCTCCGGTTAAAGTTGTCTGGACCCGCGAGGACGACACGCAAGGCGGCTGGTACCGTCCGATGTGGCACGATCGCTTCGCCGCCGGACTCGATGCCACCGGAAATCCCGTGGCCTGGACGCACACTATCGTCGGCCAATCGATCATGACGGGAACCCTTTTCGAGTCGTTCGGAGTGAAGGACGGGATCGATTCCGCCTCGGTCGAAGGCGCCGCGGACTTGCTCTACGGCATTCCGAATCTGCAAGTCGATCTGCACTCGCCGAAACTCGGCGTGCCAGTACAGTGGTGGCGCTCCGTCGGTCATTCCCACACGGGCTTTTCCGTCGAGGCTTTCTTCGACGAGGTGGCGCACGCAGGCGGCAAAGATCCCTACCAGCTTCGCCGCACGCTGCTCGCCAAGCAGCCACGCATGCTTGCGGTGCTCGATCTCGCCGCGGAAAAAGCGGGCTGGAGCAAGTCCGGGGCGAGCAAGCCGCTGCCGAAGGGGGTCGGCCGTGGAATCGCCACGCATTTTTCGTTCGACAGTTACGTCGCGCAAGTTGTCGAAGCGTCGGTGGACCGCGATGGAACCGTGCGCGTGCATCGCGTAGTGTGCGCCGTCGATTGCGGCCGCGTCGTGAATCCCGACACGGTGAAAGCGCAAATGGAAGGCGGTATTAACTTCGGATTGACGGCCGCGCTGAAGACCGAAATCACCCTCGAGAACGGCCGCGTGCAGCAAAGTAATTTTCACGACTATCCGATGCTGCGCATGTTCGAGGCGCCAGCGATCGAAGTGTTCATCGTGCCCAGCACAGAAAATCCAACCGGTGTTGGCGAACCCAGTGTGCCTCCGGTCGCGCCGGCTCTGGCGAATGCGATCTTCGCCGTGACGGGCAAGCGCGTGCGGCGGTTGCCGATCCGCGCCAGCGACCTGGTGGAGAAAGGCAAGGCCAGCTCGTGAGCACCACAACCGACAAGCTTCGCTGGTCTGCCACCGCGCTAGTTGCTGCTGCGGCCGGCGTTCTGCTGGCGGCGGGACTTTTCCATCCGAATCGCCAAGTGATCGCGAGCACCGCGAAATCGGCCGCAGCGGCCGAAAAGGCGAGCGGTGCCGCTTCGAGGCCCGACGCAAACGCTTCGCAGGCTGCGTTTTTGCAGGTCTACAAAGTATTGACGTCGCCTCGGTGCCAGAACTGCCACCCTGCGGGCGATGCGCCATTGCAGGGCGACGACAGCCACGTACACATTCAGAACGTGAAGCGAGGCGAGGATGGGCATGGCGTGACCGCGATGCGTTGCGACACGTGTCATCAGGACCATAATTTGCCGGGGGCGCACATGCCGCCGGGAAATCCCAAGTGGGGTTTGCCGCCGCCAGCGCAGAAGATGGTTTTTGTAGGGCGCGCGCCGGGAGCGTTGTGCCGCCAGTTGAAAGATCCGAAACAGAATGGCGGGCGATCGCTGGAAGCACTTTTCGATCATGTTGCGCACGACGACCTGGTCGGCTGGGGCTGGAATCCCGGCGGTGGAAGATCACTGCCGCCGCTTTCGCGCGAGGAAACATCGCAAGCGATGCGGACATGGATTGATGGTGGGGCGGCCTGCCCTGAATAGGGGTGTGCGTTCCTAACGGAGCGAACAGAGTAGGGTGGACCGATCTGCAGATCGGCCACTACATTGCATCCGTGCAAGTATCACGGTTGCTCTGCGGGTGACTTTTGCGGCGACGCCGATGCGGGCGAAAGCTCCATCGAATTGCTGGCGGCGCCGTAGGATTGATTGCCGGTTAGGCTGCGTTGTTGTTCGGCTATCGCATTGAGTTGGGCGAAGATGACGCGCTCTTCCTTGGCTTTCTCCGGTAGTTTTGCCTTGGAGTAGGCTTTCGCTAAATTGAAATGGACTTCAAGGCTGCCGGGATTGATTTTGTTGGCGGCTTCCAGTTCGTGCAGGGCTTTTTCTTCCTGGCCGAGTTCGAGGCAGGCGCGGCCCAGGATATAGTGCGCTTTGGCAGATTGTGGCGCGAGTTGCACGGCGCGTTCGGCGGATGGCAGCGCATCGGCCGCATTGTTCTTTCGCAGTGCGATAGAGGCGAGAAGGATGTAGGGGAGTTCGCTTGCGGGAGAAATGCGAGCTTCCTCGCGCAACTGCGGGCCGGCTTCATCGTATTGCGAGAGACTGGCGAGGGCCAGTCCGTAGGTATAGTGCAAGAACGGCGTCGCGGGATAATCCTTCAGAAGCTGCTGGAGTTTGGGAAAGGCCTGGTCGTACTTGCTGTCCTGCAGGAGGATGGCGATTTCGCCGGCATTTTGCACCAGGGCGTGCTGCTGCGGGGGCACTTCGGCGGGCAAGAGCGGCATGCGCAGCAGGGCGATACCGAGGGCGAACTGGATTTCGGCCGCGAGTGAGCCAGAGTTCGCTTCGGGGGCAAGGAGGCGCGAGGCGTTTTCGTATTGCGCGCCGCGATTCAGGAGGATTGTCAAGCGGTAACGCGCGAGGCGGACGGCATCGGGGCTGCCGCCGAGGCCGAGGTCCTGGCCGCGCTGCAAGTGAATGAGCGCGTTGTCGTAGTCTCTAAGTTCAAATTCGCTGAGGCCCATGACGGCCCACGCGGTACCGTCGTTCGTCTTGCGGTCGGCGGGCCTGCGTTCCACCCAAATCTTCAGCGCGGCGACCGCGTCGGAGTATCTTCCACTGGCATAGTCGCTCATCGCCTGATTCCAGAGAGTGCCGGCATCGGACTCGGCGTTTTCGGTGTGAACATCCGCAGATTCGATTGCGTAGATCCGCGCTATTTGCACCCGTCGCTGTGCCTTTTCGGGGGCGAGCTTTTCCTCGATGCGGGACTCTTCTTGTCGTTGTTGGAGCGCTTCCTTGTCCCTTCCAGCTGCAGCGAGCGCCTTGGCGTAGGAATCGTGCAGGTAAGGTGTATCGGGATAGTCCTTCAGGACTTGCGGGAATGCGGCGAGGGCTGTTGCGGAATCGCCTTGCGCAAGAGGTGCGGCGATTTCTCCCGCAGCGTGAACCAACGCCTCCTTGGAAGGATTCAGTTCCTGAGGCAAAACAGGCGCGTGCAACAGAGCGAGACCGAGGGCGAGTTTCACCTGTGCGGGGAATTGGCTTTCGCCGAAGGCCGAGACGAGCATTGCCGTGGCACGGTCGAAGTCGCCGGTGCGGTTAAGCAGCAGCGCCAGATGATATTTGGAAACGCGGGCGATTTCGGGATCGTCGGCGGCGCCGAGTTTTTGACCTTCCTCCAAGTGAGTCAAGGCGTTGGCGTAGTCTTTGGTCTCGAATTCGCAGAGGCCGAGAAAATTCCACGCCGCGCCGATCGAGGGTGCCAGCTGTGTCAGCTTCTGGAATGCGGGGATGGCGCCGGCGTAGCGCTCGACGGCGTATTGCAGGGTGCCGAGGTAGAACCAACCTTCTTGCCAGCCGGGGCGGATTGCTACGGCGCGGCGGTAGTTTTCGATGGCTTCGTCGGTGTGGCCCGCGTCGCGGGCGGCGGAGGCGGCTTGGGCGGCCGCATCGAAGCTGCCTTGGGGGCCCTGAGATCGCTGAGGCGGGGACGATCGGCCGAAGGAGGGTGAGGCAAGGCTAAATGCGATCAAGAAGAAGACGCACAGACATGCCGCGCGCCAGCCGGGGCGCTGCACCAAGCGGTCAAGAAGGGGATAAAGCGCGGCTGGCGGAGCATCGTTTCGCCTGTTGCTCGCTCTTAGACCCCCCACCCCCGGGGCGTTTTGCATGGATATCAAAATAAATGGATTACGGAAAAAGCATTTTGTAAGAGTATGAAAACAAGGAGGCGAGGGAATGTGAGGCGACCACAGCCAGTCGAGTCGTGGCAGGCAGGTAGGCCTCAAAGCCGGGTCAGGCGTCCGGAAAGGATCCGAGACGAGAGAAGCGGAAATGGATTTCCAGGGAAACACAAACCAGGATAGCATGTTGTTTACCCATTTTCACGTAATATCTTTATAGTACTTCGTTCGAACCCCGGAGGTGGCGCGATCTTGCGTCGAGAAGGGGCGTAGATGCAACGGGTTAGAGACGTGGAAAGCTGAGATTGCGTGGAAATGCGTTCGAATGAAGTGAGCAGGTTGGCCGGCCGATGGGCGGCGCTTGAGAGCTGCGAGGCAAATCCCGCACGGCATGGTGTCGCCACTCTCGGCCAGCGCTATCTGTTCGCGGAGACTTCTTGACTGATGCGCTTGGCTGTGTCGATGCCGTCGAACATGCCGAGAACCTCATCGGACTCCTGAGATCTCTTCGGGCCGAATGTGGAGCCGTCGGCAAAAACGACCAGGTCCACGGTTATTTTGTAACTGGCGAGAGTGCCGTCGGGCAAATAAGAGAACTTTCGCGGGTCGGCGACCCAGGTCGCTCCGGGCGCGAGATAGTCAGACGGGTTTCCGTGGGTTTCGAGTTGCTTGGTTGACGCCCGGCGGATGCGAGTCCCGGTAGTGGGATCGAAAAAAGAAGTCGTAAAGAGATAGCCGCGGATGGGAACGGAGCTCTCGTTGGTGACATCGGCGGCTAGCATTTCCTTTCCGCGTTCGTCGAGCCACACGCCTGATTTGATCTTCAGCGGACCGATCGTCTGGGATTCGACGTTTTCAACGGGCAAGGGCCCTTGTTGCGGCAGAATTGGAGATACAAACCGCTCCAACTCGGTTGTTTTCCCGATGAAGTCCATACCG
>Ga0187871_10000473_pt1 | contig 38330 bp, 41 predicted proteins | sample June2016WEW_16_1_FD_132988 | JGI IMG/M metagenome (GOLD analysis project Ga0187871, IMG submission 132988) | Peatland microbial communities from SPRUCE experiment site at the Marcell Experimental Forest, Minnesota, USA - June2016WEW_16_10 | ecosystem: Environmental > Terrestrial > Soil >...
GATCAGAACCGCGACGATTTTCTCGCCGGGACTAAACGTGATAGATCCCTGGAAGTCGCGATAGTCCAGTCCAGTCGCATCGGTGACCGGAGAGGCGTACAGCAGATAGCTGTTGACCGTAGTACCCGCGGCGATAGTGCCGCCGGGGAGGTCGGAGCAGCAAACCCAGGTACCAGGCGAAGTGATGCCCGCATTCAAGGGTGCGGTCAGCGTGACGCTTTGCTGCTCGGCAAACCCGAAGATGGTGCTGTCGCTCGCGCTGGTCAGGATCGCCACCGGAGGAGACGGCAACACGTCCACTCCGAAAGAAAGGATGATCGACCCGTACGCCGGAACGACCCCAAGTAACAAAAGTGTGGCGAACAGTACCCGCATAGGAAACTTATACCATAGTTTTGACTTGGGCAGCCCCTGTTTTTGCTAGTACTGTTGTACTGATGATGCATTATCTGCCACCTGAACAACGCCGGGCATGAAGCTGAGGCACCCCGCGTGGCTATAGCGTGACGGCACAGAAACCGCTCTCTGACGGTCGCGGCTCATTAAACCGTGCGCAAGTAACGCGAGCATTACCGAGCCGCGACCGTCAGAGCGGTTTTCCCAAAGCTGTTAAGCCTAGCGGAGCCACGGAGCCAACGCCGCCGACCGATGTGTTATGCTAGCCCCGGAACGAAGGTTCCACCCGCCTCGATCCATCGTGTGCATGAGACCGAACGCCGCCATCGCCAAAGCCGTCGCAGCATTTGCGGGGAAGCGTGTGCTCGTGGCCGGCGACCTGATGCTGGACCGCTATTGGTCGGGCGACGTCGACCGCATCTCGCCCGAAGCGCCCGTGCCCATCGTGCGGAAGGTCGGCGCGTTCGGGGTTCCAGGCGGTGCCGCGAACACGGCCTGCAACGTGGCTGCGCTGGGCGCGCGCGTGACTCTGTTCGGCATCGCCGGCCAGGACGAAGCGGGTGCGGAGCTGCGCGGCATGCTATCCGAGCGAGGTATCGATTGCACGCACATTTCGATTGTGGAGGGGCGCCCCACCACGGTGAAATTGCGCATCGTGGCGCATGACCAGCAAATCGTGCGCATCGACGAGGAGCACACGACGCCGATCGACGCCAGCCTGGGCGATAGCGTGGTAAAGCGCGTCGGCCGCATCATGCCGCGCGTGGATGCCGTTCTGATCTCGGATTACGCCAAAGGGTTTGCGACGGCGGCGGTGGTCAAGGGGATCATCGGCGCAGCGGGGCGGTACGGCAAGCCGGTGGTGGTCGATCCGAAAGGTTCCGATTTCGAGCGCTACCGGGCGGCTACCGTGCTGAAGCCGAATCGGAGCGAACTGGCCGTCCTCACCGGGTTGCCCGCGCGCGATCACGAAGAGACCATGCATGCCGCCCGGCAACTGCTGCGCATCGCCGGGTCAATGGCCATTGTAGTTACCGAGGGCAAATATGGCATGACTCTTCTGCAACCGGGAGCCGAAGAGCATTTTCCCAGCTTCGCGCGTGAAGTGTACGACGTCACCGGCGCCGGCGATACGGCCTTGGCCACCCTGGCCGTGGCGCTGGCGGCGGGCGCCTCGCTGGGCGATGCCGTCTGGCTGTCGAACCTGGCCGCGGGTCTCGCGGTAGGCGAATCCGGCACCGTGGCCATCTCCCGCGAGAAACTGGTCAAGGCCATGGCGAGCCTGCGGCGGCGATGACCGGCTATGACACCGGCCATGACAAAGATACTCTCAAACGACCAGGTGGATGGCTGGTTAGACAAGATCCGCGGCGCCGGCCTGAAGTTCGGGTACACCTGCGGCGCCTTCGATCTCCTGCACGCCGGCCATGTGGACTACCTGGCGCGCAGCCGCGCTCTGTGCGATGCGCTGTTGGTCGCGGTCAATTCCGATTGGTCGATTCGCCAGTACAAAGACCCGCATCGGCCTATCTGCTCCGAACTGGAGAGGATGACCGTGGTGGCGGCTCTCGGCTCGGTCGATGCGGTCACGATCTTGAACGACGTGCGGCCCCTGGCACAGATTCAGCGTTGGCAGCCCGACTTCTACATAAAAGGCGGAGACTATGGCGCGCGCCAGCTCCGATCGGCGGAGGCCGTGGCGGCATACGGCGGGAAGGTCGTCACGATCCCTGTCAGCCACCATGTCAGCACCAGCCAGATCGTCGAGCGAATCATGGCGGTGGAGCGGTTGGCGCCGCCTTCCGCGGTAATCGGCGCCGCGCCGCCGAAGGGGATCGTGTTTCTCGATCGCGACGGCACGCTGCTGAAAGACAGTCCGTACCTGAGCGATCCGCGCGCGGCCGAATTGCTGCCGGGCGTGGGCGAGGGTCTCGCGGAATTGCAACGGGCGGGCTACCGGCTGGTCATCGTTACCAATCAGCAAGGGATTGGGCTTGGCTATTTCGACATGCGCGAATTCATAGCGGTCAATACCGCACTGTTTCGCTTGCTCACGCCGTTTGGCGTCACCATCTCGCGGATCTACTATTGCCCCCACTCGGCGGCCGATACCTGCGATTGCCGTAAGCCGGCGGCAGGGTTGCTGTTGCGCGCGCTGCGCGAACTTGGCGTCGCGGCGGAGCGCTGCTTCATGGTGGGAGATCGCGATGTGGATGCGATAGCCGGCGCGGCCGCCGGCTGCTCCGCCGTGCTGGTGGGCGGCAGCGGTCCCGATGGGCCGTGGCCGCGGTTCACCACTTTCGCCGAAGCGGCCGCGTGGATCTTAAATCGGGCGGCGACGAACGCCCAGGAACGCGCATGAGGCAGGCGCGCCCCGCCTACTCGCAAACGACTCCAAAGAACCAGGGAAAACAGACGACCGGCCCGGGCCGTACGACTACCACTTGCTGCTGCGGCGCCTTTCCGCGGTCCCGTTCCTCGTTGCTCCCGGGTGTCGCGCTCAACGCGCTCCCCCAGCTTAGCTTGAAGTTGTTAGGTTCGCCGTTCCATGTTGCGTTGATCAGACGGTTGCCTTCCTTTGAGATCTGACCTCTGTAAACGGCAGTCAATGGGAACTTCCCCGTGTCCGTGCGGTGTAAGACGACCGATTCGCGCGTGAAGCTCTCCACCGTCCAAACGCTGTGAAACTCGGGATTCCAATCGAATCCCGTGGCGTTAACATAGCGGCCGCGATCCCAGCGAACGGTAAAACAATTTGCGGCGCAGAAGTGCATTACGCTGGGTGGGCTTATGGGGGCTTCCACCGTCGCATACCAGTTGCCGGATTTGTTGTCCCAATGCCCTGGCCAAGAGGAGGTGAACTCCCCTCCCACACGATCGCCGCGGCGGGTCCCCGTATAGACTGCCGTCAGACCCGCCGAAGGGCCGGTTGAATCCGCGCGCCGAATGACTACGCTGGTGCTGTCGTAGCGCTCGACGCTCAGATTCGCAGTGTCGCCCGACGGCCACTGGCCGTTGCCTTGCGAGCCCAGGAATGTCCATGTCGCGCAATTATTAACCCCCTCGCACTCTGTCATGGCGACGGGAGTGGCGGCCCGCGCCTTTGATGGCGCTTGCGCCGCGGTACGCGACGGGTAGACTGCGAACAAGAAAGCCGCGCACAGGAACAACTGGATTCGTTTCATAGACCTCCTTTTGGGTGGGCGGCCGCATGCGCCCGCCTCAATATAGATAGGCGCAAAAAAGCGGAGGTTCTACTCGGAGAAAAATGGAGACCTGCAAACTTCGTTAGACGCCCGGCTGCGGTTTGCCGCAATCCGCGCAGAATTTGGCGGATCTCGGAATCGCGTGACCGCATTCCACACAGAACTTCGTGTCGGTCCCGGTTGCGGGCGTCCCGCTGGCGGGCGCCGCGGGTTTCATGGCGTTCATCATGGTCTGCGCCATGGTGAGCCCCGCGCCCAGCCCCACCCCGACTCCGGCCGCGCCGCCTTCGTTGGCCGCCGCAAGCGGGATGGCCTGCGCCGCCTCGAATTGCGCCAGACGGCCCAAATCGCCCACCATGTTCATGCCGATGCGCTGATCGAGTACCTTCTGCAACTCGTCCGGCAATGAAAGATTTTCGACGATCAACTGGTTCAGCTCCAGCCCCAGCGCCTTGAACGCGGGGGAGGCGTGCTCGGCGATCTTCTGCGCCAGCGTGGCCTGGTGCGCCGCCATATCCAGGAACGGCACATCGCTGTTGGCGAAGGTATCGGTCATCCGCGCCACGATCGTCTCGCGCAGTTGCCCTTCCAGGTCCGTCACGCGATAGGTGTCCCGCGTGCCGCTCACGTTGGTGTAGAATGCCCGCGGATCGGCCACGCGGTAAGCGTAGATTCCGTAGCCGCGCAGGCGCACCGCGCCATACTCCTTGTCGCGAATTGTGATGGGCGTCGCGGTGCCCCAGCGCTGGTCGATCTGCAGCCGCGTCGAAAAGAAATACACATCCGATTTGAACGGCGATTCGAAGGCCTTATCCCAGTTCATCAGGTCCGTGAGCAGCGGCAAATTGCGCGTGTTCAGGGTGTGCAGGCCGGGGCCGAACACATCGGCAATGCGGCCCTCGTTCACGAAGGCGGCCATCTGGGACTCGCGCACGGTAAGCTGGCCGCCGTTCTCAATCTCCATATCCTGCATCGGATACCGGCAGGCCAGCACGCCTTCTTCATCCTCGTTCCACTGGATGACGGCGATAAATTGTTTGCCAAGAAAGCTACGCAGGCTCATTTGCACCCCAGTATACTAGATTGTACCTGTTCTGAACCTTATGTCCGGTGTGGAATGGATCGTCGAAGCGCACGGATGCTCGCCCGGCGGGCTGCGGGACCTGGCGGTCTTGCGCACGTTGTTCGCGGCGCTGATCGACGATCTGGGGCTGCATACGGTGGGCGAGATTCTGTGGCACCGGTTTCCGAACACGGGCGGCATCACGGGCCTGGCGCTGCTATCGGAATCCCACCTCACATGCCACACGTTCCCGGAACATGGCGCGATTTGCTTGAACCTGTTCTGCTGTCGCCCGCGTCCGCGCTGGGATTTCGAAACGCGCTTGCGGGAATATTTGGGGGCGGAGGATGTCCGCGTCCGCGGCGTGGCGCGCGACTATATCCCAGTGGAGATCGGCGTATGAGCCAGCCTGCCGCGCTTTGCCCAAGCTGTGGGGCGCCGATTGTGTTCCACTGGTCGAGCAGCGTGCAGACCACTTGCGCGCACTGCAAGTCCATTCTGATCCGGACGGATTTGAATCTGGAAAAGGTGGGCGTGGTCTCGGATCTGCCGCCCGACAGTTCCCCGATCCAACTCGGCACTTCAGGCGTCTACGAGAACCGCGCCTTCACGGTCGCAGGACGAATCGTATACGACTATGACGAAGGCTCCTGGAACGAGTGGCACATCGTGTTGAATCAGGGCGGCAGCGCCTGGCTATCGGATGCGCAATGCCAATACGCGGTGACGACCGCCTCCCCGGCCGGACCGCTGCCGGGGCTCGCCGCGGTACATTTAGGCGACCGGCTTACCTGGGGCCAGGTCGGGTTCCAGGTGACCGGCATCACGGAGGCGCGCTATCGCGGCGTGGAAGGCGAGCTGCCGTTTCAGTATTGGGATAAACAGGGCGCTACTTTCGTCGACTTGCGCTCGACCGCCGGCGATTTTGCGACGCTCGATTACAGCGATGCCGAGCCCATGCTTTATGTCGGGAAAATGGTGGATTTCGACGCGCTGCGGATGAAGAATCTGCGCGGCTTCGAGGGATGGTCATGACCGCCGGAGCGCTGCCTCAAGTTCAATCGTTGACGTGTCCGAACTGCGGCGCGCCGCTAACCGTGCGTTCCATGGGGCGCGCCGTCACCATCGTTTGCGATCGCTGCCATTCCATTCTGGATGCCAAAGACCCTCAACTCAGAATCCTGCAGCACTTCCAGGCCGCCACGGACGACGATGTTCCGCTGATCCCCCTGGGCAGCCGCGGCAAGTGGCGCGGCGCGGATTATGAGGCCATCGGCTTCCAGGTGCGGAGCATGGAAGTCGACGGTATCTCTTATAGCTGGCGGGAGTATCTGCTCTTCAGCCCTTTTAAGGGATTCCGCTACCTTACCGAGTACAACGGCCATTGGAACGACTGCAGCGTTGTCACTGCCTTGCCCGAAGCGGACGGAGCTTCGGTCAAATACCTTGGCAAGAAGTACAGGCACTTCCAGACGTGTTGCGCCAGAACCACTTTCGTGCTCGGCGAATTCCCCTGGCAGGTAGCCGTTGACCGCGAGGCCGTCACCGTGACCGACTACGTCGCTCCGCCCTATGTCCTTTCGTCGGAAACCGCGGGCAGCGAGACCACCTGGACGCTCGGCGAATACGTGCGGGGCGCGGATCTCTGGAAGGCATTTGGGCTGCCCGGCCTGGCGCCCGCGCCAATAGCCGTATACGAGAATCAACCTTCCCAGTTGCGAGCGTCGGCCGGCCGGATTTGGTTCGCGTTCGCGGGCCTGGCCACCGCGCTCTTCGTGATTTTCACTTTGAACCAGCTCTTCGCTCAACAGGAACAGGCATTTCAGGAGTTTTATCGCTTTTCGCCATCGAGCACCGAAGCATCCTTTGTTACACCGGAATTTGAACTCAAAGGGCGCACTTCGGATGTCGAAATCAGGACCGACGCGGATGTATCCAATCAGTGGATCTATCTGAACTATGCGTTGATCGACGAAGACAGCGGGAAAGCTTACGACTTCGCGCGGGAAATCACTTATTATAGCGGCGTCGATTCCGACGGCCAGTGGCAGGAGGGCAGCCGGCACGATCGGGTAGTGCTGCCATCCATTCCGCCGGGACACTATTACCTGCGCATCGAGCCGGAATCGGATGCCAACTTGGGAAGCATTGGCTACAACGTGACGGTGACTCGAGACGTGCCCGTGCTGGGAATCTATCTGGTGGCGCTGGCCGCTATCCTGTTCCCCGCTTTGCTGATTTCCTGGCGGACTTACAATTTCGAGCAAATGCGCTGGGCGGAAAGCGACCATCCCATGAAATCGATCGGAGGCGGCGAATGATCTGGAACCGGCTTTATCTGTATTACGGAATCGCGGTGGTATTGCTGGTGGGAGCCAGCGCGTACGCCGGCTGGAGCTTTACATCGGTGAACGAAGTCAAGAACGTGCCGAAGTCGGTGCGAGACAATCCCGGCTCATATCGCGCCATCTATGCGGGATATCACCATTACACAGGAGGAAAGTGAAATGCCTATCGTGACGTTTCCCAACATTATGAACGCGCTGGTGTTTGCCTTTGTCGGCATTCTGATTTTCGTGGTTGCCTTTTATGTTCTGGACAAACTGACGCCCTATCATCTCTGGAACGAAATCGTGCACCAGCATAACATCGCTCTGGCGATTCTGATCGGCGCGCTGTCGCTGGGCCTGTGTCTGATTATCGCCGCCGCGATCCACTAAGGCTTGCAGGGCGGCCTTCGAGGCCGCCGCAGGCTACGAGCCTGCCCCACTTAAGACCATTGGCGTTAGTGCTATTTATATCCGTCTTCCTGATCTCCGCCTGCGGGCTGATTTACGAGCTCGTGGCGGGCACGCTGGCCAGTTACCTGGTCGGCGACAGCGTCTTCCAGTTTTCCACCATCATCGGCTGTTACCTCTTCTCCATGGGAATCGGCAGCGCCCTGTCGCGATATATTCGGGGCGGCCTGGTGCACCGCTTCATCTGGATCGAACTGATGATCGGACTAATCGGCGGCTTCTCATCGGCCTTGTTGTTTCTGGCCTTCGCCTACACCCAAGCTTTCGCATTTCTGATGTATTTCGTAGTCATGGTAATCGGCGTGCTGGTAGGCCTGGAGATTCCCCTGTTAATGCGTATCGTGCGCGGGCATTTCGATTTCCGCGACGCCGTGGCGCACGTGCTGACCTTCGATTACATCGGCGCGCTGGCCGCTTCCCTGCTGTTTCCCATTGTGCTGGTGCCGCGCCTGGGGCTGGTGCGCTCGGCCATGCTGTTCGGCATCGTGAATGCCGGGGTGGCGCTGTGGAGCACTTACCTGTTCGCGGAGCAATTGGGCGCCAGGCGGTTGCTGCGCGGAGTGTCGGCGGTGGTGTTGGCGATCTTGCTGGGCGGAATGCTGGAAGCCAAACGCATCACCGCCGTCGCGGAAGATAACATCTACGCCGACGAAATCATTTTCGCGCGCGATACGCGCTACCAGCACATCGTCCTCACACGCTTTAAGGACGATCTCCGGCTGTTCCTCAACAGTCACCTGCAATTCAGCTCGCGCGACGAATACCGCTATCATGAATCGCTGGTGCACCCCGGCCTGGCGGCGATTCCCGCTCCGCGGCGCGTGCTGGTGCTGGGCGGCGGCGACGGACTGGCCTTGCGTGAAATCCTCAAATACCCGCAAATCGAGAGCGCCACCCTGGTGGATCTCGACCCGGAAATGACGCGCCTGTTCGCCTCGAATCCCATGCTGACCGCGCTCAACCACCGCAGTTTCCTCTCACCCAAGGTGCACGTGATCAACGCGGACGCCTTTCCATGGATCGATGCCGATTCCAGCAGCTTCGATTTCATCGCGATCGATTTTCCGGATCCGACCAACTACGCGTTAGGCAAGCTCTACACCACGGCTTTCTATCGCGCCGCGGCCCGCCACCTGAGCGCGCAGGGATTGCTGGTGGTGCAGAGCACGTCGCCCATGTTCGCGCGCGATTCCTTTTGGTGCATCGACGCCACACTGCGGCAGGCCGGGCTGAAGACGGCCCCGTATCATGTCTACGTGCCATCGTTCGGGGAGTGGGGATTCATCATCGCGTCCCAGCGCGATTACAACGTCCCCACAAGCCTGCCCCCGGGTCTGCGCTTCCTGAGCGTGGCGACGATGCCCACGCTGTTCCAGTTCCCGCCCGATATGGCGCGCATCGCGATGCCGCCCAATACGCTGAACGACCAGGTTCTGGTGCGCACGTACGATCGGGACTGGAAGGACATCAGCCATTGAGCGCGACGCGGCGTCAGTTCATCGCCGGCGGCTGCGCGGCTCTGGCTGGCATGACCGCCAAAGGTGAGCATCGCATCGCGGGGTCGTTTGTGAATGACGCGTTCGTGCGCGGCCACCAGATCCGCGATCGCGCGCCCATTTCCCCATCGCCCCGAGACCAGCGCGTCCCGCTGGTGATTGTAGGCGGCGGCATCGCCGGACTGAGTGCCGCGTGGCGATTGCAGAAGCGCGGATTCCGCGACTTTGTTCTACTGGAGATGAACGACGAGGCCGGCGGCAATGCGCGGTCGGGCCAGAACGAAGTGACCGCCTATCCCTGGGCCGCGCATTATGTGCCGGTGCCCGGACCGAAAGCGGTTTACGCCCGCGAACTTTTCGAGGATTTGGGGGTGTTGCGCGACGGAGTATGGAACGAACGATTCCTGTGCTTCAGCCCCCAGGAACGGCTTTTCCTGTACGGCAAATGGCAGGAAGGCATCGAGCCGGCCATCGGGCTCAGCCGCCGGGATCGCGAACAGTTTCAGCGCCTGGAGGATTCGTTCCGTGCGTTTCGCGCCAGCGGCGGCTTCACCATTCCCATGGAACTCGGCCTGGAGCATGGTCCGCGCGATCTGGACCAAATGTCGTTCGCGGACTGGCTTCGTCAGCGAAAGATCGATTCGCCGCTGGTCACGTGGTACATGAACTACTGCTGCCGGGACGATTACGGCGCCATGGCCGCCGAGACATCCGCATGGGCCGGTGTGCACTACTTTGCGTCGCGCGGGCCGGACGAAAAAGGTCCGCTCACCTGGCCGGAGGGCAACGGATGGATCACCGCGCAGTTACTCCAGCGCGTGGGATCGTTCGTGCGCACGGGCCAGATGGTGCGGCGCATTGAGCGCCAGGGCAACCGCTATCTGGTGCTGACGGACAGCGTCCGTTACGCGACAGACGCGGTCATCTTCGCCGCCCCCACGTTTCTGGCGCCCTATGTGATCGATGGCTTCGGTTCGCTGCCGAAGTTCGAATACTCGCCTTGGCTGACGGCCAACCTCACCGTCGATCGGCCCCCGCGCGGAGCGGCAACGGTCGAACGCGCGTGGGACAACGTAGTGGCCCACTCGCCCACGCTCGGCTATGTGGACGCCACCCACCAGACGCTGCGCTCCCAAGTGGATCGCACCGTTTGGACGTTCTACTGGGCGCTGGCCGAAGGATCGCCGGCCGCGAACCGCGCGTTGCTTTTGCAAAAGGACTGGCGCTATTGGAGCGAGGCCATCCTGCACGACCTGGAACGCGTACACCCGGATATCCGGAGTTGCGTATCGCGCATCGACATTATGCGCATGGGACACGCCATGGTGCGGCCGGGAGTCGGGTCGATCTTCGATCCGCAACGGCGAGCTTTAGCGGCAGGGCAGGGCAGACTGGTCTTCGCGAACTCCGACATCAGCGGCCTGTCGCTCTTCGAAGAAGCGCAATTTCGCGGCGTGGAAGCCGCCAACAAGGTCCTGCAACACTTATAGCTCGCGATTTCTTGCCGCGCCGTTCATCCACCACGTCGCACGGCTGGCTGACCCAGTAAGTGAGGTGTCGATCGTTCTTTACGTCGAAGACGTCGGCCGCCGCCGCGGCGGGTCCGCAGGTAGGAGTTGCCGCTCTTGAAGCTGCGCGTAAGTTACCGGAAGTTGAAATGAATGGGCGAGCCCGAAGTCCGGTTCAATCACAGCGGCTAGGCAGCCTGGCGTGGCTTTACTTGCCGTTCGATGATCCGGCCAGACCGCCGTTGCGCCATCCTCAGGTCATAAAATGCCTGCAGATTGATCCAGAGTTCCGGCGTGGTGCCGAAGTAGCGCGCCAGCCTTAGAGCCGTGTCGGCGGTCACGCTACGCCTGCCGCGGACGATTTCTCCGATGCGCGCGGCGCCGACGCCGAGTTCCTTTGCCAGGGCGCTGACGCTCATGCCAAGGGGAATCAGGAATTCCTCCTTGATCGTTTCGCCAGGGTGTGGAGGCTTCATCGTCACGGCGATCCTCCTCTAATGATAATCCACAATCTCGACATCGGCGGCTTGGCCATCCCTCCACACGAAACAAATCCGATACCGGTCGTTGATCCGGATGCTGTGCTGGCCGGCCCGGTCGCCCCGGAGAGCTTCCAAGTGCAGGCCAGGGCTTCTGAGGTCGTGGAGCGTGCCCGCCGAGTGCAGGAAGGCCAGTTTGCGATAAGCCGTACTTGCAATAGCCTCGAATCTGCGCGACCGGATGCCGTTAAAGACCTTCTCCGTTTCGGCGTCCTTGAAGCCGGTAATCATTACTCTATCGTATCGTGGAGCGCCAAGCCCGCCAGAGCGCCGTACTATTGAAGGTTAATCTCGATAATTCAAATGAAGGCGCGTTCCGTTACGTCTTCGCGCAACCAAACGACGCAAACCGGCAGACTATGCTCAGTGTTTCGGCCTTTGGTATTCCGACGGCGCCGGCAACCGCTGACGCGATCACCGCTGGTAACGGCGGCGCACAAGGAACGACGGCCGTCCTTTAGCCCGCCGCGTGATTACCCCGCTGTGCGGCCGAGGCGATAAGGCAGCGAACAGGACTATTGTAGATTTGTTGTGGCTGGCGTGGAAACTCTCGTCAACACTTTGGTCGCGATGTCGAGCATGTCCATGATCGCAACTTTTACATATCGCAGGAACATTTCGATCTCGCCGGGTTCTAAGTTCTTCTGATCAGTAGTAATGCTAGGCGGCGTTGCGTGTAAAAGTCGGCTTGTGTAAGAATAGACGAAATCGTACTCTGCCGCCATGCCCACGATAGCAGCACGTTGCTTCCAATTGGAATTCCGCATAAGTTTCTTGACGTCACCCGAGATCGCAGAATCAACCGCTTTCAGCTCGCGGTCAACCTCCGCAAGTGACGCTTTGACCTCTGGTATCACCTTAGTTTCTACCAAGAATGCCTGAAACCCGTAGCCGTTATTACGCGCTTGTTCGCCATAGAGTGTGAACCTTCGAGCTGCGGCAGCGTCGATCTTTTGCGTGATGTCGTTGAAAAGCGTCGAGGCCGCGTCAGAGTCTGGATTTGCGGCAAAATCATTCAAGCGGGTGTCAATCAGTTCCTTCTCTTTATCCGATGTCTTCAAAAGGAATGCAACTTCCGCAACTAGGTGACTGTGCAGATCTTCGTAAGAGAGCTTCTGTTTGTCAACCAACTCGCGATAGTACAGGAGACCGTATCGGTTGTCTTTTTCCACTAGCCTTACCCAAATTGTCAGCTCGAAGACGTAGCGAGTCAGAGCTAGAACTCCAAGCGTTTCGAGATAGGTCAGATTCTGCTCGATCAACAGTCGCACCCGGACAAGGGCGTCCGTAACAACTGCTAAGCTCCAGTGACGGGCTGGATATTGAGCTGGTGGCCGATGTTCTTGCTCTTCCATTGTTCGTAAGACGGTACGGCAGTTAGCTGCTAGAACTTCAACGGAGCTGTGCTGTCGCCGGATGTCTGATACCAAGCGGTCTAGTGCCTCCCACCTGGGTTGGTTCGGCATCTCCGATATCCTTTCGAATGACTAGTTTTATTATAACGATCCGGACCCCAATTTTCTCGGGACGCGCCGACGCAGCACCGATTCTCAGATCACGAGCAGATGAATGGCGCCGTCGGACGTGCCACGCCGGCGCTTGTCGTAAATGTGGCGGTGACCGAGCAGATCCTGCACCTTACGGATATCGACCGTTGCCGTCGAGCAGCAGTGTGGCATTCGTGGCGCGCCAGCGAATGCGCCGTCTAGATGCAGCGTATTTTCGGCTTGCCGTCCTTGCCCGTGGTTTCGTTCGTGGCTCTCGGCAGGAGCATCAAATACCCCAATCTCGCCCGGTACATGGTCACCTCCCCATGGCGCGGCCGGACGAGGGGGGCGGCGCGGCCGGACGAGGGGGGCGGAGGTGAGTTCGGCGCGATCGATGTATTCCTCGATGGCCTGTGCCGCAACGGGATTGAGCCCAATCGTGCAGTCCTTGTTGCCCTGTTCGTGCAGGCGGATCGTCGCTTCGCCCTCGTCCATGTGGAAGTCCTCAACTTTCAGACGGCAGCCCGTGGCGAGCCGAATACCCGAGTAACCTTAATTGTCATCCACCGTCGAATGTGTATTCAAAGTCGTAGGAATGCTTTCCTTCCGCGATAATAATTGTCATTGTGCCAGCCAGTCCCGCCAACTCCCCCGTCCCGGAATCCGGCACCACACTAATCGCCAACTGCGGCGCACCGCGCGTCATCGTCCCGCTGTGCTGCAGCACAAACGTCCCGCTCCGGCCATGCAAACTCCCCGTCACCTGCTCAATCGCGACGTAACCCGCCGACCCCTTGACGCCCGCCATAAATGCCAGCATCTGGCCTTTGCTTACGGCCTCCAGGTGGCCACGGAACTGTTTGTCGATGGACATCCTGCCCACCGTGGGCGCTTCGACATCCGGCGGCTGAGGGACGATCTTCACTTCAAAGGCACCTTTTGCTTGCATCGTCGTAGTATAAAACATGCACCCGCTATCCCAGGACTTCCGTTACGCCCTGCGCATGCTGCGCAAGAACCCCGGCACGACCATGGTGATCGTGCTCTCCCTGGCCATCGGCATCGGCGCGAATTCCGCGGTCTTCAGCGTGGTGGATGCCCTGATGCTCCGCCCGCTGCCCTATCCCCAACCCGACCGTCTGGCGGCCATCTGGCTGCATTCGCCCGGCATCGGCATCTTTCGCGACTGGCCGTCGCCGGGCCAGTATATCGATATCCAAAACGAAAACCATTCGTTCGCGGAAATGTCCATCTCGCGGCTCACCAGCTTCACGCTCACAGGACGCGATCAGCCTGAACGCATCGCCGGCATGCGCACCTCGTCCGGCCTTCTGCATATGCTGGGCGCGCGGCCTCTGCTGGGCCGGGTGCTGCTCCCCGAAGACGACAAACCGGGCAAGCCGGCGGTCGCCATCCTCAGCTACAACGTCTGGAAAAGGCTGTTCAACTCCGATCCCAAAATCGTGGGTCGCGGCATCACGCTCAACGGCAATCCATTCACGGTTGCCGGGGTGCTGCGCCCCGAGTTCCGGCTCAACTCCGAAGTGATGCCCGCCGAAGGCCCCATGGACAAAATGGACATCTTCGTGCCCCTGCCATTGGGCGCGGACGCCGTCCAGCGGCGCGGCGATGAGAACTACAACCTGATCGCCAAGCTGAAGCCCGGGGTGACGCTGGGGCAGGCGCAAGCCGACATCGATATCATCGCCCGCCGCATCCGCGACAAGGACAAGCGCGACCGCACCTTCGGCATGACCGTGACCGGCCTGCTCGATCAAGTGGTCGGCGACGTGCGGCGCGCCCTGCTGGTCCTGCTCGGATCGGTGACCTTGGTGCTCCTGAGCGCCTGCGCCAACGTGGCTAATCTGCTGTTGACGCGCGCGGCGGGCCGCGCCAAGGAAGTCGCCATCCGCACCGCTTTGGGCGCGGGATGGCAGCGCCTCGCGCGGCAATTGTTGACCGAGAGCCTGCTGCTGGCCGTGCTGGGCGGAGCGGCCGGACTGGCCATCGCCGAGGCCAGCCTTTACGCGATGCGCGCCATCAATCCTGGCAATATTCCGCGGCTCGAAGAAATCTCCCTCAATGGCTCGGTCCTGCTGTTCACGTTCGCAGTATCCACGTTGGCCGGGCTGTTGTTCGGACTCGCGCCGGTCTGGCGTGCCGTCAAGGTGGACCTGAACACGTCGCTGAAATCGGGCGGACGCAGCGGCCAAACCGATGGCGGCCTCCTGGTGTCGCGGCATCGGCTGCGCGGCCTGCTGGTGGTTTCCGAACTGGCGTTTTCATTGATGCTGCTGATCGGCGCGGGCTTGCTCATCCGTAGCTTCGCACGCCTGCAGAATGTGCCGCCCGGGTTTGCGGTGGACCACGTGCTCTCCATGCAATTGGCGGCTAACGGCCCGAAGTATCGCGAGGATAAAGCGGTCGCGCAGGTCTACCGGGAAATTGGCGATCGCATCGCCCGCCTGCCCGGCGTGACCGGCCAAGGCCTGGTCTCCCCGCTGCCTCTCACCGGCGGCGTCGGCTGGGGCGGCATCAACGTGGAGGGCTATACTCCGCAGCCCGGCCAGGAATTGCAAGTGGACTTGCGGTTGGCCAGCACCGATTACTTTCGCGCCATGAAGATTCCCTTGCTGAAAGGCCGGTATTTCGACGCCCACGATTCGAGCGACGGCCAGCAGGTGGCGATTATCGACGAACAGTTCGCGCAACGCTTCTGGCCGCGCGATAATCCTGTCGGCAAGCATCTCTGGTTCGATCCCAAGAAGCCCATGACCATCGCCGGCGTGGTGGGGATGGTGAAACAGTACGGCCTCGATAGCGGCAGCAAGATTGTGGTTTATTTCCCGCACCAGCAGCAGCCGGGCAACGGCATGTACCTGGTGGCGCGCACGTCTTCGAATCCGGCGGATCTGGGCAACGCCATCGTGCGCGAAATTCATGCCGTCGATCCTGGTGTGCCGGTCTATGACATCCGCACCATGCAGGATCGCCTCTTCGATTCGCTCGCCCGGCAGCGCTTCGCCACCGTCATGCTCGGCGCTTTCGCGGCTTTCGCCTTGCTGCTCGCGGCGGTCGGCGTATACGGCGTGATCTCTTACCTGGTCACGCAAAGCACTCACGATATCGGCGTACGCGTGGCTTTGGGAGCCCAGCCAGGAAACATTCTTGGCCTGGTGGTGCGGCAGGGCATGGCGCTCGCCGCGGTAGGCATCGTGGCGGGCTTGATCGGCTCAGCCGCATTAACGCGCTTGATGGCCAGCCTCCTGTTCGGCGTGAGCGCCACCGACGCCCTCACGTTCGGTGCGGTGGCGGCTATCCTATTCGCGGTGGTGTGCGCCGCTACCGTGATTCCAGCGCGGCGCGCCACCGGCGTAGATCCTATGGTGGCGTTACGCGAAGAGTAGGGCGGTGCCATCCGCCGCCGCGGCCGGAGACCACCCTGATGCCCCATACCAGGCCCAGTTTTTCCAGCGCCAGCAGTGTCCAATATCCCGTATCGATCTGCCATGGCTCGAATCCGAAGCGCGCCGACGTTGGAAAACGGTGGTGATTGTTGTGGAAGCCCTCTCCCATCATGATGGCGGCCACAAACAGGTTGTTGCGGCTATTATCATTGGTTTCAAATGGCCGTGAGCCGAAGCGGTGGGCCAGCGAGTTCACGGCAAACGTGCTGTGGTAGACCAGCACCGTGCTGATCGAGAATCCCCACACCAGCATCTGCAAGATGGAAGTTCCGGACAGCCTCCCCAACAGGACCGCGCCCGCGCCTACCATGATGGGCGGCAGCAGAAACGCCCGGTCGAGCCAACGCAGCTCCGGATAGCAGCTCAAGTCCCGGACAATTTGCAGATCCGCGCGATCGAATCTTCGGCACAAGACCCAACCGATATGTCCCCACCAGAAGCTGCGTGCGACCGGCGAATGGACGTCCTCCTCGGTGTCGGCGTGCTGGTGGTGGACCCGGTGCAGGGCGACAAACCAGAGTGGCCCCCGTTGCATTGCGGATGTGCCCAGCCACGCCAGAATAAACTGGAAGACACGGCCGGTGCGAAACGCGCGGTGCGCCAAACAGCGATGAAACCCGACCGTGATCCCGAACACCCGCACCCAATAGAACAGGAAGCAGGTGGCCGCCGCGGCCCAACTGACTCCCGTCACCAGAGCCAGCAGGCAGGAAGCGTGCAGCAGGATCATGCCCCAGGTCCCCAGAACGCGCAAATCCATGCGTTCCGCCGGCTTGCGGGCACGCTCTGCGTGTTCGGTGCAAACCTGCTGCGCGATCATCGGCGCACCTCCGCATACTCGCGCGCAGTTTCGGCTTGTGGAATCCTGCAATCCACCGCGGACACGCGGCAGGCGGGCTGGGGGTCGCCCTGCCGGGTCGCCACCAAGTGCCAGTACTGCATGGTCCGGGCGCGAAACAGCGCTGCCGAAACCAGGAAGAAGTATTCGAACATGCGGCGGACCGGCTCTTGGTGGCGGCCCAGGAAGTCGCAGCACGAGCTTTGAAAGTTGGCGTTCCAGTCCCGCAAAGTCCGCACGTAATGAGGGCCGAAATTGTGTACGTCCTCGGTGGCGAACAGGCCTTCCATGGCCGTCAGTATTTGCACGCCGGACGGCATCAGCAATCCCGGAAAAATGTAGCGGTCGATCCACGGATCGCCAGCCGTCGTCGAAACGCTGTTGACCGTCGTCTCTATCAAAAGGACGCCGTCCGGCTTGAGCGCCCGGTGCATGGTTTCCATGAAGGTCCGGTGGTTGCGGTGGCCGACGTGCGGAAACATCGCGATCGCGGCAATCTTGTCGAACCGGCCCTTCAAATCCCGATAGTCGCAGCGCACCACATCGACGTCGAATCCCGCGCAGTGTTCGCGGGCGTAACGCATCTGTTCTTCGGAAATGTTAACGCTGGTTACCCGCGCGCCGTAATTCTTAGCGGCGTACAACGCGAACTCACCCCAGCCGCCTCCCACGTCGAGCAAGTGCTCCCCCGGCCGCAGGCACAACTTACGGCAAATGAGATCTAATTTCAACCGCTGGGCTTCGTCCAGGCCGCAAGCGCCGTTATAGTAGCCGCAACTGTAGTTCCTGTAACCGCCCAGGAAAGCCCCGAACAACTCGTTGTCCAAGTCATAATGCCGTCGCGGCGCCCGTAGAGATCGCGCGCGATTCTGGTCGTTGCGGATGCGGTTTAACCATTCCAGGGCGACGGCCCCGGGATGTTTGTATGCGCGCCGCCGCACATCCGACCGAATCAGGCGGTATATCAGCTCCTCCAGGTCGGGGCAAGACCACCAGCCCTCCATGTAGGACTCTCCGAAGCCCAGGGATCCATGCAACAAGGCCCTGCGATAAAATCTCGGATCGTGAATCTGTATGTCGTGGGCCTGCCGGCCATTGACACGGATGCCCGCATCCGCCAGCCACCGCGTGAGAACGTTTTGGTAGATACTCATGTTGTCTCCTTCCCGAAAATCCTCCCTCAAACTGCCGGCCGCGCTTCATGGACAGACCAGTCGTTACGGATCAGCCAGGCTACGCACTGGCTCTCCAGACCCAGAGCGGTGCATTCCCCAAGATCCGTGTTGCGTGGAAAGTAGATGTGCCCTCCCGCATCCAGCCATTTCACTTGCACATGCGCCGGCGCGTTGACCAACTTCCGATGCGCGGACTCGTAAGGGACCACCGGGTCGTGCCGCGACGCGACGATGAGCGCCGGTACCTGAACCCTGTGCCAATTGCCGGCCAGTCCGACCGCTTCGTAGTAGTGGTTCACGTCCCGGAACCGGAACCTGGGCACGATGGTCATCCGATTCCATTCCGCGCTGCTGCGGGCGCGCCGCAATTGCCGCAGGGCGGTATGCGCTCTGCCTCGCTTTTCCACCGCCGCATACGAGCGATTGGCGTGGCCATTCATGAATTTCTTGTGCAGGCAGAACCTCTTCCGGTCGAAATTCTCCATGGCGGCTCGCAGGTCCAGGGGCGGACAAATAGCGGCTACACCCGCCAAACGCGGGTCGATGCGATCCACGGCGGCGCGCAAGGCGATGTGTCCACCCAACGAGTATCCGAACAGAAACACGCGGCGATACCGGCGCAACCGCTGGGTCGATAGCAGGGCCCGCAGATCTTCGGTGAGTCCGGCATGATAGATGTCGTCCCCATTCCCGTCGGCGCCGCGCAGCGAAATGCGGACCGCCGCGCAGCCGGCCGCGACGGCCGCGCGCGCCGCGGATACGCAGTAAGGGCTGTCCGCGTTCCCGCCGATGCCGTGCACAATGACGATCAACGATCCGGCGGAGGCCAACTCGTGATGCACTGCCCGGATCAGGACTTCCCCAACCACCGATCGTTAATGCGGGCTTGCAGCGGCATCCCACCTGCCAAACGTGGCTGCCACAGCATGTCGATGCAGGCCGGCAATACAGTCCAAACGTGGCCGGCAATGCGGCGTAACCAGCCGGTAGTCATTGTTTTCTCTCCCTGGGTTTGCATCTCGCTCACCTGGTAATGCGTAAACCGGAGAGACTTTTTGCATCGTTAGCGAGCGCACCGGTGCCTGCATCTCCGGCCAATAACCTGCTACCATCTCCAAAAGGAGGGTCTTCATGCGCACCATTACGACCAGGCAAGCTACCAGAGTTTTCTCGTTGGCGCTTTTGAGTTTGGCTCTGGGACTTGTCCAGGCCCAGGCCAAAAGCGACTTCAGCGGTACTTGGAAATTGAACGCCGGCAAGAGCGATTTCGGTCCCATACCGGCGCCCGACAGCATCACCCAGAAGATTACGCACCAGGATCCCAGCATCAACGCTCACGTCGCCACCACCGGGGGCCCGAATGGTGACCAGACCTACGACGCGACCTACACCACCGATGGCAAGGAATGCGTGAATCACATGGGTGAGAACGAACTCAAGAGCACGCTCAAATGGGACGGCGACGATTTGACGGTCGAGTCCAAAGGTTCGTTCGGCGGCGCGGACTTCACCGCCAAAGGCCGCTGGAACCTATCGAGCGATGGAAAGATCTTGACTATTACCCAGCACTACACCAGCCCGATGGGCGAGGCCGATGTGAAAGAAGTGTTCGAGAAACAATAGGAGCATTTTAATGCGCAAATCTACGTTCAAACTTTTCTTTTTGGCGCTGCTCACCCTCGCGGTTGCCCTGGTGCAGGCCCAGGCGAAGTCCGACTTCAGCGGAACCTGGAAAGCAAACGCCGGCAAGAGCGATTTCGGCCCCATGCCGCCGCCCGATAGCATGACGCAAAAAATCGTACATGCGGATCCCAGTATGAAGGTCAATATCGTCCAGACCGGGGGCACCGGAGATATGACCTACGACATGGTCTACACCACCGACGGCAAGGAGTGCCTAAATCACATGGGCGGCGACAACGAGATCAAAACTACTCTCAAATGGGATGGCGACGATCTGGTCGGCGATAGCAAGGGTTCGTTCGACGGGAACGAGTTCACCGCCAAAGACCGTTGGACGCTCTCCGATGGCGGAAAGACCATGACCGTCACGCGGCACATCTCCGCCGGTGGGGCCGATTTCGACATGAAGTTCGTGTTCGAAAAACAGTAGGATGCTATGCGCAGCCACACCTTCCGGGTGTTAGCCGTGGCGCTGTTGGCGGCCGCCTTCGGACTGCTCCAGGCCCAGGCCAAGCCCAATTTCAGCGGTAGCTGGAAATTGAACACGGCCAAGAGCGATTTCGGAGCGATGCCCGCGCCAGACACCCGGAACGACAAAATCGTTCACGCGGATCCCGGCCTTACGGACTCCTTTACCCAAAGCGGGCCCCGGGGCGAGCTTGCCGCCGAAATGAAGTACTCGACCGACGGCAAGGAAACCACGAACAGCCTGCGTGGCAACCAGATCGTGAGCATCGCGAAGTGGGAGGGAGACGAACTGGTAATTGCCGCCAAAACGTCCATGCAGGGCGCGGATATCACGTTCACCGATCGCTGGTCGCTTTCCGCGGATGGCAACACGCTCACCATCCAGCGGCATGCGGTGAGCCCCTTGGGCGAGACGGATCAAAAAATTTTGTTGGAGAAGCAGTAGGTGCTAATGTGCATAGGTAACCTCGCAAAACCAATTATTTTTGTATCGATTATGGCCTGCGGATTGGTGAACGGCCAGACCAAACCGAACCTCAACGGCGTCTGGAAGATGGATCCGGCGAGAAGCGATTACTCGAGCGGACCGGTGTCCGAGAGCCGGTTGGACAGAATCAGCCTCGACGGCGTGAACCTGAAGGACACCATCACCCAGAAGCTCCGCCATCGCGACGAAAGCACCTACGACATGATCTACACGATCGATGGCAAGGAGTGCACCAACCATGTCAACGGCAATCTGGTGAAGGCCACGGTCCACTGGGAAGGCGATGAACTGGTGATCGACAGCAAGGTGTTTGCCTTGCGGCATGCCGATATCCAGGACCGCTGGTCGCTCTCCGCCGACGGCAAAACCATCACGCTGCGGCGGCATATGACCGGCGCCGTGACCGCCGACCAAACGGTCATATTCGACCGCCAGTAAGGCAGGCCTCCTGGGCCCCGTGGGGCAGGCGTCCACGCCTGCAGCGGGTCTCCAGACCCGCCCGCGAGCGCGGGGCTAAAGCCCCGCGCGGGATAATCCCGCCCCCCAAGAACGCTTGCCCAAAGGCCAAAGTCCAGAGGCGAGCTTCGCTCTCCTGCGGCGGGTCTCCAGACCCGCCCCTTCTTCATCATCCCTACAAACCTTTCCCCCGCCGCCAACGGTCCTCGAACAGTCCGGTCATCGCCTCGCCCATGCCTTCGTGGTCGAATACCACGGCAGTCCAGCTTGGCCTCGTGATCACCGGATCAAGCAGGGCGAGCATGCCTTGGCGTTTGTCGAATACTGCCAGCTTCATTGGCAGGGAATCCACCTGCCGCACCTCGACACCCGCGGCCGCGTAGTCCTGCAATCGCTGCCGGTGCCCGTCGTCCAGCGTACACGCTTCCAGCAACAGCCGGCAGGTTACGCCCGACAGCCGCGCCTGCTTGACCAATCGCTCATCCAACGGATCGACGGCGTATGGCGGACGGGAGAATTCCATGTATTCCGAGCGCACCTCCGACAACATCCGGCGATACTCGGCGGCGGTCTGCGCCGGGTCGCTGACGATGCGCAGGAAATCCAAGGTGCCGCGGCCCCCTTGCCCCTCCGAATACACCGATTTCAGGTCGTCGATCAACGCCACGCTCGCCCGGCCGTGGTCGGTCATCTCCTGGTCCAGAAGCTGCCGCTTGCGGGCCATGTAAGCGGGCAGCGCCAGGCTCGGTTCCACCGCCGAGAACAGCTTGGTCCGTTCCTGCACCACCTGCGCGAAGCCCTTCTCCACCAGGCTGTCGAGCACTTCGTAGATCTTTTGCCGGGGCACGTGTGCCCGCGCTGCCAACTCCAACGCCTTGAAACGTGGATGGCCCAGCAGAACCAGGTAGGAGCGCGATTCGTAGGCATTCAGCCCAAGCTGCTGAAGCCGCTTCCAAAAGCGCTGAAACTCCCCTTCAGCCCATTTTTCGCTCATAGTCCCTAACAATAGCAAACCCCGCGAGAGAAATCTGTTACGCGATTTTGGCCGCTTTTGAGCCGTTAGCCCATGGAAAACGGTTGACATTCGGACAATGGGATTGACTTGGTACTATTCGGCCTCTAAAATGAAGCCTAGTACCCAAGTTTATGCCTGAAAACAATGGCACCCAGGACGTGCCTTCGCCAGCCGTACCCAGCGAAGCAACCAAGATTCGGATCGTAGTGGCGGACGACCACCCCATCTTCCGCGACGGCTTGTGCCGGCTGCTGGCGCTGGAGCCCGACTTCGAGGTCGTGGCGCAGGCCCAGGATGGGCGGCAAGTGCTGGACGTGCTCCAACAGCATGAGCCCGACATCCTGCTGCTGGATCTGAAGATGCCCGGCCTGGACGGCTTGGCCACGCTGCAGAGACTGCAGAACAGCAAGCACAAGACTCGCGTCATTGTGTTGACCGCATCGGAAGACAAGAACGAATTCGTGCAGGCCATGAAACTGGGCACTTCCGGCATCGTGCTGAAACAGAGCGCCACGGATCTGCTGATCAAGAGCATTCGGAAAGTGAACGCCGGCGAAATCTGGTTGGACTCTCACACCACCGCCGCCGTCATGCGGCAGTTCGCCACCGGCGCCGATGAAGCACCGGCCAGCGGGGTGCCCGCGTCCAGCAGCCGCGAGCGCGAGCGTTCCCTGCTCAGCCAAAGAGAGCGCGAAATCGTGGCGCTGGTGGCGCAGGGTTTCAAGAATAAGGAAATGGCCGAGAAGATGTTCATCAGCGAGCAGACCGTGAAGAATCACCTGCACAACATCTTCGACAAGCTGGGCGTCTCCGACCGCCTGGAACTGGCTTTATACGCCATTCACAACAATCTGCACATGGGCAAGTAGGGCAGGCCCCCGGCACCTCTCGGGCGGCTGAGCCACCTAAAATAAATCCGCGAAAATTCGCCGCACCGCGACACTAGTGATTAGCTTTCCGTGAAAAAGTGACAGGACGGGTTCTCGTGCCAAGCAACCGGAGCTTCAAGCGAGAAAGCCCGGGTTCGGCCCGGGCCTTCACTTGGAGCGGAAAGGAGGATCTGCTAATGATTCTTATGTTGGTGATCCGGCTTGCATTTATCGGCCGGCTCTCGGCGTTGATCGTTTGGACCCGTAAGGGCCGACGGTAAACGTCGCGGCGGGATCGGCTCAGACCCGGTCCCGCTACCAGCATCATACCGCAGTTCCGCAGTGATGACCAGTGAAAAATCTCCCTACGTGGCGCAGGCCCGTGGCCTGCCGGCGGTCTCCCAGGCCGCCAGCGCGCGTCTTTTTCATGCCCCGTTGGGGCCGAAAGCGATGAGGTATTCCACCACTTTCGCGTTGAACACCGAAGCCTACGCGTTCTTGGCGCGCAGGATATCCGCGGCGCGCTGGGCCGCCTCCTGCACCAGAAACCCCATCTTCGGGTGCGTAGGTTCCAGGTCGGGGTGCACGCCGGCTTCTTCCAGAGCTTCGCTGGTAGTGGGGCCGATGGAGGCGACCACCATCTTGCGCAGGGCCGATAACACGGCCGTTTCGGTTCCTTCCTCGGCGGCGATGCGCAGAAGGTGCTCGATTTGAATGGAAGTGGTGAACAGCGCCACCTGCAATTCGCCGGCAGCCAGACGCCGGGCGGCCGCGCGCAGGGGCGCCGTGTCCGCGGGCAGGTCCCACTGGTAGACGCGCACGCTGGCGACTTCCGCGCCGCGCTCGCGCAGGCCATCGAGCAGTTCGGCATTGGGGCGTCCGTACTCCTGGACGGCGATGCGCCGCTCGGGACGATCCCGAATGGCGGCGAGCAGTTCGCGCCACGTATTGGGCTCCGGCACAGCGATCGAAACCGGCACATCCAGTCCGCGCAGCACGGCGGCCGGCTTGGGTCCGCGGGCCACCACCGTAATGCGCCGCAACGCCTCGGCAAAGCGTTCCGGCGGATACCGCGTCGCGAGCGCTTGATGCAGCAGGCGGGTGCCCACGCCGGTAAGCAGGATCATCATGTCGAACTCGCCGGCGAAAAGGCGCTCGGCGAATCCAAATGCCGCCTCGTTCCGCTCCAGCGGCGCCTCGCGCATGGAAGGGGCCAGCACGGGTTCGCCTCCTTGTTTGCGGATCAACTCGGCAATCTCGGCCGAGCGGCGGCTCTCCAGAGACAGCACTTGCATTCCGGCGAAAGACATTGGCGGATCTCTTTCAGGCGCGCGGCCGGCCGCCGCTGGCGCGGCGGATTTCGAGCAGCAGGACCGCGCCTTTCGCGAGTTCCTCCAGCTTGTCCATTTGTTCCGGAGTGAGCTCGCGGGGCTGGCGGTCTATCACACAAAGGGTTCCCAGCGCCAGCCCCTCGGGCGAAAGCAGCGGCATGCCGGCGTAAAACCGCAGGTGCGGTTTCTGGGTCACCAGCGGGTTTTGCGAAAAGCGTTCGTCGGCAAGCATATCGGGAGTCACGTACAGTTCGTCCTGGCAGATGGCGTGGGCGCAAAACGAGGCGTCGCGGGGTATCTCCGGAAGCTCCAGCCCGGTGTTCGACTTGAACCATACGCGGTCGCGATCGACAAAAGTGAGCAGGCTGATAGGGGTCTGGCAGACCTCAGCGGCGCGCGCCGCGATCTCGTCGAAGGCAGGCTCGGCGGCCGTGTCCAGGATGTTGTATTGGCGCAACAACTCCAGGCGCGCGTGCTCGTTGAGCGGGATGGGGGGCTTCATCGCTTTCTAATAGGATGACTGTAACAGATTTTGTGGCGCAGGCCCGTGGCCTGCCAGCGGCCTCTCCGGCCGCCAGCGCGTGTATCGGCGTACAATCACAGAGGATGACCCCTCCGACAAGAACCGTTTGGCTGCTGGCCTTGCTCGCATCGCTGGCCGTATTATTCTTCGGCGTCTGCTTCCAGGTTTCGCTGGCGCAACACTGGACCCGTCCCGCCAGGCTGCCCTATGGAGTCAATAACCCGGTCCTCGCCATGCAAATGGCCAAACCGCCATGGCCCGCCGAAATGCTCGCTCCTGGACGGAATATGGCCGAAATGACCCACCAGCAATACATCGACTTCGGATACATCCCAAGCTACGCCGCGCTCTTCACCTGCATCGCGATTCTGCAGTGCTCTTCCGGTCGCCGCTGGATCGCCGTGCTCGGCCCCGCTTCGATTGTGCTGATCCTGGTTGCGGCGGGCTTCGACGTGGCCGAGAACCTCGCCATCCTCGGTGTCACCCAGCGGCACAACCCTGCCGCCTGGGCCTCGATCCGCCCGTATTCGCTGGTGAAGTGGAGTTGCGCCTTTGGCGCGATCCTGTTCGAGGCTCCGTTCTATTTGACCGTAGAGGGTCTCCCGGTCCTCGCCCGCCTGCTCGCCCGCATCTTGGGTGCCGCCTCCGTCATGGCGGGACTTCTGGGACTCCTGTGTTCGCTGACCGGAAACGAAAAAGGCATCGGGATCGCGATGCTCCCGCTGCTGGTGGCGATGCTGGTCATGCCGCCATTTCTTTGGCTGGGAAGCCGCGCATTTCAGCCCAAGATCGGCCGGACCGGGACCCCGTCCGCTTAGTTCCTGATAGATTTAGGGGCGCCGCCAAAATGCCAGATCCGCGCCGGCCCGTTTGTGGGGCGGACCTCCAGGTCTGCGCGGGTCCTCCAGGACCCGCTCTTCCCCGCAACGAAATGACAAGAGCCGCCTGCAAAGGCGGCTGCGGCCACGATTGGCCGCCCTCCGGTGCAACTGAACCACCTTTATTCTATGAGGAAGTATCTGTACGAGGTACTAGCGGCCCAGTTCCACATCCGGGTCCACCACCAGCCACGCCAGGGACCCGGCTGCGCACAGCGCGGCGGCTACCAGAAACGACGCCGTCCAACTGAAGCGGTGCGCGATCAGCGGGGTGAGCGAAGCGGTGACGATGCCGCCGATCTGGCCTCCCATGTTCATCACGCCGGAGACCGATCCGGCCGATGCGCCGGCCATGTCCGCCGTCACCGACCAGAAGGAGCTTTGCGAAAGATACAGCGCGCCGGCCCCGCCGGCCAGCACCACGCTGGCGAGGCGTGCGCTTTCCACTTGCGTTCCCGAGGCGATGAAGACGGCCGCTAGCGCGATGCCGGCCACGGCCACCCCGCAGCGGCCGATCCGGTTGCCGTAGCGCCGCGTGAGGATATCGCTGATGCGGCCGCCCACCGTCGAGCCGGTGGCCATGGCCATGAACGGAAGCGTGGAGTAATAGGAACTGGCCTTCAGATCGAGCCCGCGCACGTCGCTGAGGTATTTGAAGAACCAGGCGAAGAAGATCCAGGCCGCGTAGCCGTACGTGAAATAGCTGAATGCAATAGCCAGCACATCCTTGCTGCCAAAGATGACGCGCCAGGGCAGCGGCTTGCCGATTTCCAACTCGCCGGGCGGCTCGGGCAAGCCTTCTTCGATGCGCGCGGTCTCTTGCGGCGTGACCCACGGATGGTCCTCGGGCCTGTCGCGCGCGAGCCAATACCAGACGGCGCCCGCCGCCAGGCCGATCGCTGCGCTAATCCAAAATGAAGCGCGCCATCCGTAACGCAACATGACGAAGGTCACCAGCGGCGGGGTGATGCCTGAGCCAAAGCCCACTCCGGCGAAGATAATGCCGTTCGCCAAGCCCCGCTCCTTCGAAGGAATCCAGTTGGCGACCAGCCGGTTGGACGAGGGAAACAGCACCGCCTCGCCCGCGCCCAGTGTGAATCGCACGGCGAGCAGCACCAGCAACAGGCTGGTCATTCCCGCCGACAGCATGGCCGTGAGGGCCGTGAAGACGCCCCACCAGATAGTGCCGAGCGCGAGGACCAGGCGGGGTCCGAAGCGGTCGGCGAGGCGGCCCGCCGGAGCCTGGCAAAGCGCGTATCCCACCAGGAAGGCGCTGAACACCGGCCCAAGCTGGAGGTCGCTGATGTGAAACTCCTGCTGGATAAAACGGCTGGCGATCGAAATGTTGACGCGGTCCAGGAAGGAGATGGCGCTGATCGCGAAAATCCATAAGATGAGGAGCCAGCGGATGGGCATGGAAACTTACAATCATACCCGGCGGCGCCAAGAAAATCTCTTGACAGCCGCCGCCGCCGATGCTACTTTTAAAGCATGCTGCTGCTTTTGCAGCATCAAGGTTCATGTCGGCCATGCCGGAACAGACGCTCAGCCGCCGCGAGCGGCAAATGATGGATATCCTGTACCGCCGCGGGCGGGCCACCGCTGCCGAGATCCACGGCGAGTTGCCCGACCGGCCCAGCTATTCGGCTGTCCGCGCCAAGCTGCGTGTGCTCGAAGAGAAGGGCCACGTTCGGCACGAGGAGCAAGCGCTGCGGTACGTGTATCTGCCCACCGTGCCGCGCGACCGGGCCCGCCAATCCGCCTTGCGCCATCTACTGGCGACGTTTTTCGACAATTCCAGCGAGCAGGCCATCACCGCCCTTCTCAATCTGAAAGGCGGGGGCCTGGCGCCCGACAAATTGGACCGCCTTTCCGCACTCATCGAAAAGGCCAAACGAGGAGGGATTTGAAATGCCATCGATCGCGTTTCTCTTGGACGCCGCCATCAAGGCCACGGTGATTCTGGCGGCTGCGTGGCTATTGACCATGGCGATGCGCCGGCGGTCCGCGGCGCGCTATTTCACGTGGACGTGCGCGCTCGCCGCGGTGCTGGCCGTCCCCGCGCTTTCACCGATTCTGTCGCGGTGGGATGTGCACCTGAGAACGCCGGCCATCGCTTCCGCCGCGCGCAGGGTTTTCATCGGGGATGCGGCGGCCGAGTCGGCGCCGGACGTCGCCAGCGTCGTGCAACCGCGGCGCGCCAGACGGACCGTCGCCTGGCCGGTCGTATTCTGGCTGGCCGGCGCGATCGTCGTGCTGGCCCGCATGGGCGCAGGGCACTTGCGGCTGGCCCTATCGCTGCGCCGGGCCCCCGAGATCCGCGCGCCCGATTGGATCGCAGTCCGTGACGCTGCCCAGGCCCGCATCGGGCTGCGGCGTATCGTTAGGCTGCGGCGCAGCGCCGAGACCGACGTGCCCCTGACCGGCGGCCTCTTCGCCACGTCTGTAGTGCTGCCGGAAGCATCGGACGAGTGGAACGCCGATCGGCGCGTTATCGTGCTCCTGCACGAACTGACGCACGCGCGGCGCAGGGATCCACTGCTCTGGTTCATGGCGCAAGTGGCCGTGGCTTTCTTCTGGTTTCATCCGCTGGCATGGCTGGCCGCCGCCCGCTTCCGCCGCGAACAGGAGCGCTCCTGCGACGACGCCGTGGTGCGAGCCGGAGCCGCGCCGTCTACCTACGCCGAGCAGCTCGTCGAGTTGGCGCGATCCGTGACGGCGGCGGGCGCTTTCGCGGCCGCGCTGGGCATGGCCGCGGCATCGGACCTGGAGCCGCGCGTGCGCGCATTGCTCGACGCCCGCGCGAACCGCAACGGGTTGAGCCGGCGAGTCTGCTGCACCGCCATCGCGGCGCTTCTGGCTGTGGTTATCCCCATGGCCGCGTTGCGCGGTCAGGAATCCAAGCCGGCCGCATCGCTCTCGGGGTCCGTCTACGACGTCAGCGGCGCCGCCGTGCCGGGCGTACTGATCCTGCTGAAGAACAACACCAGCCATCAGGAAGCCGCACGCACGAATGGCGCGGGGGAATACACCCTGTCCGGCCTGCCCGCGGGATCGTATACCTTGGAAGTCCGGGCCCAAGGCTTTGCCGAGTTTCGGCAAGCGATTGTGCTGCCCGCCGCATCCGGGAACAACATCACTCTCGGCATCGGACCCGTCACCGAAGCGGTGGAAGTAGTGGGCAAGGCTCCGCCGCCGAAAGAGACCGGCGCGTCGCGGCGCATTCGCGTGGGCGGCATGGTGCAAGCGACCAAGCTCATATCGATGACCAAACCGGCGTACCCGGCGGGCGCGGAGGCGGCGGGCATCGAAGGCACGGTGCTCCTGCGCGCGGTCATCTCGACTGGCGGCGATTTACTGGGACTCTCGGTGATGAACCAGTCCGTGGATGCGGAGTTGGCCAGCGCTGCGATGGACGCCGTAAAGCAGTGGCACTACCAGCCGACGCTGCTGAACGGTGAACCGGTGGAGGTGGTCTCGACCATCGCGGTGACCTTCCGACTGGAGAGGTGAGCGCGCCTCTTTAGATCCAACGAGTTGGGCTTTGATTGTGTGAAGGGTCCGCCGTGATAGACTCGCAATCATGGCTTATTTGCCCCTCATCGCAATCGGTTTGGCCGCCGGCGTCCTGGCCGGCATGTTCGGCATCGGCGGAGGATTGGTCATCGTGCCGGCCTTGCTTTATTTCATGAAGCTCGGCGAGGTGGATGCCATCGGCACTTCGCTTGCGGCGCTCATCCCGCCCGTCGGACTGTTGGGCGCCATGGAATACTACCGCGCCGGCCACATCAATTTGAAGTATGCGCTGGTGATTGCGGCGGGCCTGTTCGTCGGCGCTTATTTCGGCGCGCGCATCATATTGGCCCTCCCGCCAGTGACCATCCGGCGGATCTATGCCGTGTTTCTGGTGATCGTGGCCGCCCGCATGCTGCTGACCACCAAGTGATCGGCGTCCGCCGGCGGCCGTTCGCGAGCAGTCCTATTCCTCCCCCCCGATCCAGCCGATCATTACCGCAGCAACCGATTGCGGGGGCTTCGAAAACTATGAAGAATTGGACGCTTGGCGTAAAATTGAGCATTTGCTCCGCCACACTGGTACTGCTCACGGTCATACTAGGCTACACCTCGATGGACTCCATCGGTAAGCTCAGGCAGGTGTTTGACGAGACTGCCGATAAGACCGCCACAAAGATTGCCATGGCCGGCGTGGTCAATACGGCCAAATCCGATATGGTGCGATCCCAGCGGGCCATGGTTCTGTTCACGTTTGGGCGCCAGCCGGACGAGGTCGAGAAAGCCCGGCAGGATTTTCAGGCCAACGTGGAGAGAATTCGCAAGACGATCGCGGAGTACTCCGCGATTGCATCCGCGCAGACCCAGGCGCGCTTGGGCGAGATCCGCACGGAGCTGGACAACTGGCTTCCCAAATATGACCGGATCAACCAATTATGCATCGCGGGCAAGCCGGCTGAAGCGTTGCCCGTGATGATCTCCACCCGGTCCCATTTCGCCGCTATTGAAAGGATTGCGGGCGATCTGGTGACGCATGAGAACGATGTCCTGGCTAAGAACAAACAGATGGGCGCCGATCAATATAGCCGCGCCCGGAGCATATCGTTCGTCATGTTGGCCCTGTCTTTGGGGGTCGGATTGGCGGTCCTGTGGGTGGTGCGCCAGACCAGCGGCACGCTGCGGCAGATTGCCCGCGAAATGGCCGATGGAGCCGGGCAGGTGTCTGCCGCGGCGGGGCAGGTTTCTTCGTCCAGCCAATCGCTGGCGCAGGGGGCCTCCGAGCAGGCGGCGTCGCTGGAGGAAACTTCCGCATCCAGCGAGGAAATCAGTTCCATGGCCCGCAAGAACAGCGAGAACTCGCTTGGCGCGGCCGGTCTGGTGACCCAATCGGAGCGCAAATTCGTCGAGACCAACCAGGCGTTGGACCAGATGATCGTCGCCATGGGCGAAATCAATACACAGAGCGACAAGATCTCCAAGATCATCAAGGTGATCGACGAAATCGCTTTCCAGACCAACATCTTGGCGCTGAACGCGGCTGTGGAGGCGGCCCGCGCGGGCGAGGCTGGCATGGGTTTCGCGGTGGTGGCCGACGAAGTACGCAACCTGGCGCAGCGTTGTGCGCAGGCGGCCAAGGATACCGCCGCGCTGATCGAGGAGTCGATTTCGAAGTCCAAGGACGGTAAGACGAAGGTGGACCAGGTGGCCTCGGCGATCCGGAGTATTACCGAAGAATCCGCGAAGGTGAAGACGCTGGTAGATGAGGTGAGCTTGGGCAGTCAGGAGCAAGCCGGCGGGATCGAACAGATCGGCAAAGCCATCACCCAGATGGAACAGGTAACGCAGAAAAACGCGGCCAACGCCCAGGAAGGCGCCTCGGCAGCCGAGGAATTGAATGCGCAATCGGAGGCTCTACGGAATATCGTGGAGCGGCTCACGGCCATGGTGGGTGGCGCCGGCACGCATCGGATCTAGGCGCCGGCCTCCAGGCCAGCGCTGCAGTGGGGCAGGCTCGAAGCCTGGCTCGAAGCCTGCGCGGGCCTCGTAGGCCCGCTCTTCAGCAACCTTCGCTTGCCCGCAGGCCCGTCGCCTAGCGCAGCAACCGGTTGCCGTTGGGCGCCTGCGCCTCCACGCTGACCACGTCCACGAAGGAGGTCAGGCTGCGGGCGGCTTTATCCGCATCTTCGCCTTCCTGCAATACGATCTCGTGCTCGATCCAGTTGGAGAGCGGAATATTCCGGAAGAAGATGCGCTCCTGCAGCACCAGCGCCTTGCGGTTCTGGAACAGCAGCTTGTTGTCTTTCACGTAATGCCGCTGCTCCACGTGCATGTCGGCCAGAAAGTCGTCCAGAGCCTCGCGCCGGGCCGATTCTTTGGCGCCGCGCAAGGCCTGTTCAAGTGAATTCTTCTCGGCTTCCAGAGTGCCGCGGGCCTGGGCCATGGCTTCCCGTTCGCGGGCCAGCGCCACTTCCATGCGCGACTGCATGATGTAGAACGCCAGCAGGCCGGAGCCGACCGCCACGAAGCCCGGCAGCAGTATCCAAAGAATAGCGTCCATTGGCTACATGATAGCGGAAATAGGCGCCGTGCGGGGTTGTCTTGGACTACTCCTGTTGACTTCCGTCAACCTTCTGATTAGCCAAAAGATATTTGAGCACGCCTAACTGAAGTGAACCCAGGGCGCCGAAAACCGTTGCGATCTGCGCCCACAAGCCGCTCCAAAAACCGCCGTATTTGCCGATAAACGCCGCCGTGCCCTGCTGGCGATCCGCTTTGCGCAATGTGGATTCGCCCTCGCGCCCTTCGTGATGGGCGCGCGCCTGGGGAGCCAGCAGGATCTTCTTGCCGGCGCGGCGGATCTGGTAGCACAGGTCGGCATCGCTGCCAAATTGTCCGTAGCGCTCATCGATCTGGCGAATCGCCGTGAATAAGGGGCGACGCATCATGAGAGCCGCGCCGCGCGGGTATTCGACTGGCATGGGGTCGGGCCCTGGCTCGGCAGGCCGCCAGGTATCGTCCGGCGGAAACTGCCCCAATTGCGGCACGGGCCGCCCTTCGCCGTCCACCAACAGCGGACAGACGGCGCCGGCGTCCGCTTGCGTGTCCAAAAGCTCGGCCAACAGACGCGCGGTTTCGGGGAAAACCTCAGTGTCCTCATGCAGAAAGAAAACGTACTCGCCTTCGGAACCGCGGACGCCCAGATTAAGGGCTTTGGTCAGCCCGAAATTGCGCGGAATGCGGATGAACCGCGCGTGCGGGAAAACCACCTCAAGCTCCTGGCTGCCGTCGGTGGACCCGTTGTCCACTACCACGATCTCAATGGCATCGCGGGCCTCGGACCGCTCCAGCGCTTCGAGCGCGCGCCGTAACAGGGCTCTTCGATTGTAGGAAACCACCAGGGCCGATACCTTGGGAGGCTTCGGCGCCTGGCCGGAAGGTTCGGCCACTTCCAGCAGCTTAACAGAATGGCGCCACAGATGGACACAGATATACACGGATAGAACGGGGGCTGGCTGCCGGGTGACGGGCAGTAACGCGCTATTCTTGTCTTCGACGACATGAATAGCTTTCAGGAGATCGCGAACTTCATCTGGTCGATTGCCGATGAGATTCTGCGCGACGATTTCAAGCGCGGTAAATACCCGGACGTGATCCTGCCTTTCACTGTCCTGCGCCGCCTCGATTGCGTGCTCGCCCCCACGAAGGACAAGGTCCTGAAGCGCCACGAGGAGCTGAAAGCCAAGGGCCTTGAAAATATGGACGGCCAGCTTCGCCGCGCCGCCGGCCACTCCTTCTACAACATCTCGAAATTCGACTTCCCAAAGCTGCTGGACGACCCGAAGAATATCGGCAAGAACCTCCGCGCCTATATCAACAACTTCTCGGAAAACATGCGCGACGTGATCGACCGCTTCAAGCTGCGCGGCACCATCGACACGCTCGACGAAAAAGGCCTGCTGTTCGCCCTGGTCCGCAAGCTGAGCGACGCCGACCTGCACCCGGACAAGGTGGACAACCACACCATGGGGACCATCTTCGAGGAGCTGATCCGCCGCTTCAACGAGCAATCCAACGAAAACCCCGGCGAGCACTTCACGCCGCGCGAAGTCATCCGCCTGATGGTGCGCCTGCTGATCAACGGCGACCGCGCCGTGCTGAAGCAGGAAAGCGCCATCCGCACCGTGTTCGATCCAGCGTGCGGATCGGGCGGCATGCTCTCCATTGCCAAGGAGCATGTGCTTGGGCAGATCAACCCGAATGCCGATATCCGGCTGTTCGGCCAGGAAGTGAACGACGAAACTTATGCGGTGTGCAAGTCCGACCTGCTGATCAAAGGCGACGACCGCGACGCCGACAACATCAAGCCCGGCTCCTGCCTCTCGTCCGACGGGCACGCCCGCGCCACTTTCGACTACATGCTCACCAACCCGCCCTACGGGAAGGATTGGAAGAAGGAGCAGGGTTTCATCGATGAAGAGGCCGCGCGCGGCGAGGCCGGCCGTTTCGGCGCAGGCACGCCCCGCATCAGCGACGGGCAGATCCTTTTCCTGCAGCACATGATTTCCAAGATGAAGCCGGTCGCGGAGGGCGGCAGCCGTATCGCCATCGTCATGAACGGATCGCCCCTGTTCACCGGCGATGCCGGCAGCGGCGAAAGCGAAATCCGCCGTTGGATTCTGGAGCATGACTGGCTGGAGACCGTCGTCGCCCTGCCCGGCCAGTTGTTCTACAACACCGGCATCAACACGTACATCTGGGTGCTGACGAATCGGAAGCCGAAGGCCCGGCGCGGCAAGGTGCTGCTGGTGAACGGGGCGGCGGTGCGCAAGGAGAACGGCAAAGAAGCGGAGATCTTCGCCCGCAAGATGCGCCGCAGCCTGGGCGACAAGCGCAACGAACTGGCCGAGGAGCACATCGTCGAATTGGCGCGCCTTGCGCAGGCCTTCGAACCGGGCCGGTATACGAAGATCTTCGACTCTACGGATTTCGGATACCGCAAGGTCACGGTGGAGCGTCCGCTGCGGTTGAACTTCCAGGCCAGCGCCGAACGCGTCGCGCGCTTGCGGTCGCAAGCTGGCTTCGTGGCGCTCGCTACGAGCAAGAAGAGGGGGAAGGCGGGCGAGGAAGAGGTCGCGGAGGGCGTTCGGAAGCAGGAACAGATCTGGGCGGTTCTGAGCGCGATGGACTCTGCCCTCGTGCATAAGGACCGCGCGCAGTTTGCGAAGTTGCTGGACGGCGCCCTCGACGAGGCCGGCTTGCGCGTTGCCGCGCCGGTGAGGAAAGCGATTCTGGCGGCGCTGGGCGAGAAGGACCCAACCGCCGAGCCATGCCTGGATGTGGATGGCAAGCCCGAGCCCGATCCGGATTTGCGGGACTACGAGAACGTGCCTCTTAAAGAGGATATCCAGGCATACTTCGAGCGCGAGGTGCTGCCGCACGTGCCCGACGCGTGGATTAGCGCGGAAGCCAGGGACCGCGATAAGAAGGATGGCGGCGTTGGCCGCGTGGGCTACGAGGTCAACTTCAATCGGTACTTCTACGAGTACGTGCCCCCAGGCGCGTTGGAGGAGATTGAGGCGGAAATCCAAGCCCTCGAAGCAGAGATCCTTGTCATGTTACGAGAGGTTTCCGAGTGAGTGGCGGTCCCGTTGCCCCTGTCACCCGCCAGCTTCGGCCATACCCGCAATACGGGTGCTTCGATGACCCATGGTGGATAGAATCCCGTCCAGTTGGAGCTTCACGAAGCTTGGGGCAGTTGCCTCAGTTAAAGCCCGTCTCGGGTGGAGGGGCCTGAAGGCCTCCGAATACGTGGACGACGGATTCATCTTCCTGAACACGCCCAACATTAAGGGAACGAGAATCGACTTTGAAGACGTCGACCACATCACGGCTGAGCGCTATTACGAGTCGCCGGAGATCATCCTGCGCGAGGGCGACGTGCTGATCGCCAAGGACGGCTCGACGCTCGGTATTGTCAATGTCGTTCGGTCGCTTCCGGTACCGGCGACAGTGAACAGTTCGATCGCTGTCATTAGACCCCTCGAAAGGCTCAACAGCGTGTACTGTTTCTATTTCCTTGCCTCGCACTACACCCAATCGATGATCGGCAGAATGAAGGACGGTATGGGTGTCCCCCATCTTTTCCAGGCGGATCTCAGGAAGTTCACGATCCTGCTGCCGCCCGAGGCGGACCAGGCAGCGATCAGCGAATTCCTGGACCGAGAAACGGCACGGATTGACGCCCTCATCGAAAAGAAGGAGCGGCTGATCACGCTGCTGGAGGAGAAGCGGGCGGCGCTAATCAACCGCGCCGTGACCAAGGGCCTCGATCCGAACGCGCCCATGAAGGATTCGGGCGCTCCGTGGCTCGGCACGGTACCTGCACATTGGGAACTGAAACAGCTAAAGTGGGCAATCACTTTCCAGCGGGGGCACGACTTGCCATCCGAAGAACGGAGCGCGGGCGCGGTGCCCGTCGTGTCCTCCGGTGGCAGGTCCGGGGATCACTCAGTGGCCGCCGCGTGCGGGCCGGGAATTGTGACCGGACGTTACGGAACCATCGGCCAGTTCCAATTGATCGAAGGGGATTATTGGCCGCTCAACACGACTTTATACAGCACCGATCTACACGGGAACGATCCGGCGTTTCTGCACTCCATGCTTACGCACCTCGCACCCCTCTTCCTCCTCAACGCCGTCAAATCGGCGGTTCCCGGCGTCGACCGCAATGATGTCCACCCGACGCTGACCGCTGTTCCGCCTATCGAGGAGCAGCGAGCAATTGCCCATTTCCTGGACCACGCAAATTCGCGCATCGACCGCGTCACAGCGAAGATCCGCGAACAGATCGCCAAGTTCCATGAGTGCCGCACCGCGCTCATCTCGGCCGCTGTGACAGGTAAAATCGACGTGCGCGACCCCGGCCCCGCCCCCGCCGAGTTTGACAAACATTCGCAGATTGACGAACACTAGAGTATGGCGTGCCGCGAACAAAGCTCATTTACTACGCGGAGCAGGACGGTACGGTGCCGATGGTCCAGTGGCTAACCAAGCTGCCTCATGGAGCTTACGCCAAGAGCCAGGCGTATCTCCGCCTGCTCGAGGCGGACGGGCACGAGTTACGAAGGCCCATTGCCGATTACCTGCGGGACGGCATTCACGAACTGCGACCATCCATCGCGCGCGTCCATTATCGTATCCTTTACTTCTTTCATGGCAGCGAGGCAGTCGTGATTTCTCATGGCCTGACGAAGGAGGGCAAAGTGCCCGGCGCGGAGATCGACCGGGCCATCGAAAGAATGGCGCGGTTTCGGGCCAACCCGTTGAAGCATACCTTCATCCGGGCGAAAGGAGAGTAACGAAATGGCGACGAAAAGAAAGTTTTATTCGGAGGCGCTGCAATATACCTGGGACCGGTTTATCGCTGGCCACCCTGAACGGGAGCGCGCCTACGAACAGGCGCTTTTCGATACCGAGGTGGCATCCAAGGTCTACGACCTCCGCACTAAAGCGGGGCTGAGCCACGCAGTCTTGGCGAAGAAGGTCGGAACCACCGCATCCGTGATTAGCCGTCTGGAGGACGCCGACTACGAAGGCGACTCCCTCGCCATGTTGCGCCGCATAGCGGAGGCGCTCGGCAAACGTCTCCAGATTCGGTTTATTTCCGTCGCTAAGCCGAAGCGGCCCAAGACCCGCAAGGTAGCCTAACCTGCGTCAAATATGCCAGGTTCCCTCTATGAAGGCCGCGTATAGCTTTAGCGCATTGCGCTACGTTCACGATCCGGTGACGCAGGAGTTCGTGAACATCGGTGTGGCCGTGTTTTCTCCGGAAGCCAGGTATTTCCGCGCCATCTGCACGACAAGCTATAGCCGCATCACACAGATGTTCCGGAAAGTCGATGGAAGGGGCTTTCGGCGGTTCGCGCGTTACATCCAGGATCGGATCTGCGCAGTGGGCCAGGAGTACGCGTCCGCCGGGCCATCTGCAGAGGGACTCACCATCGAGCGCATGCTTGCCAAGGTCCTGCCCGCCGACGATAGCGCTCTCCAGTTTTCAAGCGTCGGCGTGGGCCTGAGCGGCGATTTGGACCGGACGTTGAACGAACTGTACCAACGGCACGTGCAGCGCTATACGCCCGCCAGGGCTGTACGGACATCCGGCGCGGGGGCATACGGACTCGCCGCATCCCACTAAAAAACCAGCCATGGATACCTCCGAAAAAGACTTCGAAACCGTAATATTCACCTACCTGGCGGCCAACGGCTACACCCCCCGCGACGACTCCAGTTACGACCGCGCCCTCTGCCTCGACCCCGACGCGCTCTTCGAGTTCCTCTACGCCACCCAGGCAAAAACCTGGGAAAAGCTCAAGCTCCAGCACGGCGAGCAGGCCAAGGAACGGTTCCTGAAGCGTCTGTCCGACCAGATCGAAAAGCGCGGCACCCTGGATGTCCTGCGGAAGGGCGTGGACGACCTCGGCTGCCACTTCGACCTCGCCTATTTCCACCCCGAAACCACGCTCAACGAAGAACACGCCCGCCTGCACGAGGCCAACATCCTGGGCGTGATGCGGCAGGTTCACTACAGCCGGCAAAACGACAATAGTCTCGACCTGGTGCTGTTCGTCAACGGGCTGCCGGTCGTCACGGCGGAGCTGAAGACGCCGCTCAAAGGGCAAACGGTCGAGCACGCCGTGGCGCAGTACAAGTACAATCGCGATTCCAGGGAGCCGCTCTTCCAATTCCGGCGCTGCCTCGCCCACTTCGCCGTGGACACCGATTTGGTGTTCATGACCACCCGCCTCCAGGACGGCAAAACATGGTTTCTGCCCTTCAATAAGGGCCACGAGCGCGGCGCCGGCAATCCGCCCAATCCGAATGGTTTCAGGACCGCCTACCTCTGGGAAGAAGTTTGGCGCAGGGACCGGCTGCTCGAAATTCTGAATCACTTCGTGGTGGACCGCGACCAGTTCGACGAGAAAGGCAAGAAGACCGGCGAGCGCGAAGTGATTTTTCCGCGTTATCACCAGCTCGATGCGGTGCGCCGCCTGGTCGCGCATGCCCGCGAAAACGGTACGGGCCAGAACTATCTGGTGGAGCACAGCGCCGGCTCGGGGAAGTCCAATTCCATCGCC
>Ga0187871_10000476_pt1 | contig 38273 bp, 35 predicted proteins | sample June2016WEW_16_1_FD_132988 | JGI IMG/M metagenome (GOLD analysis project Ga0187871, IMG submission 132988) | Peatland microbial communities from SPRUCE experiment site at the Marcell Experimental Forest, Minnesota, USA - June2016WEW_16_10 | ecosystem: Environmental > Terrestrial > Soil >...
GATGCGACCCGAGCGCCGATTCAAGCCCGGAATGGATGGCGGCCTTCGGGCCGCCTCTTGGTTACCCCGCCGCACCATCTAAGCGACGGCCAAAATTTGTCCAACCTTTGGGGTCCACCTCAACCCGCCGCCCGACCATCGCAGCCGCCCGCTGCAGGCTGCCTAGCGTAATGTCGTTCTTAGGATCGAGGATGCGGTCAACCTGAGTGCGGCTCGTCTTGAGCATCGCCGCCATCTTGTTCTTGGAGATGTTCTTTTTCTTCATGGCCTCGGTGAGTTGCCACGCGACGACCTCTTTCACCGCTTGTGCTTGCGCCTCCTCGAAGATGCCCTCCTCCTTACGGAAGTCGTCAATGCTGGAACCCATATTCTTCTTGCTCATCGTTCCAACTCCTTCTGGCGCTTTCGCGCCGTTGCCAAATCCGCAGCAGGGGTGTTCCGCGTTTTCTTGATGAAGCCGTGCAACGCGACCAAGCGCTCGCGGCAAAGGCAGAGCAGGACGCGTGCCGTCCGTCCGTAGATAGATCCGTACGGACTTCCCATAGCCCGCCTCCCATTGGGCGGCATAGCGGCATGCCCACGGGCCATCGCCATTGCGCCCGGAGCAGGTTCCTTCCTATAGTCTGGCGCTCGGCTTCATCCAACCCTTTCAGCCAGTCCCGCACCGGTTCGCCGCCTGCCGCCGTGCGGTAAAAAATCAGCGGGACTTTTTGTGGCTGTTGGTCGTCAGTCATACGGCTGACCCGGCTCCTGGATTGAACCATAAAAGGTGCATGACGGGAGTGAACCGGAAGGCGATCCGGCCGCGTTATTTCGGCACCTCTGCCCAATTGTGGATGAACCTTCAGTCGAAATACGACTTAGCCGTAGCTGAAGATGCGCTCAGAAAACAAATCGAACGTGAGGTTCTGTCGCTCTCGGCTTAAGACACCGTCGCCGGTCCCAGTGCCCATCCGCGGACACGGATTTCCATAATCGGACAACATCGTACTATTATCTGATTAGAAAGGCGCGGAATTGCATTGGCCCGTGGCATGCCACACACTCCTTTTGTCATGAGACCGTTTCAGCCGTTCTGGCAAGACATCCGGATGGCCATCCGCATATTGCGGAAGAGTCCCGCGGCGACGGGTCTTTCCATCCTTTCGATTGCACTGGGCATCGGGCTAACCACCGGAGTATTCAGCCTGGGCGATGCCCTGTTGCTGCGGCCCTTCCCCTTCGCACGGCCCGGCGAGGTTTTCCAGGTGTTCTCGATGGGGGACGACGGCCGGCAATTCCTCCACGGCTGGGACGATTATCGGGACATGGCTCGCGCGGGAGCCGGCATGCTGGATATGGCCGCTTACCAGGGACGCGGCGTGATGCTGGCGCAGGGCGATGCCACCGAGGCAGTGCTGGCGAATCCGGTCACGCCGAACTTCTTCACGTTCTTAGGCGTGCGGGCGGAGTTGGGCCGCGCTACGGTCGATTCCACGGCTGGCCGGCCAGGGTTTGTGATGGGTCACCGGCTGTGGCAGAGGCGTTTCGGCGGCGATCCACAGGTTGTGGGAAAGACCGTCATGCTGAACGGGAAAGCCCTGGTAGTGAATGGTGTGATGCCTACGCAGTTCACTGGGCTGCAACGCACCGTGGCGTTTGACGTGTTTGTGGGCATGGATACCTGGTTCGACGTCCTGGGCCATGCCGAGGAGAAGCAGGGGCGTGACGGACAGTTCGAATTCGTGGCGCGGTTGAAGCCGGGCGTAACGCCGGAGCACGCGGCAGCGCTGCTGGATGCCGCGATTCGCGGGCCTGGGAAGCACAAGCCGGCCCCGGCGGGCAGCGCGGGAACCTGGCTGGAAAGACGATTCGCACCGGAATGGAAGTCCGGACTGCTCTACGGCGGCGGCCTGGCGCTGGTTCTGGGCCTGGTGCTGTTCGTGGCCTGCGTGAACGTGGCGCAGTTGCGGCTGGCGCAAGCCGAAACGCGCAAGAAGGAACTGGGCATCCAAATGGCCCTGGGCGCCGGACCTGGCCGTATCACGCGGCAACTGCTCACCGAAACCGCCGTCGTGAGCGCCGCGGGATCGGCTCTGGGCCTGTTCCTGGCGCAGGTCTTCATCGACAGAGTCAGCGCGTTTGTGGCAACTTCCGGCCTTCCCCTGGATCTCGGAATCCGCCTGGATTACCGGGTGCTGGCGTTTACGCTGCTGGCCGCTACGGCTTCGGTTTTCCTGGCCGGGCTGGCGCCGGCGCGCTACGCCGTGCGCTTGGACGTGGCCGAAGTATTGAAATCCGAGCAAGTCGTCGGCAACGTGCAGCGCGGCCGGTTGCGGAAAGCCTTCATCGCCGGACAAGTGGCGGTCAGCGTCATGCTGTTTGGCGTCGCCCTCTTATTCCTCCAAAGCTTCCGCAACGCCGCCGCGATTCATCCCGGACTCGACCCCAACAAGAAGCTGCTCGTTATGATGGTCTGCCCCGGCTGGGATTCGCGCATCACCTTCTGGTGCGAACAGGCCTGCGCGCGTCTCGCGGGCCTGCCCGGCGTACGTGGGGCGACTTTCGCGCGGCGCCTGCCACTGGCCGACTCGGGAGGCGGCGCCACGGTGCGCGTCGAGATGCCCTTCCGTGCGCCGCTCGGTGTAGGGTTCAACAACGTCGCGGGGAATTACTTCGCAATGATGGGCACGCATGTACTGGCCGGCCGCGGGATCGATGCCAACGACCGGGAGGGTAGTCCCCTGGTAGTGGTCGCCTCCCAGCGATTTGAACGCCAGGCCTTCGGCGCCCGAAATCCGCTGGGCGAGTGGGTCTCCGTGGACGGAAAGAAGCGGCAGATCGTAGGGATCGCCGAGGACGCGCCTTCCAACGATTTGCATGAGGCGACCCAGCCCTTCCTGTATTTACCCTTTGCGCAGTCCGTGCAGGGCGATATTACGCTGCTGGTGGAAACCGCCGGCCAACCGGAGCAGCTCGAGCGGGCCATCCGCCACGAGTTGAAGCAGTTCGATTCCCGGGTTACGGTCTACCAGTCCATGACGCTGCGGGAGCACATGCAGCATGCCTTGCTAAGCGACCGGTTTATGGCCGGCCTGAGCACCTCCATGGGAGTGTTCGGATTCCTGCTCACCGGCGCCGGATTGTTCGCGGCCATCCAGTATGCGGTGAACCGGCGCACACGCGAGATCGGGCTGCGCGTAGCGCTGGGCGCGCGGCCATCCGAAATCCTGTGGATGGTGCTGGGCGAATCGCTGCGCATGGCGGCGTGGGGAATCGCCATCGGAATGGTCCTCCTGGCAGTGGCGGCGTGGTCCGCACGATCGCTCGTGCTGGGGGTGCATCCGTTGAATCCCGCGGCGTACCTGGGCGGCAGCGCGGCAGCCGTAGCCATCGCCTTGTTGGCGGCATGGTGGCCGGCAGCCAGGGCCACCCGCGTCGATCCGATCTCCGCGCTGCGGTCGGAGTAAGGCTTATCTACTGCGCGGCCACGAACGTCACGCACACCGGCGACATGACTTCGATTTTTTCTCCGGTGGGCGTCAGCCGGCCATTTTTCGGATTGACGCGGAACACCACCACGGTATTCGAATTCTGATTCGCGGCGAATAGATATGCGCCGGTGGGATCGAGCGCGAAGTTGCGCGGCTCTTTGCCCAAGGTGGGGACGTCTTCGATCAGCGTCAGCAGCCCTTTGGCCGGGTCGATGGCATACACCGCGATGCTGTCGTGGCCGCGGTTGGAGCCGTATAGATACCGGCCCTTGGGATCGACCGCGATTTCAGCCGTGGAGTTCTCGCCTTTGAAATCCTTGGGCAGCGTGGAAATTGTCTGCAATTCGTGGAACGATCCTTTATCCCCGTCCCAATCGAACGCCGTGACGGTGTTGGCCAGTTCGCTGATCACATAGGCCCACCGTCCGTTGGGGTGCAGAGCGATATGGCGCGGCCCGGAGCCCGGCTTCAAGTGGCCGAAGGGCGGATCGTTCGGCGAAAGTTTCCCTTTTTCGGGATCGTAGCGATAGACCAGCAGTTTGTCGAGCCCCAGGTCGGCGACCACGGCGAAGCGGTTATCGGGTGTCAGCACCACGTCATGCGCGTGCGGTTCGTGCTGCCGCTCGGGATTCACGCTGGAGCCGAGATGCTGCACAAAGTCCGAAGCCTGGCCTAGCATTCCATCCGCGCTAAAAGGCAGCACCGCCACGCTGCCGCCGGTATAGTTCGCCACCAGGACGTGGCTTCCGGTCTTGTCCACCGTCAGATGACACGGATCCGCGCCGCGCGATGCCACGGTATTCAGGGTGCGAAGTTTCCCGGTATGCCGGTCGATAGCAAATGCACTGACCGATCCGCTCTTGGCGCCTTGATAATCTCCGATTTCATTTGCGGCGAATAGAAAACGCTGCGCGGGATCGGCGGCCAGGAAGGAGGGGCTTACCGTCTCCGCCGCGAGCTCGACCGGCGTCAGTTTGCCCGTGGACGGACGGAAGCGGCAGGCGTAAATGCCCTTGCTGCCCTTGTCTGTATAAGTTCCGAAGTAGACCAGGTATTCACTGTGAGCCTTCGCCGCGCTCGCCAGGCGGACCGATGGAAGGATTGCGGACAGAGCCAAAACAAGTACGGAAACATACCGATTGGATCGCATGCGTTCATGGTAATCGCATTGCGCACCCCGCGCGCAACCCCTCGAAAAGTCGCGCAACAGAAGACGGGCGCGCCGCGCCCGCGAACTGGTACCAAAGAGTGGCGTTTCAGGCGCATGAAATCGGATAGAATACTCTTATAGCCCCCGCGAAAACTCAGCGGAGAAAAATTTATGCCAGAACGAACTATCCAAATCACGGAACTAATTCTGCGCGACGCCCACCAGAGCCTGATGGCCACGCGCATGGCCCTGGAAGATCTTGTGCCGGCTTGCGAAGATCTCGACAAAGCGGGATTTTGGTCTATCGAATGCTGGGGCGGCGCCACGTTCGATGCATGCATTCGTTTCTTGAACGAAGATCCCTGGGAGCGGCTGCGGACGTTTCGCAAGTTGATGCCCAACTCGCGCCTGCAAATGCTCCTGCGCGGCCAAAATCTGCTGGGCTACCGGCATTACGAAGACGAGGTCGTGCGGCGCTTTGTGGAGAAGGCCGCGGAAAACGGCATGGACGTATTCCGCGTATTCGATGCGCTGAACGATATCCGGAATTTGCGCACCTCGCTCAAAGCCGTGCGCGCTACCGGCAAGCACGCCCAAGGGACTATCTGCTACACCATCAGCCCCGAGCACACCATTCCGGCCTTCGTGACTATGGCTGAGCAACTCGTCGAACTGGGCTGCAATTCCATATGCATCAAAGATATGGCTGGGTTGCTGAAACCCGCCCCAGCCTACGAATTGGTGGAAGGCATCAAGTCCGCCTGCGGCGAAGAGACGCTGGTGCATGTGCATACGCACGCCACCACGGGCGTCACCCTGGTCAGCCTGATGAAAGCTATCGAAGCCGGCTGCGACATCGTCGATACCAGTATCAGCAGTCTCAGCCTGGGGCCCGGCCACAATCCGACCGAAGCGCTCATTGAGATGCTGGAGGGTACCGGTTACCGCACGGTCGTGGACATGGAGCGCGTACGCAAAGTGCGCAACTACTTTAATAAGGTCCGGCCGCGTTACAGCGAGTTCCTGACAGGGTTCAATGGCGTGGACACCGATATTTTCCGCAGCCAGATTCCAGGCGGCATGATTTCCAACATGGAAAGCCAACTAAAGCAGCAGGGCGCGGGCGACCGCCTGCAGGAAGTATTGGAGGAAGTGCCCAACGTCAGGCGGGACGCGGGTTATCCGCCGCTGGTGACGCCTTCCAGTCAGATCGTGGGCACCCAGGCTGTGTTTAACGTGTTAATGGGACGTTACAAAGTGTTGACGGGCGAATTCGCAGATCTGATGCTGGGATACTACGGGAGTACTCTGGGTGTGAAGAATCCGGAGGTGATCAAGAAAGCTCTCCAGCATTCCAAGAAGGAACCGATCACCGGGCGACCGGCCGATTTGCTGCGTCCCGAGTGGGATCAGTTGCGCGCCGATGCCCTGGCGCTGAACGGATGCAACGGCAGCGATGAAGATGTGCTGACGTATGCCATGTTCCCGCAGGTAGCGCCTAAGTTCTTCCCGGCACGCAGCCAGGGACCCAAGAACCTGAGCAAAGAGCCGGTCAAAGCGGCGCCCAAGCCCGCTCCGAAGCCTGCCGCGGCGGCAGCCACGCCGGGCCAGTTGACCGAGGCGGTATCGTATGTAGTCACGCTGAACGGTAAGTCGCATAGCGTTACGGTTGCGCCTGCTTAGTAAAAGGGATACAGAATATGCCAGTCGCGGAACTAACCAATATGGGTATCGAAGCTAAGATTCAAGAGTTAGACGAAAAGCGTGCCCGCCTGATGGAGGGCGGCGGCAAGGAACGCATTGAGAAGCAGCATCAGTCGGGCAAGCTGACGGCCCGCGAGCGTATCGACCGTCTGATCGACGCCGCGAGCTTCCAGGAAATCGGCCTCTTCGCGAAGCATCACGCCGCGCTGTTCGGTATGGCGGACAAAGAATTGCCGGCCGATGGAGTAGTTACCGGCGCCGCCACGGTGGATGGCCGTCTCGTCCATCTGGCGAGCCAGGATTTTACCGTGGGCGGCGGCGCGGCGGGCGAAGTGCATAGCGAAAAGGTCGCCGAGATGATGCGCTACTCGCTCAAAACCGGATCGCCGTTCGTGTTCATCAACGACTCGGGCGGCGCGCGCGTGCAGGAAGGCATCAACAGCCTGGCGGGCTATGGGCGCGTTTTTTACATGAACGTGATGCTCTCCGGCGTAGTGCCGCAGGTTTCGTTGATCTGCGGTCCTTGCGCGGGCGGCGCGGCATACAGCCCGGCGCTGACTGACTTCATCATCCAGACCAAGGGCGCGCAGATGTTCATCACCGGGCCTTCGGTGATCAAGCAGGTCACCGGGGAAGTCGTGACACCGGACGAATTGGGCGGCCCGGCGGCGCAGATGACTTACTCTGGCGTGGTACACTTCATTGCCGAAAATGACGATGAGGCGGCATTCATTTGCCGGCGTCTGCTCAGCTTCCTGCCCTCGAACAATCTGGAAGATCCTCCGCGGCAGCCGTACGATGGACCGCTCGATCCCGATCCGGCCGTCAACAACCTGGTTCCCGACGATGGCAAAGTGGCCTACGATATGCGTTCCGTGATCGCGGCGCTGCTCGACCAGGGCGATTTTCTGGAAGTGCAGTTGAGCTTCGCGCAGAACATCCTGATCGGCTTTGGCCGGATCGCCGGCCGCCCGGTAGGCGTCATCGCCAACCAGCCGGCCGTCCTGGCCGGCGCGCTGGATATCAATGCTTCGGACAAAGCCGCGCGGTTCATCCGTTTCTGCAATGCGTTCAACATTCCGCTGGTCACCCTGGTGGATGTACCCGGCTTCATGCCCGGTGTGCAGCAGGAATACGGCGGCATCATCCGGCATGGCGCGAAACTCCTTTTTGCTTACTCGGCTGCCACCGTACCCAAAGTCACGGTGATCGTGCGCAAAGCCTACGGCGGCGCATATCTGGCGATGTGCGGCAAGGATCTGGGCGCCGATCGCGTAGTGGCGTGGCCCACCGCGCAAATCGCCGTGATGGGCGCGGAAGGCGCCGTCGAAGTGGTCTTCCGGAAAGAGATCAACGAAGCCAAAGATAAGGAAGCCAAGAAGGAACGCCGCAAGGAACTCATCGACCTGTACCGGAATACATTTTCGAATCCATACGTTGCGGGCGGAACGCGGCTGGTCGACGACATCATCGAACCGGCCCAGACGCGGCGCTATTTAGCTCTCGCGCTGGAAGCCCTGCAAACCAAGCGGGAATTGCGGCCGGCCAAGAAACACGGGCTGATGCCGTTATAAGACCAGGCTTCGGCCTGTCGGGAAGAATCTATGGGTACATTACTACTACCGCTGGGCATCTTGGCGGGTTGGATAGCGGGCGCTGCCATGTCGCGCCGCATGGTCCGGAGTGAAGTGCAGCGGCTGGAATCGTTGATTGAGCGCGGTAACCGAGAGACCGCGCCGGCGCCCGCGGCGGTTGTTCCTTCGGCCGCGCCGGTGGCTCCTCCGCCCGCGCCGGTAGTCGCGGCGGCTGTTCCCAAGCCTCCGGAACCGGCGGTGGCCGAGGAAGTTTCCCCGGAAATCATCATGGTTCTAACCGCCGCGGTCGCGGCGTTTCTAGGCAAGCGGGCCCGCATCCGAGGAGCCCGGCTGGTGCGTACCGCGCCATCCAGCGCATGGGCGCAACAAGGCCGCGTATTTGTTCAGGCATCACACAATTTGGGGGTCATGCACGGGCGATGAAGCTGCGAATCACAGTTGACCAAAAGACCTACGAAGTGGACGTTGAAGTCGCGGAAGACGAACGCGCGCCGGCTGGCCAGTCGCATGCCTACATCCCGGCGGCGCCGACAGCGCTGCCATCCGCGCCGCCTATGCCGCGCGCCGCGGCGCCTGAGAGCCATGTCGTGGAAGATAAGGTTTGCCGCAGCCCCGTTGCGGGCGTGGTGGTACGGGTGAATGCGCAAGCCGGCCAGCAGATCCAGGCCAACGATCCGATTCTGGTGCTGGAAGCCATGAAAATGGAAACGAACATCACTTCGCCGGTAGCCGGCAAAGTCAAATCCATTAATGCCGGCGTGGGCGACGGCGTGCAGGTCGGGCAGGTGCTGGTCGAATTCGAATAAATTATGAGTGACGATCTATCTAACATTCCTGGTTTTCAGTTTGTGGACCACGTAGCCATCGCGGTACGCCAAGGTGAACTGGATGCGCAGGTGAAGCAGTACGGGCTGCTGGGCTTCCGTGAGATCCATCGCGAGGAAGTCTATGGCGGCGACCAGGTGCGCGAGGCGCTGCTCGAAGTTGGCGAAGGCCCCAACCTGGTTCAATTGCTGGAGCCGCTCGGGCCCGATTCGCCGGTGCAAAAACTAATCGATAAGAATGGCGGACGGGGCGGTCTGGCCCATGTGGCTTTCCGCGTGCGCAACGCCCTGGCTGCGTTCCAATATATGAAAGAGGCTGGCTTCCAGTTGATCGACAAAGCACCGCGTCCCGGTTCGCGCGGCACCACCGTATTTTTCGTCCATCCGAAATCGCTGGGCGTGCTGATCGAAATCGTGGAGGACCCCACATCATGAGCGACGCCCTGAGCGACACTCTCACCTTAGCGGAATTCCCGCCGGTTTCCACCGCGGATTGGGATGCGGTGGTGCTCAAGGATCAAAAAGGCATTGCGCCCAAGTCGAAACTGTTTTATCGCGCGGATGATCTGGTCGGGCTGGAGTATCTGAATTCAACACCCGGAGAGTTTCCGTTCACGCGCGGCACGCGTCCCGAAAATCGCTGGAAGATTCGCGAAGTGGTGCACAATACGCGCGAGGCGCATGCAGCGCTGGATGCGGGAGCGGATGAAATCCGCTTCGTACTCGGCGACCAGAACGTTCTGGAAGCGATCGGGAAACTGCCGCGATGCGCGGTCCACTTCGACACCACCGGCCAGGCCAGTGTGGAAGTTCTCAGGGCGCTCGTAGAGGCTGCGCCCCAGTCTCTCGCAAACATCGAATCGGGCTCCATCGACTACACCCCCTTGCCGGATTTCGATCAAGCGGCCAGGCTTCTCCGCGCCCTACCGATCCCCCGGTTCCGGCCGATCGCCATCCGGGCTTGCTTCCAGTTCTCGGGCATGGGCGCCACGCCGGTCCAGCAGGTCGCTTTTGCGTTGGCCGAAGGCGCGGAAATCATCGCGCAACTCACCGCTCGCGGGTTCACGGCGGATCAAGCCGCCCAGTGGATCGCATTCGAATTCGATGCCGGGTCGAACTATTTTCTGGAAATTGCAAAGTTTCGTGCGGCCCGCACGCTTTGGGCCCGCATCGTAGAGAGCTTTGGCCCCGCCGATGCCCGTGCCGGTAAGATGACGGTTTGCGCCCACACCTCCTATTTGACCAAGACCATCTACGATCCTTACGTGAATGTCCTCCGCGCCACTACTGAAGCGATGGCCGCGGCCATTGGCGGCGCGGACTCCATCGAAGTGGGCGCTTTCGATCGTACATACCGCGAGCCCGATGAAGCCAGCCGGCGGCTGGCCCGCAACACGCAATTGATCTTGCGCCGGGAAGCCGGACTCGACCGCAGCGTAGATGCCGCGGGGGGCTCCTATTACCTGGAAACCCTCACGGATTCGTTCGCGCGCGAAGCCTGGGCACTGTTTCAGAAGGTGGAAGCGGCGGGCGGATTCCTGAAGTATTCCCGCGCCATCTCCGATGACATAGGCAGGGCTCGCGCGGAGCGTGAATTGGCCGTCGGCGCGCGGCGCATTGCCATCGTCGGCACCAACCAATATCCCAATCTCGACGAGCGAATGCTGCCGAAGATCGAGCGGGAAGGCATCGATGCCCGCTATGCGCGCATATTTGAACAAATCCGTCTGCGCACCGAGCGGCATGCCGCGCGAACCGGGCAGACGCCGCGGTTCCTGCTGCTTGAAGCCGGCGACGTGAAGATGCGCAAGGCCCGTTCCGGATTCATCACAAACTTCTTCGGGTGCGCGGGATTCGAAATCCGGATTTCGGGCGAACTCACGGGCGATCCGGACGCCGTGGTTCTGTGCAGTTCGGACCCGGAATACGCCGCCCTGGCGCCGCGCGTGATTCAGGAGTTACGCGCCGCCGGCAAAGCCACGCCGGTAATCGTGGCCGGTAATCCCGCGGATTCCATCGAGATATTGAAACAGGCCGGCGTCGCGGATTTTGTCCACGCCCGCAGCAACGCGGCCGAAGTCCTGCGCGCCTGGCAGGAGCGCCTGGGGGTGAAAGACTAGCCATGCGTCCCGATTTTTCAAACATCGACTACAAAGGCGCGCCCGCCGCGCCGCACGCCTCACAGGCGCAAGCCCCGCCCTCCGGGTCCGAATGGTTCGCTCCGGAACATATCGCCATCCAGCCGTGGTATACGCGAGCGGATCTGGAGGGTATGGAGCACCTGGCCTACGCCGCCGGCCTCGCGCCCTATCTGCGCGGCCCGTATTCCACCATGTACTCCCGCCAGCCCTGGACCATCCGGCAATACGCGGGATTCTCCACGGCCGAGGAATCCAACGCCTTCTACCGGCGCAATCTCGCGGCCGGCCAGAAGGGTCTTTCGGTGGCCTTCGACCTGCCCACCCATCGCGGCTACGATTCGGATCACGAGCGCGTGGTCGGCGACGTGGGCAAGGCCGGCGTAGCCATCGATTCCGTGTTGGACATGAAGATCCTCTTCGACCAGATTCCGCTCGACCAGATGTCCGTGTCGATGACCATGAACGGCGCCGTGCTGCCCATCATGGCGTTCTACATCGTGGCCGCCGAAGAGCAGGGCGTGTCTCCGGAGAAGCTCAGCGGCACCATTCAGAACGACATTCTGAAAGAATTCATGGTCCGCAACACGTACATCTATCCGCCGGAAGGCTCCATGCGGATCATCGGCGATATCTTCCGCTACACCTCGCAGAAGATGCCGAAATTCAACTGCATTAGCGTCAGCGGCTATCACATGCAGGAGGCCGGCGCCACCGCCGACCTGGAACTGGCCTACACGCTGGCCGATGGTCTCGAATACCTGCGCACAGGCATTCGCGCTGGCCTGGATATCGACAGCTTCGCGCCGCGTATCTCCTTTTTCTGGGGCATCGGCATGAACCATTTCATGGAGATTGCCAAAATGCGGGCCGCGCGCGTGCTTTGGGCCAAGCTAGTCAAGCAGTTGAATCCGAAAAACCCGAAATCCATGGTGCTGCGCACGCACTGCCAGACCTCCGGCTGGTCGCTCACCGCGCAGGATCCGTTCAATAACGTGGTGCGCACCGCCGTGGAGGCGCTGGCCGCCGCGCTGGGCCACACCCAATCCCTGCACACCAACGCGCTCGATGAAGCGCTGGCCCTGCCCACCGATTTCTCGGCGCGCATCGCTCGCAATACGCAGATCTACCTGCAGGAGGAAACCGGCATCACCAAAGTCGTCGATCCCTGGGGTGGCTCGTATTACGTCGAGAAACTGACTCATGAATTGATGCATCGCGGCTGGCAGCTCATCCAGGAAGTAGAGCAATTGGGTGGCATGGCCAAGGCTATCGAAACCGGCCTGCCCAAGATGCGCATCGAGGAAGCTGCCGCGCGCAAGCAGGCGCGCATCGATTCCGGCCGGGATATCATCGTGGGCGTCAACGCCTACCAGCCCGAATCCGAGGCCGCCCTCGACGTCCGTGTAGTGGACAACACCGCTGTGCGCATCTCGCAGCTCGCGCGGCTCGAGGAAGCCCGCCGCACGCGCGACGTGGTGGCGGTACGGGAAGCGCTGGCAGCCCTCACCCGCTGCGCCGAGACGGGCGAGGGCAATCTACTCGATCTGGCCGTGGCCGCCGCCCGCCAACGCGCCACGCTGGGTGAGATTTCCATGGCGCTCGAACGCGTGTGGGGCCGCTACCAGGCGGTCACCCGGACCATTTCCGGCGTATACTCGGCGGAGAGCAAGATGGACGAGAACTTTCAAAAAGCCCGCCAGATGGCGGATGAATTTGCCGCCGCCGAAGGCCGCCGCCCGCGCCTGCTGGTGGCCAAGATGGGGCAGGATGGCCACGACCGCGGCTCCAAAGTGATTTCCACCGCCTTCGCCGATTTGGGCTTCGACGTGGACATCGGCCCGCTCTTCCAGACCCCGCGCGAAGTGGCGCGCCACGCCGTAGAGAATGACGTGCATGTGTTGGGTGTCTCGTCGTTGGCTGCGGGCCACAACACGCTCGTTCCGCAAGTGATCGAAGAGCTCAAGAAACTGGGCCGCGACGACATCCTGGTAATCGTGGGCGGCGTGATTCCGCCGCAGGATTACGACTTCCTGTACAAGAGCGGCGTGGCCGGCATCTTCGGACCCGGCACCGTGATTCCGCTGGCCGCGCAGCAGATCCTGAAAACAATATCCGCCAGCCCGGTGGAGAGAGTCTGATGAAAGCCCCGGAGAGCGGGCAATCTCGCCCGCAGCCGCCTTTTAGGCGGCCCGAGCCGGCTGAAAGCTGCCTGCGGCCAGCATTGGCCGCTCTCCAATGATCCGCCGGCGTCTGGCCCGCGACGAGTACGTCGAAGGCGTGTTGCGCGGCGACCGCACCATCCTCAGCCGCGCCATCACTCTGATTGAAAGCCTGCACGCCGAGGATATCGAGCTGGCGCAAGATGTTCTCGAGCAGTGCCTGCCCTATTCCGGCGATTCCATCCGCGTGGGCATCACCGGCGTACCCGGCGCCGGCAAGAGTTCCCTGATTGAAGTCCTGGGCGCATACCTCACGGTCCAGCGCAACGAAAAGGTCGCGGTGCTGGCAGTGGATCCATCGAGTCAGGTTTCCCGCGGCAGCATCCTGGGAGACAAGACGCGCATGGAAACGCTGGCCAACGACGATCGCGCATTCATCCGGCCGTCGCCATCCGGCGGATCGTTGGGCGGCGTGGCCCGCCGCACCCGCGAAACCATGCTGCTCTGCGAGGCCGCCGGATATCGCAACGTGCTGGTGGAAACCGTGGGCGTAGGCCAGTCGGAAACCGCCGTGCGCTCCATGGTCGATTTTTTCCTGTTGCTGATGCTGGCCGGTGCCGGCGACGAGTTACAGGGCATCAAGCGCGGCATCGTCGAGATGACGGACCTGATCGCGTTCAACAAGGCCGACGGTGACAATCGCGCGAAGGCCGAAGCCGCCCGCCGCGAGTACGAGAGCGCCTTGCATCTCTTCTCCTCGGCCGGCACCGGCTGGACACCGCGGGTGACCACCTGCTCCGCACGCCTCCGCGAGGGCATCGCCGAGATCTGGGATGCGGTGCTCGAACATAACGCCTGGCTCACCAGCACCGGGCAACTCGCCGGCTTCCGCCAGCGTCAGGTGAAGAGCTGGATGTACGAATTGATCGAACAGGCCTTGCGCGACGAGTTCATGAATCACCCCGGCGTCCGCGACAAGCTGCCCGGCTATGAACAGGATGTGCTCGCCGGACGCCTCAGCCCGTTTCGCGCCGCACGCCGCTTGATCCAGGTTTATACGGAGAATCCATTATGATTTTTTCCTTCCCACTGCTATCCGCCGAGGAGGCTGCCGCGCTGGTCGGGCACGGCCAGACCGTCGGCTTCAGCGGCTTCACTCCGGCTGGCGCTCCCAAAGCCATCCCCACGGCCATTGCCGAGCGCGCCACCGCCGAACACCAGGCCGGACGCGAATTTCAAATCGGCGTGTTGACCGGCGCTTCCACCGGCACCTCGCTCGATGGCGCGCTAGCCAAGGCCGACGCCATCAGCTTCCGCACGCCGTACCAATCCGACCCGGCATTGCGCGCGCGCATTAACGCAGGCCAAACCCGCTTCTTCGACATGCACCTGTCGTTGATGCCGCAAGCCACCCGTTATGGCTTTCTGGGGCCCGTGCATTGGGCCGTGGTGGAGGCCAGCGATTTGACCGCGGGCGGAGGCATCGTGCTCACGTCGTCGGTGGGTTGCGCGCCGACATTTTGCAGCAAGGCTGAGAAGATCATCGTCGAGCTGAACCATCGCCACCCTCCCACGCTGCTGGGCATGCACGACATCTACGAGCCGGCCGACCCTCCGCATCGCCGTGAAATTCCAATCTATTCCGCCTCCGACCGCATCGGCTCACCGGTCATCAAAGTGGACCCGTCCCGCATCGCCGGCGTGGTCGAGACCGCCGCCGACGACGAGACCCACGGGTTCGCCGCCGCCACCCCCGTTACCGAGAAAATCGGGCAGAACGTGGCCGAGTTTCTGGCTGCCGAGATCGCTTCCGGCCGCGTGCCGAAATGCTTCCTGCCGATTCAGTCCGGCGTAGGCGATATCGCGAACGCCGTGCTTGGCGCCCTGGGCAAGCATCCGGACATTCCGGCCTTCGAGATGTATACCGAAGTGTTGCAGGATTCCGTCATCCGTCTGATGAAGAACGAACGGGTGAAGTTTGCCAGCAGTTGCTCGCTCACCGTGAGCCCCGCCACTCTGCGCTCGGTCTACGACAACCTGGAGTGGTTCCGCTCGCGCATCCTGCTGCGGCCGCAGGAAATCAGCAACAATCCGGAAGTCATCCGGCGGCTGGGCGTTATCTCCATCAATACCGCCATTGAGGTAGATATTTTCGGCAATGTGAACAGCACGCACGTCATGGGCCGCCAGATGATGAACGGCATCGGCGGTTCGGGCGACTTCACCCGCAACGCGTATTTGTCGGTCTTTACGTGTCCCTCCACGGCCAAGGCCGGCAAGATTTCCACCATCGTGCCGCTGGTCAGCCACATGGATCACAGCGAGCACTCGGTGCAAATCGTGGCGACGGAATATGGCATTGCCGATCTGCGCGGACGGTCGCCATATGAGCGCGCGGTGCTGATCATCAACAATTGCGCGCACCCCGATTTCCGCGACGAACTGAACGGCTATCTCGAAATGGTGGAAGGCGGACACACGCCGCAGACGCTCACGGCGGCGTTCAAGCTGCACGAGCAGTATCTGAAAACGGGGGATATGCGGGGCGTCGATTGGCGCCAGTTCGTAGGGTAGGATAAACGCGGCGGTCCGCAAGTAATAACGCGAATCAGCCCGCCTAGGTGCCCTTTGCGAAGGCCCGATCCAGCTTATCCAGCAGCGCTAAGCCCCGCTTCTTTGAACCGCGCCGGGCTACCGCCTGGAAGCGGGTCTCGGTATCATACTGCGTCAAGGCCGACGTCGCCAGTTCGTCCATCAGGCGGTTGATGCTGATCCCTCTTCGCGGCGCTCCGTGGCGGACAAGGGCGACTTGCGGAAGACCCGATCGCGTCCCAGGACGTCTTCATATTCCAGGATTCCGTTCAAGATTAGCTCCGCTGATATCGCCGGTGGCCGCGGTTTGCCGGTTATTCGGCGATGCAATCATCGTCGCACAAAATCGTTACGGCGTTTTCTCTTTGCCGCCGCTCTAGCCTTAAAAGCCTCTTCTCCAAAGCATAGCTCAATGTGTTGTAACGCCCCTGCCATTGTAGTTGTGCGGCGCATACTTTGCTCCCGGTGAGATTCTGGCCCTCGCGCATCTACGTTCAAATACACCGCCTCCATAAGGACTGCGGATGGCGGCCCCGTCCATCTGATCTCTACGGCGACCGATAAGATCGCCGGAACGATCCACGTCACGCCCGCGAATGTCCTTTTGAGCGGCCTGGCGCTTTCCGGACGGTTCCGAAGCGTGGGTGGCAACCACGCGCCAGGCCGTCGCCATTGAGTTGCCGGTTCCCTCCCTGCCCCCAATCGCCATTTGTTAGACTGGGGTGCAGGTGCTAAAGCGCTTCATCCTCTGGGATTACCCACGCGCGAGCTGGCAATACGACGTGATGGTCGGCATTATCGTGATCTTCGTCATGCTGACTCCGCGCGGATGGTTTCGCGACCAGCCACGCACGCCTCTGGTCAGTTCGGTTTCCGTACTTCCAGGCGAGCACGGCAGCAGCGTTTATTGGGTCGAACCGGAGCTTCTGGCGGATCTTTCCAAAGACCAGCAGGCCCAGAAGCTGACCGCCCTTCTCACCAAGTTCACGCACCGGAAAGAAGTGACCGTGACCCGGGTGGAACCCATCGCAGATTCAGATGGGGAGACCAAGGGCTACATGGTTTTCGCCAAGCCCTGATCGGCTCCCATGCATCGTCCCCACATCGCCATCGCAGGAATTCTGGGAATCGCCCTGAACTCGGCCGTTTGGTCCAAGCCGCCGGGCGACCTGGACACCGTATTAGACCGAATCAATAGAGCCGGAGCCGCGTTCCGCACCATGTCGGCCAATGTGCGCCGCGTGTCGCACACCGCCGCCGTCAACGACGACACGGTGGATTCGGGCATGATCCTGCTGAAACGGGCCCGCGCCAAAGACTTGCGGATGGTGATCAATTTCACGGAGCCCGACACCAAGGCCTTCGCTTTTTCCGGCCACGAAGTGGATATTTATTATCCCAAAATGCAGACTGTGGATATTTTCGACGTTGGCAAGAGCAAGGCGCTACTGGAACAGTTCCTTCTGCTGGGATTCGGGACCTCGCGCCGCGATCTGCAGGCTTCTTATAATCTGCGGCTAGCGGGCGAGGACACCATCGCCGGCCAGAAAACCGCGGTCCTCGAACTGGTCCCGAAATCGGAAGAGGTTCTGCGGCATCTGCACAAGCTGGAGATGTGGGTAGCGGACAACGGGTACCCATTACAGCAGAAATTTTACCTACAGGGTGGGGATTACGAGTTGGCGACGTATACCAACATGAAGATTAATCCGGATCTTCCGGATTCGGCATTGAAATTGCACTTGCCTAATCACGTGAAGAAGGAATACCCGCAGAAGTAATTCGTTTACCAGGCGAAGACCAGGCGCATGGAATCGAACGGAACCAGAAACAGGCTGACCTTTTTGGATTGGCTACGCGGCGTGGCCGGCATTATCATGCTCCAGGGACACGCCTTCCAGTCCTTCTTGAAGGCCGATTTGCGCGGTGGCGCGGCATATATGCTTTCGCAGTTTTTCGGAGGCATGCCACCCGCCATTTTCCTGTTCCTGACCGGCGTCACCCTGGCATTCCTGATGTTCAGCTTCGAGCGCAAAGGCGTTTCCCGGCGCGACAGGATTACGGGTACGCTGCGCCGGGCCGGATACCTGTTCGGTATCGCGATGCTGTTGCGGCTGCAACTCTGGTTGTTCAGTTGGCCCAGCCCGTGGACCAATATGCTCAAGGTGGACATCCTGAATTGCATGGGTTTCGGAATCGCCCTGATGTCTGTTATGTCTCTGTTCTCGACAGCCCAGCGCGTGCGCGTCTGCGCCCTTCTGGGCCTGTTGATCGCGGGTCTTTCGCCGGTGGTTTCCCAAATGAATTGGTCGGGCGTGCCGGAACTGGTGCGGGCTTACATCGCCCCGGATTACAACTACTTCGGCTTCTTTCCGTGGGCTGCGTACCTGGCCTTTGGAATGAGCGCCGGCAGCCTGATCCGGCTGCTGAAACACGAGCAATACGACCGCGCCATGCAGTGGGCCGCGATGTTGGGAATCGTTATGATCCTGGCGGCCCGCTATTTCGCAAACTTACCCTTCTCGATTTACCCGAAATCCGAATTCTGGCTGGATAGCCCGGCGCAAGTGTTGATCAAACTGGGTGTGACCCTGTTGATCCTGGCGGTAGCATATGTCTGGACACAATACGGCGCGGCGCCCGGATGGAGCTGGGTACGCCAATTCGGCACCACCTCGCTTTTGGTCTATTGGGTGCACATCGAACTGGTGTACGGTCGCTGGCTGCCGTGGTGCAAAAGCAATCTGGATGTGGGGCAGACCGTATTGGCGTCGGTGGTTTTGATTATCCTGATGCTGCTGTTGGCCGCCGCGAAGACCTATCGCAAGGATATCGGCGCGTACGCCCGAGGCTGGCGCTGGTTCTGGTCCGCCAAGCCCGACCGCGTCGCCGCGGATTAGTGGGCGAGGGCGCTACCCGCCGGCCCTACCCGTCAGGCTGAACAAAAGTACGCTCAGCACAATCAGCGTGATCGCCACGTACATGCGGTCCCGCTGCAAGATAAAGGCTACGACCGAGAAGGCCACGCGCGCCACCGGTGTGGCTATCAACAGCACCAGGCCAAGCTGGATCATGCGGCGGCAATGGAATCCCGGTACGCCGCTGACGATGCCGCGCAGGTGCCGCAGATACTCGGGCTCGCCGCGAAATACGTGATAGCCCGGCGGGCTGGTTCCGTATTGAATCAAATACCAGATGCCACCCGCCCCCACGACCGAAGCCGACAGCATGACGCCGTATCGCAGCAGACCGCCGATAATCTCGTCCACCTTACGATCGCTCAGCGGCATCAAAGTTTCCCTGTGAGGGCGCTGTAAATCATCTCGACCGCCAACGCGCCGACCACGATGCCAAACACCCGCCGTAGCGTGAGCGTGGGAGCGCCAGGCAATACCCGCGCCCCCAGCATGGATCCGCCGAGCACGCCCAATACCACCGGCATGGTAAGACCCGGATCGATGTACCCGCGGTTCAGATAGACGCCGGCGCTGGCGGCGGCTGTGACTCCGATCATGAAGTTGCTGGTGGTGGTGGAGACCTTGAACGGGATCCGCATCGCACGGTCCATGGCGAGGACTTTCAGGGCGCCGGAGCCGATGCCAAGCAGCCCGGAAACCGCGCCGGCGATGAACATCAGGCCGAATCCGGTCTTCACATGACTGACTTTATAGGATCTGACTCCTTCCGGCGTTGGGAAGCTGCCATTCAGCCGCAGCCGCTCCGCCAGGCGGTCGCCGGGCTCCCCATTGCGGGTGGCGGGATGACTGCGCATGGATGTCCACGCCGCATGCAACAAGACCGCGCCGAAGATCACGCCCAATATCGATGGTGAAACCTTTGCCGCGGCGAACGCGCCGCACACCGCGCCCACGGTGGTGGCGATCTCCAGAAACATGCCGATGCGGATGTTCGAGAGACCCTCCCGCACATACGCGGCGGCCGCCCCGGACGAAGTGGCGATCACCGAAATCAGTGCCGCCCCCATGGCATAGTGCAGATCGATTCCCAATAAAAGCACCATGGCGGGAGTGATCACTACGCCGCCGCCCAATCCTGTGAGAGCGCCCAAAAAGCCGGCTGCCACCGACACAACTCCGAGCAGAGCTGTAAGTTCGAGTATGTTCAAGGTGCGCTCCCCAGTTATCAAGATACACGGTCAGGCTCGCCCGGCGGCTACCTGTCGCAGGAAGGCCGCTGCCGCGGCCAGCGACTGACGGCCTTCCGGCACGAAGGGATGGAACATCTGCCACACGTGCGGCACTACGGGCCAGACGGTCATTTCCACGCGCACCCCGGCGGCGCGGGCCCGCACCGCCAGCTCCGTCGAATCGTCGCGCAGGGTCTCGTCCGCCCCGACGTGAATCAGCAGCGGCGGCAGGCCGCGCAGATCGGCATAGAGCGGCGAAGCAAGTGGATCTCGCGGATCGCCGCCGGTGTGCGCGATGTAGAATTCAGTAGCCCGTCCCAGAGCGCTGCCATGAAACATGGCGCAGCGACGGTCGTTGGTGTGTCGCGATTCGCCAATCCCTACCAGGTCCGTCAGCGGGGAAAAGAGCACGGCGGCATCGGGCAAGGGTGCCCCTTCGTCACGCAGCTTCAGCATCGTGGCCAGCGCCAGGCCGCCGCCCGCCGAGTCGCCCGCGATCGCCATGGGGACGGACGCTCCCACCTCGGCGCGCAGCGCATGCCAGGCGGCCACGGCATCCACTAGTCCGGCGGGAAAAGGATTCTCGGGCGCCAGCCGGTAATCGGGAGCATACACGCGCAATCCGCGCTGCGCGAAGCCCGTCGTGAAGGGCCGATGTGTGCGCGCGGAACAGGCGAAATAGCCGCCGCCATGCAGGTAGAGCAAGACCGCCGTGGGAGCCGGCGACGCGCACTCGACCCATTCTCCCGGCACGCCTCCCAATGTCGCGGGAGTGATCTTGACGCTCGCGGGCGTCTTGAAAAATCCGCCATTCATGATGGCGCGGGCATGTTGGGCGTTCTGCGCGCGTGCCAGGCGCGGCTTGAACGTGTGCCGCAGGAAGAAACTTATGGTGTGGGCTTGCCAGCTTGCCATGGTTGCCGATTCTAGCGCACGCGGGATGTGTTTTGCACAGAGAGTTCGCGACTGCCGTCATGCAGATAGCGCGCGGTCGCACGCCTACTCGTCGCGTAGCGCGGACATGAGATCCAGCTTCGCCGCCCGCTGTGAAGGCAGAAAGCTGGCGATTCGGATCGGCGCCGCCTGTGAGTTGCCGCGCGAAAGCCTCACTAACTACGGCGACGCGCTGCGACGCAGACGTATCGTTCCGGTGGAAGCCGCGGCCGCGAATCACCGGAATGCCCATCGTCCATGGAATAATCCGGGCTCAACTATCCAAATTACAGGCGATCAAAGGAGGGTCAATTCCAAGGGCGCGCCGGCCGCGCAGCCTAGCAGTTTGGCCGCCGACTCCTGACCTACGGATATCTCGTAGTGACCCGCGCTGCCCAAGATCAGGAATGGCTCGCCCCGGCCGCACGCCGCGTAGTGCGGCGCGAACACGCGAATTCGCCGTGGGCCCGCGGCCAGCTCGAACTCCCGTTTGTCGAGATCCGGGAAATCTTCGACGGAGAAATTCGTGACGATGTTGCCGAAGCGATCGACCCTGAGGATGGCGCCCGTCCAGGTGCGGCGTCCGGTGCGCGCCGGCTTATCGAAATCGAGGCGCAGGTAATCCTGGATCAACTTGCCGAAGCGCGCCGGAGCGGTGCCCGCCGCCAGGTGCGCGGCCGCCGGCGCGAAAATGTCGCGGCCGTGAAACGTATGGCTTACCGGCTGCAAAAAATAACGCGCGTTCGAGATGGCCCGCACTTTGTGCGTTTCGCGGCTGTAAACCATCGAAAGTACGCCATTATCCGGCGCGACAAAATACTGTCCCGCGGCCTGGGCCAGAATGGGCCGGCGCGAGGTTCCCACGCCCGGGTCCACCACAATTACGTGCACGGTGCCGCGCGGAAAATAGCGATACGACTGCCAGATCGTGAAGGCCGCTTCGGGGATCTCGTAGGCGCCCACGCCGTGGCTGATATCCACGATTTGGGCGCGCGGGCAGATGGAAAGGATCACGCCTTTCATCACGCCTACGTAGTGGTCGGAAAGGCCGAAATCGGTAGTCAGGGTAATCAATGGAACAGGCATTGTTAGAATAGAAGGAAGTGCAGCGCTTTTACTTCGATCACAACGCTACCACGCCGGTGTCTCCCGAAGTGCTGGAGACCGCGGTGGCGTGTCTCGGTCAAGTGTATGGTAACGCTTCCAGCATCCATCATTTCGGACAGGCGGCCAAGCAACGGCTGGAGAACGCCCGGCGGCAGACGGCGGCGCTGATCGGAAGCCAGCCACGGGAAATCGTGTTCGTGAGCGGCGGCACCGAGGCCGATAATCTGGCTTTGTTCGGGACGGCGCGCCACGGGCAGCATGCGGGGCGCGCATCGCGGCATGTGGTCACCACCACCATCGAACATCCGGCGGTGCTGAATGCCTGCGCGCAGTTAGAGCGCGAAGGCACGGACGTGACGTACGTGCCCGTGGGCGCGGGAGGCATCGTGGACCCGGACGATGTCCGCCGGGCGCTACGGCCGGACACGGTGCTGGTTTCCGTAATGCACGCGAACAACGAGTTGGGAACCGTGCAGCCGGTGGCGGAGATCGCGGCCATGGCGCACGAAGCCGGCGCGTACATGCACGTGGATGGCGTGCAAGCTTCAGGCAAGATCCCAGTGGATGTGGACGCGCTGGGCGTGGATTTCTATAGCGTAAGCGGCCACAAGATTTATGCGCCGAAGGGAATCGGCGCGCTTTACGTACGGCGCGGCACACGGCTGAGCGCGATTTTGTTTGGCGGGCATCACGAGCGGGAGCGGCGTCCCGGAACCGAGAACGTGCCGGGCGCCGCGGCGTTCGGTTGCGCGGCGGAACTGGCGGGGGTGCAGCTTGAAACCGAAGCGCGGCGCGTCGGCCGATTACGCGACCGGCTGGAGTCGGCCATTCTGGAGCGCATTGCGCACACAGGAGTGAACGGCCGCCGCTCGGCGCGCACGCCGAATACGGCGAATCTATATTTCGACGGCCTGGAGGGCGAGGCGCTGGTGATCGCGCTCGACTTGCGCGGTTTTGCGGTATCGAGCGGGGCGGCCTGTTCGAGCGGGGCCGTGGAGCCTTCGCACGTGCTGACGGCCATCGGGCTGACCGCCGATCGTGCGCGCGCCAGCATCCGTTTTTCGCTGGGGCGCGCCAACACGGCGGAGCAGGTGGATGCGCTGGTGGAAGCGGTGGCGGCGGCGGTGACGCATTTGCGGAAGCTGTCTCCGGTGACGATATGAGCGCCGCACCGGTGGCCGCGCCGATTGCGGTGGCCATGAGCGGCGGCGTGGATAGCTCCGCGGTCGCCGCTCTGCTGGCGCGCGAGGGCCACTCGGTGGTGGGCTTGACCATGCAGCTTTGGAACCAGCGGCGGCTGCCTGAACTCGCCGTAGAGGGCGCGACCGGACGCTGTTGCTCGCTCGACGACGTCTACGATGCGCGGCGCGTGGCAGAACAAATCGGCATTCCTTACTACGTGGTGAATTTCGAGCGACAGTTCGAGGCGCGCGTGATCGCACCGTTCGTCGAGGAGTATCTTGCCGGGCGGACGCCGATTCCGTGTACACTGTGCAACAACTTCATCAAGTTCGATCAGTTTCTGGAAATGGCCGACGCGGTGGGCGCGGGAAAGATCGCCACCGGCCATTATGCGCGCATTATCTTTGACGAAGCGGGCGGGCGGTATCAGTTGCGCAAAGCCATGGACGAGACCAAGGACCAGACGTACTTCCTGTTCGGACTGACACAGGCGCAGCTCGCACGCAGCTTGTTTCCTTTAGGTGAGATGCGCAAGTCTGAAGTGCGCCAACTGGCGCGGGACATGCAGCTGTCCGTGGCGGACAAGGGCGAGAGTTTCGAGATCTGCTTCGTACCCAACGGCGATTATGCCGCGTTCATGGATGCCTATTTGCGGCAGAAGGGTGTGCCCGCGGAGCCTGCCCGAGGGGAGATCGTCTCGACCGATGGGCGGACGCTCGGGGAACACGGCGGCGTGCATCATTTTACGGTTGGGCAGCGCAAGGGATTGGGCATCGCCACGGGCGAGCCGTTGTATGTGATCGCGACCGACCCGCAATCGCAGCGGGTCACCGTGGGCCATAACGACGAGTTGTTGCGCGCCAGCCTCACCGCCCGCGACGTAAATTGGGTTTCGATCCCGGGTTTGCAGGCGCCGATGCGCGCGCAGGTGAAGATACGGAACAGGCATTTGGCCGCAGCGGCGACGCTGAATCCGGCAGCCGAACTCGCCCGCGTGGAGGTGCGCTTCGATGAACCGCAGCGCGCGATCACTCCGGGACAAGCGGCGGTTTTCTACGACGAAGATCTGGTATTGGGAGGCGGATGGATTGAGTAAGCCAACGCACCTGAATCTGACTGTCCTGGCGAGCTTTCTGGGCAGCAATATGCCGCCGGCGGCGCGTGTCGCGGCGGTGAAGGCGGCGCTAGAAACGCCGGCCGGCCGGATGCTGCGCGACGAATTGGGCGGTTGGGTCATCCGGCTGCTGCCGGCGGAAACCGTGGTGCCGGAGATTTATGCGGCGTGGCGTCCGCTGGTGCGAGACGCCATGCTGTTTATGATCGCCCACCTCTCCGCGGCACGCCTGGCTCCTAAATTGGTGGAACAGATCGACCTGCCGCCGGATACACCGCCCGAAGCGCGCTTACTGCGCCTGATCGCGAAGGTTCCGGGGCTGCAGAAAATCGGGCAGGTGCTGGCGCACAACCGGCATTTGGACCGGTCGCTGCGCGACGCATTGTCGGAACTGGAGAACGGCATTCGCGACGTGAGCGCGGAGGAGATGGGCGCCCTGGTCCGCAGACAACTGGGGCGGCGGCTGGAGGCCCACGCGGTAGAAATCGAACCCGGCCTGCTGGCGGAGGCCAGCGTCAGCGCGGTGCTGCGGTTCACCTGGCTGAACCCCGCCAGCGGCGACCGGGAGCGCGGCGTATTCAAGGTCCTGAAGCCGTTTGTGTCGGCGTGCTTCGCCGAAGATCTGGAACTGCTGCAGCAGTTGGCCCATTTTCTGGCGGAGAAGCATCCCGAGTACGGGCGCGCGCTGCCGGAAACCATCATGGAGGTGCGCCGCCTGCTGGAGCACGAAGTGGACTTTGTGCGGGAGCAGGCGACCCTGGTGGAGGCTGCCCGGATCTACAAGGGGATGCGCGGCGTGCGCGTGCCGCGTTTCATCGCGCCGCTTTCGACTGCCGGCATCACCGCGCTGAGCGAGGAACGGGGAATAAAGGTCACCGCGGCGCTCGAGAACGCGTCCGGCAGCCAGCGGCGGCGGGCGGCCGAGCAATTGATCGAAGCCCTGATCGCCGTGCCGCTGTTCGCGCGCGGCGCGCGGAGCGTCTTTCATGCCGATCCGCACGCCGGCAATCTGCTCTACGACGTGCGCACCGGAGAACTCGTGCTGCTCGACTGGGCGCTGACCGAAGGCCTGAGTCGCGACCAGCGGCGGCACGTGGCGATCCTGGCGCTGATGCTGGGCTTGCGCGATCCGGTAGGAGTGTCGAACGAGATTGAGGCGCTGGCGTCGGGCGGCCGGCTCAACCAGTCGCAGCGCGGGATGGTGCGCGGCCATGTCCACCAGTTCGTCGATGGATTGCCGTTCAAACGGCTGCCGGGCAGCATGGATGCCATGCGCCTATTGGACCGGCTGGCGCTGGAAGGCGTCCGCTTCCCGCCGGGCCTCATGATGTTACGCAAAGTCCTGTTCACTTTGGACGGCATTCTGCACGACATCGCCGCACCCAATTTACACCTGGACTTTATCCTGGCGCGCCACATGCTGCTCCGTTCACCTCTCTCTCTCTTCGATTGGATTGGGGTAGACGCCAGCGCGCTGCTGTACGGCGGCCGGCTGTGGGTGCAATGGGCGCAGGCGGCATTAAGCCGGGCAAACGGCTAGGCTGCCCGTCCGGAACGGACCACTCGTCCGATTTGTCCCACCCGGATTGGATGCGCGCGATTCGTGTTGTCTACTGGTAACGTGAGAGGTCGCCGCGCATGATCCAAATCGATAACCCTGTACAGTTAGCGGAAGAGCTTTGTAAGTTGGGCCTGGACGCCTGCCACGAGATCGTCTTCGGTCCGCGCGGTTATCAGGAGGGGCTCGACGTGGGCAGCGACTTCTTTCCGTTGTGGGAGCTGACGCTGCCGGAAAACCTGGATGCGCTGGCCAGGCTGGACTTCGCGGCCATCAAGGCGCGGCGGGGGCAGGATTGGTCGGTGGCGCCGCCCCCCGCACGCCTCGGTTGGGCGCGTTAGACGCCATGATCCGCCGGATGGGTTCGTTATCCGCGTAGACGCACCATTCCGCGACGAGCGACCCGCGCACCACGGCTCGCCAAGCGGCGGGAGCCTGTCATTTGTTCTTCCGGCCGCAACGGGCCACCGGCCGATGTTGCCTGCCTGCGACCCGCGTTCCCAGCGAGTCGATGAACACGTGGTCTTCGGTCATGAGGCCGGCGATCTCCGCGGGGCTGTGGCGATTCATGGCATTTACGAATGGGTGGACATAGCGATTGACACGGTTTCAATTATACAGACAGAACCGGGTTTTCCTTTTGACCCCAACCGCTTGTGCTAGGCTAGCCACAGGGCATGATTTACCTCTACGGGTGCCTGGCACTGCTGGCCGCTCTGACGGCGCTGTTCTCCATCGTGATGTTCAAACTGGCGCAGGCCCGGCGCGCGTCCACGAAGCCGAATTGTTATTACTGCGGCAGCGTGGCCCTACACATCTCTCACCCCAGCGGTCCGGCCGATTGGCTGCTCACTTACTGGAATTGCATACCGCACCGGTGTGAAGTTTGCTTCCACCGGCAGTACCGGTTGACGGATCAGCCCGCCCGCCCGGATTGAACCGAGGAGGCTGTGAGGATGGCTTGTGGAATTCCGGACAGCGCCACCACGCGGCCGGCCGCTCCCATCCGAATGGCTTCTCTGGGCATCCCGAAAACCACGCAGGTAGCTTCATCCTGCGCGACGGTTCGCGCCCCGGCCTGACGCATTTTGAGCAATCCCTGCGCCCCATCGGACCCCATACCGGTCAGCAGCACACCGACAGAGCGCGCGCCCGCGGTTTCCGCGACGGAGCTGAACATCACGTCCACCGACGGGCGCTGGTAACAGACTCGCGGGCCGTTCTTCAGCACCACCGAGTATCCGCCGTTGGTGTGGCGGAGCAGCATATGCCGATCTCCCGGGGCCACCAGCGCGCGGCCTGCATACAGGGCATCTCCATCCTCGGCTTCTTTCACTTCAACGGCGCAAATCTGGTTGAGCCGGGTGGCGAACGCGCGCGAGAAGCCGGCCGGAATATGCTGCGTGATGAGGATGCCGGGAGCGTCCGGCGGCATTCGCGGCAGAACCTCCGCGATCGCTTCGGTCCCACCGGTGGAAGCGCCGATGGCGATCACTGTGGACGGGGCCCACGGGGTAGCCGCGAGACGCGGCGGCGGAATGGCGGGCGCCGAACTGGCGGGCCGCCGCACGCGCGAAGCAGCCGCGGCGCGTATCTTAGAAGCCAGTTCCGACCGCAGTTCACCCACTGAATACGGTCCCCCCGGTTTGGCCAGGACTTCCACGGCTCCCAGGCTCAAGGCTTCCATAGCGGTCTGGCAGGAGGCCTGTGCCAGTGAGCTGATGACGATCACGGGCATCGGGCGAAAATGCATAAGCTTCTTCAAAAACGTCAGGCCGTTCATGCGCGGCATCTCGATATCCAGCGTCAGCACGTCCGGCGCGAGTTCGAGGATCTTATCGCGCGCAATGTACGGATCGGGGGCGGTCCCGACCACTTCGAGACCGGGCTGCCCGGAGATTGCCTCGGTCAGGATCTTGCGCACAATGGCGGAATCGTCGACCACCAGTACGCGGATAGAGCCGTCAGCCGGCATGCTCCTCCACCGCCAGCCAGAGATCGATGGTTCCGTCACCAAGATCGAGCGACTGACTGGGAGGTTCCGCCGGCAAGGCCGCATCCTCCGGCCAGAGTTCCGGGCTGGACAATCGAATATGCTGTTCGGTTTTCACGCGGCTCAGCAGCGAGCCGCAGATCATATTGGTGAGTTCGCAGACTATGCAGCCAATTTGCGAAGCCGGGATCGGATCTTCCTGTTCCATGGCCAGAAAGTTGGCCGCCAGAGCGCGTACGGAGCTTTCGGAGACGCTGACGGTCAATGCCCCGCAGGTCGTGCCGGCAAAGGTCAGATGGGCCGCAACCCTCGCTGCCGCGATAGATCCGGCAGCCTCGGCGGGGCCATGAATTGCCGTGAAGAACATGGTTTCGAGGACCTGTCCGGCGGCGGCCGCCAGCCTTTCATCCCATTCGCTATCCGGCATAGGCGCCTCCGAGAACACGCTCCAGCTCCAGCCGCAGGGTCTCCGGCATGAAGGGCTTCCTGACATAGCCACGCGCGCCCAAAGAGCACATCTGGCGAATGCGGCTGTCGGTGCCGTCGGTTGACACGATCACGACCGGCACGGATTTCAGCAAGTCGTCCGCTGCCAGGCGGCGCACAAACTGTTCGCCGTCCATAGCAGGCATGTTGATGTCGGTCAGCACCACATCCACCCAATGCTCGCGCAGGATGGATATAGCTTCCCCGCCCTCTCCGGCTTCCAGAAACTCGGCCCCCTCCATGCCGGAAAGGACGATGATGCGGCGGATGAACGCCCGCATCACGGCTGAATCGTCGACAATCAAGACGCGGACGGCCACGCATGCCCTCCTTTCGCCGCGGCAGGAGGCGGCAATTCCTGCTCCGCCGAACCCGGCCCCCGCATCCAGAATCGGCCGCTAGCTATATCCAGGCGCACGGTGCGCGAGACGTGGCCACCCACATCTTCTCCCTGCACCAGTACACCCGCTTTCCAAAGAATCTTGCGCAACGCGAGATAGTTTCGCTTGCCAATGTTGAAGACCCCCTCCCGATCCATCACTTGAGATCCTCCCGCCACCCGTACCGTCAAACGCCGCTTCTCCGCGCCGTATTCGTAGGCGCGGCGAAAAAGCAGCGGGATGCCGGTGTCGGCGAACATATACGGATTTTCGCCGGCTTTGACCGGCGAAATCGCGGATTCGGGAAGCATATAATGCAGCATCCCGCCCACTCCGGCCACCGGATCGTGAATGGCGATCGCGATACACGAACCGAGCGCATACGTCACCAGCACGTGATCCCGCGATTTGCTGACCTGGCAATCCGCGATCCCCACGACTAAGTTGGCCATCGGCCCCCCTGCTGCACTTCCGGACCGGGTTTCCGGTAAATCGCCGGCTGTACGTAGGTCAATCCGTGCCGAACGCCGGTGAGGCTCTCGGCATGGCCGATGAACAGGTATCCGCCGGATTCCAAATGCGTCGCCAGGCGGTTCACCACGGCCTCCTGCGTCGGCTTATCGAAGTAGATCATGACATTGCGGCAGAAAATCACCGGGAATCGGATGGGCTGCGAGAACGGTTCCACCAGGTTGAGGCGGGCGAATTCGACCTGGCTGCGTACTTCCGGCTTGATCCGGTACCAGCCCTCCCAGCGGCCTTCGCCCCGCAAGAGAAACTGCCGCAACCAGCCTTGCGGAACGGTGCTGAATCGCTCGGCTGCATAAACTGCGCTTTTCCCCGCCGCCAGCGCCTTCGTCGAAATGTCGGTGGCCAGGATGCGCACTCTCCGGAAGGCCTCGGCGCCCCACAGATCCCAGAGGGTGAAGGCCAGGGTGTAGGGTTCCTCGCCGCTGGAACATGCGGCGCTCCAGATATCGATTCGTGGCCGCCCCCGCAAACCAGGCAATACTTTCCCGCGCAGAAAGTCGAAGTGGGCCGCCTCACGCATAAAGCTGGTGTGGTTGGTAGCGAGCGCGTCGATCATGCCGATCAAAGCCTCGCCGCTGGCGTCCCCCACCACATGCTCGTAATACTTATCGAAGGAGTTGAAACCGCCGGCACGCATCCGTTTGTTCAGCCGCGCCGCGACCAGTTCTTCTTTCCCATTTCGCAGATCCAAGCCGAACTCCGCGTAGGCCAGACGCCGGATGGCCTCGAATTCGCGAGGTTTCAGCCGCTGGACCGGACCGGCCGCGTTACCCGGGACATTGCCGTTAGCGGGTTGACTCATGCGTCGGTTCCCTGATCAGTCCGGCGAGATCCAAAATCAGGCCCACCCGGCCATCCCCAAGAATGGCGCCTCCGGCAATTCCGGGGATATTCTTGAAGGTCTCGCCGAGGCTTTTGATCACGGCCTCCTGCTTACCGATGAGTTCGTCGACCATCAGACAGAAACGGCGGCCCTCCCCTTCGGCCACGATTAGCAAACCGCGGCAGGGATCCTCGGAACGCGGCCTGACGCCAAACTTTCGGTACAGGCGCACCAGGGCGAGCAGGCTCCCGCGGACCATGACCATCTCCGCCCGGTTTTCTACCGTGAAAATGACTTCCGCCGTGGGGCGGAACATTTCGTGAACGGCGAACAACGGCACGATATAGCGCTCGCAGCCGACGCCCACCACCAGGCCATCGATGATGGCCAGCGTCAGAGGCACCTTGAGGGTAAATGTCGCGCCCCTTCCCACGCTGGACTGGATCTCAACATGGCCGCGCAACTTTTGGATCTGCCTCCGTACGACGTCCATGCCCACGCCCCGGCCCGAGACATCGGTAACCTGCGCCGCCGTGGAGAACCCCGGTTCGAATATCAGGTGAAAGACATCGCTCTCGGAAAGGTGCTCGGGATTGGCCACTAACCCTTTCTCAAGGGCTTTGGCCAGAATCCGCTCCGGGTCCAACCCGCGCCCGTCATCGGAAATCTCGATCACGATGTGGCCCGCCTGGTGGCAGGCGCGCAGCCCGATCCGGGCGACTGGGTTTTTGCCGGCCGCCGTACGCGCAGCGGGACTCTCGATGCCATGGTCCAGCGAATTGCGCACCATGTGCATCAGCGGATCCGCCAACTCCTCTACGATCGTCCGATCGATTTCGGTTTCCTCACCGCTGATGTCCAGCTCCGCGGGTTTTCCCATCTTGCGGGCCAGATCGCGGACTTGCCGGGCCACGCGCTGGAACAACTGTCCAATCGGCACCAGCCGCATGGACATGGAAGTCTTCTGGAGTTCGGCGGTGATGCGCGCCAGTTGCGCCAGATTGCGCTGGAGACGAGGACTTTTCGTCGCCGCCAGGTCGGGGTCGTAGCGCACCATGGACTGTGCGATCACCAGCTCCCCGGCCATGTCGACCAGGTAATCAAGTTTGCCGGTGTCTACTTTTACGGCCTTGGCTTCTCCATGTAGGGCTTGGGGATGGGGGGCCTCCGGGTGCGCCGCGGGTCCCGGAGATTCCTCGCGCGCCGGGTTCGCCGCCCCACTCACCTGCGGGTCTGCGCCGGCGCCGGAGGTCATGAGCGCACGGATGCGATCGAGCAGGAGGCCGGCGTCCGGAGCGGGGGCCGGCGCTTCCCCATGCAGCTTCGATTCTATGCCGTTGACGCAGTTCTTCAGATAATCCGCGCTCTCCAGGACGACATCGATGACGTGCGAAGTGATATTCAACCTGGCGTTGCGCGCCAGGTCCAGGACGGTCTCCACATTATGGGAAACTTCCCGTACGGCGTCGAGTTCCAAGAAGCCGGCCAGCCCCTTAATCGTGTGGAAGGCACGAAAGATGGAATGGATGGCTTCGGAGTTGCCCGGGTCTTGTTCGAGCGCCAGCGACCGGCTCTCGATGGCCGCCAGATGTTCCCGTGCTTCCAGCACGAAATCCGAAAGCAACTCCGGATCCTGTGCCAGGGAATAGGCCGCGGATTCGGGCGGTGGCGGCGGAACCTGCTCCAACGCTTGCTGCATGGCCGCGACGCCGGCTTCGAGCGCGTTTGAAAGGACGTCGCGGGCGGAACTCTCCGGCCCCTCCAGCCTGTCGCATAGTTCCGATGCGATACGCGCCACTTGTGGACATCCGCCCGCCTCGGCGCGGTCGCGAACTCCGCGTACGGCTTCGGCCAGAGAGCGCACCGATTGTTCAAAGCCCTCCTCCGACGAGAGATCCTGTACCACGACTTTCGTGGCCAAGGCTTCGATGTCCTGGCGCAGTTCCATTTGCTCGGGCATAAGGACCCTTATCCACCTCTAGAATTCCTTGAAGTCCTCGTCGAGAGGCAGCACGGTGCGATCTACCCTGCCGGCGCTCACCGTGGCCGTCTGCGGCTGGTGGCCGGCCTGCTTACGGGATACCGCCGACTGCAGCGCCGTCAGATCGCGCCCGTTCCGGGCACCGGCCACAGACGGGCCAGCCGACGCCCCGACTTGCGGGCGGACGTCATGCTTGGCGGGAGCCGCACGGCCGGTGGCTTGCTCATCGCCTCCCACCAGCGCCTGCAATTGCAGCACGACGCCCTCCATGGTTTCGGCCTGTCCGGAAAGTTGCTGACTGGCCGAGGCGCTCTCTTCGGCGCTGGCAGCGGTCTTCTGGGTCACCTGCTCCATTTGGGAGATGGCCTTCGAAATCTGCTCGATGCCGCGCGCCTGTTCCTCGCTTCCCAGATGTACCTCATCCACCAAGGTCTTGACCTTAGCCGCGCTTTCGGTGATGGAGCGAATGGCCGTCGCGACCTGATCCAGTTTAGTCATGCCATCCTTGGACTTGGCCATGGATTCTTCGATCAGCGCCGCCGTGTCCTTGGCAGCCTGCGCGCAACGCTGTGCCAGATTTCGCACCTCATCGGCCACTACCGCGAAGCCCATGCCTGCCTCTCCCGCGCGGGCCGCTTCGACCGCCGCATTCAGGGCCAGGATGTTCGTCTGGAAAGCGATCTCGTCGATGACTTTGATGATTTTGGAGACTTTGTCGCTGGATGTGTTGATTTCAGTCATGGAAGCTACCATTTGGCCGAGGGTTTGGTTCGCGGCTGTTACACGTTGATCGACTTGGCCAGTGAATTCCGCGGCCACTTTTGCATTTTCGGCATTCTTGCGACTCATGGAGTTAATCTCCTCGCTCGAAGAGGAGGTTTCTTCGAGGGAGGCCGCCTGTTCCGAAGACCCCTGCGCCAGCGATTGGCTAGCCGACGATACTTGGGTCGCCGCACTGGCAACCTGTGCGGCGCCATCGGCCATCTCGACGGCAACGTGGCGCAGAACCTGGCTGGTGCGGCTTACCACGAATAGAACGACGGCACCCACCGCCAGGCAGATCGCGAGAATCGCGAACAAGGCCCAACGGGCGCCCGACGTGCTGTCCGCGGCTTCGCTGCTCAAGGTCCGATTTAACTCCTTCTGCAGTTGCTGCAACTTATCCACCTCCTGTTGGGCCGCCATCTGCAGGGGAAGAATCTTATTGGTGAATAAAGCGTCGATGGCTTTCATGTCCTTGCTGCCGCGCTTTACTCCAATCAGTTCCTGATGCGCGCCCTGCCAGGCCGCCAGGCTCGCCAGAACGGAATCCACGGCCTGGCGTCCCGTTTCGGTGACGATCAGGGGACGAAACTCCTTCAGATCGCGATCGGCGTCCGCCGCCTCCCTGGCGAATCCCTGCTTATACTGATCGAGGAGGTGCAGGTCGTTCATGGCCACGGAGAGGGCTGCACCTCTTTCGAGGGATCCCATCTCCGCTACGGCCTTTCCGAGATTGCCGCAAAGATCCATCTTGACGGCTGTTTTGTTGATGGCCGAATCCAGCAGACCGCCCAGCTTTCCGGTCGCCCACCACGACGAGTAGGCCAGTCCGAGCACCGCCAACAGCATCGCAGCCAAACAGAGAATCAGCTTCTTTCCTATAGTCATTTGCGAACGCATCGTATGCACCTCACTTTCCTGAAACTACTGCAGTATGGACTTCAGCCCATCGAGCTCCTGAGCCTGCAACACTTTGTCGATATCCAACAGGATCTTTACCTTTCCCTTGCTTTTCGCCATGCCCAGGATATAGGGTGTAGCGATGCCGTCTCCAAAATCGGGGGTGTCCTCGATTTCGCCGGCGGCGATATTCAAGGCTTCCGAGACCTCGTCCACCACCACGCCCGTCAATGACACGCCGCCATCCTGCCCGTGTATCTGCACCACAATGATGCACGTGCGTTGGGTGTATTCGACTTCCGGCAGACCGAACTTCAGCCGCAGATCCACCACGGGAATCACCTTGCCCCGCAGGTTGATTACCCCTTTGATGAACACCGGCGTTTGGGGAACCGCGGTAATGTCCTGAATGCCCATGATTTCACGTACCTTCAGCACTTGAATCGCGAACTCTTCGCGGCCCAGGTGAAAGGCCAGGTACTTTCCGATCCGGCTCTCGGTCTTGGCGGCCGGTCCGCTCTCCGCGATGGCACTTACTTGCATGTAATCTCCTTGTCGGCTTCTATGGGACCGCGCTCCTTCAGGGGCCTCGAAAACGCCAAGCGATCTCAAAGGATTCATCGGGCGTACACCGGCAAATCTTTAATGCCGCATCAGTATAGATCCGGTTAGAATGGCAGGAGCCCATGAGCTTCGACGTAGCCGTAATCGGCGCTGGTGTCTTCGGCGCATGGACCGCCTATCATCTCCGTGTGGCCGGCCAGCGCGTGGCGCTGCTGGATGCCGGCGGCGCGGGCAACTCGCGGGCCAGCTCCGGCGGCGAATCGCGAATCATCCGTATGGGCTACGGAGCAGACGAGATCTACACCCGTTCCGCCATGCGATCGCTGGTGCTGTGGAACGAATTCTGCAGCGAGACCCACCCGGCGCTGTTCCACCAGACCGGCGTGCTCTGGACCGCGGCCGACGGCGACCCTTATACGCAACTCACGCGACAGACGTTGGCCCGCTGCGGGGTGCCTTTCGAAGTGCTTAGCCCAGCCGAACTCCGGTCGCGCTATCGGCAGATGCACTTCGAACCGGGCGCCTGGGGTATTTTCGAGCCGCAAAGCGGCGCCTTGATGGCCCGCCGCGCGGTGGCGGCGGTGACCGCGCACGCCGTGCGCCAGGGTGTGGTATGGATGCGTGAAGCCGTGGACGGTCCAATCGGCCAGGGTTCGCCGGCGGCTGTTCGGACCGGCGGCGGCGGAGCCATCCAAGCTGGCGCGTTCGTATTCGCTTGCGGCGCGTGGCTCCCCAAGATCTTTCCCGATCTGCTGGCATCCCGTATCGCGCCCACGCGCCAGGAAGCGTTCTTCTTCGGAACTCCGCCGGGCGACCCGCGCTTCATCCCGCCGGCCATGCCGGTGTGGATCGACTTCAGCGACCCCCGCGGTCCGTACGGCTTCCCCGACCTGGAGAATCGGGGCGTCAAGATCGCGCTTGACCGGCACGGGCCGCCCATCGATCCGGATACAGCCGATCGCATCCCCTCCGCCGATTCGCTCGCCGCCGCGCGCGAGTTCCTCGGCCAACGCCTGCCCGCCCTGCGGCACGCACCGCTGGTGGAGGCGCGCGTCTGCCAGTACGAGAACACGTCCAACGGCGATTTCCTGATCGACCGCCACCCCGACTTCGACAACGTCTGGCTAGTAGGAGGTGGTTCAGGCCATGGCTTCAAGCACGGTCCCGCGGTGGGCGAATATGCCGCGGCGCGCATTCTCGGCGGGGGCCCGGTGGACCCTCGCTATGCGCTGGCCGGCAAGCTGGAGACCCGCCATCGTACCGTGTTCTGACCTGTTACGATCAACTCGTACCCCCGAAACCGGCCCTTTTCTTGACGATCCTATCCATCGCCGGGGTTGTCGGCGTGCGTCTCCGCGCCCAGGCATCGCCGCCCTATAAGAATATGCAAGCAGGTGATCCTTTCTGGCATTGGCTTAAGCCGGGAAGCGAACCCACCGCTCCCACTCCCAGATACCCCGGCATCGGACGCGACTTTTGACATTTGGCGAGCTTCGGCAACATCTCGAAGCGCAACAAGATGGCGTTCACCGGTACGAATTCGAGTCCAATGGCCAGCGCCTCGGCGAGAGAGGCAAGGAACTTGCCACACTCCGGCGCCTGCTCCCCTGGCGCGGGAGTGGCACGCCATTGACGGGGTTCTACGCACCCGACTGCTGAGCAGTGAAGAGGGCCGCGAGTGCGTTCAGAACTGCGAACAGGAACGGCTGTACCTTGGCGCGGCGCCGGCTCTTCCGCATGACATGGGGGTGCGAGTGCTGGATGCCGGGCTTCGGGTCGGGGAAGTGCCTTGCCTGGAACGGCCCGGCGATTCGGGCCGGTCGGCGTTTCGTGCTATCTTTGAAGCCGTGCGGGCGTGGCGGAATCGGCAGACGCACCGGACTTAAGCGAAAACTTGAGTGCCCGCCGGGAAACCGGCGATGGCAGAACTGCTCAAAGTCGGGGAACCCTGTGACATGGCGATCCCGAGCCAAGCCCTGCCGGAGCAATCAACGTTCCGGTTTGGGAAGGTGTAGAGACTAGACGGGCAGCGCCTAATCCCAAAAACCGATTTGGGGCATGGCGAAGGGATAGTCCAGACCCCAAACCTCGCTGCAATCAAGCGGGGGCGGCGAAAGCCGTAGTGGCAGGAAAATCCGTTGGACCGCAAGGTCCGTGAGGGTTCAAGTCCCTCCGCCCGCACCAACTTTTCATGCCTCTCGCCGGAAAACAGCGGACCGTATGATCCCGTACCAGAGCTCTGGGATTAGAACCATCCCTTCGTAACCTTTCAACGGCAGGAAACGCCAGCTACCGTGAACTTTGTTTTTTGCCCATGGTCCAGCTGGGGAGCCCAAAATAGAAATCCTGGTTATTCTGTTTCGATCCGCCGCGGCTTGGCGGCGACCAGTCTTGAGTCGACAAAACGCGCGTCGTTCCAGGGCGCATCGGGCAGGAGGAAATCATGTTTGACAAAGCTCTTTTGCGTTCACGCCGTTTCCGAGTCCTTTCGCCAGCCGCACTTGGCATAGTGCTAGCGGTCCTGGGCAGCAAGGCCTTTTCCGCGCAGGACAAGTACACGCTGCGCGTGCCGAATGGGCTCGCATTCTCCGACTTCAGGGGGTACGAGAATTGGCAGGTTGTGGCCGTCAGCCAGACTGAAGATCTGCTGAAGGTGATGGTCGCCAATCCCACGATGATCGAGGCCTACCGGGCCGGCATTCCCGGTAACGGCAAGCCTTTCCCCGACGGCTCCAAGATTGCAAAAATCGAGTGGAAACCGAAGAAGAGCACGGAAGCCCCCTTTTCAGTCAGGATACCGGACGTCTTACAAGACGTTTTCCTCATCGAGAAGAACAACAAGAGATTCCCGGGCACAAAGGGATGGGCATACGCCGCGTTTGACTATGATCCCGCATCGGACATGTTCAAGCCCGATGCGGCCGGCGTCGTCAATTGCGGCTTCGCGTGCCATACGGGAGTGGCGGCCAAGGATTACATTTTCACGGCGTACGGCAAGAGATGAACGGGGTCGGTGGCGCTTGTGCCCCTTCTCCAAAGCCGCTTTCAAATCCGCCGTCGGGCACGCGCGTCGCGACGCAGATACAGGAGAACAAATATGAAAATACTGATGGTCCTGACATCGCACAACCAACTGGGAGACACGGGCCTCCCGACTGGTTTCTGGCTGGAGGAATTCGCGGCCCCCTATTTCGTATTCAGGGACGCCGGCGTTGAGCTTACGCTCGCCTCTCCGAAAGGCGGGCAGCCTCCGCTCGATCCGAAAAGCGATCTGCCTGAAAATCAAACGCCCGCGATGGCGCGGTTCAAGAAGGACGCGGCGGCGCAAAAGGCACTCGCCAACACGGTCGAACTTGCGGACGTGAAGGCGGAAGACTTCGACACCGTTTTCTATCCCGGGGGGCACGGCCCGATGTGGGATCTTGCGGAGAGCCCTACGTCGATCGCTCTTCTGGAGGCCTTCTACAATTCCGGCAAGCCCATCGCATTGGTGTGCCATTCGCCCGGAGTGCTTCGCCACGTTACCTACCAGGGCGCTCCGCTGGTAAGAGGAAAACACGTCGCCGGTTTCACGAACGGGGAGGAAGAGGCGATGCATCTCACGAAGGTTGTACCGTTCCTGGTGGAAGATGAACTGCTGCGGCTCGGCGCCATATACGAAAAGGTGGCGAACTGGCAGCCTTTTTCCATCACTGACGGCCGTCTTATCACTGGCCAGAATCCTGCGTCGTCGACCTCGGCGGCTCAGGCCCTTCTGAAACTCATGACGGTATCGGCACCGGAGTCGTCGATGAACGGCGTGCAAATCGAACACCAGAGCTATGAGATGCCCCCGCGGGAAGGAATCAGCATCGCACACTTTCTCACCGTCGCCGACATCGACCGATCGCTGCGTTTTTATGAAACGGTCTTCGGCGGCCGCGCTCTGAGCAGTGGCGACAGCAAGGGCGCGCCCGGGTACATTCAGATCGCAAATACGTGGCTCCTGGTCAACGTCGGGGGCGGGCCGACGCCCGACAAGCCGTCGGTAACGCTCAGCACCCTCGCCGACCCGAATAAGATCAGCAGCTTTATGAATATTCGCGTTGCGGATATTCAAGCGTGCTATAAGTTATGGAAAAGTCGAGGAGCCGAGTTCATCACCGAGCCGATCCCCAAGTACGGCGAGACGCGC
>Ga0187871_10000477_pt1 | contig 38162 bp, 30 predicted proteins | sample June2016WEW_16_1_FD_132988 | JGI IMG/M metagenome (GOLD analysis project Ga0187871, IMG submission 132988) | Peatland microbial communities from SPRUCE experiment site at the Marcell Experimental Forest, Minnesota, USA - June2016WEW_16_10 | ecosystem: Environmental > Terrestrial > Soil >...
CTGGGGGGCGGGCTTGAGCCCGCGCGGGGCTTTAGCCCCGCGCAGGCTCGAGCCTGCCCCACAGCTACTGAAAATAGACTCCAATACCGTTGTAGAAGATGTCCGTGACGATGCCGGCGGTCAACCCGGGAGCGGTGAACGCGGTCGGCTTATTGTATTGCCCAACCTGGATCCAACCCTGCGGATAGGTAAAGCTTGTACCGGTTATGGTGCCCGTACCGGAAATCGGCAGCGCCGCAACTACCCATGCGGGAATTGTAAACTGCTGGGCTGTCACGGGCGCGGTGCACTGCAGAAATTCGAACTGAGTGCTATTGTACGCTTGCGCGTAGATCGTGATTTGCCCATTCTGCAAGGTTGGATCGCCGCCGGTCCATTGCAGCGTAAGGTCGCCCGACCGGGATATCGTCTGAGAGTTAGTAATTCCTGTAAGCGCCGCGGTGGGAGTGCTGGTAACGTCATTCACGGAGAACGCGCCGACGACCGCTCCACCCGTACCGGTCACGGGAAAGGTGAGGTCGCTCCAAAGGTACCTTCCGCTTCCCGACAAAAAAGCATAGTAAAACCCGGTGCCTTGCTCCTGAGGCAGGGACGCCGGGGGGGCGCCCACCACGGACAGGGCCGCTCCGGCGTCGAGCTGCGCGGGGCTGGAATCCGTCAGGTTCGCGGTATAATCCATAACGGTGCCGCCGCATCCATAGGAACAGTCCACTGCCGCGCAGTAGCCGCTGGAGACGCCGTATTGCGCCAGGCCGGCGGTCGCGGGAGTGAATTCGCTGAAGCTGGCGTACCCGAAGTCCTCGTTTGCGTTGCCCGCCGTTCCGGGTATGTACTTTGCGATCCAACTCTCCAAGCGGATCAGACCAAAATCGACGGTCTGTCCCGCGGCGAGCTGATTCACCAGGTCTTGCCCCATCAACGAGTCCGAGCAGGTCTGGCCGCTGTCCGATACGGCGATGGTCGTGAAATTACCGATATTGCCAGGCACGCCGCCGGTTTCGACTGCGACTGGCACGTAGCACCCGGTCACTCCCGTGGGAACCTGGAAAACGATCTGATCCAATCCCGCACAGCAGCCCGAGCGCCCCTGATAGTCGATGGACGCCGTAGTGTTGCCCACGTATACCTTGACGGACGTTGGCAGATTGCCGACGGGCGGCAATTGGGCGTCGCTGCCGTTAATGGCTCCCAGCCCGGTACCCCACAGAATGACGTAGTCACCCGGATGGAACGTGTGGACAATCGTGTTGAGATTATAACTAACGTCCGTGGCTATCGCCTGTCCGGAGCCTTGCTCGCTGAAGGTATAAATTCCGAACGTGCTGCCGACCACCTGAATGTCCGCCGGCGCGCTGGTCTGGCCATTATATGTGACCGTAAAGGTCCCGCTGCCGACGGGTGTTACGGACGGCAATATGGCATTGATCTGGTAACTGGCGGCGACCAGAACGATCGCGGATACCTGCGTGCTTCCCACCGTGACGCTAAGGGAGGTGCCGGCCAGATTGGTCGGGAGCGGGAATGAATTAGCCTGTGCCAATGCGGCGGGGCCCAGGCCGGTTCCGAAGACGCTGAATATCGAGCCTTGGGCAATCCCCGAGCCGGGCAGGCCAGGCCCGCGGGCCACGGCGGAACTTATGGCCACGTTAATAACAGGCTGCGCGAGGGCGGCAACGATGGAGAGAAGAGAAACGGCCAACAAACGTGCGAAGCGTTTGTGCATGACGGCCTCCTTAGGCGATTCGTTCCGGCGCACAGGCGGCGGTCGGCTGGCGAATCAATTTTAAGACTTACCGCTACTATTGTACGCTGCGGCCACCGGCGTGGTTTCAGTTCTTTGTGGGATGGGCATCATAGCTGCCTGATGGCCTGTCCTCTCTGCGTATTGTTTCAGTTCTTTCCCGGATCCCCGAAAGGGTGCAAGGCCGGTACGCCGAGTGGGTCCTGCTGGACCTTCATCTTTTCGAATTCCTTCCGTTCCCGCTCGGCGTCCGCTTTGCGCCCTGCCTGGCGGTAGGCTTCCGACAGGAAGAAATGCACATGGGCGCTGGAAGGCATCTGTGCGGCGGCGGTCTCCAGTTCGTGGATGGCGGCGTCCGGATGGTTGGCGTCCAGATTCGCGCGGCCTAGTTCGGTGTGGCAGCGCCAGTGGTATTTGGGAGGCACGATCTTCAAAGCCGCGCGCAGCGACTCGATGGCCTGCTCCGAAGCTCCCTGCCGGATCTGGAGCGATGCGGCGGCCAGCAGCGCCGGCCAATGCTTCGGGTTGTTCTGAATCTCCTTTTGGAATTCGGCCAGCGCGGCCTGCAAATCGGTTTCCATCAGGTATAGGCCATAGGCATAGTGCACGCCCGGTTCGTTGGGATACTGCGTCAGCAATTGCCGGTAACCGGCCGCTGCCGCGTCGGGATGCTGGCTGGCGAAGGCCCAGGCCGCTTTGCCCGCCAGGTCCACTACCGCGCGTCGCGGCGCGGGAAGCTCCCCTAGGTCGTCAGGAGCGGCGAGCACGCACAGGCCCATGGCTTCCTCCACGGGCGGCGGATTATTGGGGTGCTTGGAAAGCGGTTGCAACTGCCCGAGAGCTTCGTCGAACGCCGACGACCGGATCAAGAGCTGCGCGGCCCGCACGCGCACCGCGGCCTCAAACTCGGCGTTATTGCCGAGACCCAACCCCTCGCCTTTGCGGATATCGGCCAGCGCCTGGTCCTGATCTTCTAGTTGGGACTCGCTGAGCCCTAGCAGGGCCCAACCGGTGCCCACCCCCGGCGCCAGCTCGACACCTTTGCGCAGCGCATCGGTTGCCTCGGCATAGCGGCCTGTCTGATACAGCGCGCCGCCCATATAGAGCCAGCCCTCCGCCCATTCCGGATGGATAGCCAGGGCCTGCTTGTACAAACGGGCGGACTCTTCGGGACGGCTGTCCAGGGCGGCTTCCGCGCGGTGCTGCAGATCTTCGAAATTGTCCTTGACGGGCGCCTGAGCGAGCAGTAAGGGCGCTGCGAAAAGGAGCAGGGACAGCGCCAGGGCCGTGGGGCGGGCGTCCACGCCCGCGGCGGGTCCGGTCCGCGCCCGCGCCGGCCTGTGCGCGCTCCGATCGAATAGCGGGTCCTGGAGGACCCGCGCGGACCTGGAGGTCCGCCCCACCAAATTCGACATGTTCTCTAACCTACGATAACGCAACTCCGCTATCCTGGAAGCGATGCGCATCGTGGCACTCCTCATCGCCGCCGGCGCCGCTTACGCGCAATCCTCCGGCCCCGAACAGCTCTTTCGGGACGCCGTGGCCGCCCAGCAGCATGGAGACGACGCGCTGGCTGTCACCAAATACCAGGAGCTCCTGAAGCGCTATCCCGAATCCGTCGAGGTGCGCGCCAATCTGGGCGCGGCGCTCTCGACGCTGGGGCGCTACGACGAAGCGATCGTTCAATATCGCGCCGTACTCGCCAAGAAAGACAATGCGGGTTTGCGGCTCAATCTGGCGCTGGCGTACTACAAGAAAGGCGCGTTGCACGAGGCCGTGCAGCAGCTCGACACGCTGCGGAGCGCGCAGCCCGGCGACGCGCGCGTGGCCACGCTGCTGGCGGATTGCTATGCCCGGCTGGGCCAGGATCAACAGGCGATCGCGGTGCTGAAACCGGTGGAGGCGGCGCACCCGGACGATCTGTCGGTGGCGTGGCTGCTGGGCTCCGCGTTGATCCGCACGGGACGCACGCGCGACGGCCTGGACCGGGTCGACCGCGTGGCCCGCCAAGGCAACCAACCCGAGGCGTATCTGCTGGCCGGCCAGACCGCGCTCAAGATGAACGAGTTCGAGCGCGCCCGCGACTATGCCGATGCGGCGGCACGCCTGAATCCCCGGCTGCCCGGCCTGGACAGCTTGCGCGGCACCGTGCTGAGCTACTTCGGCGATACCCAAGGCGCCATCGTCGCGCTACGCAAAGCCGTGGCGGCGGACCCCAACGACTTCGATGCGCAAGTGGGCCTGGGCGCCGTGTTGCACACCGAACGGGATCTGGACGGGGCGCGCGAGCACCTGCAGCGGGCGCTGCTGCTGAAGCCCGATTCCAATCTGGCGCGCTACAAATGGGCGCAACTGGAACGTACCGAGGGCCACGCGGAGGCGGCTGTCAAGGATTTCGAGAAAGTGGTGCACGACGATCCCAACTGGGCGCAGCCGCACGTCGAGTTGGCGGCATTGTATTTCCGGCTGAACCGTCAGGAGGATGGGGACAGGGAGCGCGCCGCATTCGACCGGCTGACCGCGGAGCAGCAGAAGCCATGACCGTTGGCTGGAGCCAGAATTGGAGGGCGGGCTTCAGCCTGTGTTCGACGAGCTTCGCTCACCCTGGAGATTGGGCATTTGGTGGGGCAGGCGTCTACGCCTGCGGCGGGTCTCCAGACCCGCCCAACACAGGCTGAAGCCTGTGCTACCAGCGGGCCTACGAGGCCCGCGCAGGCTGCGAGCCTGCCCTACTCAGCGCGCCGGCTCGGTGACTGTCAGAATCCGATCCGCCCGCACCTTCTTCAGCGTCTGCAAAATCCCGCTGGGCCACCGGATCTCCAGCGACTTGATGTCCTTCTCCGCGCCCAGCCCGAAGTGCACCCGCTTGTCGCTCGACGACATGAACCCGTCGGATGTGGTCACGTGATTGTACAGCGTGCGCCCCGCGGCCGTCGTGAGTTTCAGCGCCGCCCCAATCCCGTCGCGATTGCTGCGCCGCCCGATGGTATTGACCAGCAGCCAGTGATTGCCATTGTCCGCCGAGTTCAGCAGAATGCGCGGCTTCTCGTCGAGGGACGTCACCACCAGATCTTCGAAGCCGTCGTTATTCAGGTCCACGAACGCCGAGCCGCGCTGGAAGCCCGCATGGTTGAAGTCCGCTCCCAGCATACTGGAGACGTCCCGGAACTGCTTGCCATCCACGTTTTCGAACATCGTGTCGGGCTGCCGCGAGATCTCGCCCATGTTGTCGATGTCTCCGTTGGAGGAGTACAAATCCTTCCAACCGTCGTTATTGTAATCCACAAATCCATTGCTCCAGCCGGAACTGCGCACGCTCAGGCGCGATACGCTGGAAACGCCGGAAACATAGTTCATGGTTTTGCCGGCCATGTTGCGGTAGAGGCCCCAGATCTGGCCCTTCAGGTTGTTATAAAACAGGTCGGGCCAGCCATCGTTGTCGTAGTCTTTGGCGTCCGCGCCCATCGAAGATCCGGCGTTACCGCTCTCGTCGAAGGCCACGCCCCACTCGTAGCCGGACTCCTTGAACGTCCCGTTCTTCTGGTTGATGAACAGGAAATTGCGCACCGTGTCGTTGGCCACGAAGACGTCCATATACCCGTCGCCGTTGAAATCCGCGATGGCGATACCCATCCCTTTGCCGAGTTCCTTGCCGAAACCGGAAGCCTCGGTCACATCTTCGAAGCGGCCATTGCCGAGGTTGTGATAGAGGCGGTGCGCGACGTTGGTGTAGACCTTGGGATGGCAGTAATACTCGCGGCCGTTCACCGCGCAGATTTTATCCGTCTGCGGGGTCCACGCGGTATAGTTGGAAACGATCAGATCCAGCTTCCCGTCGTTGTCGTAATCGAACCAGGCGGCGGCCACGCTCAAAACATCCTTCGGCTTGCCGCCGATGCCGGAGCGCTCGGTGACGTCGGTGAAAGTGCCGTCGCCGTTGTTGTGGTAGAGCGTATTGCGGCCGGCGTTGCAGACGAAGAGGTCCTCGAAACCGTCGTTGTCGTAGTCGCCGGCGGCCACACCGAAACTGAATCCAAGGTCCTTGCCCAGCAGGCCGGCATGCGCGGTGACGTCTTCGAAGGTGCCGTCGCCGCGGTTGCGCAGCAGACAATTGTAGAAACGCGGATCGGTCTTTTCCAATTCGGGCAGCTTGGCGCCATTGGTGAAGAAGAGATCCATGCGGCCGTCGTTGTCGAAGTCGAAGGCCGCCACCCCGCCGCACATGGTTTGCGGAAAGTATTTCCGGCCGGTGAAGTTGTTGTCCGTACGATAGGCGAAGTTGGACGTCGGGGCGACGTCGGTGAAATGCGGCCGCCGCGGTTCCGGCGCCTGACCTCTAACCACCAACCAGCAGCCACCAACCACCAGCCACCAGCCACCAATTACCAGCCACCGCCTCATCGCGCCCGGACTCCCGTCTCCGCCGCATCGCGCTGGTCCATCAGCTTCTGGGCGATGGCGCGTTCGCGATCGCCGTCGGCGCTCCGCTGCAGACGGTAATAAACGGTGGCCAGGGTCGCGTGCGCTTCCGCGAAATCGGGCGATTCGCCGACCAAGGCTTCCAGGGCCTTGCGCGCCTCATCCGGATGGCCCGTGGCCAGATCCACATTGGCCATCTGATAGCGAACGCCCGGATCGTTAGGATGCGCCTTGAGGGCGCGCTCGAAGTAACGGCGCGCCTCCACGTATTGCTGATCCTGCTTGGCCAACACCCCCAAGTTCAGGTTGGACACGAATTCGTCCGGATCCAAAGCGAGTTCCTGGCCCAGGGCCGCGCGGGCGCGTTCGATCTCTCCCTTGGCCAGCAGCAACTCGCCCAACCGCGCGTGCGCGCCGGGCAGTTTGTCGTTCAGGGCGATGGCCTTCTCTATGTCGGCGAGCGCGCCGTCGTAATCGTGCGCGCGCTGTTTGAGGGTGCCGCGCAGCAGGCGGGCCTCGGCCGATTCGCCGCGGCTCAGGATGCGATCGATGACGGCGGCGCCGCGGGCGTCCTGGCCATCGCCGATGAGGGCGGCCCCATATAGGTAGTCGAACGCTTGATCGGCGGACTTTTCCAGCTCAAGCGGCGACAGTAGCGCGATAGCTTCCTTGTATTTGCCGAGGCTGTTATCGCAACTGGCGAGCAGCAGGGTGACTTGCTCCTTGAACTGGGGCGCGAGCGTGACGGCCCGCTCGAAACGGGTGGCGGCTTCGGCGAGCCGGCCGGTTTTGTAGTAGGCCAGGCCCATATTCAGCAGCAGCGCGGGATTCTCGGGGCTCTTCGTGAGGGCGCGGCCGTATTCCGCGATGGCTTCGTCGTAGCGGCCGGCGCGGGCCAGCGCGGCGCCCAGGTTCGAGCGAGCTTCCACCGAATCCGGGTGCGTCTCAAGATATTCGCGATATGCCCGGATGGCGCCTTCGATGTCGCCGGCGGGCGGCTGCTGCGCGCGGACGGCTGGCGCCAGGAAGAGCATGATTAGCAGTGGGGCAGACCTCCAGGTCTGCGCGGGTCCTCCAGGACCCGCTCCGGCCCGGCGTGCATCTCTATGCAAGATGGGCCGCAGGACTGGAGTCCCGCCCCGCAAGCTACGCCTCACGATCATCACTTTCCCATGGTCTCGTCGGCCAACTGTTTCAACCGCACGAACTCCGCGCGCTCCCGCGCCGCATCGTCCTTCCTCCCCGCGATGGCGTAAGCCGCCGCCAGCGAGAAGCGCACCTGCGGGCTGTCCGGGGCCTGCTGTCTGGCGGTCTCGAGCTCCTGAATTCCCTTCTCCACCTCGCCCGCATTGGCCTGCAGCCTGCCAAGCACACCGTGGGCGGCAAAGAACTGAGGATCGGCCTCAACCGCGCGCCGCGCATACGATATGGCGTTGTCGGGATCGCCGCGCTTCTCGTACTCCAGCGCCACGGTCACCAGCGCTTCGGCATGCCGCGGGTTCAACTCGAGCTCCTTCTGGAATTCGCGCAATCCGGCGTCCTCATCGCTCGCCACCAGGAACGCTCCGTAGAGATAGTGGACGTTGGGCGCTTTCGGATAATTGGCCAATAGTTCCACGAAATACTTTTGTGCCTCCGCGGGTTGCTTACCGGCCGCCGCGCAGACTGCCCGTCCAGCCATGTCGACAAGATCCTTGTCACCTGGCGGCAGATCCTGCGGCAGGATGGGCCGGCGTAGGCCGGCGAGCCCCGCCGCCTCAATCACGGCCGGACCAGGCTCGCCCGCCCGCAAGACCTTCTCCAGAACCTGCAGCGCGGACTCGTATTGTTGGAATCGCGTAAGCAGCAGCACCGCGTGATACAGTACCACGCGCCGCGCTTGCGGGTCTTCCCCCAGACCTAAACGGCGCGCCTGGTTGATGTGGTCGAGCGCCCGCGCGTACTCCTTGGTTTCGTACTCGCAGAGGCCCAGCAGCGCGAACCCAGGACCCGCTTTACGATCGAGCGATACCATCCGGCGAAGGGCGTCCCGAGCTTCCGGATACTTGTCCTGGTCGTAAAGGAGTTCACCCAGGAACCACCAGCCTTCCGCCCACGACGGATGCAATTTGACCGCCTGGCGATACAGCCCGACGGCGTCCTGAATGCGGTTCTGCTGGCGGGCCTGCGCGGCCTCCTTCGCCACGCGGTCGAATGTATCGCCGGCACCCAACAGTCCCAGACATGCAACCAGGTAGAGTGGGGCGGACCTCCAGGTCTGCGCGGGTCCTCCAGGACCCGCTCCGGGCCGGCGTGCATCTCTATGCAAGATGGGCGGCAGGGTCGAACGCCCATCGCAGCCTATAGAAGGCGGTTCCGCGGCGGCGGGGCTAAAGCCCCGCGCGGGATAAATTCCGCCCCCCAGCAGACGCCTGCCCCACGCCATTACTGTGTCTCCTTCACGCTCAGCACGCGGTCGCCGCGCACATCTTTCAGCGTCTGCGCAATCCCTGAAGGCCAATCGATTACGACCGACGACGCCATGGTGTCCGCGCCCAGTCCGAAATGCACGGGTCCGCAACTGGACGACGCATAGCCCACGCTGGTGGTCATGTGATTGTACTGCGTGCCGCTTTTCGTCGTCACCTGGATCCGGGCGCCGATGCCGTCGCGGTTGCTCTTCGTGCCTTCGAGCGCGATGTCCAGCCAGTGCGCCGCGCCGGGGCTGCGATTCATCCAGATTTCGGCGGGGTGCGCGAGCGCCGTGACCGCCACATCGATGCGGCCGTCGCCATCCAGATCGCCGAAAGCCAAGCCGCGGTGGCGCGCCGCCGGCGATGCGTCCAGGCCCGCCTCGGCGGTGAGCGCCTCCCAGCGCCCGCCCGCTCCCGGATTGCGGAACACGGTGTTGTGCTGCTCCACGGTCGAGCCCGGCAGCGGTTGCGACAACACGTCCCCGCGGCTCACGAAAAGATCCTTCCATCCGTCGTTGTCGAAGTCGTAGAGTCCCGCGCCGAAGCCCGCCATGCGCATGGTCAACGCGCGCATGCCGCTAGGCGTGGTCACTTCCTCAAAGCCGCGCCCGGCCGTGTTCCGCCACAGGGGGAACGTCTGCTTTTCGAGCGCCACGGCGACCAGGTCGGCAAACCCGTCATTATCGAAATCGCGAAAATCCAGCCCCATTCCGGAAATGGAGTTGCCGTCTTCCGGCAGCGCGACGCCCTTTTGAAACGCGACCTCTTCGAACCTGTCGCCCAGGTTGTGGAAGAGGAAATTGTACGAGCCATCGTTGGTGACGAATAAGTCGGGGCGGCCATCCTGATCGTAATCGGCCATGCCCACCCCCATGCCTTTTCCCACGTGCGCGCGGATACCCCACTTCTCCGACACGTCTTCAAACCTGCCATTGCCCTTGTTCAGGAATAGCTGGTTGGGTAAGCCCTTATACGAACGCGGCGAGCAGTAGTCGGCGACTCCCTTGTATTCGCAGAGGGGCTCGGTCGAGTAGTCCCATTGCAGATAGTTGACCACGAACAGGTCGAGCAGGCCGTCGTTGTTCACATCCACCCAGACTGCGGTGATGCCCCACATTGGCCCGAACTTGGGGTCCGGACGGTTGTCGATGCCGGCCTTCGCGGTGACATCGGTGAACGTGCCGTTGCCATTGTTGTGGTAGAGCGTATTGTGGTGGACACCCGCGACGAAGAGATCCGGGTAGCCGTCGTTATCGTAATCGCCGACGGCCACGCCGCTATCGAACCCGCTGCCGGCCAGCCCCGCCGCTTCGGTCACGTCGGTGAACACGCCATTGCCATCGTTGCGAAACAGCCGGTTGCGATACTTGGGATCGTCCTTCTTCAAGGTGGCCAGATTGGCGCCGTTGGTGAAGAAGATATCGGGACGCCCGTCGCGATTGTAGTCGAACACCGCCACACCGCCGGCCATAGTGGCGGGCACGTGGCGCGCGGTCGCCTCGCCATGCTCGAGTTGGAAGGGGATGGGTTTCAGATCGAACCGGATGGCGGAAGCCGGCAGGAGACACTGCGCGCATACCAAGCCCAGCGCAACCAAGCGGCGAGAACTCATATCGACCAGAATAGCGCGTGCGCGACCGCTACCGAGCCGCGACAGCTACCGAGCCGCGACCGTCAGGGAGCGGTTTCCCAAGCAAGAAGGATAAGCGCCCTGCGGACATGGAATGTGCAGGCGCGCGATATCAAGGTGCTAGATTCGAAGAAGGCGCAGGGAGCGGTGTCCCAAACTGGTCCTCAAGAGAGAATGCATGAGGTAATTCATCACTTTTGCGTGCTATGGCGGGCACTTGCACGGCGATGAATCGGGCTCTGTAGGCGCGCCGCGGCGGGAAGCTCAAAGGATGAAGCAGCCGGCGTATGCGATGGACCGAGATAGCCGTGAGGCCGTGTTGGAGGCCCTGCGGGAGGTCTGCTCGCACCGTGTTTGGAGTCTGCTGGCTGCACATGTGCGAACGAATCATGTGCACGTGGTCGTGGAGGCCGACGTTAAGCCCGAGAAAGTCATGAACGATTTCAAATCCTACGCCAGCCGAGGGTTGAACCTGATGGGAGACGGATCGGATCGCAGACGCTGGGCGCGCCATGGAAGTACGCGCTGGCTGTGGAAGGATCAGGATGTTCGGGAAGCGATTCGGTATGTCGCCGCGGAGCAGGGCGAACCCATGGCGGTTTTCGTGGCGGACGCGCCGTGACGGCGGCATGCCGCTTCCTGACGATCGCGGCTCGGTAAACGCAGCATCTCGCTCCCTGACGGTCGCGGCTCGGTAAACGGTCGCGGCTCGGTAAACGCGGCTTCCGGCAAAAAAAAGAAGGGGGCGGCTTGCGCCACCCCCTTCGGTTGATTCCAGCTCCGCGGACGAAGCTTAGAAGTTGTACTTGACCGCGAACTCAATCACGCGCGGGACCTCGTTCTTATACAACGGGGAACCGCTCGTGAGGGTGTTCAGGTTGGTTTGACTCAACGCGCCGGCGCTGGTGGAGAAGTTCAACTCCACGTCGTTGTTGTTGCCCGTAGAGTTGAATTGCGGCAGCGGATGGTTCAGGAAATTGAACGCCGAGAACCGGAACTCAATCTTCTGATGCTCCTTGAACAGGAAGTCCTTGTAAATCGCGAGGTCGCTGTTGAAGAACGCGGGCCCCTTGATGTACGGCCAGATCAGGTCGCCCTGCTGGTGGTTTGTCGGCGGCGCGAAGCAACTCGGGTTGAAATACTGCCCGGACTTCAGATTGCTCCGCGGATCGCAAGTGAGAACGGGCTGCGTAGCCGCAATCGCGTTGGTGCCCAGCCAATCGGTGGGTTGCAAGGCGGTTGGCCACGAGATGTTGAGCCCGTAGTTGGTGTTGGGCTGAATGGGCGCGCCACTCTGCATCTGGGTGATGCCCGATAGGACCCAGCCATTTACCACGCCGCCCACCAATTTATTATCCTTCACGGGGCTAGGCAGGTTGAACACATAGGCTGCGTTGAAGATGTGAGTGTGGTCCCAGGACAGCACGCCGTAGTTGGCGGCCAGATCGAACGGATCCGGGGATGGGCCGGATTGCGCGCTATTGGCGCTGTTCCCATCGCGAATGCCGAGGATCTTGCTGAACGTGTAATTGGTGGTAAAGGTGACGCGTCCGGATTGCTTCTGCCACGTCGCGATAAACGCATTGTAATTGGAGTAACTGCCGTGGCTCTGCACGGTAAGGCCCGCGTAGTTGTGGTACGGTTTGTAATCGTTGAGGTTGTAAGCGCCCGACGATGGCAGCGACGCACCATTGTTGTAATTGTTCACGCCGGTGAGCGGATCGACGCCGAAGAACGCGCCGAGCGGAACGTTATCCAGGTTGCCCAGATTGCCGTTCCCGCCATTGATCAACATGTCTTGCGACTTGTTGCCCGCATACTGGAATTCCGCAACCGAGCGCCAAGGCACGCGCTGCGAAACGGTCACGTTGTAGTTCCAGGTGTTCGGTGTGCGTGAATCGCCCATCTGCAAGGGTCCGGTGGTCGAACCGAGACCGGCGGTCCCGAGGGCGGCGGTGTATTGCGGGAACTGATTCCAGCCCACGCAGCAATCGCCGGTGATGCCTACGTTCGAGACGATGCCCAGAGGCTGGTTGTAACCGGAGCTGGCGCTGTTATACGAAATCTGATACCGGAACAGGCCGCCGCCGCCGCGTAACACGGTCTTGCCGTTGCCGAAGATGTCGTAAGCGAAGCCGAAGCGCGGTTCGATGAAGAACGGCTTCGACGGGAAGCCCGACAACGGGATAGCGGGATCGATACTATGCCATTCCAACCCGGTCCAGGCAGGCGCGCTCGGACTGTTGTTGTATGTGGCGGGATCCCAAACGGCAACGCCTTGGCTGTCGTTCGGCACCCAGTTCCCCATGTGATCGAAACGGAGACCGCCAGTGAGTGTGAGTCTCCGGGTGGCCTTCCACTGGTCGTTGATGAAGAACGAGTATTGGTAGTACTTCATGTCCTGCACCGCTTCGCCCGCGTCCTGGTTGAACGCGCTGATGCGGCCGGTAACCCAGTCCGCCAAGGGGTTGCCAGTCGAGGTCGGACCCCAAGGATCGAACTCCGCGCCGCCTTGGACGGAATCGTTCAATCCGCCGCTGGTCTGGTAATTGCGCGCATAGTCCCAATAGAAGCCGGCCTTGAGAGTGTGGCTGCCGACGATCTTGGTGACGTTGTCGCTGATATTGGGCGTTTGCGACAGTTTGCCGAAGGAGTTGGCGCCACCGGGGGTGAACGGCTCGCCGTACGGATACGTGGCGAAACCGACCGCTGAATTGCTCCAGCCGTAGGTATTCGGCATCTGCGGCGTATAGGGATCCGCAAACAGGCCGGTCATGTGGAATCCGATGGAACTGGGGGCCACCGCGGCCGGATTGCCGAGTACGATCGGGTTGAGGAAGGTGGCTTCGGCGAAGATGAACTCGTTGGTCAGCGTGGGGCTGAACACGTGTACCAGGTTCGCGCTATAGATCTGGGAAAGCTGGTTGGCGTTCTGCGAGGACGGATACGGCAGAGAGCCGCCAATCGCCCACCAAATGCTGATGGGGTTCTGGTCATGCTCGAGCTGATGGTCCCAGGAGAAGAACAGCTTGGTTTTATCGCTGATGTTGTAGTCGCCGCGCAGCCGCAGTTCATAGCGATTGACGGGCGTGTCGTTAAAATATTGAAAATTGTCGCCGATCGCGCTGCTGGTGGGATTGACGTTCGGCGCGGGCATCAGTTTCAACATCGCCGCCGAGTTCGGATCGAGGGCCGTCGTGGGGATCTGGCCGCCGGGGTACAAGGTGGCATTCACGTTGTTGGCACCGGCGCCGCCTTTGGCGGTGGCGAAACCGGGACCCAAGGAGGCCAGGTATGCCGGGGTGAAGTTGCCCGCCTGCATCTGGGCCGTGGGCACGAAGTACTGGTTCAGGCTGCCGGCCGGATGCTGGTCCATATATTCAAACGCGGCATAGAAGAACAACTTGTCGTGGTTCTTGTTGAAGTGCGTGCCCGGTATGATCACTGGACCGCCAAAATCGCCGCCGGGATAGTAGAAGCTGTTGGTCGGCGCCTGCACGCCCTGCGCATTATTGTAAGAGCCGTTGGAGTTGAAGACGCCGTTGCGCGCATAGAGGTATGCGCCGCCATGAAACTGGGCGCCGCCGCTCTTGCCGATGGCCTGGAACGTGACCGGGCCTTTGGCGAATTCCGCACCGTACGCCGAGGTCAGGATGGAAACTTCCTGCACTTGGTTCTGGTTGATGTTGGCGGTCTGCGTTCCCTGATTGCCGGGATCCAGCAGGTTCGCGCCATCCGACGTCATGGTCATGCCGCCGTTAGGCTGTGCGCCTTGGGCGGTGAATTGGCCGATTGGGCCGTTGTTGCTCTGGGTAGCCACCGCGCCTTGCCCCCACATGCTCTGGCCCAAGCCGCCGGTCATTCCCATGCCCGGCATAATCTTGATCAGCTCGGCCGCGTCGCGCCCGGAGATTGAAAGATTCTCAATCATGTTCTTGTTGAGCGTCTGGCTGGCCTGGCCGGAATCGACCGGCACGACCACATCGGCGCCGGCGATCACCTCAACTTCCTGTTTAGTGGATTGGACCTGGAGAACGATGGTCGGCAGGCGCAACGTCGCGCCTTGCGTGACCGTGATACCCTGTTCTTCAAAGGTCTGCAAACCCGCCGCAGTGACCGTAACATCGTATGTTCCGGGCAGAATCGACGGGAAATCGAAGGCGCCGGAGTTGTTCGTGACGCTGTCGCGAAGGCCTCCAGTTGCCTCGTTTTTCAGGACGACTTTCGCTGCGGGGACAACCGCGCCGGTGGCGTCGGTGACCGTGGCGCCTATCGAGCCGCTCGAAAACTGCGCGAACGCCGGTAGTTGCGAGAACGCCAAGGCCGCAATCAATAGTCCCAACAACCAGAAAGATCTTCCCGGATGTCTGTGCCGAGCGATAACGGAGATCGGCATCCGATCTGGTTTATTCATTTGACCCCTTTCTAACCTCATTTTTTCTTTTCTAACCAAAGTTGCCTTCCCGGCCGCCACACAAGACGTACCACGAAGGCTGAAACTAATCGTTTGCAAGTAGCATAACCGCACTACACGGCCAAGTCAAGGACTTTCGGGTCTTTAATCTCGACACATATCGCGTGTTAACGCTTGCGCACAGTCCACCTGTCATTGTCTTGGCGAGTGTAACGCGCCACATGTGAGGGCGGCTAGTACATTCTAGTTACCACGCCCCCACAACAAGCCCAGGTGACATCCCGAAGTAAAGGAGTTACGCTGCGTAACCACCGCTCCGCAAAGACATATTTGCTTGCTATCTGCTTGTTTTTCAATAATGTACGTCTTGTTACAAAATTGATATTGCGCTGATGTCCGGATTTTACACTTGCGAACACGCCCCATACCACCGGGGAAATGTGTATGATTTCCTGTAGGACGGCGAGACCCGGTCTGCGCAAATTGCGGGACACGCCGACGAGCCTTCTCGCCCGCGGTCATTCACAACCCCTGACCGAGAATCCGCCTAACCCGCTCACGCCCATATCCTCCATAAGCTGCAATAAGCTGCCGCCAAATCGCCCGCCACACCTCCCCGACGTTGCCCCCTCCCCCAACAACACCCGTGCTACTGTGAGATCGGGGAATTGGAAATCAGCCCTTCAAAGCGCGCAATACTTGGCTTCGTCGGTTCTTGTAAGTATAATTAAATAAGTAACTTATTGGCTTCGTTCCGACCAGGAATGCTTTTCGGCGATCGCCGGAGCCGGCGGGGGGCTTCAGCCCGCCATCTGCTGGTAGAGCTTCGCGGCAGGCGGGCCTACGAGGCCCGCCGCAGGCTGCGAGCCTGCCCCACCCAAGCGGCCAAGAAAGTTACGGCGTCCGTGCGACAGTTCCGCGAACCCCGAAAATAAAGGAGTTAACTCATGTAACCGGTTTTCCAAAAAGCATATAAATTATGATATTATCTTTAGTTTCAATGACGTACACTTCGTTACAGGCCTCCAGACAGAACGTGGGCCGGAGTCTACGATTGCGTATGCACCCCGCATGGCTGCGGAAACGTGTATAATCTCGACAAATGGGGGATGCCAATCAGCCTGGAGCCCGCCCCACCGCGGTTACAGGTGCGGAGCGTGTGGAACTCGCCGCAGTCCTGGCTTCTCCGACCTTTGCCCGCGCGCAGCGATTGATTAAATTGCTCGACTACATTTGCGGGAAACATTTCGAAGGCCAGGACGAGCAGGTGTGCGAGTACAGCATCGCCACCGAAGTCTTGGGCCGCCCAAGCAATTTCGATCCCGCGGAAGACGCCATTGCCAGGGTCGAAATTCATCGTCTGCGCAAGAAGCTGCGGGAGTATTACGCCGCCGAAGGATCTCACCAACCGCTGAAGATCATCATACCCCCGGGGATGTATACGCCGGTCTTTCAGCCAAATGGAAACTCCGCCCCACCGAATGGGAGTTCACCCGCCGCCGCCGCCGCGGCCGAAGTTCCGGCCGAGCCGGCAGCCGACCCGACCGTGGACGAACCCGAACCGCCGCCCCCGGCGCCGGCCGAGCCGCCCCTTGGAAAGCGCGGGATTTGGTTGACAGCCGCCGCCATCGTGGTTATCGCGGTGGCGCTCGCGGCGGTGACGGTCTTTCGAACTGCCGCCGGCCATCATGCTGAAGCTCCTCCCCGTCCGGTTCCGCCGCCCGTGGCGGCTGCGCCGGACAACGCCATTCGGATCATCGCGGGCTATGACCGCAAATACATCGACCATCACGGCCACACCTGGTTGCCTGACCGCTTCTTCGACGGCGGCGGGCAGCCGAAGACGCCTTTCCGCCAGTTTATCGCCCGCACAGCGGACCCGCTTCTCTATCAAAATGGCCGGATTGGCGCGACGGGCTACAACATTCCTCTGAAGCCGGGCACCTATGAAATGAAGCTACACTTTGTGGAACCGGTGTACGGCCCAGGGTTGGAGACCGGCGGCGGGGAGAACAGCCGGGCGTTCGACATCCTGGTGAACGGCAATCTGCTGATCGACGGTTTTGACATCGTTTCCGACGCAGGCGGCCCGCTGATCGCGGACATCCGGGCGTTCAAGGACATCCAGCCGGGAGCGGACGGCGTGCTCCGGCTGGGTTTCCACGCCAAGCGCGAGCAACCCATTATCAGCGCCATAGAAATCGAGCCGGCCGAGCCGCACAAGCTGAACCCCATCCGCATTGTGACCCAGGCCAATTCGGTTACCGATTCGCGGGGGCAGGTGTGGGAGGCCGACAACTACTATTTAGGAGGCCAGACGTCCAACCATTACAAGTCGGTGACCGGGACGCCGGATGCGGACTTGTTCGCCAACGAGCGATACGGCCACTTCTCGTATGCCATACCGGTTGCGCCGCCGCCGGGCGCATATGCAGTGACGATGTATCTGGCCGAGACGTACTGGGGCAAGGAAAACGAAGGAGGCGGCGGCGCCGGCCAGCGCGTGTTCGACATCTACTGTAACGGCTCGGCGATCACGCGCAATTTGGACATTCTGAAAGAGGCCAGCCCTAATCATGCGCTAATCAAGAGATTCCGCGGGCTGCGGCCGACCGCGCAGGGCAAGTTGAACTTCGAGTTTGTCCCGGTGGTGAACTACGCGTCCGTGTTTGCCATTGAGGTATTGGACGAGGGGCGGTAGAGCAGAGCGGGGCTAAAAGCCCCGCGTTCGGCGGCGAAGCTCGCCGAAGAGCGGGCCTGCGAGGCCCGCGCAGGCTGCGAGCCTGGCTGCGAGCCTGCCCCACTGCGGCTAATTCATGCTAACCTGCGGACAAATCCCATGTCCGCATTAAAGGTCCTGCGGCGCGCCGGTTGGGCGTGCCTGATGGCCGGCTTGACTGGCGCGTGGGCCCAGCCCGCGCCCTCCATCAATTCCGGCGGCGTCGTCAACGCCGCCAGTTCCGCGGCGGGAGCGCCGGTGGCGCCGGGCAGCATCGTATCGGTTTACGGAGATTTTCTGCTGAGCGCGGCATTCGGGGCGCCGGCGGTGCCCTTGCCGATGAGCCTTGGGGGCCTGTCGCTGGCATTCGGCACGGCCGACGCGCCGCTGTTCTACGCCTCGAACGGAGAAGTGAACTTGCAAATTCCGTGGGAGTTGAGCGGGAACCAGGCGTCCCTAACAGCCTCGTTGTCTGGCCAAACCAGCGCCCCACAGACGGTGCATCTGGCGCCCTTCGCGCCCGGTATTTTCACCTTGAACGGCCAGGGAACTGGGGCGGGAGCCATCCTCGACGAGTCTTACAACCTGATTACGGCATCGAATCCGGCGGCCGCCGGTCTCACTAGCATCTTGCTCTACTGCACCGGCCTCGGCGCGGTAAGCAATCCACCGCCGAGCGGCGCCGCGGCCACGGGCAATCCGCTTTCGGTCACTACCACCGCACCGACGGTCACCATCGGCGGCGTGTCCGCGCCAGTGGCGTGGTCGGGTCTCGCTCCCGGATCCGTCGGCGAATACCAAGTGAACGTATTCGTTCCGGCCAATGCGCCTACAGGCAATGCCGTGCCCGTGGTTCTTTCGATCGGCGGCGCGATATCGAACACGGTCGAGATCGCCGTCCAGCCGCCCACACCCGATCAACGCGCGAACAACTTGCTCCCCCAGATGACCATTGAGCAGAGATTGCAGCTCGTGTATGGCGCAGGCGGCCCGGTGACCAACCAGATCGCGCTTCCCCGCGGCGCGGCGGGCTTCGTTCCAGGCATACCGGCGCTCGGGATTCCGGACCTCTACCTAGCCGACGGCAGCGTGGGCGTGGGCAATGCCGTGGGCCAAGCCACCGCGCTGCCCTCTTCCATCGCGAGCGCCGCCAGTTGGGACGTGAACGAAGCTTACAAGTACGGCACGGTGATCGGCACGGAGCTGCGCAATTACGGCATGAACGTGAATCTGGGGGGCAACATCAACCTGATCGGCCGCGAGCCGCGCGACGGACGCACCTTCGAGACCAAAGGCGAAGATCCCATCCTGGCCGGCAAAATTACCGCCGCGCACATCAATGCGATTCAGGCCCAGCATGTGATCGGAGGCATCAAGCATTACGCGCTGAACGATCAGGAAAGCGGCCGCACCACCGCCGACGTCCAGATCGACGAGCGCGGCATGCGCGAGAGCGACCTGCTGGCCTTCGAGATCGGCGTGAAGGATTCGAATGTGCAATCCGTGATGTGCGCCTACAACCTGGTGAACGACGTATACAACTGCGAGAACGCGCATCTGCTGAACGACATCCTCAAGGGCGATTGGCAGTTTCCGGGCTTCGTGATGTCGGATTGGTGGGCGACGCACTCGACGGTGAATGCGGCGCTGAACGGCCTGGACCAGGAGCAGCCGGACAACCAATTTTTCGGCCCTGCCCTGACGCAGGCAGTGGATAACGGCCAAGTGCCGCAGACCCGCCTGGACGATATGGTGGTGCGCATCCTGCGCGCGATGTTTGCGGCGGGGCTGTTCGATTATCCCGAGTCCCTTGGACCGGTGGATACGGCCGCCGGCCAAGCCATCGCGCTGGAAGCGGAGGAGCAGGGCGCGGTGCTGCTGCAGAACACCGGCGGACAGCTTCCGCTGAATGCGGCAACCTTGAAATCCATCGCCATCGTCGGATCGCATGCGGATATCGGGGTGCTTTCCGGCGGCGGCTCGGCGCAAGTGACTCCCACCGGCGGACCGGCACTCACGGAGGGCTATCCCAGCGTGCCCGGTTGGGCGGAAGTGATCTGGGATCCATCGTCGCCGATGCAGGCCATTCAGGCGATGGCGCCCAATGCCAGCGTGCAATTCGATCCGGGAACCAATGCGGCGACCGCGGCCGCGCTGGCGGCGGCATCGCAAGTGGCCATCGTATTCGTGAGCCAGTGGACCAGCGAGGGCATGGACATGCCGAGCCTGAACTTCACCGACGTGATTCATACGCCGCCGATCGATCAGGATGCGTTGGTGGCCGCGGTGGCCGCCGCCAATCCGCACACGATCGTGGTGATGGAGAACGCCAGCGCGCAAGTGATGCCGTGGCTGGGGAACGTGAGCGCGGTACTGGAGGCTTGGTTTCCGGGCCAGCAGGGCGGGCCGGCCATCGCCAATCTTCTATTCGGCGCGGTCAATCCTTCGGGCAAGCTGCCCATCACGTTCCCCGCCAGCGTGAACCAATTGCCGCGCCCGGCGATCGCCCAACCGCCCGACGGCGTCACGCCGTTCCCGGTAAGTTACTTCGAGGGATTCAACGTGGGCTATAAGTGGTATGACTCGCAGGGCCTGACACCGCTGTTCCCATTTGGGTTTGGGCTGTCTTATACGACCTTCTCGTTTTCGAATGCGGCGGTGATCAACAATCTGACTGCGAGCAACCCAAACTTCCATGTGACTTTCAACCTGACGAATACAGGTCCGGTGGCCGGCGCGGAGGTGGCGCAAGTGTATCTGGCATTCCCGGCGTCCACCGGCGAGCCGCCCAAGCGCCTGGTGGGATGGCAGAAGGTGCTACTGCAGCCAGGCGCATCGCAGCAGGTGACTATTGAAGTGGATGCCAACGATTCGTCGCATCCGTTGTCTTATTGGGATGTCAGCTCGAATGCCTGGCTGATCGCAGCGGGCGTGTACACGGTGTATCTGGGCGACTCTTCGAGCGGCGCGCGTTTGACTGCCGCCGGCACTGTGCAGATTGGTTCGTAAAGCGTAAGTGGGGCAGGCTCGCAGCCTGCGCGGGCCTCGCAGGCCCGCTCCTCGGCCGGGCGGGGCGCCTGCCCCACCCCAAAAAAATGCCAATGTCCAGGGGCGAGCTCGCCCGCGCTGACATGAGTGTCAGCGCGGCAGGCAGGGTGCCTGCGCCACGAGGCGGCGCGTTTTCGACGGTGCCCACACGGGCGGCCAAAATCTAGCCGCGCGGGCTCAACCCCGCCCCCCACCGGCGGCGGTGGAGGTCAGGCGGCTGCGAATCTGGTTCATTACATCGGAGGCGAGGAAGGGTTTGCGGAGCACCGGAAAGTTGTGCTCCTCGCACAGGGCCTCCTCTTCCGCCGGGAGGATGGTGCCGGTCATCATGATGACCAGCATGCGCGGCTGGGCCTGCAGGAACTCGACGCCCAACTCGACGCCGTTGCCATCGGGCAGCATGTAGTCGAGCAGGGCGGCATTGGGCTTTTCGGCGGCCACCAGTTTGCGGGCCTCCCCGGCGGATTCGGCGGTGAGCAACTTCCACCCGGCATCGGCCATCAGACGTTCCAGGAAATGGAGCAGGTCGCGGTTATCGTCCACCAGCAGCACCGTGGGATGCGCGGGGGTGCGGGACTCGTCGCCTTCCACCGAATGGATGTAGAGGCTTTCGGCATCCTCGGCCAGGTCCACGCGCACGCGTGCGCCGGGACTCACCTGGGACGTGGCGACCAGGGTGGCCAGCGGTTGGGTCAGGTGGCGGTGGATCGTGCGGTTCAGCTCGCGCGCGCCATATTCGGCGCTAGTCCCTTTTTCGAGCAGAAACCGGCGGGATTCAAAGGGCACCTCCAGTGTGAACGAACGCGCGCCGAGCCGCGTGTTGACGTGGTTCTGCAGATCGGCGATCTGCTGGTCGAGGATGGTGGAAAGCGATTCCGACGTGAGCGGCTGATAAGTGATAATGCAATCGATGCGGTTGACGAATTCCGGCGAGAAGCGCTTGCGCACGGAGACCAGCGCGATGTTTTGCAGCTTGCCGGTGAGGTCCGCGCGGTCGGGCGTTTTCACGGATTGGAAGCCGAAATCCGGGTTGATTTCGCGCATCATCTCGCGCGCGCCGAGGTTGCTGGTGAGGAACACCAGGCTCTTTTCAAAATTGACAATGGTGTTGTCGCCCAGCCGCAGAATCCCTTTGTCGAGCACGCCGAGGAGCAGGCGGGTCATGGAGGGCGCGGCCTTCTCGATTTCGTCGAACAAGACCAGGGAGAGGTTGCACTTCTCGGTGGTGACGCCGTTCAGCTTCTGCTGGGTGAGCATCGGCTGGGTCTCGCGATGCCCCAGGTAGCCGGGCGGCGCGCCGATGAGCTTGGCCACTTCGTGCTCCATCTGGAACTCGCCGCAATCGATCTTAAGGACGTTCTTCTCGGAGCCATGCAGCACTTCAGCGAGGGCTTCCACGGTCTTGGTTTTGCCGGTTCCGGTGGGCCCCAGCAATAGAAACACGCCGACGGGCCGGCCCTCCGGAGCGAGTCCGGCCTGGTACATCTGGATATAGGGGACGATGACCCGGGTGGCAGCGGGTTGCCCGACAACTTTCTGGGATAAGACGGCGATTAGGTTTTCGGCGGGATCGGGCGCCGGCTTCCGCGAGCGGCCGGAAGATTGTGTGCTCTTGCCGCGCTCCACTGGGCCCTCCGCCTTCATTATACGAGGCTGGCGGCTTCGCGTGCGCCGCTGAGGGCGTTCCTCGGGGATCATTTCATCGTTCATTCGGGTCCTCTAATCACCCTGATCGCAGCCAGTTAAGCCTGACGGGGGCGGTCCGAAGGGCATTTTAGCGGACGCTTTTGACCGGCTGCTGATAATAGTGCCCGGAGGACGCCAAACTCTACTTAAATTATTAGCATGGCGCGAGGGGTAATGTATGTAACATAGCGTACCGGCAGGCCGGGCGCGGGAAGCGGGGGGGATTTACCTGTGGCGGAAGGTGATACGGCCTTTGGTCAGGTCGTAGGGGGACAGCTCCAGGGTGACCTTGTCGCCGGCCAGCACGCGAATGCGGTTGCGGCGCAAGCGACCCGCCAGATGGGCCAGGACCACGCGGTCATGGTCGATCTGCACGCTGAATTTGCCGCTGGGGAACTTTTCTAAAACGGTACCGGTTACTTCGATATTGTCTTCTTTGCTCATAAACCTCCACGGGGGATTCGCCGGCGGGGGGCCGCTCGAAGCGTTTCTGTTTCGTGGGCGGCCCCGCCCGCATTTTGCTACTAGCCGGCCGTGACGTTGGCCGCCTGCAGCCCCTTCGGACCGCGCGTTACTTCGAACTCCACACTGGCGCCTTCATCCAGGCTGCGGTAACCTTCCGTCTGGATGGCCGAGAAATGCACGAAGACGTCTTCTCCGTTCTCCCGTTGGATGAAGCCGTATCCTTTGGCTGCATTAAACCACTTCACTGTACCTTTTTCTCTCATCGATGTTTCCTCTTCAAATAGTTGCAGTTCGATCTCCCGCGACGCGGCGTCGCAAACACAAAAGGGGGTTGCGGCCAACTCACGCAGCCCCCCTTAGACCTGTCTCGACGCGAAGATTAGAGTCAAAATGCTCTTATAGTATATCGCAGGGCGTTGTGCAATGGGCGCCCTTTGCGCGCGGGGCCAGGGCCAGGGGTCGGCGGCCGGGGTTGTGTTCCGGTCACAAGCTCATCAGCTCTTTGAACTTCTGCGCTTGCCGTCGCGACATTTCCACTTCAAACCCGCCCTTCAGCCGCACCAGAAACCCGCCGTTGGCCCAGGGGTCGATGGCATCGATGAACCGCAGGTTGAGCAAGTGCTTGCGGCTGGCGCGGAAAAAGATCGCCGGATCGAGCCGTTCCTCCAGGTAGTTAAGGGAGCGCAGCACCAGCGGGCGGTTGCCGCCAAAGTAAAGCCGCGCGTAGTTGCCTTCGCTTTCGAGCAGCACCACATCGCTGAGCGTCACAAACCAGCAGCGCTCGCCATCCTTTACGAAGATGCGCTGGCCGGCATCCATGGCGGGCCTGGCTTTGCGCAGGGCCGCGCGGGCCAGGGCGGCCTCCAAACGCTCGGGCGAGACCGGTTTTAATAGATAATCGAGCGCGTTCACCTCGAAGGCTTTCAGCGCGTAATCGTCGTAGGCCGTGGTGAACACGACCAGCGGGACGCGGTCGAGCTGTTCGAGCAGCTCGAAGCCGGTGCGGCCGGGCATTTGGATATCCAGGAAAAGCAGATCCGGCTGGAGCTGTTCGATCAGCGCCAGGGCTTCATCGGCGTCGCGGGCCTCGCCCACGATCTCGACCTCGGGGTGAGGTTCAAGCAGGCGCCGCAGCTCCGCGCGGCCCAAGCGCTCGTCGTCCACGATTAAGGCTTTCATGCGGGGCTCAGTGGAATAGAGATTTCGGCCACCACGGAATCGCCGTCGTAATTGCGCAGGACCAGCGAGGCGGCGTTGCCGTACAGCAGGCGCAGGCGCTCGCGGGCGTTGTCCAGGCCCAGGCGCGTGGAGCCCGCGTCGTCGCGCAGTTGGCCGCTGTTGCGCACCTGGATCTTGACCGCGCGGCTTTCCACCTGCGAGTCCACGCGGATTTCGCCGCCGCCCGGCAGGCGCGCCACGCCATGCTTGATGCCGTTCTCCACGAGCGTTTGCAGCAGCATCGGCGGAATGCGCGTTTCGAGAGACTCCGGATCCATCGCGATGTGGACGCGCAGGCGCTCTTCCAGGCGAATGGCCTCCAGCTTCAGGTATGCGGTAACGGCTTCCAACTCCGTTTCCAGGGGCACCGTATCGGTGCGGCCCGATTGCAAGGAGTAGCGCAGGATGTTGGAAAGTTCCGTCACCATATCCTGGGCGCGCCCGGGGTCTTCCACGATCATGGCGCGCAGGCCGTTCAGGCAGTTGAAGATGAAGTGCGGGTTCACTTGGGAAATGAGGGCGCGGAGCTGGGAGTCTTTGGCGACGACCGCGAGCCGCAACTTCTCGACTTCCGAAGTTTGAAAGCTTTCGAAATAATGCACGCCGAAGTAGATGACCTCCCACAGGAAAACCGTGATGCTCCAAATCGAGATCACCGGAAGGATCCAGGCATATCCGGATTTGCGAAGGGCCGCCATACCGAAGGTGAGCGGCCAAGCCGCGGTCACCAGGGCCGTGATGACGGTGCCGGCGACCAGGGCGGCGGCCGATACGCGGGGCAAGGCGCGCAGCGGCGACAGCTTCAGCCAGTTCCGGCGGCGGATGAAGGCGCGCAGGGCGTGCGTGGTCAGGATACCTGCCAGCGCGCCCCATGTGTAAGTCGCGATGTGCTTCCAGGTGATTGGGTCACCCATGCGGGAGAAGAGAATATTGCCCGCGGCCTGGGCGTACCAGCCCAGGAACTGGCAGAGGATGTAGACGTGTGCGCGTTTCATGGCTTACCAGCCGGCCGGCTCTCCAGAGAACCATCGTGCAAGTCACCGATCTAGCGGGACTAACGTCCCGCCGGGCGAGCTGCGCTCGCCTGCGCTGACACGAGTGTCAGCGCGGCAGGCAATGAGTGCCTGCGCCACGTCCCAGCGTCAGTTCTCCGATCCTGGTAACGACCCGCGGGGTCGTTCGCGCTCTCCCAGGAAATGGTCGAGGGCCTGAAAGAAGCCGTCGGGATCGTCCAGCATAACAAAGTGGCGGGCTTTGTCCGACAAGACGAAATCGTAGCTCTTCAGCTTCGCGTACTGCGTACGGAAGTTCTTCTCGACTTCGTCGCGGGTGGCGTATTGCTTATACGCGATCCAGGTGCCGAGCACCAAGGTTGGTGAAGTAATCTTGTCCAGATCGCCGCGCAGATCGGTGGTCATCATATCGTACATGGCGTTGCCCATGGCCACGCGGTCGGACTTTCGGTTCCATGCCATGACCATTTCGAAGTCCGCGGGGCTGGTGACCATGGCTTTGACTGCCATCTCACCCATCTTCTCGGTCTGGTCGGTGGCGGGGCCGCTGTACATCTTGCGCATCTGCTCAGCCTGCGCTTTGACGCTTTCGGCGGTGTTTTTGGGATTCATGACGGCGGCCAGGAATGGCAGGGAATCCACGATGACGAGAGGTCCCACAAGGTCGGGCTCCTGCTCGGCCAGCCACAGCGCCAGCGTCCCGCCCAGGCTATGGCCCACGATGACCGGCTTGTTCATTTTGTTTTCGCGGATGTAGGCGGCCAGGTCTTTGCGGACGGTTTCGAGGAACGGCGCTTCGATGCGCGGCTCTCCGGCGAAACCGGCCAGCGTGAGCACGTGGCATTCGTATTGGTCTTTGAAATGGGCCACGGTGCTGTCCCACGTTTTCCCGGAAGAGGCAAAGCCGGGGATCAGGATCATCGGCTTGCCGTGGCCAGTCACCTCCACATGGAATGACGCCGGTTTGGGCGTGGCGGCGGTTATCGGGTGAATTGTGAGCAGCGCGCCCAGTGCCGCATGGATGATGAAAGAACGTTTAGTTTTAGTCATGGTGTACCCTCCTTCGAGTACCGCTTCGTGAGACAGAGCGGAGCTGAAGCCCCGCGCGGGATAAATCCCGCCCCCCACTGTGACTACTGTACAGGGCACATTCCGCCAGGCGGTGGAGATTGGGGTGAGCGGTCAGGCGGGTGGATGAGCGGTTAAGCGATAGCGGTGGCCGCGCCACTCGATCTGGTTGCCGCATGCCGAGGCGAGCAGCACGATGAGCCAGATCCAGGTTCCGAGCGGCACCCACAGGGTATGCACCCAGGCGTGGCGTTCGAACCAGGCTTTGCAATCCGGAAGCTCGGCCTTGGCCAGCGTGGCGCGATTGGCGCCTTTTAACATGCCGGGTGAAAGCTGCGCGAGCAGCACCCATTCGGCGCCGCGATTGCCGTGGATGGAAGCCGCGACGGCCGCCGCCATGCCGCCGCAATAGAAGATGTGGGCCGCGAGGGCGGTCCACCAGAGGCGGGGGCGATAGACGCGCGTGATGGTGAGCTGGCGGCGGGCCCATGCAAAGAACGCCCGGCCGCCGATGCGGTCCGTGGAGACGGCCATGGCTCCGGGCGCGAAGGCGATCCGGAAACCGGCGCGGCGCACGGCATCGCTCAGCGCGTAGTCGTCGCTGACGGTATCCCGCCAGGAGTCGGGAACGTGAATGGCCTGAAATACTTCACGGCGGATGGCCATGGATCCGCCCCAGGCGAAAGCGTTCGGACCGGGTCCAAAGGTCCCGGCGATCACCGCATCCCAGACACTGCGCATCAGCGACCAGAAATCGGGTGGCTCGGGCGCATACCAGCGGTAGCCGGTCGAGGCGCCCACTTGGGCAAACATCATCGGTGCGGACAGCGGCGCTGCCAACGCACGCAGCCAGGTTCGAGAGACGCGTCCGTCGGAATCGGCGAAGCAGAACAACTGCGAGCTTTTGCGCGCGAACCGGACGGCAGTTCGCAGATTCAGCACTTTCGCGCCGGTACCGGGTTCCTCGGCATGGGCCAGTACGACCCGCGCACGGGAGGGCAGCACGCCCGCAGGTATATCGGCGGCGCTATGCGCGACCACGATCAATTCGTAATCGGGGTAATCCTGCGTGGCCAGGGCCGCCAGGTTTTCGCGCAAGCCGGGGTCGCCGCCTTTCACAGGCACGATGACGGTAGCCGGCAGCGCGGACGCAAGGGGAGGTTCGGCAAGTTGCGCGGCTACGTATGCGGCGCGCTTCCGCTCACCGCGGAGAGACAGGAACGCGAGGACCAGCGCGGGGCCGGCGAAGAACCAAAACCACAACACGCGCTACTTACGGCCCTGGGCCTTAGCCTTGGCCGCGGTCTTGGCTGTGGTTTTGGGCATAGCCTTAGGCATCGCTCGCGGCGGCTTGACCTTGGCTTTCGGTGTGGCCGCTGGTTTCGCCATGTGCATGGGCGGAGCCTCGGCGGGCAGTTCTTCTTCGACGAAGGCTTCTTCGACCGGCTCCTCTTCGGAAATCTCTTCCGCGGAATCCTCCAGGAAAGGCTCGGGGGCGACGGCGCCAACCGTGCTGCCGGGCGCGACTTTGGCCAACACTTCGTTGAACAACGCCTGTTTGCGGGTATCCACCTTGGGCGGCGGCGGCTGCTCGTGCCGGTAGTCGTGATCGTTGTGGCATGTCCGGCAGCGGACTTTGGCGGGCTCGCCGTTCAGCAACGATACCACCGCGTGGTTCATGATGCGCTTGCACTTGACGCAATAGTCGTCGATGATGTCGCCTAATCGCGGCTCCCTCATATGCCCTCCTGTTAGATCTGCATGGTCTCGGCCGGCTGCTCGGGCAGCGCTGGCCGCTCGGATTTCGCCTCGGGCACGATCCAGCTCGCGGATTCAAAGCCCACGTACTTGCATATGCGCAACGCGCCGCCTTCGGTTTCCAGCAAATCGCCCACGGCCAGCGGGCGTTCGGAAGCGCGCAAACTGCTCCAGACATGGTATTCGCTGTCGGCCTGGACTTCGCCGTCCGGCTCGTAATCCCTGGCCTTCACGCTGGCCGCGCCGGCCACGTGCGGCGCCCAGCGGAACTGCTGGCGAGGCGCGTCCTTCATCCGGTAGACCCGATACATCGGCATAGAATAGCCTATTTTAAACGAAACGTTCCCGGCTGGCTGTAAATTGCCGAAAATTGTGGACTGGCGATGAGCGTTTCGGCGTCGGCCCGGCCGCGGTCGATCCAGCGCCGCATGTTCCCCGCATCCCAAGCGATGGCATCGTGGAGCGTGCCGAGCACCCGCGGGGGGCCCAGAGGGAGCACCTCGATGCCGGCCGCGTGCGGCTCGCGCGGGGCCATCAGGCGAACCATGCGGACGGCCGCGCGCATGGCGTTCAGCGGCATGCTAGGCAGCACGTTAACGGCGATGGCATGGTCCACGCCGAAGCGCTGGGCGGCCCACACGGGCATGACGTTAAGCAGCCCGCCGTCGCAGTAAAGATGTCCATCGATGCGCACCGGCGGATATCCGACCGGCACGGCGCAGGAGGCCAGCACATGCCGCCACGTGATATCGGGGGTCCGGAGGATTTCGAGGCGCAACTGCGCCAATCGAGTGACAGCCAGCGCGAACGGCACCTGCGGCGTGTAAGTGGAAGCGAGTTCCTGGAGCATTTCCGCGAGCGGGCCGGGATCGAATATGGCGCGCCAGGGCCGCCACGGCCGGCGCGGAGTCATGAGCGCCGCGCAACGCGGATCGAGCCAGGTGCGGATGAGTTCGTCGGCCGGGATGCCCGAGGCGATGGCCCAGCCGTTGATGGAGCCGACCGAGCATCCGACGACGACATCGGGTTGGAAGACGGGTTGTAGAGCTTTCCAAACACCGGCCTGGTAGGCGCCGAACATGCCTCCGGCGGAAAGGACCAGCGCGGTTTTCACATCTTCCATTCTACGGTGATTCGTTGTAGGGCGGGCAATTTTGCCCGCAGCCGGCTTTCAGCCGGCCAAAGAGCCTGGAGAACCCCGCGCAGGCCTGGAGGCCTGCCCCACTGAGCCAATCGCTACTGCTTTTTCATGGTGTAGACGTAGTCGTCCAGGCCGAATTCGGCGGTGGTTGCGTCCACGAAGTGGTACTCGAGCTCGTTGGCGCAGCCGGTGATGAGAGTCTTCCACGAGGAGCCCTTGAATCCAAGCGACGCGGCGATCTTGACGGGGTCGGCCGATTTATCCCGATCGTGCATCTCTCCGAACGCGCCTTGAAACAACCAGTCGGCGGGATAGTCTTTGACCCGGTATAAGGGACCTTTGCAGGCGAGCGTTCTTTGTCCCGCGATCTCGCCCGGCTTGATGGCGATGACTTTACCGACTATGGACTTCATCTCCGCCGGGTCCGGCCGGGCAGGATCGGCCCAAGGCGCCACCACCGCGGAAGCGATCTTCCACATGCCGAGATAGAAGGGGTCGGCGGCCGCGGCGGCGGGAGTTATTATGACTGCGGTCAGGGCTGCAATCGCGATAAATTGAGTGAATGGATCAGGCAAGCGGCGCACCTCCGCCATTATATCTGGAGGATCTGCAGGTAGGGCAGCGGTTCACGTCGGCGGTGTATCGCGTAGAGGAAGATCGCATCAAGACGTTCGCCGAGGAATTCGATCCGCAGCCTTTCCATCTGGATGAGGCGGCTGCCGCGGCGAGCGTCTTCGGGGGACTGGCGGCGAGCGGATGGCACACCGCCGCCATCACCATGCGGCTGATGGTCACCGGCGGTGTGCCCTTCGCGGCGGGCATCATCGGGCTGGGCGGAGAGATCGCTTGGCCGCGGCCCACGCGCGGCGGCGACATGCTGCGGGTGGAAAGCGAGATCGTCGAAATACTGCCGTCGCGCTCCAAACCGAACCAGGGCATAGTGAAGGTGCGCAGCACCACGCTGAACCAGAACGGGGAGGCCGTGCAGGTGTTCACGGGCAAGGTTCTGGCGTTCCGGCGCGTGGCGGTGTAAAGGCATGCGGACCCTCGTAGTGGGCGCGGGCGCGGTCGGCGGCTATTTCGGCGGCAGATTGTTGGAGGCCGATCAGGACGTGACGTTTCTGGTCCGCCCGCGGCGTGCCGCTGAGTTGGCCAATGACGGCCTCAGAATTCGCAGCCGTCTGGGCGACGTCACGCTGACCGCGCCACCCACGATTCTGGCGGAGGACTTCGCCAGGACGGCGCAGGCCTTCGATCTGGTGCTGCTCAGTTTGAAGGCGTACGACTTGGAAGATGCGATGGCGTCGTTCGCACCGGCGGTGGGGCCGGACACGGCCATCGTTCCGCTGCTCAACGGGATGCGGCATCTGGAGACGCTCGACACACGGTTTGGGCGCGCCCGCGTGCTGGGCGGCCGGTGCATCATTGCCGCGACGCTCAACGAAAAACGCGAGATCGTGCATTTGAACGAATCCCACTCGCTGTCGTTTGGGGAGCGGGACGGAACCATGTCCGCGCGTGCCGGGGCGATTGAGAGCCTCATGGCCGGCGCGCGGTTCGAAGGGCACGCCAGCGCTACGATCCTGCAAGACATGTGGGAAAAGTGGGTGTTTTTAGCGACGTTGGCCGGCGGCACGTGCCTGATGCGCGCGGCTGTTGGAGATATTGCCGCGGCCCCGGGCGGCGCGGATTTCGTGCTGCACCTTCTGGATGAGTGCCGCACCATAGCGGCGGCCGAAGGGTACGCGCCACGGGAGGCGTTCCTCGACGACGCCCGGCGCACGCTCACCACGCAGGGCTCGCCCTTCACCGCCTCGATGCTGCGCGATATTGAGAATGGCGGGCCGATCGAGGCGGACCATATCATCGGCGATCTGCTGCGGCGCGGACGCGACCTCGCATTGCTGCCGATGGTCTACACGCACCTGAAAGCGTACGAGGCGCGGCGCGCGCGGTCATCGTAGTCAAGGCTTCAAAGCGAAGATCGTGCCGTTGTTTGAAGGCCCGCCGCCGTTGGTGGCGCCATAGAGCACGCCATCGTTGCCGACAACCACACCTTCGGGTATGAATCCGTCGTCCGCGCCGCCGAACTCGTGCAAAACCGCAAAGGTCCAGGAACCGGCGGATGCGGAGGGTCCCCCTGCCGGCGGGGTCAGCGAGAACACCGAGCCTGCGCCTGAAGGCCCGCCGCAACACGTTGCGCCGTAGAGCACTCCACCGGGGCCGATCACGACTCCCGTCTCGGCGCCGCCAGGGCTGGGGAAGGAGTAGAGTGCGGCTGCGGTCCATTGGTTGCCTGGGGACGACGGCGGGGTCAGCGAGAACGCCGTGCCGCAACTACCGCCCGGGCAGGCCGGGCTGGAGGTGGCACCGCCTGAAACAGTGGTGCCGTAAAGAACTCCGCCAGCGCCAATTGTCACGCCTGCTGTGGGGTTTGCTCCGTCGATGGGAGTGCCCGCGAAATTGTGCAGGATCTTTTCGACCCATTGCACACCGGGCCCAGGCCCGCCAGGCGTCGGGGTCAGACAAAACACCGTGCCAAAGTTCGAGGTTCCGCCGGAGTAAGTAGTGCCATAGAGCCTTCCGTCGGCGTCGATGGCAAGCGAATTAGGCACTGCGCCGTCGCTGCCGCCTTTGAAACTGTGCAGTATGTTCTCGGTCCAGGCGCCGCCGGGCGACGCTGGCCGTGTCAAGGAGTATACGACCCCGTTCTTGAAGTTTCCGCCGCCGGCCGTGCCGTTAAAGCACTCCGCCGCCGCCGATGACCACACTTGTCCCGGATTCGAACCCACCGCCGGCATCGTGCTTGAAACTGTGCAGTACGGAGAGAGTCCAAGGGTCGCCCGGCGCAGCCGATCCGCCCTGGGGTGGCGTCGAAGAGAACACCGTGCCGCCGTTATCCGGAAGTCCGCCGACGAAGGCCGTGGCGTAAAGGACGCCGCCGCTACCGATAGCCACACCGTCCAGGGGTCTGATGCCGTCGGCGCCGGTGAGACTGGACAGGACTGTTTCGGTCCAAGGTCCCCCTGGAATGCCCGGCGGGGTCAGCGAGAAGACCGTGCCGTCGGAACTGGCCGAGCCTCCACCGTAACTGGTGCCATAGAGCACGCCGCCGCCGCCGATCACCACAGCGTTGGGGAGTACCGCGCCGTTAACGCCGTCGAAGGTGTAAAGGGTGGTGAACGTCTGCGCCCGCGCGTAGGAAGCGAAGATCGGGAGCGCCAGGAAAAGCGATCCGCCATTTGCCAGTGCATGTTTGTGACTTGTCATAATCTCTCCAACTTGGGGCTGTTCAGGGCTGCAAAGCAAAGACGGTGCCGGCGTTCGACGCTCCGCCAGCCCACGTCGTGCCGAAGAGCACTCCGTCTTTTCCCATGACCACGTTCGCATAGGGATTGTCCCCATCCGTGGGCGGGCCGGCGAAATTGTGCAGCACCTTCCCGGTCCAGGAGCCGGAATCGCCCGCGGGAGGAGTTAGTGAGAACACGGTGCCGCAACTGCCGGCCACCCAGCAGGTGGAATTCGTTGCGCTCCCGCCGATGGTGGACGTTCCGTAGAGGGCGCCGCCAGCACCGATCACGACACCAGGGTAGCCGTTGTAGAAGCTTTGGGCGGGGCTCGGGAAAGTGTGAAGCACGGCTTCAGTCCACGCGCCCTCCGGAGATGCCGGCGGGGTCAGCGAGTATACGGTGCCACAGAGTTCGCAATCCCGGCCGCCATATGAGGTGGTGCCGTAAAGAACGCCGCCGGCGCCGATCACCAGAGCGGCCGAGGGCCCCTCGCCGTCGGTTGGGGGTCCCTGGAAGGTGTACAGCGTCTTCTTTGGCCAAGGTCCACCTGGAGAAGCCGGCGGGTATAGAGCGAATACGGTGCCGGCGCAAGCGCCGCATGTGCCGGGTCCGCCGCTCAATGTCGTTCCAAACAGTACGCCGTCCTTGCCGATTACAACACCTGCTTGGGGAGCCGCTCCTTCTGCCAGCGCGGCGAAGGTGTAGAGCACCGTCTCAGTCCAAGTGCCATCCGGGGACGAAGGCGGTGTCAGTGAGTACACCGTGCCGCATCCGGGAGAAGCGCAGGCGGTACCATGGCCGATTCCGCCCTTGCTGGTGGTTCCATATAACACGCCGCGGCCGATCGCCAAAGTCCCCAGGGGGAAGGCGCCGTCGCTGCCACCCATAAAGTTGTAGAGGATCGTCTTGGTCCAAGAGCCGCCCGGAGACGCAGGCGGAGTTAACGAGAATACCGTGCCGCAGCTTACGCCCTCGCATTGGGAGCCACCAGAGTTTCCACCGAAGTTGGTGGCGCCGTACAGCACGGGTCCGCTGGGACCGCTTCCGATTACCAGACCGGAAGGGTACTCTCCGTCACTGCCGCCCGCGAAAGCATACAGCACCGCCTCGGTCCATGCGCCACCTGGAGACTGCGGCGGGGTCAACGAGAACACCGTGCCGTAGTAGGAAGTCCCGCCTCCCGATTGAGTGGTGCCGTAGAGCACTCCGGCTGTATCGGCCACAAGCGGCGCCGTCGGGAGGCCTCCGTCGTTCGCGGTGGCCGCAAAGCTGTAGAGAGTGGCGTAGGTCTGCGCCGCCGCATTAGAAGTACACGGCAGCAAGGCCAGGAAGAGCGTTCCGCTGGTTGCGAGTGCGCGCTGCCGATGGACCACGTTTCCTCCAGTTGCGTTCATTCTGCTGGATCGGGTGATGGATGTCAACGAAACGGCGGGGCGCGGGCAGGAAATCGGTACCGGTACCCATTTTAATCCAGCTACGTGCGGTAATATTCGTTGATGACATCCACATGCGTTATGTGAAGATCGGCGCTCTCGCGCTTTTATCGATATTGTTCGCGGCCGCCGCATTCCTGATCGTGTCCGACCGCATGGGGCAGCCGACGCCACCGGATCCGGCCAGCCTGATTGCCAAGGCGGCGCGGTACCACGTGCGGATCGAGCGCGACAACTTCGGCGTGCCGCACATCGTCGGTCCCAGAGACGCGGATGTGGCATTCGGCATGGCCTATGCGCATTCCGAGGACGATTTCAGTACCATCCAGCAGGTGGCGCTGGCGGTGCGCGGGCAACTCGCCGCGACCGAGGGGCCGAAGGCCGGCGTGACCGATTATCTGGTGCGCCTTTTTCGGATCTGGGAAACGGTCAACGCGAAATATGAAAGCGACCTGCCGCCGGATTTGCGGCAAGTGCTGGAAGGTTATGCCGACGGCGTGAATTATTATGCGGCGCTGCACCCGGACCAAGTGATGCGGGGCCTCCTGCCATTCACCGGCAAGGATGTAGTGGCGGGGTTCGTCTTCAAGCTGCCCTTTTTCTATGGCCTCGACCATGTGCTGATGAAATTGACCAGCCCGGAAGGCGGCGCCATTTCGAATAGCGGCAAGAGCGCGTACCTGCTCACGGACCGCGCGCTGCCGGTGGGGTCGAACGCGGTGGCCGTGGCGCCGTCTCGCGCGGCGGACGGAGCCACCCGTTTGCTGGTGAATTCCCACCAACCGTATAGCGGCCCCGTGTCCTGGTATGAGGCGGTGCTGGACAGCGGAGAAGGCTGGCACGTAGCGGGCGGCTTCTTTCCCGGATCGCCCTTCATGCTGCATGGCCACAACCAGCACTTGGGATGGGCGAATACGGTGAACGGGCCGGATCTGGTGGATGTCTACAAGCTGACGATCAACCCGGCGAATCCGAACCAATACCGGCTGGACGGACAGTGGCGGGACTTTCAGAAGAGCGACGCCAAAATCCGTGTGAAAATCTGGGGGCCGCTGATCTGGACCGTGCATCGCGAGGTGCTGTGGGCGGAGCAAGGGCCGGTGATGAAGACCGCGCAGGGAGCGTTCGCCATCCGCTACGCCGGCATCGGCAACGTGCAGCCGCCGCTGCAATATTTCCGGCTCAACAAAGCCGGCAATCTTGAGGAATGGCGCGCGGCCATGCGGCTGCAAGCGATCCCCAGCCTGAACTATGTGTATGCCGACGAGCGCGGGAACATAGGGTATATCTATAACGGCGCGTTCCCGGTGCGGAAGGAAGGCCCGGATTGGCAGGGAGTGTTGCCGGGCGACCGTTCGGACTTGATCTGGCGGAGCTACGTGCCCTTTGACAAGGAGCCGCAGATCTGGAATCCGCCGTCCGGATTCGTATTCAATTCGAATAACACGCCGTTCCACGCGACTGGGCCGGCGGACGACCTGAAGCCGGAAAATTTTTCGCCGACGCTGGGGATACAGACCGACATGACGAATCGCGCGTGGCGCGCGATGGAAACCTATGGCGCGGATCCGCGGATTACGGCCGAGGCGTTCCACGCCTACAAATACGACTTGGCTTACAGTACGCGTTCGCCGGAGGCGGCGGCGTTCCAGGAGGTGCTGGCGGTCGATCCGGGTAACGATGCCGATCTCCGGCAGTCGCTCGATATTCTGCGGCGGTGGGATGCGCGGACCAATGTGGCGAACCGCGGCGCGGCGCTGGCCATCCTGACGATCGAACCGGTGATCGTCGCCCAGTTGAACGGCAAGGCGCCGCGGCGCCCGATCGACGCCCTCCGAGACGCCATCCGGACGCTCAAGACGCATTTCGGGCGGCTCGATCCGGAGTGGGGACAGGTGAACCGCCTGCGCCGCGGGTCGCTAAGCCTGGCCATCGATGGCGGGCCGGATATCTTTCGCGGCGTCTATGGAGAGCCGCAACCGGACGGCACTCTGACGGCGATGGCCGGCGACACATTCGTGATGTTCGTGACCTGGGACAAGGCAGGCAAGCTGGCGTCGGAGAGCATTCATCAGTTCGGGTCCGCGACCGAGGACCGGAAGTCGCCGCACTATGCGGACCAGGCGCCGCTGTTCGTGGGGATGAAGACGAAGCCCGTTTTGTTCACGCAGGCGGAGCTCGCAGGACATGTGGAGGCGGATTATGAGCCGGGAAAACGTTGATCGAATGCTGCAAGCCATTGCCATTACATTTACTTGGGCCGCGTTGGCCTCGCCGCTTTTCGCGCAGGCGAAGCCCACGCTGCAGAGCGGTATCGCGGATGCCGCCTATGCGTTGAGCATCGCGGATGGCAAGATCGCGGGCCAGGGCGCGCCCATCCTGCAAGAGGCTATCGCGCATGCCGACTTTGTGCTGCTCGGCGAAGACCATATCACGCGCGAGATTCCCCGGTTTGGGGCCGCGGTTTGCGATGCCATGGGCGCCAGCGGCGGTTTCTCCGCCATGGCGTTCGAATCGAGTCCGGCCGTGGCGGATTTCGTGCAGGAGTCGCTGGCGGGACCCGACCGCCGCGGGAAGATGGCGGATCTACAGAAGCGCTACCCGGATAGCGCCGTTTTCCTGAATATACCGGACGAAAACGATCTTGCCGCGCACTGTGCGGCCGTCGCGCAGCGCAGCGGCTTCCGGATTTGGGGTCTGGATCAGGAGTTCGTCGGATCGCCTGGCTGGATATTCGAGCGGATGCTCGCGACCGGGCTCGGTCCGGCCGCGCGGACCGCCATCTTGCAGTTGCAGGCCATGGAACGCAGCGACGAGACGGAAGCGCGGAAAACGGGCGACCCTTCGAAGCTGTTCATGTTCGCCGTGCCCGCCGCGGAGATCGAGAAGGCGGCGGCCGCGATCGAAAAGGACGGCACGGCGGCCACCCGCGCGGCGTTTCACGAGCTGACCGAAAGCCGCGAGATTTACCTGGGACAGGGGGACAATCCCAGCGAATCTAATGCCCGCCGGGCGCGCTTGATGAAGCAGAATTTTGTCTCGTATTACCAGGCCGCGAGCGGGCCAGGCAAGCCGCAGCGCGTGTTGATGAAGCTCGGCGACTGGCATTTATATAAGGGTTTCAATCCGCTGCGCCAGCGCGACCTGGGCAACTTCGTGGCGGAATTCGCAGATGGCCACAAGCAGACGTCGCTGCACATCATGGTCTTGGGAGCCAAGGGCACGCACGCGCTTTATGCCGGTTATCAACGCCCATTGAAGCTGGAACCGTTTGTGATGGACCAGGATGACGATTATCGATGGCTCAAGCCGGCCATCGACGCACAGAAGGCGGGTTCATGGACGCTTTACGATCTGCGTAAGCTGCGTTTCAAACATTTGGACTTGAATGCGGATTGGGAGCGGACGGTCTACGGCTATGATTTTCTGGTTATTATTCCCGAGTTGACGCCCGCCGGTTCGGGTGGTTAGTGAGACGGTTGAAGGCATTGGTGCCCGACCGGATGCGCGGCTGGCTGCGGGAGCTGTATTATCCGTGCTTCCGGGCCGCGCTTTTCGTCCGTTACCGGTACGCCGACGCTTTCGCCGACGCTTTCAAGGTCCATGCGGCGGGCGCGGCGGACGGCATGCCCATGCCCCCGGCATTGCTGCGCTACCGCGTGAGCGAGGATGTCGATCCGGATCGCTTTCGGGCGGTGGGCAAGCGGACCAGCGAAAGCATTCAGGCGGCGCTCCTGAGGGTCGGCAGGCGCATTGGCGATTTCCATGCCATTCTGGATTTCGGATGCGGTTGCGGCCGCACGCTGACGTGGCTCACACGGCAATTTCCGGATGTGAAATTTCACGGCACCGATGTGGACACGGAGGCGATCGCGTGGTGCCGCGCGCATCTGCCCCTCGTCGACTGGCAGGTGAACGCGGCTCTGCCGCCGCTCGAGCGCGGGCAGGGTGCATTCGATCTGGTGTACGCCATCTCGGTGTTTACGCACCTGGATGCGGACCATCAGGACCAGTGGCTGCACGAGTTCGCACGGGTTTTGCGCCCGGGCGGGATCTTGCTGCTTACCGTACACGGCGAGGGCGCGCGCCGGGACTGGGACACGGACAGGCGCGCGCGTCTGGAGCAGGAAGGGTTCGTGTTTGAAACATCCACGAAGCTGCGCGGAATTGTTCCGGAGTGGTATCACACGGCGCATCACACGCGGGAATATGCGGTATCGCGGGTGGGTGCGTACTTCCGCGTGCTTGCCTATATCGAAGGCGGCATGGGCGATCAGGACGCGATTGTGGCTCGGCGCGATGCAGTTGTGGGGCAGGCAGACCGCTCCAGCGGATGCGTCTAATCCGCGCAGGAATTGAAGAAGCGCGACTCGCTTTTGTCGATGCCCGTACTCCGGCATCGTCCGATTACCAGGCGATCGCCTGCTTGGCGCGGGCTGCCGTGGTACACACTTTCTTGGAGGGCGGGCTTTAGCCGGCGCGGGGCTTCAGACCCGCTGGTAGCACAGGCTTCAGCCTGTGTAGTACAAGGCTTCAGCCTGTGTAGTACAAGGCTTCAGCCTGTGTAGTACAAGCTTCAGCCTGTGTTAGGCGAGCGTAGCTCGCCACAGCGGGTCCTGGAGGACCCGCGCAGACCTGGAGGTCTGCCCCACTTGGGGTTTTCATC
>Ga0187871_10000479_pt1 | contig 38136 bp, 35 predicted proteins | sample June2016WEW_16_1_FD_132988 | JGI IMG/M metagenome (GOLD analysis project Ga0187871, IMG submission 132988) | Peatland microbial communities from SPRUCE experiment site at the Marcell Experimental Forest, Minnesota, USA - June2016WEW_16_10 | ecosystem: Environmental > Terrestrial > Soil >...
CGAACACCTGGACGAGTTGGGCGACGGATCCCAACGCGCGATAGTTACTGTCGATGGCCCAGCGCACGTCGCTGAGTGGCGCGATGAGTAACTTGACCTTCTTGCCACTCACCCTGGAGAGCGCGTTACGCAACTCTTCACTGGGCTCAGCGACAGCGATGTAGAGATTGTCGTCATCGAAGCGCACCGGGAAGGCGACGAATTCGCGCGCCGCATCTTCGGACAAGTAGTTCACCATCGAGGGGTCAACGTTGTCGCGACGCAGGTTCGCGACCTCGAAACCGAAGAACGTGCCCAGCGCTTGTGCGAGAGCCTGCTCACTGATGGCGCCAATGGACACGAGGACCTCTCCTAAGAGGCCTCCAGAGTCCCGTTGCATTTCGAGAGCCTTTTGCAACTGTGCTTCGGTGATGAGATTGTTCGCGATGAGCTCGTCACCCAAACGGATGTTCTGGCGCTGTGAAACCGATCCGTTAGGTGAGTTCGGCGCTGACGAACCTGAGGCTGGACCGTCTGACAAGGTGCTGGATTCGTCGAGCTGGTCGACGTGACGGCCGTCGACGACGGTGGTCACCCCACCACCGACGGCGCCTTCCCGGCGAATGTCCCCAGGACCGTCGTCTTTACTTTTCTTTTTGAACGCCACGAATCACCCCAAAGATTCTCAGAGAAAGCTTTTTCTACTTTTCAATCTATCCTGAATATCGGAAATTTACCTTCAAGGAAGTTCAATTACCATCATCATTAGCAAAACTATTTGATGCAATTACGTCCGCTCTCTGTGAAGACTCGACGGTTAATCTTCGCCGAGTGGCACTCAATCAACAGTGCGACAACCGAGGGCACTTTCACGCGACAGTCGAAATGGCTCAACTGAAGCCGATGCGGACTTGAATCGCATTCACGAGTGACCATTCGACCTCATCGTCTCTCTTCGGGCCCATCTCGAGTGGCGAACCTTGTCACAAGTTCGTCACAACATGAGCGGACCCCCCGCCCCCCTGTCCACTCCAGATCCCGCTCCGTTCGATACAAACTGGACGACCGCGGCCCAAGATCCAGGCCGTGCGCCGCGGGTCGTTTCGTGAATTCGCTCCCAATTAATCGAGTCGACCTCCTCGGGTTACGCACGCGGGCGCGGGCGCACGTGGCGACGCGCGTTTCCAAGCACCGCGTTGAACGGCTCTTACCGAACTCTCTCTGCTCCAGAACGCCTCTCGAAAGGAACGCAACGAGATTGTCATAACAGAGGGGCTAGCGAAAAGACCCCTCGTTGACTATCGTCATCGCGAAGACGATTGGAGGTAACGCAATGGACGTCGCCAGTTTTGTCGCCACTGTGTTTGACAACGAGTTGCCGTTTCGCGTCGAGGCGTACGACGGCAGCGTCGCTCTTCCGAGTGTCGAGTCCGCGGGCAAAGACCTAACGCTCAAGATACTGCGCCGTGAAGCTCTAACCCGGGTTTTGACCCACCCGGGAGAGCTCGGTGTGGCGCGCGCCTACGTCGCGGGCGACCTCGACATCGACGGCGAGCTCGACGCGCTGTTCGACCTCAAGGTCCCGCCGTTGCGAAGTTTGCTTAAAATCGAGAACCTCCGGTCCCTGCTGTCGGTCGTCGGAGTCGACACGCTGCGACCGATTGCGCCGCCAAAAATCGAAGCACGCCAGCGTGGCGCGCTCCACAGTCGCTCACGTGATCGACAAGCAATTTCTCATCACTATGACGTTTCTAACAGCTTCTACGAAATGGTCCTCGGTCCATCGATGACGTATTCGTGCGCGGTATTCCGTTCACCCGAGGACACGCTCGAACAGGCCCAACTTCGCAAGGTCGACCTCGTGGCGCGCAAACTCGAACTGGGGCCGGGTACGCGACTACTCGACGTCGGTTGCGGGTGGGGCGCCATGGCGATTCACGCGGCGCGCGAATACGGCGCGTCGGTCGTTGGTATCACCCTTTCGGAGCAACAACGTCGGTACGCTGTCGACAAGGCCCAGCGCGAAGGCGTGAGCCATCTAGTCGAGTTTCGTTTGCAAGATTTTCGCGACGTCGTCGACGGTCCCTTCGACGCCATCTGTTCCATCGGCATGTCGGAACACGTCGGACGTAAGTCGCTCGCCACCTACACGCAACAGCTCTTCGATCTTCTTCGTCCCGGTGGACGATTCCTTAATCACGCGATCGGGCGACCTGTGTCCTTCGACGACGATCCCGACCCGACGAAGATCTCGGAACTTTCGCGACAGGTGCAGATAGCCCTGGGAATGCGTGGCCCGTCGAGGATCGGTAGCCCGTTCATCGAGCGATACGTCTTTCCCGACGGCGAACTCCACGAGGTCGGCACGATGGTGTCGATGTTCCAAGCCCACGGGTTCGAGGTTCGGCATCTGGAAAGTCTGCGCGAGCACTACGCGTTGACGCTGCGACACTGGGTCGCCAACTTGGTCAAACGATTTGACGAGGCGGTCGAAGAGGTCGGCGAGGAGCGCGCCCGCGTGTGGCGTCTCTACATGTCCGGATCAGCGTTCGGCTTCGAGCGACATCACCTGGAAATTCACCAGATCCTTTGCGCCAAGCCGTTGAACGGCCAAAGCGGCTGGGAACTTCGACCCGATTTCGAACCGCAGTTTTAGCCCTTCTCTTTCGAATCGACGCTCGTTGCGGCATCGAGAAGTCTTCGTTTCTCCGCACGAATGTTGGCGTCTCGACGTCGTTAGTCCGCCACTCGCGATAACGCGGTCTTGGTGCGTGTGGCCAACGCGTACGTCCACTCGATGAGGCACCAACTGAACCCGATTTGGAAGATGATCTGGCCCTGGAGTAGATACTCGAAGTGCCAGTCCGGCAACGACGCCGCCGAGATGCCCCCGCCAATCAAGAGGACCACGAGACCGATCACCGTGCGAAGTCGGTGACTCTCTCGAACCAGTTGCAGGGCAATTTCGAGCTCGAAGACCGCCCCGAGGATCCCGGCACTCATATGGGCCCAATTGAGGAGGGTCCCGCGGTTGTACGGCGTCGCCAACAAGACGACGAGGAGTACGGCGATGGCCCGCAGACCGATCCAGGTGAGAGACGGCACGCCGAACTCCTTGAAGTGCGTGGACGTGCGCCAAAGTCCGACGAAGGCGGTGGCGTAACCGAAGACCAAGAAGATGACCGTCTCGTGGTAGACGCCGTAGAAGGAGATTCCGTCATTTTCAGCGGTGGCGCTGTGATTGAGGATGAGACACCAGCCCAACGTGAGGAAGAACAACGTCTGGGTCACCAGGAGGATATGGCGCGTCTGGGTCTCTACCAGAACCGCGTCAGAGGCGTCGCCGGAGCTCGACATACGTGGAAATTACTGCGGACTAGCCCTTGAACCGGTCGATCGAGGCCTGAAGTTCGGCCAACGCCTCGGCCCGACCTACATAATTCTCCACTTTCATCCACTTTCCTTCATCCAAATCCTTGTAGACGGTGAAAAAATGTGCGATCCGGTCGAGAGTCTGTTTGGGGACGTCACTGATGTCAGTCGCTGACTTCCAATTCGGGTCGTAGGCCGGGACGCAGATCAACTTGGCGTCCTCACCGTTCTCGTCGGTCATATTGCACATGCCCAGGATCTTGGATTCGATCAAACAGCCGGGAAACGTGGGATATTCAGTCAATACCAGGGCGTCCAATGGGTCGCCGTCGCCCCCGAGGGTCTCGGGGATGAACCCGTACTCCGCCGGATAGCCCATCGAGACGATCAGGTGGCGGTCGAGCTTGATCGTGTGGTTCTCATGGTCGTATTCGTACTTGTTTTTACTGTCCCGCGGGATCTCGACGATGACGTTCACGGTGTCCATGGCGACCTCTCCTTATTAATAGGGTTCTTGGCGCGGTTTGAAGTTCTCGCCAATCGTAGTCATCAACGCGCCATCGTCACTCGAAGACCTCGAGTGCACGGACGTAGACTTTGCCGTCGCGAAGCCACCGCTTCGAAAGTGAGGGAGATTCGAATGGAACGAATTGGCGTCGTCGGCTGTGGACTGATGGGATCGGGAATCGCCGAGGTGTGCGCCCGCGCCGGGGCGGACGTCGTGGTGATCGAGCGCGACGCTGAGGCCCTCGCCGCCGGTCAAGCCCGGATCGAGCGTTCCCTGGACCGCGCCGTCGCGTCTGGCAAACTTCCTGATGAGGAGGCAAACCGTGCCCGAGGCAACCTCACGTTCAACGAAGACTTCACGACGCTCCGCGATCGCCAGATGGTGATCGAAGCCGTCGCGGAGGACGAAAACCTGAAGATTGAGGTCTTTCGGACGCTCGACACGATCGTGGAGGACCCGACGGCGATCCTGGCCACGAACACCTCATCTATACCGATTATCAAGTTAGCGATGGCGACGAAGCGGCCCGAACAGGTCATCGGGATGCACTTCTTCAATCCCGTGCCCGTGTTGCGACTCGTCGAGGTCATCTCGTCACTGCTCACGAGCGCCAGCACGACCGACCGCGTACACACCTACGCCACCGATTCGCTCAATAAACAGGTGATATCGGCGAAGGACCGGGCCGGTTTCGTCGTCAACGCCCTCCTGATCCCCTATCTGCTCTCCGCGATTCGGATGCTGGAATCCGGTTTCGCCAGCGCCGAGGACATCGATAACGGCATGGTCGTCGGATGCGCCCACCCCCTCGGACCGTTGGCGTTGACGGACCTGATCGGCCTCGACACCACGCTCGCCGTGGCCGAATCGCTCTACGAGGAGTTCAAGGAGCCCCACCTCGCTCCGCCTCCCCTGCTGTCGCGGATGACCCAGGCCGGACTGCTGGGTAGGAAATCGGGCCAGGGTTTCTACTCCTACCGACCGTAAAGGCGCGGTACCCACCCAACCGGAGTGAGGTACTCTTCGCGACGTGGAGGGTCCAGTATTTCCTCAGATCGCCCAAACCGTCCTCGACACCACCAATCCACGCGCCAGCGCGGAGTTTTGGCGCCAGTTCCTCGACCTCGTCTACCGCGCAGGACATGAGCCGCCGGGCCCCGGAGCCGACGATCCGGCCGGACGTGACTGGTTGAACCTCCTGACCCGTGACGGCGCGCCGTGTCTGGCCTTCCAACACGTCGAACAGATGGCCCGTTCGACGTGGCCCGAAGCGACCATTCCCCAGCAGCTGCACCTCGATCTGACCGTCGCGACGTTGGACGAGCTGATAGCCGCCCACGCGCGCGTCATCGAATTGGGTGGTGAGCTGCGTTATGACCGTTCGGACACCCCCGAAGAGCCACTCCTGGTGTTCAGCGACCCCGACGGACACCCATTTTGCGTGTTCGTCGTACATCGCGGCTAGATGTCCGCGGACCACCGGCTCCTCAGGTGACGGCGTTGCGCACCGCGTAACGCGGATCCCGGTACGCCTCGGAGGCGATGACGCCAGCGATCCGTTCGACGGACTCGAAGACGTCGACGAAGCGCAGGAAGAGCGGCGTGAAGCCGAAGCGACAGATGTCGGGGGCCCGGAAGTCCCCGATGACGCCGACCTCGATCAGGGCCTGGATGATCCCGTAGCCCTCGGTGTGGCGAAGCGCCACCTGACTGCCGCGTCGGTCGTGCTCGAGCGGCGTGACCACCTCGAAGACACCGGGCAGACGTTCTTCGACCAGCCGTATGAACAGGTCCGTCATCGCGAGGCTCTTGGCCCGGACCTGCGTCATCGACGCGCGGTCCCAGATGTCCAGCGCCCCGTCGAGTGCCGCGAGGGCGACGATCGACGGCGACGAGGTCACGAAGGCCTGCATCCCGTCGGCCGGCTCGTACGTCAGTTCGAAGTCGAAGGGTCGGGCGTGGCCGAGCCACCCGGGCAGCGGGTTGCGGAGTTTGCCCTGCCAGGACTTGCGGACGTAGAGGAACGCCGGCGCACCGGGACCGCCGTTCAGGTACTTGTAGCCGCACCCGGCGGCGAAGTCGACGTCGGCCGCGGTCACGTCGAGCGGCACGGCGCCGGTCGAGTGCGCGAAGTCCCACAGCATCAGGGCGCCGGCCGCGTGCACCTTTTGGGTGATGCCGGCCAGGTCGAGTGACTCGCCGGTGCGGTAGTCGACCTGGGTCAACTCCACCAGGGCGACGTCGTCGTTCAACTCCTCGTCCAGGCGATCGCGGTCGATGGTCTTCATCGTCACCGGTCGCCCGGCGCGCTCACACATCGCCTCGATGATGTAGATGTCGGAGTGGAAGTTCTGCGCGTCGGTCAAGACGACGTGTCGTTCGGGCCGCTGCTCGAGCGCGGCCCCCATCAACTTGGCGATGAGGAACGTCAACGTGTCGGCGACGAGCACCTCTCCGGGCTGGGCCCCGATCAGTGGCGCGATGCGGTCGCCGAGTCTGGTCGGCTCGCCCATCCACCCGGCGTCGCTCCAGCTTCGTACGAGGCCGCGACCCCACTCGGCGTCGATGACCTCGTTCACGCGTCGCCGCACAGCCGAGGACACCGGTCCGAGCGAGTTCCCATCCAGGTAGATCTCGTCATCATTCAGCGTGAACTCCTGGCGCAGTGGCGCCAGGACGTCGAGGCCGTCCAAGCGCTGGCAGTCCTTGCGCGTGATCACAGGACGGACCGAACTTCCCAGAGCGCCGGGTAGAGACGCTGCGCCAACGTCGTGTCGAGATAGGCCATGCCCTCACTGCCGCCAGTACCCGGGCGTCGACCGATCTGTCGGCCGGCCATCAACATGTGCTGGTGACGCCACACCGCCAGACGACCGTCGTGGTCCATCAACAGTTCGGCGACCGCGTGCAGCGCGCTCAGGGCCGGGTCGTCGTGGGAGCGGTAGAGCGCGCGTAGGACGTCCAGGAGGTCGTCGTTCGCCGCGCCCGTCGTCGTTCGCAGCGAGTGCTCGAAGCCCGACCACACCGACGGGATCTCGCTCATCTCCTTGAGCCACGCTCGCTGGTCGTCGTCGAAGATCTCGAAACTCAGCATCGCCGTCTTCCCACCGCCACTGAGGAACTCGATCGCTCGAAACTGGAAGGACTGGAATCCCGAGGCCGGATCGAGCGGGTCGCGGAACTGGAGGAAGCCCTCTGGTGACATCGAATCGAGGAGTTGCAAATGCGAGAGCAGTAGGTCCTCGATTGACACCAATCTTCGCAGGTGCGAGATGGCGAGCCACGGTCGGTTCTCGTGCAGGACCTTGGCGCTGCGACGCAACTCCTCGACGATCACCTTGAACCAGAGTTCGTAGGACTGGTGCACCACGATGAAGAGCAGCTCATCCGGCGCGTCGTCGGTGAGGGGGATCTGCAGCTTCAAGAGGTCGTTGATGCGCAGGTACGTCGAGTAGTCGGTGCCTTTAGCCACGGGTCCACACTAGGACCGCCGCCACCGCACTTCTGGTGTCACGAACGCGTGATCGGCTTGTAACGAATCCGGTGCGGCTGGTCGGCGTCGGTGCCGAGACGCTTGTGGCGCTCGACTTCGTAGTCCGAGAAGTTTCCCTCGAACCAACGTACGACGGCGTCACCTTCGAAGGCCAGCACGTGGGTCGCGATCCGGTCGAGGAACCAGCGGTCGTGACTGATGACGACGGCGCAACCCGGGAAGGCGAGGAGGCCATCTTCGAGGGCGCGCAACGTGTCGACGTCGAGGTCATTGGTCGGTTCGTCCAACAACAGCACGTTGCCCCCGCTGCGCAACACCTTGGCCAACTGGACTCGATTGCGTTCGCCCCCCGAGATCTCGCCGACCTTCTTCTGTTGGTCGCTGCCCTTGAATCCGAAACTCGCCACGTAGGCCCGGGCGTGGATCTCGCGGTTGCCGACCACCATCTGCTCCTGGCCCTCGCTGATCTCGTCGAAGACCGTGGCGTCGGGATCGAGACTGTCGCGCGACTGATCCACGTAGGCGAAGGCGACGGTGCTGCCGACCTCGAAGCGGCCGGCGTCGGGCTGGTCCTGACCGAGCATCATCTTGAAGAGCGTGGTCTTGCCCGCGCCGTTGGCGCCGATTACCCCGACGATGCCGCCCGGCGGCAGCAGGAAGTTCAGGTCCTCGATCAACAGCCGATCGTCGAAGCCCTTCGTGATGCCGAGCGCGTTGACGACGACGTCACCCAATCGAGGTCCGGGCGGAATGGCGATCTCCAATCGGTCGGCGCGTCGTTCGCTCGACTCGGACTCGGCCACCAACTCGTTGAAGGCGCTGAGGCGCGCCTTACCCTTGCTCTGGCGGGCGCGCGGCGACATCCGGATCCATTCGAGTTCGCGTTCGAGCGCCGCCTGGCGCACCTTGTCGGACCTCTCCTCCTGGGCGAGGCGGGCCTGTTTCTGTTCGAGCCACGAGGAGTAGTTGCCCTCCCAGGGGATGCCGTGCCCCCGGTCCAGTTCCAGGATCCACGACGCGGCGTTGTCCAAGAAGTAGCGGTCGTGCGTGATCGCGACGACGGTGCCGCTGTAGTCCTGGAGCGTGCGCTCGAGCCACGCCACCGACTCCGCGTCCAGGTGGTTCGTCGGTTCATCGAGCAACAGGAGATCCGGCGTCGACAGGAGGAGGCGGCAGAGTGCCACGCGTCGGCGCTCGCCCCCGGACAACACCGACACGTCCGCGTCCGGTGGCGGCAGACGCAACGCGTCCATGGCGATCTCGAGCGTTCGCTCGAGGTCCCAGGCGTGGGCCGCGTCAATCTTGGTCTGGAGATCGGACTGCTCAGTAAGTAGCGCGTCGAAGTCGGCGTCGGGGTCGGCCATGGCGGCGCAGACCTCGTTGAAGCGGATCAGCAGGTCGCGCTGCTCGGCGATGCCGTCGGAGACGTTGCCGACGACGTCCTTCGTGGGGTCGAGTTGGGGCTCTTGGGAGAGATAGCCCACGCTGAACCCCGGGGTCAGACGGGCTTCGCCACTGAATCCATCGTCCAGTCCGGCCATGATGCGCAGGAGCGACGACTTGCCCGATCCGTTGGCGCCGATGACGCCAATCTTGGCGCCCGGATAGAACGAGAGATTGATGCCGCGCAGGACCTCGCGGTCCGGTGGATAGAAGCGGCGAAGGTCTCGCATGGTGAAAATGAACTGGGCAACCACGCCTTCCAGTGTGACCGATTTCGCGAGAGAGCCGAAATTCACACGTCACGGGAAATTACACCCCACTATTACAATCGGAAAATGTCTGATACCTCCATCGACGTGGAGTCCACCAATCGACACGCACCCGACTGGTTGATCCTGTGCATCGCCTGCATCGCGCAGTTCATGGTCGTGCTGGACGTCTCCATCGTGAACGTCGCGCTCCCTCGGATGGGTCACGATCTGCACTTCACCTACAGCAGTGCCCAGTGGGTCGTGAACGCGTACGTGTTGACCTTTGCGGGGTTCCTACTCTTGGGTGGCCGCGCCTGTGACTTCTTCGGACGACGCCGCGTCTACATCACGGGCATCATCCTCTTCACGCTCGCCAGCATCGGCGCCGGGGTCGCCCAGACCGGCACGCAGATGATCACCATCCGGGCGGTGCAGGGACTCGGCGGGGCCATACTCTCACCGGCCACGCTCACCATCATCGTCACGACCTTTGCCGGTCCTCGCCTGCCCAAGGCCATCGGCGCCTGGAGCGCGGTCGCCGGCGCGGGCGGGGCCGTCGGCGGACTCCTGGGCGGCATCCTGACCGGCTGGGCGTCGTGGCGTTGGGTCTTCTTCATCAACGTCCCCTTCGGCATCGTCGCCGGAACCGTGGCCGCGATGTACCTACGCGAGATGCGCAACCGCGGCGCCACCACCAAGCTCGACGTCACCGGATCGGTCCTCGTGACCGGCGGGCTCGCGTCGGCGATCTACGCCGTGGTGAACACGACGACGCACAGTTGGGCCTCGTCGACGACGCTCGGGTGGCTCTTCTTGGGCCTCGCGCTGTTGGCGACGTTCGTCTTCTGGGAGGCGAAGGTCGCGTCGCACCCGCTCGTGCCCTTCAAGATCTTCCAGTCTCGTCCGCTCACCACCGCCAACCTGATGATGTTCCTCATCGGCGGAACGTTCTTCGCTATGTGGTACTTCCTGACGTACTACTTCCAGTTGGTCCTCGGCTACGGCCCGGTCAAGGCCGGCTTCGCCTTCTTCCCGATGGCGCTCGCCATCATCATCGGCGCCCAGATCTCCTCACGGCTGCTCTCGAGAACCGGCGTGCGGCCGCTGCTGCAGATCGGCGCGACGCTGGCGACGCTCGGCTTCCTGTGGATCTCACTCATCAAGCCGGCCGACTCCTACGCCGGTCACGTCCTGGTCCCCTCGTTCATCTGCGCCTTCGCGATGGGCCTGCTCTTCGCGCCACTGGCGACGGCGGCGACGGCGGGCGTCGACCGCGCGGACGCGGGCCTCGCGTCCGGCATCTTGAACACGGCACGACAGGTCGGTGGTTCGCTGTCGCTGGCGATCCTCGCGACGGTGGCGACGGACGTGACACACCACGCCCTCGCGACGACGTCGCAGGCGGCGGCCCTCACGTCGGGCTACCAACGGGCCTTCCAGATTTCGGCGGTCGTGACCGTCATCGCGCTCTGCGTCTCATTCGCGCTGCCGCGAAACACGGGTCGTACCCCGGTCGCCTCCGGTGCCCCGGCGCCGGCACCGCAGATTCCGGTCGAGCCGGCCTAAGTAGCTATTCGCGACTGAAGGGCACACCGTCCGCGGCGGGCGGGCGTATCCGACCGACGAGTCCGGCGACCGCGGCGATCGTGATGATGTAGGGCAGCATGCTGATGAACTGTTGGGGGATGACCAACTGGCTCAGGTAGATGTTGAGGTTCGCGCTGAGCGCGATCGTGAAGCCGAACAGGAGCGAGGCCATGAGGGCCCCGTAGGGACGCCAGCGGCCGAAGATCATGATGGCGAGCGCGATGTAGCCGTAGCCGTTGGTCATGCCGAAGGTGAAGTTCGTCCCGGGACCGATCGTGAAGGCGGCGCCACCGAGTCCCGCGACGAACCCCCCGAGGATGACCGCGCCGTATCGCATCCGCGTGACACTGACCCCCACGGTCTCGGCCGCGATGGGCTTCTCCCCGACCGAGCGCACACGCAGGCCCCACCGGGTGCGAAAGAGCACGATGTTGGCGATGATGACCCCGAGGACCGCGATGTAGACCAGGACGTTCTGGTCGAAGACGATCGGACCGATGATCGGGATGTGGCAAAAGAACGGGATCGCCCACACGGGCAGCGCGAAGGCACCGTTGAGGTTCTGGTGGGTGGTGAGCACCTGGAACATGATGAACTGCGTCACGGCGGTGCAGAAGGCGACGATGACGATCCCGACGATGATCTGGTTCGCCTGGTAGCGAAGTGACATGACCGCTAGGACCCAACCAAGAAGTGCCCCGATGATCCCCGCGACGAGCACGCCGAGGAACAGCGAGACGCCCGAACCGTTCATGGCGCTCACGACCATGACCGACGACATGGCGCCCATCATGAACTGACCCTCGATCGCGATGTTGACGACGCCGGAGCGCTCGCACAACGTTCCCGAGAGTGACCCGAAGATCAGGAAGGTGGCGGCCGCCACGGCCGCGGCGAGGATCCCCGTGATCTGAAGGTGGAGGCCCGACACGTTGGATCCGCGCGCGACCCAGATGAGGAATCCGAGCAGGAAGAACATCAGGCCGACGTAGAGCAGGGGCGAGGCGCTTCGGTCGTATCGTCGCCACGCGAGGAGGCCACCCGCGACGATGCTCAAGATCCCGATGGCGTAGCCGGTCGCCGAGACCGGGATAGTCAAGGTCCGCAGTGCCCCGTCGCTGTTGACACCGAGCCACAGCGCGAGCGGCCAGATGACGAGGTAGCCCCCGAAGATGATCAGGAATGCGCGCACGCCCTTCGTGAACTTGATCCGCCCGGGGACGTAGCGGCGCGCGGCGCCAGAGAACACCGGCGCGAGCAAGAGGAGCCCGATGACGAGAGGGATGACGCGCACGGGACCGGCCATCGTCGGCATCGCCGTCGAGCTGTTGTAGCCCAGTTCGATCGTGGTTTTGAGAGCGGAGTGGGCGCCACCGAACCAGAGGACCTCCAGCAGTCCGAGCAGGACCAGCGTGACGCCGTAGCCGAGCGAACGCTCGCGCGTGACCCGACGAAGGTTCTCGAGGGTGACGATCTCGGGGGTGACGGCCGCGGGGGTGACGCTCTCGTTGGTGACGGTCATTTCGTCCAACCTCCCGAAGAGCCGGACGCGCGGAAGCGCCCGTTGTCGGTGAGTCGGAAAATCTCGACGATCAGCGCCGGCGTCGCGACGCAAAAGACGACGACGGCTTGAATCACCTGTGCGAGAGAGTACTGGATGTTGGTCGGCGTGAAGGCCTGCATCGCCTCACCGCCGGCGTACATCGCGCCGAAGAAGATCGCCCCGAAGAAGACGCCCCACGGCCGGTTGCGCCCGAGCAGGGCGACGGTGATCGCGTCGAACCCGTAGGAGCCGCCGAAGTTCGGCGAGAGGAAGTGGTCGACGCCCGTCAGCTCCAGCATGCCCGCGAGGCCGCAGAACGCTCCGGCCAGGCACAGGATGATGATCGTTGTGCGCTTCGAGTTGATTCCCGCGGTTCGCGCGGCCTCGCCATTCTGTCCCACCATCAGTAACTCGAACCCGGTCTTCGAGCGATCGAAGAACCACTTGACGACGAACACCATCACGAGCGCGATGAGGAAGCCGACGTTGAGCAGGAGTCCGGAGCTCAGGTGCGAGAAGAAGAAGGGTAGCTGCCCGGTCGGCGTCACCGCCTTGGAGGCGCCGTCCTTCACACCCGGACGCGCGAAGAGATTCGTGATGAGGAGGTACCCCATCAAGAGGACCATGATGTAGTTGCTCATCATGGTGACGATCACCTCGTGGGCGCCGGTGTAGGCCTTGAGGACTCCTGCGAGGGAGGCGAGCAACGCCCCGGCGGCCATGGCCGCGATCAACTCGAGGGAGACCTGGAGGACGGGCGTCAGGTTGAAGCTGAAGCCGATGAGGCCGGTGATGAGGCCCCCCGCGATGACCTGGCCCTGACCGCCGATGTCGAAGACGTTGCTGCGAAACCCGATGGCGAGGCCGAGGCCCGCGACGATCAGCGGAGTCGCGTACTGGAGCGTGAGCGAGATCGGTCCCAGCGCCGTCGCGAGGTTGGCTTTGTCGGGGTGGTCGATGAGGACCCTCATCGCGTGGAAGTCGAACAGCGAACCCTGGAAGATCCATTCGTAGGCGTACCACACCGTGTTGAAGTTCTCCGAGATCGTCTTGCCGGGGTGCGAGAAGAACGTGGCCCAGGAGTGCACCAGCGTGGGGGTCGTCACGATGATCATGATCGCCCCGATTGTCAGCCCAACGAAGAGTGCGAGCGCGAGCACGAGCGCCATGTTCGCGCGTCGAACGCGCAGGGCGATCTCGAGCAGGCGACTCCGGCGCGCCGGGGCGACGACGTCGGTGGTCAAAGCGCGGCCCCCGTGTCCACGGTCGGGCGCGAACCGGCCATCAGCAGTCCGAGGTCCTCGCGGTTCGTGGTCGGCGGCACGATGTCCTGGATCATCCCGTCGTAGAGGACCGCCACGCGGTCACCGAGCGCGATGACCTCGTCGAGTTCGCTCGAGACGATCACCACCGCCACACCCTCGTCACGGATCGCGACGATTTGGCGGTGCATGAACTCGATCGAACCCACGTCGAGTCCGCGCGTGGGCTGGGAGCAGATGAGGACCTTGAGCTCGCGCGAGAGCTCGCGCGCCATCACGACCTTCTGCTGGTTGCCACCCGAGAGGGCGCTGAGCGGCTCGGCCTCGCTCTGGGCTCGGATGTCGTACTCGGCGATGCGACGTGTGCCGTTCTCCGCGATGGCCTTCAGCTTGCGGCCCCACCACGCCTTGTACTGAGCGTTTCCCAATTGGTCGAGGACGAGATTGTCCGCGATCGACATCGTCAACACCAGGCCGTGGCGCTGTCGGTCCTCGGGGACGTGACCGACACCGGCGTCGAGCACGTCGCGCACGGAGTGGCCAACCAGGTCGATCCCGTTCAGGACCACGGAGCCCGCCGCCGCGCGTCGCAGGCCGGTGAGGGCCTCGACGAGCTCGGTCTGCCCGTTTCCCTGAACCCCCGCGAACGCGAGGATCTCGCCCGCTCGAACATCGAACGAAACTCCCTTCACGGCCGTCAGGCCCCGATCGTCCTGGACGAAGAGGTTCGTGACCTCGAGGACCACGTCACCGGTGTTGGCGGGCGGCTTCTCAACGACGAGGCTCACGTCGCGGCCCACCATCATGGTGGCGAGTGCGGCCTCGTCGGTCTCGGCTGGCGTGGTCGTGCCCACGACCTCACCGAGGCGCATCACGGTGATGACGTCGGCGATTTCGAGGACCTCTTTCAATTTGTGCGTGATGAAGATGATGGATTTGCCCTGGGACTTCAGCGTGCGCATCACGACCATGAGCGCGTCGGCCTCTTGTGGCGTGAGGACTGCGGTCGGTTCGTCGAGGATGAGGATCTCCGCGTCGTGACTCAGGGCCTTGAGGATCTCGACGCGCTGTTGGGTGCCGATGGGGAGGTTCTCGATCGTGGCGGAGGGGTCGATCTCGAAGTTGTACTCGTTCGCCAGTGCGACGATGCGATCGGTGGCACTGCGATGGTCGATGAAGGGCCAGGGCTTGAGCGGTTCGCTGCCGAGGATGATGTTGTCGGTGACCGTGAAGACCGGAATGAGCATGAAGTGCTGGTGCACCATGCCGATTCTCTGTCCGACGGCGTCCTTGGGATCGCGAATCGTCACGACCTCATCGTCGATGAGTATCTGTCCACTGTCCGGGGTGATCATCCCGTAGAGCACGTTCATCAGCGTGCTCTTGCCGGCACCGTTCTCTCCGAGGAGACCATGAATCTGTCCGGGTTCGACGACGAGGTCGACGTTCTTGTTAGCCGCGAGCGAACCGAAGTGCTTGGTGACCGCCCGAAGTTCCAGTTTCATGAATCTCAAACCTAATCGGGATGAGAAACGCAGCGAGGGCCGAATCCGGAGATTCGGCCCTCGCTCGCGAGTGTCAGCGGGTGCGGACTACTTGCCACCCACCGGGATCTTGATGGAGCCATTCTCAATGCCCTTCGTGAGCACCGCGATCTCCGCGACGGTTGCCGCGCTGTTCGCCTTGCCCATCGCGCCGTGGTCCTGGATGAACGCGGCACCGCCGTTGGCCAGAGTGCCGATGTAGTCGCCACCCTTGAACTTGCCTTCGGCTTGCAGGAGGACGGCGGCCTTCACAGAGGCCGTCACGCCCTTGGTGACCGAGTTGAGGAACAGGCTGCAGTTGGCCGGGTCGTTGACGCAGCCGTCCGTGTCCACCCACTCCACGTTCGCCTTGAGCGAGTGGGCGGCGTTCCACGTCTTCACCGCGGCCGTCGTACCGAGTCCGTCAGATCCAGCGACTGGGAAGACGGTCGTTGCGCCCTGGGACAGGAAGGCGGTCGTGTCGGTTGCCGACGTGGTCTGGTCGGTGAAGGAGCCGATGAAGGTACCCTTCTGGGTCTTCTCGTTCCAACCGAGCACTGCGACCGGCACCTTCGGCTTCATCTTCGTGTTGTAGTACTGAACGCCGTCGTAGAAGCCGTCCATGTAGTACGTCACGGAGCTGAACTGCTCACCACCGTAGGTGGCGACTTTGGGCGCCGAGGCGTTGTGCGCAACGGCGTAGGCCGCCGCTTCGTAACCACCGAGGAAGGCGTCCTGCTGGGTCTCGTAGGTCAGGCCCAGGATGTTGCTGGCCGTTCCCTTGTAGGGCGGCAGCGCAACGCCGTCCTTGCCGGGGCTCGAGTTGCTGTTGTCGACCTGCGCGAAGTGGTCCGTCGGGTTCTGATGCGCGGCGTTCCAGGTCGCGTCGGACATCAAGAAGCCGACCGTGATGATGATGCTGCAGTGCTCCGAGACGAACGCGGAGATCTCGGTCTCGTAGGTGGACTCGGTACCGTCTGACGGTGTCGACTGCACCTTGGGCGTGATGTCCTTCGGAGCGACCGCCACGGCCTGCTTCAGGCCCAGGTAGGCCGAAGCGTTGAACGATCGGTCGTTGATACCACCGGTGTCGGTGACCTCGCAGGCCAGCGTCTTGCTGTACTTCGGCGCCGCGCCGGCGGAGCCAGTCGCCCCGATAGCAATTCCCGTGAACAGCAGACAGGCGGTAGTGGCCGAGAGAGCGAAACGCCCCACGCGGCCTCTTCCAATTGAATTCATTGCACTCCCCTTTTGGATTTTGTGGACGGTTCTAAAGAAGCCGTTGACGCTTGTGACGTCTTTCCGAGCGTGAGCATAACAAGGAACCCCGGGGCGCGTCGGTCACGAAAGTCCAGTCGAGATCCAAATGCAGAGCGCGTGGAAAGGCAAGACCGAAACGCAGGCTCCGGAGCCGTTCGAGCCCGAACCTTCCCGCACCATTTCAGATGCGTCACGGACGACTTCTCAGGCCGTCGAGCCTCGCGGTCTCGGAAAGCCCTATATTTTTGATTGCCCGCGCGAGCCGAGTCCTCCCACGACGAGGGACGCGGCCGACATGGCGGCCTCGAGGGCCTGATCGATCGTGCCGTCGTAAAGGCGAGTTGCCAAGTACGCTCCCGTGGCGGCGTCTCCCGCTCCGGTCGTATCCACGACGAAGTCGCTCTTCGACGACGCTTCAAAATCAACGCCGTCACGGCGCACTCGAGCCCCGGATTCGCCCTGCGTGATCACCACCTCATCGAAGTCCGGCCCCAAGCGCTCCAGGGCCGCGTCAATGTCCGTGCCGCCGCTCAGGGCCAGGGCCTCTTCCTCGTTGGCGAAGAGTGTGCCCACACCGTCGGCCGCCTTCAAGAACGCCGCCGGCGTCATCGCCATGAGTGGCGCGACGGAGCAGACGTCGACGGACGTCGATCGGCCCAGCTCGCGCGCTCGAACGAGGGCGCCGCGCGCGACTTCCAATGTCGATGGATCGAGCAACGTGTACCCGGACACGTGGAGATGATCGAAGGGTCGCTCCAGCTGTCGTAGGACGTGCGCGAGTTCGAGCCTCGAGTTCGCTCCTCGGTCGGTCATCATGGCGCGCTGTCCGTCGGCGTCGACGACCGCCACGACGACACCGCTCGCCGACTCGACTCGTTGCAACGCGAGATCGACGCCAGCGACGCGAAGCGCGTCCTCGAAGAGCTGCGCGGCGACGTCGGTCCCGCACGCGCCCACGTACGTCACGTGGTGTCCGGCCCGAGTGAGCAGTTCGGCCGTGTTCGCCGCCGCTCCCCCTCGACTCAGTCGAACTCGCGACGGCGTGTCACTGGTTGGCGCCACGTCGACCAATGGCTTCACGACGACGTCGAGCATCACGTCGCCGACCACCACGACGTCGCGAACGATCACACCCGTTCCTTGGCGATCGCCGCGCTGATCCTTCCGGCCAGCACCGAGTTCGCCACGACGAGCTCTCGATTCACCTTGACGCTGGCGCCGGCGGTGTAGCGAGCAAACTCGGCGAGGAGAACCGGTGTCACTTCCTTACCGCTCACCCCCAGCGCCTTCGCCCTCTCGAGCGCGCTCGAGAGCGCGCGATCGTGCATCTCCACCGAGAGTTCGCTCTTCTCGTCGATCGGATTGGCCACGAGGAAACCTGTCGCCGCGAGCTCGCAGTGCGCGAGGAACGCCGCAGCTGCTTCGGTCTCGTCCGTGAGTGACCAGTCCAGAGAAAAACCACTCTCGCTCTGATAGAAGCCGGGGAAGCGATCCGTTCGAAATCCGGCGACGGCCACGCCCAGCGTGTCGAGGCGTTCGAGTGTCGCTCCGATGTCCAGGATCGACTTCACGCCGGAGGCGACGACGAGCAACTGATTACGCGAAAGCGCGGTCAGGTCAGCCGATTCATCGAAACTGTCGCGCACGTCACGATGAACGCCGCCGAGTCCACCGGTCGCCATCACGTCGATGCCCACTCGACTCGCAATGCTGATCGTGCCCGCGACGGTCGTCGCTCCACTGGTGTGGGTGGCGAGCGCCAAACCGAGGTCGCGCGCCGACAACTTCGCCGCGTGTCGATCCGGGTCGGCCAACGTTCGCAGTTGTGGTGCGCTGAGGCCGACGATCACGCGACCATCGAGTACACCGATCGTCGCGGGTACCGAACCCGCGTCGCGCACAGCCGTCTCGCACTCCTCGGCGACCTCTAAATTTGCCGGCGCCGGTAGACCGTGCACCACGATCGTGGTCTCCAGGGCGACGACGTTTCGACCCTTCTCGAGTGCGTTCGCGACTTCGTCACTGATCACGACCGAGGAGTTACGAAAGTTAGTCACGCAAGACGAAGTGTAATCTTTCGTGGTGAGTTCATCGCCGGTGATCCCTTGGAATGAACTGCGTGAACGGGCCCGCCACGCGACGTCGACGTCGTACGCACCGTATTCCAACGTCACTGTTGGCGCCTGCGCCCTCACCGACGACGGACGGTTCGCGGTGGGGGCCAACGTCGAGAACGCGAGCTACGGTCTCACGCTGTGCGCCGAGTGCTCGTTGGTCAGTGACCTCGCGCGCCTCGGCGGTGGTCGTCTCGTCGCCGTGTCGATCGTCGCCGGGGACGGTCGACCGATCGCCCCGTGCGGACGATGTCGTCAGGTGCTCTTCGAGCACGGCGGCAACGATCTACTCGTCGACGCCGGCGACGACTGCGACCCGACACCGCTGCGCGAGCTGTTGCCTGGAGCATTTGGTCCGGAGGATCTAGGAACTCGGAGGAGTTAGTGACGTACTTCTCCGCGGTTGACGTGATCACCACCAAACGCGACGGTGGCGTGCTCGGCGACGACGCGATCACGTGGCTGCTCGACGCCTACGGGCGCGGCGAAGTGGCTGAAGAACAGATGTCGGCACTGTTGATGGCGATCTTCTTCAACGGACTGAACAAGCAAGAGTTGAACACGTGGACGGATCGCATGATCGAGTCCGGGGAGCGACTGGATCTCGGCGGGCTGTCGCGACCGACCGTCGACAAGCACTCGACCGGCGGCGTCGGCGACAAGATATCGCTGATCCTCGCGCCGCTCGTGGCGGCCTGTGGCGCCGCGGTCCCACAACTCTCGGGTCGAGGCCTCGGACACACCGGCGGGACACTCGACAAGCTCGAGTCGATTCCGGGGTGGCGCGCCGCGCTCTCGAACGATGAGATCCGAGCGCAGCTCGACTCGGTGGGCGCGGTGATCTGCGCCGCGGGCGAAGGACTCGCCCCGGTCGATCGCAAGCTGTACGCGTTGCGCGACGTGACGGCGACCGTGGCGTCGGTGCCACTGATCTCGTCATCGATCATGTCCAAGAAGATCGCCGAGGGAACGCAGGCGTTGGTGCTCGACGTCAAGGTCGGACGCGGCGCTTTCATCACGGACATCGAACGGGCCCGCGAACTCGCGACCACCATGGTGGGCCTCGGTCGTGAACACGGCGTGTCCACGGTCGCCCAACTCACGTCGATGAACGCGCCGCTCGGACGGGCCGTTGGCAACGCCCTCGAAGTGAGAGAGTCGGTCGACGTGCTGCAGGGTCGAGGACCGAGCGACGTACGTGAGTTGACGCTCGCCCTCGCGCGCATCATGGTCGAACTGGTCGGTCTGGACGTCGATCCCGAGATCAAATTGGACGACGGGTCCGGCTTCGAGGTCTACGAGCGGATGATTCGAGCACAGGGCGGCGACCCTGACGCGACGCTCCCCGTCGCTGAGTATCGCGACGAAGTGGCGAGCGGCGAGGATGGCATCGTGCAGTCCATCGACGCGTTGAGTATCGGCATCGCGGCGTGGCGATTGGGTGCCGGACGAGCTCGTAAGGAGGACCCGGTGAGCGCGGCCGCCGGCGTCGTGTGTCTGATACGTGAAGGCGAGGCGATCACCAGGGGCCAACCGATGTTCGAACTACACGCCGACGATGAGACGCATCTTCAACTGGGGCGCGACGCAATCGCACACGCGGTGGTCGTAGGTGAACGTCCGGTGAACACCGAAGCGTTGCTGCTGGAACGTATCACCAACTAGTCCACAGGCCTGTTGACTAACCTCTCTTTATGGCAGTCGCCCTTACGCGTGACCTGATTCAACGAGCACCCAAGGTCCTGTTGCACGATCACCTCGACGGCGGTCTGCGCCCGACGACGGTGCTGGAGCTCGCGCACGAGTCGCACTACACGGGACTGCCCACCGACGACCCCGAGGAGTTGCGCGAGTGGTTCATCGCCGACACCCCGGGCAGTGACCTCGTGCGCTACCTCGAAGGCTTCGCGCACACCACGGCCGTGATGCAGACCAGGGATCACTTGGAGCGCGTCGCGTTCGAAGCGGCGCTCGACCTCGCGCGCGACGGCGTCGTCTACGCCGAGGTTCGATTCGCCCCCGAACTGCACCTCGAACAGGGTCTGACGTTGCACGAAGTAGTCGAGTCGGTGCTGGAGGGTTTCGCGCACGGCATGCGCGACGCCGCGCTCGAAGGTCACCCGATCGTCGTTCGCGCGATCCTCTCGGCGATGCGCCAGGCGAACCTCAGTGAGACGATCGCCGAGCTGGCGATCGAGTTCCGCGATCGCGGCGTCTGCGGTTTCGACATCGCGGGTCCGGAAGACGGCTTCCCCCCGACGCACCACCTGCGCGCCTTCCACCTCGTGCAACGCGAGGACTTCCATATGACGATTCACGCCGGCGAGGCCTTCGGTCTGCCGTCGATCTGGGAGGCCGTTCAATTCTGCAACGCCGAACGACTCGGTCACGGCGTGCGGATCGCCGACGACATCATCGAGAAAGACGGCGACTACCACCTCGGCCGACTGGCCAACTTCGTGCGCGACCGTCGCATACCGCTCGAGGTCTGCCCCACGTCGAACGTGCACACCGGCGCGGCGAGTTCCATCGCCACGCACCCAATAGAGCTGTTTCGCAAACTTCGCTTTCGCGTGACGCTCAACACCGACAACCGACTGATGAGCGGGATCTCGATGAGCAGTGAGTTCGAGACGTGCGCCGACACGTTCGCCTGGACGCTCGCCGACATGGAGTGGTTGACGCTGAACGCCGCGAAGAGCTCGTTCTATCAGTTCGACCAACGCCTGGCGATGATCAACACGGTCATCAAACCGGGTTACGCCGCGTTGCGTTCAGACACGCAGTAGCGACTGAAGATCGGCGCGAACTGCCTCGACGAGTTCAGCACCGACACGGCGCTGTTCAACCAGTGTTGTCTCGACGCTCGGCGGGGTGATCTCGATGTACGCCTTCAACTTCGGTTCGGTTCCCGACGGCCGCACGACCACGCGACCGAAGGTACCGAGTCGCAACAACACCCCGTCAGTTGGCTCCAGACCCTCGTAGCCGAGTGCGAGATCGAAGTGCTCGCTGACGGCGAGTCCACCCAGCGTCGTCGGCGGTCGTTCGCGTAGTGACTGCACGGCGTTGACGATCGCGCGCAAGCCGTTGGGCCCCTCGGCTCGTAACGAGAGTTGGAAAATCGCGTGAACGCCGAATCGAGTCTCGATCTCGTCGAGTCGATCCATCAGCGTCTGGCCGTGGCCGCGGAGTTGGTCGGACAGGAGAGCGAGCGCGAGTGCCGCCGACATACCGTCCTTGTCCGCGACGTCGGGATCGACCGCGAATCCGAGCGCCTCCTCGTAACCCAGTCGGAGAACCCCGTCTCGCGCCGCACGTGATAGCCACTTGAAGCCGGTGAGGGTCATGGCGAATCGCACGCCGGCGTCGCGCGCCATCTCACGCAAGAGAGTGGACGACACGATCGTCGTCGCGACGACGTCACTCGGACTGACCATCGTGGGCAACATGGCCGACGCCAGGAGCCAGCCGATCTGGTCACCACGCAACACGTGCCAACCCGCGTCGTCACGCACGGCCGCGCCCAGGCGATCGGCATCGGGGTCGTTCGCGATCACCAGGTTCGATCCCACCTCGTCGGCGCGGGCCATCGCGAGATCGAGGGCCCCCGGTTCCTCGGGGTTCGGGAAGGGCAACGTCGGGAAGTCGCCGTCCGGCTCGAACTGGACCGCGACGGGCGACACCGAGCGGTAGCCGGCCTCGGCGAAGAGCTCCATCATGGTGGCGCCACCGACGCCGTGCAGCGGCGTGTAGGTGATCGCCAAATCGCTGTTCGAGACGGCGAATCGCTGCGTCATGTGGGCGTGGTACCGGGCGAGGAGATCGGGAGAGATCCAGCGGTGATGAGAACTCGTACGCTCGCCCAACTCGGGCGTCGTGGCCTCGTTCGCGAAGCACTCGACGATCTCGTCGTTCGGCGGGATTATCTGCGATCCGTCGCTCGCGTACAGCTTGTAGCCGTTGTCCTGCGGCGGATTATGACTCGCGGTCACCATGATGCCGGCCGCGGCGCCGATCTCTTTGACGCAGTAGGCGACGAGGGGCGTCGGCAGTGGTCGGGGCATCTCGTAGACCTTGACGCCGGCGCCCAAGAGTACCGAGACCACCTCGTGATTGAACAACTCCGATCCGTGTCGGGCGTCGCGACCGACGACGACACCCAGGTCGGGATCGACGCCGATCTCGCCCAGCCATGCGATGACGCCCTGGGTCGCGCGTCGCACGGTGTAGCGATTCATTCCGGCGGGCCCGGCCATCACCGGGCCGCGCAGTCCGGCGGTGCCGAAGGTCAGTGGCGCGTCGAATCGACGATGGAGTTCTTCCTCGTCGTCACCGTCCAAGAGTGATTGGATCGTGTCACGGTCTTCGGCGTCGGGATCCCCCGCGATCCATTGCAGCACGAGGTCGCGCAACGATTGGTTCACAAGACGGGGACGACGCGGGTCAGTAACGTACCCAACGAGGCGGCCGCCGATTGACCGGCTTCGAGAACCTCCAAGTGGTTCAGGTGGCCCGCGGTGACGCCCGCGGCGTGATTCGACACGAGGCTCAAACCCAAGACCTCGGCTTCGAGGTGACGTGCGGCGATCGCCTCGAGGACCGTCGACATTCCGGCGAGGGTCGCGCCCATCGTTCGAGCCATCGTGATCTCGGCCGGGGTCTCGTAGTGGGGACCACGGAACCCGGCGTAGACGCCCTCGACCAGCTGGGGCTCCGCCTTCGTCACCGCCGCGCGGAGCCGCGCGCTGTAGAGATCGGTGAGGTCGACGAATCGAGAGCCGTAGCCCTTGGGTGGCGCGACGCCCTCGAGTGGCGACGTGGCGGTCAGGTTGATGTGGTCGCGAATCATGACGACGGTGCCGGGCGCCCACGTCGGATCGATTCCGCCGGCGGCGTTGGTCAGCACGACCTTGGTCGCCCCGGCCGCGACGACCGTGCGAATCGGGTGCACGACCTGGTCGGCCGTGTTGCCTTCGTAGAGGTGGACTCGTCCGGCCACCAAGGCGATCCGTCGGTCGCCGATCGTGAGCGAGAGGATCTGACCACTGTGACCGGCGACCGTCGGTGCGACGAACCCGGTCAACGAGGACGTCGGCACGACGCTCGTCGGTGTTCCCAAGGCGACCGCACCCTCGCGCCAGCCCGATCCGAGCACGATGGCGATGTCGTAGCTGTCGTAGCCACTCTCATCACGGAGTTCGCCGGCGGCGCGGTGCGCGAGTTTGTACGGGTTGGTCATCACTGTCCGATCGTGTGCCACACGGTAGAGGTCTCGACGAAGGCACGGAGTCGTCGAAGCGAGTTGTCACTCTCCTTCTCGTGCGGGCGATAGACCCGCTTGATGGAGTTGGCCGCCGTGGCGGCGAGCACGTCGCCCGTCTCGGGAGTGACACCGGAGAGGTCGAGGCCGTCGACGTCCTCGTGCGCGGCGATCACCGGAGCCAGTTCGTCGGTGATCCCGGTCACGATGTTCAAGACGCCGGCGGGAAAGTCCGACGACGACGTCATCTCCCCGAGCAGGACGGCGGGCGTGGGGCGAGTCTCGCTGGCCAGGGCGACGACGGTATTGCCGACACACAAGGGTGCGAGGACCGCGTCGACGAACCCGGCGAGCGAGGACTCCTGGAGGCAGAGAACGCCGACGACGCCACTCGGCACCGGTATCGAGAAGTTGAAGAAGGGTCCGGCGACCGGATTGGTGCCCCCGAGCACCTGGGCGACCTTGTCGGTCCACCCGGCGTACCAGACCAGGCGATCGATCGACGCCGAGACCGTCTTCTGACTCGTCCTCGCGTTCACGCCCTCGGCGAGCGCGACGTGCTCGGCCAGTTCGTCGCGACGAGACTCGGCCATCTCGGCCAGCCGGTAGATCACCTGGCCACGGTTGTAGGCGGTCGCGTTCCACCACTTCGCTTGGGCGGCGCGCGCGGCCGTGACCGCGTCGCGCACGTCCTTGCGAGATCCCTGCGCCACGTTGGCGAGGAACTCGCCCTTGGCCGAGGTGACTTCGTAGCTCCGTCCCGACTCCGAGCGGGGGAAAGCCCCGTTGATCAGGAGTTTGTAGGTCTTTCGGACGTCGAGTCGATCAGACATCGAGGTACGCCTCCAAGCCGTGGCGTCCGCCTTCTCGTCCGAACCCGGACTCGCGCATCCCACCGAAGGGGCTCGTCGCGTCGAAGCGGTTGTAGGTGTTGGCCCAGATGACGCCGGCTCGGAGCCGCTCGGCGACCCAGAGGGTGCGGCTCCCCTTCTCGCTCCAGACCCCGCAGGCCAGTCCGTAGTTCGTGTTGTTCGCCTTGGTGACGGCCTCTTCCGGTGTGCGGAAGGTCAGCACCGAGAGCACCGGGCCGAAGATCTCCTCGCGCGCGATGCGGTGCGACTGGGCCACGTCGGCGAAGACGGTCGGGGCGAACCAGTAGCCCTTCTGCGGTAGTTCACATGAGCTCGTGTAACGCGTCGCGCCCTCGCTCTCACCGAAGGCCGTCAGTTCGCGGATACGCAACAGTTGCGCCGCGGAGTTGATCGCGCCCACGTCCGTGTTCTTGTCGAGCGGGTCGCCGACGCGCAGTTGCTCGACGCGTCGAACGAGACGCCGGAGCACCTCGTCGGCGACCGACTCTTGGACCAGGAGGCGTGAGCCGGCACAACAGACGTGGCCCTGGTTGAAGAAGATACCGTCGATGATGCCCTCGATCATCTCGTCGATAGGCGCGTCCTCGAAGACGATGTTCGCGCCCTTGCCCCCGAGCTCGAGCGTCAGGTGCTTGTGACTGGCCGCGGTGCGCTGTTGGATCATTCGACCGACCTCGGTCGAGCCGGTGAAGGCGATCTTGTCGACGTCGGGGTGATCGACCAGTGCGGCGCCCGTCGAACCGTCCCCGGTGATGATATTCACGACGCCCGGTGGTAGCTCGGCCTGCTCGAGGATCTCGGCCAGCACGAGGGCGCTGAGCGGCGTGGTCTCGGCCGGCTTCAACACGCAGGTGTTGCCCGCGGCCAGGGCCGGCGCCAGCTTCCACGCGGCCATCAGCAGCGGGAAGTTCCAGGGGATGATCTGACCGGCGACGCCCAGCGGCTTGGGGTTCGCGCCGAAGCCGGCGTGTTCGAGCTTGTCGGCCCAACCGCCGTAGTAGAAGAAGTGCGCGGCCGCGAGCGGGATGTCGACGTCGCGCGACTCGCGGATCGGCTTGCCGTTGTCGAGGGTTTCGACCACGGCCAACTCTCGCGATCGCTCCTGGATCAGTCGAGCGATCCGAAAGAGGTACTTCGAACGCTGCGCGCCGGTCGTCTTCGACCAGACCTTGTCGTAGGCACGGCGCGCCGAGGCGACGGCCCGATCCACGTCGAGCGCGCCCGCTTGGGCGACCATCGCGAGACTCTCCTCGTTGGCGGGATTGACGGAGGCGAACTGTTCGTGGGAGTCCGCGTCGCTGAACGCACCGTCGATGAACAGCCCGTAGCTCGGCTTCAATCTGGCGATCGCAGCCGACTCCGGTGCGGGGTCGTACTCGAGTGAGCCCAGTTGCGAGTTGGCGAGTTGTCGGTCGCTCACGTCAGTCCCCGCTGAATTCGTCGGCGCGGACGTAGGCGCCGCGCTGCTGCTTGAGCCGTTGCATCAGGAGGTCGTTCAAGAGCGACGACGCCCCGAAGCGGAAGAGGTGGGGCGTGAGCCACGTGGAGCCGACCGTCTCATTGACGAGCACGAGGTAGCGAATCGCGTCCTTCGTGGTCCGGATGCCGCCCGCGACCTTCACACCGATCGTGCGGCCGGCCGTTTCGGCGAAGTCGCGCACCGCCTCGAGCATGACGAGCGCGGCCGGGAGGGTGGCGTTCACCGTGACCTTGCCGGTCGAGGTCTTGATGAAGTCGGCGCCGCCGAGCATCGCGATCCAGCTCGCGCGGCGAACGTTGTCGTACGTAACCAGCTCGCCGGTTTCGAGGATCACCTTGAGGTGCGCGTCGCCGCACGCCGCCTTCACCGCCACCACTTCGTCGAAGACCTGACCGATGCGACCCGAGAGAAAGGCGCCGCGGTCGATCACCATGTCGACCTCGTCCGCTCCCGACGAGACCGCCTCGCGAACGTCCATCAACTTCACGTTCAGTGAGGCGCGCCCGGACGGAAAGGACGTCGCGACCGAGGCGACCGCGACCGGCGACGCGCCGAGCACCGATCGAGCGTGGGCCACGAGGTCGGGGTAGACGCACACGGCCGCGACCGACGGGACGGTGAGGTCACGGGGATCGGGTCGCATCGCTTTGGTGCACAGTGAGGTCACCCGACCCGGCGTGTCGGCGCCTTCGAGCGTGGTCAGGTCGACCATGGAAATCGCCATCTCGATGGCGGCGAGTTTCGTCGACCTCTTGATCGAGCGCGTCGAGAGTTTCGCGGCGCGCGCCTCGGCCCCCACGGCGTCCACGCCCGAGAGACTGGTGAGGAGCGCCTTCAACTGCGCCTCGGACTCGATCGTCGGCACGGCAATCGTCGCGGCGATCTGAACGCTGCGATCTTGGTCCGTGACCAGACGAAGCGGGACGGTACTCACTTGGTCAACGCTAGCAACGCGGCCCGTCGCTCTCCCAGCCCTGCGCCGGTCAGTGGAAGCGTGGCAGCTGGTTCGTCTCACGGCGTTGGCGAAGTGACGGCGCGCCGGCGTCCTTGGGACTCACCACTGCTTCGCCGCTCACGACCCAGGGCACGTGGATCTCGTCATCGAAGGGGTTGATCTCGAGTTCGAGCGCGGCGTTGAAGGGCGACGACAGGAGATAGACCAGCGCGCCGACGTCGCTGGTGACGCAGAAGCCGTGCGCGACGCCCACGGGAACGTAGACCGAGCGCTCCTCGCCCGCGGCGAGGTGCACGACCTCACACCGGCCGAAGGTCGGTGAGCCGAGGCGTATGTCGACGATGACGTCGTCCAACGCTCCGTGGGCGCAGGTGACGACCTTGGCCTGGCCCTCGGGAGCCATCGAGTAGTGCAATCCGCGCACGACGTTCCTCTTCGAGACCGAGAGGTTCGCCTGTCGCGCACGAAAATCGAGTCCGGCCGCCTGGAAGTCCTCGTCCTTGAACCACTCACGAAACGAACCTCGGTCGTCGCCCCAGACGGGTGACTCCAGGAGGTACAGGTCCGGTATCGAGAGCTCGACCAGCTTCACGGCCGGCTCTTCAGCGGCCGCCACCACGCTTCATTGTCGTGATACCACTTCACGGTGAAGGCCAGGCCCTCGTCGAAGCTCATCAGTGGTTCGTAACCGAGCTCGTCCTTGATCTTGCTCCAGTCCACGGAGTAGCGACGGTCGTGGCCGAGTCGGTCCGTCGTCGGCTCGATCATCGAGTCGCTGTAGCCGCAGAGGTCGAGCAGACGCGTGGTCAACTCCTCGTTCGTGAGCTCCGTCCCGCCGCCGATGTTGTAGATCTCGCCGGCGCGTCCGCGCTCGAGGACGCTCAGGATCCCGCGACAGTGGTCGTCGACGAAGAGCCAGTCCCGCACGTTGAGCCCGTCGCCGTACAGGGGAACCTTCTCGCCGTCGAAGAGGTTCGTCACGAAGAGCGGGATGACCTTCTCGGGGAACTGGCGCGGCCCGTAGTTGTTCGAGCACCGCGTCACCATGACCGGGAGGTCGTAGGTCCGGTGATAGGCCAGCGCGGCGAGATCGGATCCAGCCTTGCTGGAGGAGTACGGCGAGTTCGGTTCGAGGATATGGTCCTCGCGCCACGAACCATCGCCGATCGATCCGTAGACCTCGTCGGTCGAGACGTGCACGAAACGCTGCACGCCACCGTCACGCGCGCTCTCGAGGAGTTGGTGCGTGCCGACGACGTTGGTCTCGTAGAACTCGCGCGCGCCGGTGATGGAGCGATCGACGTGACTCTCGGCCGCGAGGTGCACGACGGCGTGGGCGTCACGCAGGACGACGTCAGTAACGTCACGGTCCGTGATCGAACCCTCGACGAAACTGACGCGACGATCGCGTAAGACGTCGACCATGTTCTCTCGTCGACCGGAGTAGGTCAATGCGTCAAGCAGGACGATGTCGTCGAAGTCGAGACGTTCGGCGTTGTCGAGGAGCATCTCGGTGAAGCGCGATCCGATGAACCCGGCCGCACCAGTTATCACGACGCGCATGGCGATACCTCGACCTTTAGAAGGGGTTGCAAGACTTCTATACTAATTCAGTGAAGGGAATCATTCTGGCTGGTGGTAGCGGCACACGCCTTCACCCGATAACCCGTGCGGTGTCGAAGCAGTTGCTGCCCATCTACGACAAGCCAATGATCTACTACCCGTTGAGCACGTTGATGCTCACCGGTCTTCGTGAAATCCTTCTCATTACGACGCCGCACGACCAAGACGCCTTTCGACGACTGCTCGGCGACGGTTCACAGCTCGGCATCGCGATCTCTTACGTCGTCCAGGACCAGCCGAACGGTCTCGCCGAGGCCCTGATCCTGGGTGAATCGTTCCTCGACGGTGACAGCTGCGCGTTGATCCTCGGGGACAACCTCTTCTACGGACCGGGTCTCGGTACGCACCTGCAGGAGAACACGTCGGTCGAGGGTGCCCTGATCTTCGCGTATCAGGTGAGTGACCCATCGCACTACGGGGTCGTCGAGTTCGACGAGAACGGCAAGGTCATCTCGATCGAAGAGAAACCGCTGAAGCCCAAGAGCACGTACGCCGTCCCCGGTATCTACTTCTACGACGCCAAGGCGCCCGCACTCGCGCGCGAACTCAAGCCGAGCGACCGCGGCGAGCTGGAGATCACGGCGCTCAACAACGCCTACCTCGAACGGGGCGAACTGCGCGTCGAAGTGCTCTCGCGCGCCACGACGTGGCTCGACACCGGAACCCACGAGTCCCTCTACGAAGCGGGCGGCTTGATCCGCACGCTCCAGCACCGAATCGGTCTGCGCATCGGCGACGTCGAGCAGATCGGTCGCGACCAGGGTTGGCTCGAAGAACCGTAGAGACTGCGAGCCATTCCGTCGACAGCGGACGAAAGTTCAGAGTCGTCAAAAATACTTGGAACTACCCGTCGGTCACCGGACACTATTGATTGTGCGCAACTACGACGAACTGGACGACGCGGACCTGTGGGAACTCTCGTCCAGCGACCCTGAGGCCTTCGGCGAGATCTTCCGACGCCACGCCCGATCGGTCTACGCGATCTGTTATTGGCGCACGGGCGACGCCGCGATGGCCGAAGACGTCACCAGCGTCGTCTTCCTCGAAGCATGGCGCCGTCGCGAACTTGTGGTCCTGGAACAGCGCTCGGCACTGCCGTGGCTTCTCGGGGTAGCCAACCACACTTCGCGCAACGCCACTCGTTCGCTTCGTCGCTATACCCAGGCGCTGAAGCGACTCGACGGTCGTCGCCTTCCCGCGAGTGACGATTCGATAATCGACCGAATTGAAGCGGAAACCTCGCTGAACCTAGTGGGTGACGTCGTGCGCGAACTCACGGAACCGGAACGTGAGATCGTGCTCCTCGTCTTCTGGAGCGGCCTCAGTTACGAGGCCGCATCGGTGGCGCTCGGCGTTCCCGTGGGGACGATCCGCTCCCGAGTGTCACGCACTCGTCGAAAGTTACAACTACGACTCGGCGACGACCGAGTCACGAAGGGAACATCATGAACGAAGAACTGTTGACTCCGGGCGTACCGGGGCTGAGCGACGAGTGGATTGCTCAACGAACGCAACATCTGGTAGAAGAGGTCGCGACTCCCTCACCCCGCCGGAAGCGGCGATACGTCCTCACCGGTGTCGGCGGAGGAGCCGTCGCCGTCGCGGCCGCGCTCGTCGGTCTCTTAGGTCCTTGGGCGACGCCGGCGTTCGCCGGCTGGTCGGCCCAACCAACGGCGGCGACGTCGGGTGAACTCAGCACCGCGGAGACCGCGTGCGCTTCACTGGCGGCCAACCTCGCAAGCGCACCAGGCAGTACGGCGTCGGCGACGCTTCCACCACTTTCGCTGAGCGACGTTCGCGGGCCGTACTCGCTTCTCGTCTACGGCACTACGAGTCCGGCGCTGTGCGTCCTCGGCAACGGAGTCTCGTCGCTGCACGAGGACGGAGCGACGATTGGTCAGAGTAGCGCGGCGAGCAAGGCTGACGGCAATACGGTCGTTCAACAGTCCTCTGGTTCGGAGCAGTTCGTCACGAACCCTGCGGCGGCGACACCCCCCGCGCCCGGCGCGGCGGTGGTAGACGTCGATAACACCGCCGTCAGCAACGACCAGTCATTCACCGTCGTCGAAGGGTCGGTCGGATCGCTGGTCTCGGGCGCGACGCTGGTGCTGAGCGATGGCTCCAGCGTCGTGGCAACGGTGAGCAACGGCCTCTTTGCCGCGTGGTGGCCCAGCCAAGCCACGGTGACGTCGATTCAGGTGACGACCACGTCCGGCGTTAACTAGAGACGGACCGTTCAGCTGCGAACCGGTGCTTCAGAATCCGATACCTCTTCACCGCCCACCAGGTGGACCAGATCACGAAGACCTCCGCCAGAATCGTGAGCGCCGCCACGAATGCATTGCGGTCGAGCGACACCGCCAAGATCAGCGCGAGTTCCAGAATCACGACGACCAAACTGATGATGGCGTAGTAGCCGTACTGCACGGACGCTTCAACTATCCGCAGTGACGCCTCGACGTTCGTACTCCAAAAGACGTTGAGAACGTCGCGCTTCTCCCTCCACGAACAGCTGCGATAGACGTCGACGTTCATGGGTCAACGTTACCGAGCGACCTCGTCGTTCTAACGCGCGACAGCACAACTTCTCGACAAGCCGATTCGTGCGAGGGCGGTCCCGGCCTCAGAGCGTGAAGCCGAGGTACTGGGCTTCGGCGCCGTGCGCGAGACGCTTGTGCACGCCCAACGTCGAACGGTTCAGGTTCGCCATGCTCTCGGCGACGGAGAGTGCGTGCGAGAGCACGTCGCTCTCGATCGCCGTCGCCTCCACGATTCCGAAACGCAACGCGTCGGGACCGGAGAATCGTCGCGCCGTCGTCGCGGCGATCGTGGCCGTGGCGCGAGGCAGTCGGTTGGTAAGGATCGACCAGAGCCGCTCATCGAGGGCCAGACCGATCTCGGCCTCGTTCATGCACCAGTAGCCGCGGTCCTCGCGCATCACGCGATAGTCGAACGCGCACGAGATCAGGGCACCGCCGGCGAAAGCATGGCCGTTGATGGCGGCCACGGTGTAAGCCGGGAAGACCAGCAGGCGACCGATGGTCTGCTCCAGCACGTGCAGGGTCTCGACGAACTCGTCGCGCTTGTCCGCGAAGCGTTCGAGGTCCAGTCCGTTGCAGAAGAACTTCCCTGAACCGGTCAGAACGACCGACAACGGGCCGTCGACCACTTCGAGCTCGTCGAGTAACTCGTTCAGTCGGGCGAGCGAATCGAGGTTGATCCGGTTCTCCCCTTCATTCCACGTCAGTACCGCAACCGAGCCCTCACGCGTCACAGTGATGTCCATGGAGGGAGCCTATGGCGAGCGCCCAACCCGGTTGTAAAGTTTGGGACATGGCCGACAAAATCTCCGCAGTACCCGAACCCGACGTCTCCGAAGAGAACCCGGTCTCCGAATATTGGATCTGGGCCGGCGATCACCGCCCCGCCGTGCCGCGCGCACTCGTGGACCACATGACGGACAACTGGGCGACCGTGACGCCGAGTATCGAGGTGCACCCGGCCGCGACGCACTGCGCGACTCGGCGGGCCCGCATCGCCGAAGAGTTCTCGGGTCGCACGATCGTCGTGGCGACCGGCAACTTCAAGGTGCGCGCCAACGACACCGACTACCGGTTCCGCGCCGGTACGGACTTCTTCTACCTGACCGGCTGTGACGAACCGGACGCCGTCCTCGTGATCACGCCGGGGACCGACGGAGCGCGTTCCACGCTCTACATCGCGGACCGACGTGACCAGCGCACCCACGCGTTCTTCACCGACGCGCGCTACGGCGAACTATGGGTCGGCGCGCGCCGCGGCGTCACCGAGGCCGCTCGCTACTACGAGATCGATACGGCACCGCTCGAGAGGCTGGAAGAGGACCTCGCCGCGCTGACGACCGAGATCGTGAGCGTCCGGGGCTTCGATCGGAAGCTCGACGAGTACCTCGAAGCGAACAAGGACGATCAGGTACTCACCACGGCCCTGAGCGAGCAGCGACTCGTGAAGGACGACTTCGAGATCGCGCAACTACAGTTGGCCGTCGACTACACCGTCAAGGGGTTCGAGGACGTCGTGCGCGCGCTGCCCGCCGCCGAAGGTCGAGGTGAACGGGTCATCGAAGGCATCTTTCACTTGCGAGCGCGCGTCGAGGGCAACGACACCGGCTACGACACGATCGCCGCGAGTGGTTCGAATGCGACGGTGCTGCACTGGACGAGGAACACCGGCGCCGTGCGACGCGGCGACCTCTTGTTGCTCGACGCCGGCGTGGAGTGCCACAACCTCTACACCGCCGACGTGACGCGAACGATACCGATCAACGGCACGTACTCCCCGGCGCAGCGGCGCATCTACGAGCTCGTGGTCGCCGCCCAGCAAGCGGGCATCGACGCGGTCAAGCCCGGCGCCGCCTTCAAGGCACCCCACGAAGCGGCGATGAAGATCCTCGCCGAGGGCCTCTTCGATCTGGGCATCTTGCAAGAGGAGCCCGAGGTCGCCCTTCGCCCGGAGAACCAACTGCACCGGCGCTACACCCTGCACGGCACGAGTCACATGCTCGGACTCGACGTGCACGACTGCGCCAACTCCCGCGATGAGATGTACCGCGACGGCGTGCTCGAAGAGGGCTACGTGCTGACGGTGGAGCCGGGTCTGTACTTCCAGGCGAACGACCTCACGGTGCCCGAGGAGTACCGCGGCATCGGCGTTCGCATCGAGGACGACGTACTGGTGACCGCGACCGGATCGAGGAACCTCTCGGAAGCACTGCCTCGTGACCCCGACGCGGTCGAGGCGTGGATGGCCGAGGTGTGGAGCGCAGCGAGCCCGAACCTCGGGCTCTAGAGGACTAGTTCAGGATTCGCAGAGGGAGCTGGCGCGGTCCGCGGACCTGACCGGGCGCCCACGTCACCGCGTCGCGGTCGGCCAGTTCGAACCTGGGGAATCGCTTTATGAACTCCTCCACGGCGACGCGCAGTTCGAGTCGCGCGAGGTTCGAACCGACGCAGCGGTGGATGCCGAGTCCGAAGGCGGCATGACGATTAGCGGCGCGATCGATGATGAACTTGTCGGCGTCTTCGAAGGCGTTCGGGTCGCGGTTGGCCGCCGGGAATCCCAGCAGGACCCAGTCGTCCTTCTTCATCGGACAGCCGAAGAACTCGTAGTCCTCGGCGACCAGGCGAGCCATCGTCACCGGCGCGTAGAAGCGCAAGAACTCCTCGACGGCGACGGGCAGCAGTTCGGGTTCGTTGACGAGCCGCGCGAGGTCATCGGGATGCCGAGCCAGGTGCCAGATCGCGGAACCGATCGCCGACCACGTGGTGTCGATGCCGGCGACGAGGATCAGGACCATGGTCCCGGCGACGTGCTGGCGCTCGAGCTTCTGGCCGGCCACTTCGACGTTCAACAGGTAACTCGTCAGGTCGTCGCGCGGGTTCTCGATGTGGTCGTCGATCTGCTTGGCGAAGTACTCGCTCATCGGTTCGAACAGAGGACCGCGTACCTCCGAAGGCAGGTCGATGAGGTCCAGGATCAAATGGACGATGTCGCGGAAGATCTCCTCATCCTCGGGCGGGAAGCCCAGCATCGAAGCGATGACACCCGGCGGGATGAACTGGGCGTACTCGGTGCCGCCGTCGACGAACTCACGTCCAACCATCTGGTCGAGGTGCTTGTTGCAGAGTGCGCGGATCTGAGGCTCGAGCGCGTTCACCGGTCCCGGCGCGAAGGCCGGCAGGATGACGCGCCGGGCGATCGAGTGGAAGGGCGGGTCCGACGTGATGGGCGGTGCGCCGCCGATCGGGGCCGGGATGAAGTTGGGCGGGTACTTGTTGTGCACCACGACCACCATGCGACTCGTGAAGTGCTCGGTGTCGTTGGCGATCGACGACACCATCTCGTGAGTGGTGGGGAACCACCCGCCGCCGTAACGATCGGTGTGGGCGACCGGGCAGCGTTCGCGCAGGTCCTCCCAGATCGGGTAGGGATCGTTCACCCACTTCGGGTCGGTGTGGTCCCAGTCGGTCGCGAAGTCCTCGACCGGCACCCTCGGGGGCACCGACTCATCAACGATGTCGCTCATCGATCCCCCTACGACAGAACCCGAATCGGCAGGTTTCGTGGCCCACGGATCTGTCCCGGCGCCCAGGTGACCGCGGCCGCGTCGGCGAGTTCGAATCGGGGGTAGCGCTTGATGAACTCCTCGATGGCGACGCGCATCTCCAGGCGGGCCAAGTTCGATCCGGCGCAGCGGTGGATCCCGAGTCCGAAGGCGACGTGACGGTTCTCCGCGCGGTCGATGATGAACTTGTCGGCGTCCTTGAAGGCGACCGGGTCACGGTTGGCCGCCGGGAAGCCCAGCAGGATCCAGTCGTCCTCCTTCATCGGACAGCCCTGGTACTCCATGTCGTGCTTCACGAGTCGCGCCATGGTGACGGGCGCGTAGAAGCGCAGGAACTCCTCGATCGCCACGGGCATGAGGTCGGGCTCGGTGACGAGTCGCGCGAGGTCGTCGGGGTTCTGGGCGAGGTGCCAGATCGCCGAGCCGATGGCCGACCACGTGGTGTCGATGCCGGCGACGAGGATGAGGACCATCGTCCCGAAGACGTGCTCGAGCGCGAGGTTCTGCCCCTCGAGTTCCACGTTGAGCAGATACGACGTGAGGTCGTCTCGAGGGTTGTCCATGTGGTCTTGCATCTGGGCCACGAAGTAGGCCTCGATCGGCTCGAACTCGATGATGCGCTCTTCCTCGGGGTGGTCGATGCCCTCCATAATGACGTGGACCATCTCCAAGAAGTGCTCGATGTCCTCTTCCGGGAAGCCCAACATCCCTCGGATCACGCCCGGCGGGATGTACTGCGCGTATCTCGTTCCGGCGTTCACCACGTCCTCGCCGGCCAAACCGTCGAGCAGGCTCGAGCAGAGCTCTCGAATCATCGGCTCGAGGGCGTTGATCGGGCCCGGCGCGAAGGCCGGCAAGATCAAGCGGCGCGCGATCGCGTGGAACGGCGGGTCCGACGTGATGGGTGGCGCGACGCCGATCGGCGCGGGCAGGTCTAGCTCGGTCGGACGACCGTTGCCGATGACGACGGTGCGACTCGTGAAGTTCTCGGTGTCCTTGGCGATCTCCGAGACGCCGGCGTGCGTCGCCGGGAACCAGCCTCCGCCGTAGCGCTCGGTGTGCGCGACCGGGCATCGCTGACGGAGGTCCTCCCAGATCGGGTAGGGATCGGCGACCCACTGCGGATCGGAGTGGTCCCAGTCAGTGGCGAAGTCTTGAACGAGGGGGATGTCGGTCATGGTTACTCCTCGATGAAGATCGCGTGCTCGGGGCAGTTCGACTGCGCGAGTCGTGCCAGTTCTATGGTCTCGCTGGTGAGCGTGCCGTCGCCAATGACGACACCGTTGCCCAGATCGTCGAAGTCGAAGATCTTGGGAGCGATCGAGAAACATCGTCCCTGACCTTGGCAGATCTCAGGGTCAATACGTACCTTCACAGGTCCCCCTTTTGCGTACTGAGAATGACCTTACTACCCAGTAAAAGACTTCCTGTATGAATTTCGATTGGCGCCAATTCACGCTACGACACGACGGCCACCGCCGACTCGGGCCTTCGACTACAACGTCTCAATCTCTTCACGACTGATGCCCAGAAAGTACAGCACCGCATCGAGATACGGCACGGTCAGCTGGGTGTCCGCGTGCTCTTGGACGACGGGTTTTGCGTTGAACGCGATTCCTAAGCCGGCGGCCGAAAGCATGTCGATGTCGTTGGCACCGTCGCCGACGGCCACGGTCTGTTCCAGCGGGACGCCCACCTCTGCGGCGAACCGACGCATGGCGTTGGCCTTGCCGGCCCGATCCACCATCTCGCCGACGAGGCGTCCCGTCAGTTTCTCGTCGATGATTTCCAAGTGATTCGCGGCCAGGTACTCGACCTTTAGTTCGGCCATCAACGGCGCGAGTACCTCACCGAAGCCGCCCGACACCACCGCCGGGACGTAACCGAGTCGCTGCAGAGTGCGAAGCAGCGTTCGCGCGCCCGGGGTCAGACGGAGTCGGGATCGCACGTCGTCGAGCACCGAGGCGGGCAGTCCTTCGAGTAGCGCCACGCGACGACGGAGCGCTTCGGCGAAATCGATCTCTCCCGACATCGCCAACTCGGTGATCGCCGACACCTCCGCGGCGCAGCCGCACTCCTCAGCCAGCAGATCGATGACCTCGTCCTGCAGCAGGGTGGAGTCCGCGTCCATGACAACGAGATGCTTGGCGCGGCGATGAAGTCCAGCGCGCTGGACGGCCAAGTCCAGTCCCGAGACGGCGGCGACGTCGACCAGCGCCTCGCGGAGCGCGGCGTGATCCGAGCCGTGCACCACGAGCTCGTAGCAGTCGACGGGATAACTCGCGAGGTGCACGATGCGTTCACACGTGGAGCCCGACCCGGCGATCGCCGCGAAGACTCCCTCCAATTGCGCCGCACCGATGCGGGGTGCGAGAAACGTGACGAGGAGACGGCGACCATCGCTCAGCTCGCTCGGCGTCACTTCTTCGACCGTGGCGGTGATGCCCTCGCTGACGATGTTGCGTTGGGCCAACGCCGCTTCCACCACTTCGCGCGACACGGCGTTGCGCGAACTCACTTCGGCACACAGCACCAAGGCACCACGGATCGTTATCTGCGCGACGTCGGTGATCGCGATCCCGCGGGTCTCGAGCGACGTGAGCGCCGCGAACAGTTCGGCGCCGACGCCGACGCGGTCGGGACCACTCACCGTCACGAGGAACGTCGTAGAACTCACCATTGAAGCGTAGAGGTTGACGACAATCGTCTAGGACTCTGCGTCGTCCTCGCCGGAGCGCATCTCACGTACCTCGGCGACGTGCCGGTCCGTGCGGGCATCGAAACTCCACAACCGCGGCAGCGCGAGCGCGACGGCCCCGACCGAACCGGTGCAGGCCAACCCGCCAATGGTCAGTGAGAACCGCAACGTCGTCCACGCCGCCATGACGCCGGCCCGGAACTGCCCGGCGGTCGGACCGAGTGAGTACGAGATCATCTCGATGCCGGCCATGCGACCTCGCATCTCCGGTGGGATCGACTCGTTCCACATCGTGGTGCGAAAGATGCCGCTGATCGCGTCCGCGCCGCCGCCGACGGCGAGACCGAGGAAGACCAGCCAGAGCGACGTGGAGTAGCCGAAGAGAGCGATGCCCAGACCCCACAGCGCCGCGGCGAACACGATGGCTCGACCGTAGCGATGGATCCGGTGCGACCAGCCCGAGGTAAGCGTCGCGATGAGCGCTCCGGCCGGGAGACCGCAGTAGAGCAGCGACAACGCGTACGTGTCGTGGAAACGTGCGGCCACGAAGGGCAACATGACGACCGGAAAGGCCAGGAACATCGCCAGTAAGTCGATGATGTACGTACCCACGATGTCGGGGCGCGACATCGCGTAGCGCAGACCCGAGCGAAGGGCGGCCACGTCGCCGTCGTCCGCGGGCACGCTCGCCGCGGTCGCGCGAAGTGAGTAGAGAAGTATGAGCGAGAAGGTGAAGGTCACGAGATTGGCCAGGTAGACCGATCCCGCACCGAATGCGACAGCGGCCAGTCCGCCGAGGGCCGGACC